>JAESGH010000164.1_pt1 | contig 165726 bp, 139 predicted proteins | sample 9269641 | NCBI WGS metagenome assembly JAESGH01 (sample SAMN14515345, study PRJNA621665) | algae metagenome | isolation source: Phormidium tanganyikae FI6-MK23 and co-occurring heterotrophs from granitic... | place: USA: Fort Irwin, California | collected 1998-05-24
TAGACAGATTGCCAGCGTTCGACCTACAACTTCGTATTACATAGGCTTTCTGCAACCTGCACTGTATACAGTAAAATGATATCTTAGCTAAACGGCTGCAGAAAGCCTCTGCACGTTAGCGGTAATGGAAAGACCACCCTCAAAATGGACATCAGATAGTGAGAACTTTAAACTTCACCTTATTTACTATTAGCTTACTTGCGATAATACTGCTGTATTTGGACTTAACAGGAGTAACTGACTTACTAAAAGATGCTGTTGACACATATGCACTTTCAGTAGGACTGCTAATACCCTTATCATTACTATTCTTGGGGTACGTCCATTTGCGACAAATTAAGATTTACCTCTTATGGCTTCTGTTAAGTGTTGGAATGCTATTCTTTTACTTTCAGTTTAGAGATGCAGGAGTTTTACAAATGAAAAGAGGTACAGCATTAAACAGCTTTAAATCTTTATTTGGCTTTTTGGTAGCATTTCAGCTAAGCAGATTACTGTTCATCAAATTGACAGGACGTGAATACATCACACCTTCCATTGGTGGTAGCAGTGACCTGTTTGAAGGCAGGAAGCCACAACTTGCAGACTTTATTATGTTCGGACTTTTGTTTTTTACAATTATTGCATCTCAAGGAGTGTGACACCACTACCGCTAACAGCAGCTTTGTAAAAGCAGGGCTGAAGAATATGATTTCGACAAATTATCTTTATTGAACTACAGCAAATAAGTGAAGCATCAGAATATTAAATACCCTGCCTTCACAAAGCTGTTAAACGTTACCTGCCATTGAGATGAAAATAGAACGAACATTTGAGAAATACTACTACCTGACTGGAGATGAAAAATCAAAAGTTGGAAACGCCGACCCAGAGGATAAAAACATTCACTGGGACTATTTCGAAAAAAAAGACGCCGATTTTACATTAACAGAGCCATTAAGGTTCAGGATTAATCCCGGCAGATTTTCTGGGACGACAGGGGACTATCAGTTTAATAGCTGCGGCTTTCTTCTGTTTTCCGAGAAATTAAGAGCAATTTTTGAAAAATACCTTACCGAGATTGACAAACCTAAATGGTTCCCTGCTACAGTGAGGGACTTAGATGGAAAGGTTGCTGACTACTTCATACTTTACTTATTCAATAAGCCGGACTTTTTAGACTATAACAACTCAACGTTTGTACAGGGCACTGACCATCCAATCAAAAGAAGATACGACCTTGATAAAATTGGCGAAAGACTGATATTTAATTCGACCAAACTAGGAGTTTCCCTTTGCGTTCATGACATAGTTAGAAAAGAAATCAAAAAGGCTGGATGTACCGGAATATATTGCTATAAAATACATACGGCTGGACGACTATCCTAAGGCAAACGGCAGGTAACAGCGGTTTGCTGCAATACAGGCTGACGAATAAATGTTCAACAATAAATCACTATTTTGCTACACAACAAAGGCTAAGCTGAAGGAACATGAAATGCCACCACTGCATAAATACCCGTCCCGTTGTGTGCCATTTGAAAATCCCGTAGCTTAGAATGATACCTTCAAGAATTTACAAACCAAAACGGACAGATTTACTTTATCACTATTGCACTTCTGCAACACTTCACTCGATTTGCACAAACAAGACGGTACGTTTAAGTGACATTTTTTCGATGAATGATTATCTTGAAATGCACTGGGGATACTCCATTTGGGAAAAGGCTGCAACAGAATTACTTCCAGAAGTTGGAAGAGATTTTCTTGACGCAGTTGACCAAGTGATACATTTCTCGGGATTAAAGTGCCTTGTGTTAGCTTCTTGCTTTTCCCTTGACGGAGATGTTTTGAGCCAGTGGCGAGCTTATGCAGACGACGGAAATGGCTATGCAATTGGCTTTAGTGCAAGGGAGCTATTGAAGCTACCTATTCGACCATTAAAAGTTGAGTACAACGAAAAGAAACAAATAAAAGAAGTTAAAGCAATTATTAAGGCTCTACATGAAATTGAGAAAGACGAAACAGAAAAATATGGTGAAGATTTTATCAACGCCTGCTCGACTATAGCGTTTGACTTGGCATCTTACAAAAACCCCGCTTTCTCTGAAGAAATGGAGGTGAGGCTTGTACATTTATTGAACTTCGAAGAAAGTAATGGTTCATTGAAGTTGATTGATAATGGAGGAACTTCATTTGGAAAAGAAATGAAAGGTCAGGAAGTCAAATTCATCATGACACAAAATGCTCCAAAGGCATATTTAGATATTGACTTTACGAATGGAGGCAAAGTAAACCCAATCAAAGAGGTGATTATTGGACCAAAAAACTTTGTTAGAACAACAGCCATTTCAGTGTATTTAGAGACACTTGAAATAAGCAACGTTGAAATCAAACAATCAAAAGCATCCTATAGATAAACGGCACACAACAGGTGGCTTTGTGCAAGTGGAGCAAGACAAGTAATTATGAGCTATTTGCAAGCATCGGCAGCAGTTCCAGCGTGACGAACAACATTGAGCGGCAGAATAGACAATGAAATTTAATCTATAAATTGAGCAGCGGTTACGGGCAGATGGAACAAAAAAATCCCCACCTGCACAAAGCCCTGAACGTTATAGCACTACATACTTACCCCTGCATGGATTGGACAACAGGTTCAATGCGACATAGCGCACCGCATCGATCGCGTGGTTCAGAAAATCCACCGGTTCGTTCATCGCCTGCGAGGTCTTTTTGTCTGTCTTCCACCGGTATTGGTTCAGTTCTTTGCGCAGGTTGACGGATCGCGCCGTGACGTTGATCTTGTACCGTTTCAAGATGTCAATGCTGTTTCCAATGCTTTCCGGCCGTTTCGAAACTTCCGTGTATTTTACAAAATTGCTCCCCTTTTTGCTCCCCCAAAGGCATAAAAAAACGCAAAGCCGCTACAGCCTTGCGTTTTGAAATTTAGGTGGCGGAGAGAGAGGGATTCGAACCCCCGGACCTGTTACAGTCAACGGTTTTCAAGACCGCCGCATTCGACCGCTCTGCCATCTCTCCGGCGCAAATATAGAAGCCGGATAATTACCAACAAAAATTATTCACCCTTTCTGTAAAAAATTCAACCTGAATACATTGAGAATTTTGTAAATTCCTGCTACAAACCAAAGCATATGAAAAAGGTTAATGATATCCTCAATCGAAAAGGCCGTAATATCCTCGCCGTTTCACCGCAAACAACTGTGATTGACGCACTGCAACTCATGGCCGATAAAAATATCGGTTCAGTGCTTGTTATGGATGGAGAAAATTACATTGGACTGATGACAGAACGGGATTATTCGCGGAAAGTTGTTTTGAAGGGAAAATCCTCCAACGACACACTGGTATCAGATATCATGACCACCGATCTGCCGGCTGTACACCCACATGATACCATCGACCATTGCATGCAGCTACTCTCGGAAAAGCACATACGCTACCTGCCGGTGTTTGAACAGGAAAAGATCGCGGGTATTATTTCCATCAACGATGTGGTAAAAGAGATTATCCTTTCGCAGGAAGAAACCATCAGTAACCTGAAAGATTACCTTTATTCCAACGCATGATATTACACTGCCTTTTCACGAATCTTCACCAGGTCAGCAAGATCGATTTGCATGGGCAGTAAGCCAATTTTTACCACGGCTTTTTTGCCCCTTAATTCCAGCACCTCCCCTACCTGGAGATTACGTTTCATTTTCACTTTGTCACCGATCTGAATAGTACCGGCAACTTCTTCGTACCGGGTATCAAGCTGCTTTTGCTTTTTACTGACCGCTTTCTGATCGTTCTTTTTACCAAACAAAAGCGCAGCCATTTCTTTCACCACTTTATCCTTGTCTTCGGATTTTTTCCACTCCACCACCATGGTCCGTAATTTTCGCTCCATGTCTTTGAGGTAGGCCATGCGCTCTTCCGTGATCCTGTTTTGCTGTTTCAGGATCTCTACCTGCTGGCGATGACGTTCCTTATCCAGCACATGTTCCATTTCTTTCTTCAGGCGTTCATTTTCCTTTACCAGCCGGTGCAGGTCTTTTTCCTTCTCCTGTACTTTTTGCAAATCCTGTTCGGTCCTGTTTAAAAGTTTATCCAGTGTAAAATGGTTCTCATCCACCAGTGATCGTGCCTTGTTAATCAGGCGCTTGTCAAGGCCAATCCGTTCAGCAATGGCAAACGTATAGGAGCTGCCCGGCTTACCCACTGTCAGTTTATACAACGGCAGCAGGTTTTTTTCATCGAAAGCCATGGCACCGTTGATGATGCCTGGTGTTTTGTTGGCCATCACCTTCAGGTTCAGGTAGTGCGTGGTAACAATGCCATAAGCATGCTTGCGGGCCAGTTCCTCCATAATTACCTCTGCAAAGGCACCACCCAGATTCGGATCACTCCCGCTTCCCAATTCATCAATGAAGAACAGCGTTTTACCACTGGCCGTTTCCATGAAATGTTTCATGCTGAGCAGGTGACTGCTATATGTACTCAGCTCAAATTCGAGGCTCTGCGTATCGCCGATATGGATCATCAGTTGCTTGAAAATGCCGAACTGCGAGGAAGGATTTACCGGCACCAACAATCCACTTTGCACCATGATCTGCAGCAGGCCAACGGTTTTCATGGAGACTGTTTTACCACCGGCATTGGGTCCGCTGATCACCAGGATCCTTGCTTTTTCGTCCAGTGTGAGGTCAACCGGGATGGTTGGTTTACCGGAACGCTGGTTGTACAGGTACAGCAAAGGATGATAAGCTTTCACCAGGTGCACATGGGCCTTGTCCGTCACCACGGGATATTCCCCGTGAATATCGATAGCAAATGCTGCCTTGGCCCGGATGAAATCATATTCTCCCACGATAGCATGGTAAACACTCAGTAAAGGGGCATGCTGCCGCAGGCGCTTTGTCAGCTCACGCAGAATGCGATAGACTTCTTTTCGTTCAGCATTCTCCAGTTCATGGATGTCGTTGTTCAGGTCAATGGTTTCTTCGGGCTCGATGAAAGAAGTTCGGCGACTGTCGCTCTCACCATGCAAGATGCCTTTCACGGTACGTTTTTGTTCTGCATACACGGCCAGCACCCGTCTGCCATTTAAAAAGCTTTCTTCAATGTCTGCCAGGTAGCCTTGTTTGTTCAGCCTGGACACTATCCGGTCAAATAACCTTCGCAATTCATTCCGCTTGCGGTAAAGCCCCATTCGGATAGAAAACAATTCTTCGGAGGCATTGTCTTTCACATTGCCGCTTTCATCCACCACCTCGTCGATAAGATCTTTTATTTTCTTTTCATAATAGGTGCCCTGGATCACTTCTGCCAAACCGCTGTAAGCTTCTCTTCTTTCGGCGTCAAACCAGCGAAAGATCTTTTCCATGCTTTCGGCCAATTTGCGAATGTCGATCAGCTGCTCCCCGCTTAACAGCGATCCTTCAATGCTCAATAACTGCAATTCCTTCCCCAGGTTGAGTACATAATCATTCGGAAAATAGATGGCATTTTGCTGCAGTTGCCTGAATTCGTGGGTTTGTTTCAGTTCCCGTTCAATAAAATCCTTCCGGGTATGGATGCGCAGGTCTGCTGCTTTGGTTTTGGCATATTCGGTGCGGCATTTTTGGAGTAAGAGATCTTTGATTTTATCAAATTCCAATTGCACTAAAGCTGAATCTGGATAAACTTTCATTAACTTCCTCGCTGTAAATTTTGTTCAAAGGTAGACGCAAACAAGTATCCAGAAGGTCTGAAAATGTTTCAAAACGGTGTGTTAAAAAGGGTATGTTGGCTTTTCGTTTTACCTTTTGCGCTCCAAATTTGTAATCTAACCTCACGCTATGTTCACGAAACTATTGATATCAGTCTTTAGCCTCTCGGCATTATTTGCGTGTAATTCGGAGAAAAATTATCAGGTCATGAGTACGTCCTTAAACACAGCTATGAATCGGATTGACGAAGTGGAGACGGCTACATTTGGCACTGGTTGCTTTTGGTGTACAGAGGCTATTTTCGAACAGCTGAATGGTGTGGTAAAGGTTACATCGGGTTATATGGGCGGGCAGGTGAAAAACCCCACTTACAAAGAGGTTTGCACCGGCGAAACAGGTCATGCCGAGTGTGTGCAGATCGTTTATGAACCATCTAAAATCTCGTACGATGAACTGCTGAAAGTTTTCTTTCAAGTACACGATCCTACAAGCCTGAACCGCCAGGGAGCCGACGTGGGCACACAATACCGCAGTGCGATTTTTTATCATACACCGGAACAAAAATCCAAAGCTGAATATTATAAAAAAGAATTGAACACCAGCGGTGCCTACGACAAGCAGATTGTGACAGAAGTTTCTCCCGCTACCGAATTTTATGTAGCGGAGGATTACCATCAGGAGTACTATCAAAACAACAAAAATACCAATCCGTATTGCTCGATTGTCATTCGTCCCAAGCTGGAAAAATTCCAAAAGGTCTTTGCCGATAAACTGAAAAAGGAGCTTTGATCCTTTCTACAATATTTGAAAACTCCATGAAAATGGAGTTTTTCTTTTTTTATGTACCAAACAGCAGCACTACTATGAAGCTTCCGTTGCGTCGCACCCTTGTACGGCTGGTAATTCTACGGAACAGGTTTCGCCCCTATGACTTAAAGGCACAAAACATCTCCAACCCTTGTATTTTTCTACTCTTCTTCACTAAACACCCCTTGCCTTTTAAAAAGTTTCCCATGAACCCCAAACCCCATACGCCAAACCCCAAACCCTAAACTCCTAACCCCGAACTCCTCCTATCTTTGCCCACCTAAATCAACCACATGAAAAAGATTGCTGTTATAGGAGCCGGAACCATGGGTAACGGCATTGCACACGTGTTTGCGCAGAGCGGGTTTCAGGTTTCGCTGATTGATGTTTCGCAACCGCAGCTCGACAAAGCACTTTCCACAATTGCTAAAAACTTCGACCGCCAGATCTCCAAAGGCACACTGGCTCCGGAAGTAAAAGAATCAGCCCTGAAGAATATTACGTCTCATACTTCCATGGAAGCCGGCGTTTCTGATGCGGACCTGGTGGTGGAAGCAGCAACCGAAAACGTTCAGCTCAAACTTTCCGTTTTTCAGCAACTGGATCAGTTTGCACCCAAAGATTGTATCCTGGCCACCAACACGTCTTCTATTTCTATTACCAAAATAGCTGCTGTTACTGCGCGGCCCGAAAAGGTCATTGGCATGCACTTCATGAATCCTGTGCCCGTGATGAAACTGGTAGAGATCATCTCCGGATATAACACCACGCCAGAAGTTACCCGGCAGATTGTTGATTTGAGTCGCCAGCTAGGAAAAGAGCCTTGCATGGTCAACGATTATCCCGGGTTTATTGCCAACCGTATACTCATGCCCATGATCAACGAAGCTATTTATTCTCTATATGAAGGGGTGGCCGGTGTAGAAGAGATCGATACCATTATGAAACTGGGTATGGCACACCCTATGGGGCCGCTGCAGTTAGCAGACTTCATCGGGCTGGATGTTTGCCTGAGCATTTTAAATGTATTATACGAGGGCTTCGGCAATCCTAAATATGCACCCTGTCCCCTGTTGGTAAATATGGTTACCGCTAAAAAACTTGGTGCAAAAAGTGGGGAAGGATTTTACGTCTACACCCCAGGCAGCAAAGAATTGGTGGCAAGCACACGCTTCCAATAACAAAAAGCCTCTATGGAGGCTTTTTAAATTCTTTATATACCGTAATTACTATTGAAACTTTTCGGTCTTTTCACTTCCCGTGATTGGGCCATTGCTGCGGATCTGAATTTGTAAACTGGTGATCCATTCAGCGCAGCCTTTCCGGGCAAGGTGTTCATTCACCTGGTGAATAACATCCATCACTTCTACGTATGTTCCTTCCAGTGTAGTTGCAAAAGGTCCTACTTCATGTTGAATGCCGGATTGCCGGATAATTGCAATGGCCTCATCTACCCAGTCATAGGGATGTCGATCCTGCACAATTGGAAGAAGCTGAATGGACGCATTGATGGTGTAGGTATGCATCAGAAAGTTCGTTTTACTTTTTGTTCCAATAGGAGAAAGTCAGCTAGCCCAATTGCCGTTACCGCTTCTAACACCGGTGGAACCCGCAGCGCAATACAAAGGTCGTGTCTTCCTTTTACGGAGAAGCTTTCTACCTCGCCGTTTTCCCAGTTCAATGTCTGCTGTTCTTTGGGTGTAGACGATGTAGGTTTGATGGCAACCCGGAAAACGAATTCATTACCATTGGTGATACCCCCCACCACGCCGCCGGCATGATTGGTTGCGGTTTTGCCGCTGCTGTCAACGATAGCATCATTGTGTTCTACGCCAAACATACTGGCTGCGGCAAAGCCGGTTCCGAATTCAATACCTCTTACAGCCGGTATAGAAAACACAGCATGTGCCAGTACCGATTCTACCGAATCAAAAAACGGCTCTCCCAATCCAACCGGCAAACCGGCAACCCGGCACTCTACAATACCGCCTACCGAATCTTTTTGATCGATAGCTTTCTGCAGGCCGGCTTCAATATCTTTTTCACCTCCCACTTCCAAAATGGTGGACTGCACCGAAATAGTACCGAGGATTTTTTTCGCCACCACACCGGCACCTACAAGGCATACGGTAAGGCGACCGCTAAAGTGACCGCCACCCCTGAAATCTTCAAAGCCCGCGAACTTCTGGTGTGCTACAAAATCAGCATGACCGGGACGGGGAAAAGCCCGTTGCTTTTCATAATCACCGGAGCGGGTATTTTTATTTTCAAACAAAATCGTCAGCGGTGCGCCAGTCGTCTTCCCATTGAAAACTCCTGTAACAAAGATGGGTGTATCATCTTCTTTGCGGGGAGTCGTACCCTTTTGCATCCCACCCTTACGCCGTTCAATATCTACTGTAAAATCATCTTCTGCCAGCGGCAAACCAGCCGGACATCCATCGATGGTGATGCCAACGGACGGTCCATGCGATTCGCCAAATATGCTGACCCTGAATATGCGTCCAAATGAATTCATGCCTGTCGTTTATCAATAGAAATATTCAATTCAATAGTTATACAACTGCCGAAAACGCCTGCAGGTGTTCCCAAAATTGTGTATAAGATTTGTTCACAGCTTCTGCCTCTTCAATCGTTACCTCTCCCTGTGCTCCCAATGCAGCCACAGCACAAGCCATGGCAATGCGGTGATCATGGCGGGAATGAACGGTAGCACCCATCACGTCACCTCCGCCCTTTATCAGCATCAGGTCGTCCTGGAAAGTGATGGTCACACCCATTTTTGCAAACTCCTCCTGCAAGGTCAATGCACGATTGCTTTCCTTATGTGTTAACCGGTGCACACCTTCAATAACAGAAGTTCCTTCGCAATAAGCTGCCAGGGCTACAAGCGGCGGAAAAAGGTCGGGACAATCTGTTGCATCCAAATGAAATGGTTTCAGCCTGCTTTTGCGTACATGGATTTGCGATTCTTCAATACTGATGTTTGCACCGCTTTGCATCAACGCCTGTAAAATGGCCTTGTCTGCCTGCGTGGAAAACACATTTAAACCCTTCACAACAAGATCGCCGGCAACCGCACCTGCCACAAGTAGAAAAGCACCGCCACTCCAGTCGCCTTCTACTGCGTAGTTGAGTGGTTGGTCAGCTGATGGGGTACTTTGTTTTTCGGGGAAATAAAAAGATTCGTAGTTATTGTTAACCGGAACAGGCAAATCAAAGTCTTTCATCACCTGCAGGGTAAGATCGATATAAGGTTTGCTGTTTAACTGGCGAACAGTGATTGTTACATCGCTGGCTTTTGCCGCAGCAAACGCAAACAACAGTCCTGTGAGAAATTGTGAAGACAACGATCCGTCCACTTCTATATTTTTCGGCTGTAGCGGACCTTTAATGTGCAAGGGCAGCAGCCCATTGTTACTCGTGCATTCTACACCGAGCTGGGGTAGAGTTTCGGTAAAAAAAGAGAATGGGCGCTTTAGCAAACTTCCGGTACCGGTAACCTGAATGGGGGTATGGCTGCGTGCCGCTATGGAGGTAAACATCCGGGCCGACAGTCCGCTTTCACCGCAATTGATGGTATCGTTTACCGGGTTAACGCCATTGCTTTCGATGATGATGGTATGATCATCCTTTGTCACAACTGCACCCAATTGTGTGATGATATCCAGTGCTGCTTTATCGTCGTTGGAGATGCCAGGATTGTGTAAAACCGTTTTGCCACCATGCAGTAATGCGGCGGCACAGGCACGCTGCATGGCACTTTTAGAAGCCGGCGCCGTAATAACGCCGTTCACTTTAGAAGGAGAAATGGTAACCTGCATTACATGTGTTTGAATAGTTCCTGCAATGGAATTTTTTTGACGGTAGCTTTGCCAATCTTTTCAAGAAGAACGAAATTCATTTGTTCCCCTTCCCTCTTTTTATCACTCACCAGAACATCAAACACCTTTTGCTTGTTGTATCCGGCTGTAATGGGCAATCCGTATTGATCAATGATTTGAATAAGTTTATCGGCTCCTTTGAACTGCAAAAGTTCGGCAGACAGTTTAGAAGCAAACACCATCCCGATGGCTACCGCTTCACCATGCATTAGTTCATACTGTTTCTCTACCGCATGCCCTAACGTATGGCCAAAGTTCAGTAACCGGCGCTTGTCCTTTTCAAATTCGTCTTCCTTTACCACTTTTGCCTTTAACAGGGCATTCCGCTGCACCAGCTTTTGCAGGGCAGGTTTGTTCTTTTGATAAAAGAGCAGTTTCTTTTTCTCCAGTTCCTTGTACATCACTGCATCCAGGATGGCAGCATGTTTGATGATTTCTGCAAAACCATTGCGCCACTCGTTCACCGGCAATGATTTCAGTAAGGCAACATCATACAGAAGAAACTGCGGCTGATTGATTGTGCCAATCATGTTTTTATACAACCCCACATCAATCCCGTTTTTGCCGCCGATGGCAGCATCTACCATGGCCAGTAATGTGGTTGGCACAAATCCAAAAGAAACCCCACGCAAATAGATGGAAGCAACGTAACCAGTGATGTCCGTAACCACACCGCCCCCCATGCCTACAAGTGTCCAGGTACGGTCGGCATGCATGGCAATCAATTGCCGGATGACATCATCTACTGTTGCCTGCACTTTATACGCTTCACCGGCATTCAGTATGATGGTATTCCAGCCCTTCAATAATTTAGGATAGGCTGCCGCAATGTGACTGTCGGTGATCAGGACAGTTGTTTCCTGGGAAACGATCTTTTTCAGGTGCGCAAACGATGCATCAAAATAAAAGGTTGTTGCACCCCTGCTGAACTGAATTTTCTTTACCTGCATCAGCCGTTGAATACTTTGTTTTGGCGATTGATACTTTCCATATGCACAGCATCGAGGTACTTGGTTACAAACTCACGGCTCAATCCCATCTTATCACCTTTTTTACAGGCTCTCTCAAGAATCTCGTTCCAGCGACGCGTTTGCAGAATGGTGATGTTGTTTTCTTTTTTGTATTGCCCGATCTTCTCGGCTACTTTCATGCGCTCCGATAACAGGAGCATCAGTTCATCGTCTAACTGGTTGATCTGCTGACGAAGTTTTTCCAGCGTGGCGTGAAATTCGGCAGACGCAATATCCTCCCGTAACCAAACGATCTCTCCCAGCATTTCTGCCAACCGTTCTGGCGTAACCTGCTGCTTGGCATCGCTCCAGGCATTATCCGGGTCAATATGGCTTTCGATCATCAGTCCGTCGAAATCAAGATTAATAGCTTCCTGCGCTACATCCAGCAAAATATCACGACGACCGCAGATATGCGAAGGATCGTTTACAATCAGCATCTCTGGATTGCGACGCTTCATTTCAATAGCCAGGTGCCACATCGGCGCATTGCGGTACTCGGTATTACCATAGGATGAAAAACCACGATGAATGAGACCAATTTGCTGAATACCGGCTTTGGCTACACGTTCCACCGCACCTGTCCATAACTCCAGGTCAGGATTGATGGGGTTTTTAATCAGCACCGGAACATTGACGCCCCGCAGCGCATCAGCCACTTCCTGCACACTAAAGGGGTTTACAGTTGTTCGGGCGCCAATCCACAACACATCAACATCAAAATGCAATGCATCCTCTACCTGCTTGGCGGTTGCCACTTCTACAGCAATTGGCAGGCCCGTAATCTTTTTTGCCTGCTGCAGCCAGGGTAACCCCTTGGTGCCAATGCCTTCAAAACTACCGGGACGAGTACGGGGTTTCCAGATGCCGGCACGCAGCATGTTTACCTTCCCGGTTGCAGCCAGCCGGGTTGCCGTTTCCAGAACCTGCTCTTCGGTTTCGGCGCTACAAGGACCGGAAATAATCAGGGGACGTTTTTTCCATATTTCCTGCACTGCAGATTTTTGGTCTTTCATCTTTTGCATGATTGATGTTTTATTAATGGTTTTTATTTGTTTGTTTATATTGCTAAGAGATAAGGTTAAAGGAGACAAAGAGATGCATGTGTTACTCTTTTTCTTTTTCCGGCTCTTTTGTCCCTTAGCTATTTAATAATCCTCTTAATCTTGTTCGCCTGCTCAATCAGGTCTGTCAGGTACTCATAGTTTTCTTTTTCCAAACAGGCTTTAAACTTTCTGAGCTGGCTGATGTGCTCATTTAAAACATCCAGCACATTGTCACGGTTTTCTTTAAAGATTGGCACCCACATGGCCGGGTTGCTTTTGGCCAGTCGCACCGTGCTTTCAAAACCACCACTCGCCAGTTCGAAAATGGCTTCCTCTTCTTTTTCTTTCTCTAGTACCGTGTTGGCCAGGGCAAACGAAGTGATGTGCGAAATATGACTCACATAAGCCACGTGAACATCATGATCCACCGCGTTCATGTAAACCAGGTGCATACCCAGCACCTTGTAAATATTCTCCACCATCTCCAGTGCATCGGCGTCTGTTTCCTCCTTGTTGCATATCACCGTTGCTTTTGAAATGAAAGCGCCTTTTACCGCTGCTTCCGGGCCGCTGTATTCCGTTCCCCACATTGGGTGGGTGGCCACAAATCGTCCCCTCTTAGGATGATCTTTGATGATATCCAAGATTCCATTTTTTGTAGAACCAGCATCCATCACTACCTGCTGGTCTACTATATCCAAAACAAAAAGCACAATTTCCTGAATTGCATTTACCGGGACTGCAAGAATGACCAAATCGGATTGAGTTACTGCATCGGCCAAATCCGTTACCTCATCCACCAGGCCCAGTTCCAAAGCCTTCTGCCGGTGAGCTGCATTATTTTCAACACCAATGATCTTCGTTGCGATTCTTTTATCCTTCAGGGCAATTGCCATGGAACCGCCAATCAAACCAACACCTACGATTGTAACTACCATGCCTTAGGATTTATGCCTCGCTGTTTAATTCTATCAATGGCTGCCTGCAGATTATCTTCCGTGCTGCACAGGCTAACACGGATGTACCTGTCCCCTTCTGTCCCGAAGATACCACCCGGTGTAAGAAACACCCTGGCGCCATACAACACCTCATCGCTCACGGCGTAGCCATCTTTTGCTGTATACGGAACGCTTGCCCACACAAACAATCCTACCTGGTCGCGGCTGTATTGGCACTGAAGTAAGTCCAGCAATTCAAATACCTTTTCCCGGCGCTTTTTATACTGTTCGTTCAGCTTTTTGTGCCACTCTCCATTCAGCGAAAGCGCTTTTGTGGCAGCCAATTGCACAGGCAGAAACATACCGCTGTCCATATTGCTCTTAAAGCGCAGCACTTCGTCAATACGCTCTTTGGCGCCGCAAAGCATTCCCACCCGCCAGCCGGCCATGTTGTGTGATTTACTCAACGAGTTCAATTCAACCGCAACCTCTTTGGCTCCATCTACCGACAAAAGGCTCATGGGACTTTCGTTCAGGATAAAGCTGTATGGGTTATCATGACAAATCAGAATGTTGTGTTTTTCGCCGAATGCCACCAAGTGTTCAAACAACTCTTTTGATGCCTGTTGCCCGGTTGGCATATGCGGGTAATTCACCCACATCAGTTTTACCTTGGCCAGGTCTTCTTTTTCCAAAGCATCAAAATCCGGCGCCCATCCATTTTCTTCTTTCAGGTGATAGTAACGCGGAACACCACCCGAAAGTTTCACCGCACTGGAATAGGTCGGATACCCGGGATTAGGAACCAAAGCTTCATCCCCGGCATTGAGATAGGTCATGCAAATGTGCATAATGCCTTCTTTCGAACCGATAAGGGGAAGAATCTCTGTAACTGGATCCAGTGTAACGCCATACCATTTCCGGTACCAGGAAGCCATAGCTTCCCGTAACGATGCGGCGCCTTTGTAGCTCTGGTAGGCATGCACATTCGGCCTGGCACTTTCTGCCTGTAGCGTATCTATTACGTCGCTATCCGGCGCCATATCAGGACTACCAATGCCTAAATTAATGACTGGAATGCCTTCCTTGTTCATGGATTCTATTTCCCGCAGTTTTTGCGAGAAGTAATATTCGCCAATACCGTTCAATCTGTTTGCTACTTCTAGTTTCATTTGGAAGGATTTGCATTTCCATTTTTATATACTCCGTAAACCTTGACCGTTTCAGTTACCGGTTCTATTTCTTTTAACACCGCCTGCAACTGCGCCATGGTATCAAATTCTAGATCTGCGTGAAAATTGTACCGCCAGGCATTGCTGGGGATGGGAAAACTTTGCAGTTTGCTCAGGTTAACACCTCCATCAGCAATTTTCGTTAACACCTTTGCCAGGCTTCCTCTGGAGTGGTCGGTGTGAAACGAAAGCGAAGCTTTATTTGCATCCGGTTGCTCTATGGCTTTTTTCTGCAGGATCAGGAAACGGGTATAATTGTTTTTTTCTGTATGAATATTTTCGGCAGCAATTTCCAGTTGGAAAAGTTCTGCAGCCAGCTTTCCGGCCACGCCGGCAATGTGCTTGCTTTTGCGCTGATGAATGTGTTTTGCACTCAATGCCGTATCATCTGTTTCCACGAGTTTCCAATTGTATTGCGAAAGAAATTCGATACACTGCAGAATGGCGATGGGATGTGAATGCACTTCTTTTATGTCCTCCAGTTTTACACCCGGATTTACCAGCAGGTGCTGTTTGATGGGCAGGTACACCTCGCCAACAATAGAAAGACTGGATTTGTGTAACAGATTATAATTCGCCAGGATACTGCCGGCGATGGAATTTTCAATGGCCATTACGCTGGCATCCGTTTCACCTTTTTTGGTGGTTTCCACCACCTCGCGAAAGGTGGCGCAGGGCAAAATGCCAACGTCTTTACCGAAAAACTGCCGGGCGGCTATCTGATGAAAACTTCCCTCAAAGCCCTGTATTGAAACAATATTTGCCATGTAAACTAAAAAATCCCGGCTTTTGGCCGGGATTTCTATTGTTGATTAAACTTTTTAAATGCTTTCAACAAAAGCTATCCCGGCTCTTACTAAAATAAAAGTAAAAATAGAAACCGCGATATGTTGTTGCTTTTGTCATTCTGTACGCAAATATAAAAATGCAATGGTCAGAACCAAATAAATTTTTACTATCTTATATGATAGCCAACCAGCGCATTTTGCGCTGAAACCCGCTCCTAGCGCCGTACAGAGTCTGCTTCGTTCATACGTATCCTTCGGCCCTTGTACTTTTTGCCGTCGATCGCCTGCATCATTTTACGGGATACGCCTTTGTCAACTTCAACCCAGCTGTTCATCTCTTTCATATCAATTCTACCCAGTACATCCTTCGGCAGATCGCTCATGTCAAGGATAAACTGCAGGAAGCTTGCCTTGTAAAATCCATCCTTTGTACCCAAATTCACAAACAGCTTTGTCATGTTACCGTTACCGCTGTACTCACGGCCACGGGTATCTTTTCTTCTATCCGCTCCACGGTCAGCGCCTCTTTCAAAGCGTTGTTCCCGTTCACGCACATTCAGATCTTCAGCGTTTTCGTAATATTTCAGGAAGCGGTCAAACTCCAGCGCAGCCACCCGTTTCAGCACTTCCTCCTTACTCACTTCGGCAAACTTTTCTGTCAGTATGGGCATATAGGTTTCATAATCGCCATGACTGATATCAGCCGACAGGAGCTTATCCATAAAATAAAAGAACTGCTTTCGGCATACATCCTTTCCCGATGGAATTTCCAGTTTATGAAACTGCACCTGCACCATGCGTTCAATATCACGGATGCGACGCACTTCACGGGAATGTACAATCGAGATACAAACACCAGTCTTCCCAGCACGTCCGGTACGGCCGCTGCGGTGGGTGTATACTTCAATATCATCCGGTAGTTCAAAGTTGATGACGTGGGTGATTCCGGAAACATCAATACCACGGGCGGCAACGTCGGTTGCAATCAGCAATTGCAGGGATTTCTCCCGGAATTCATCCATTACTTTATTCCGTTGCTGCTGGCTCAGGTCACCATGCAAAGCTTCAATATCATATCCCTCCCGGGTTAACTTTTCCGTAATCTCCTGCGCATCGGCCTTGGTGCGGGTAAAGATGATCCCATACATGCCGGGGTTAAAGTCTATAAGGCGCTTCAACACTTCATAACGGTGTTGAGCCTGCGTAACCACATATTGATGGTCGATATTTTTGCTGGCTGTATTTTTTTTGCCAACCGTGATCTCTACGGGCTCATTCATGTACCGCTTGCTAACACCCCGGATTTCCGGTGGCATGGTGGCACTGAACAACCATGTGCTTTCCCGTTTGGGGGTATTTTTCAGAATGGTTTCAATGTCTTCCTGGAAACCCATGTTCAGCATTTCGTCGGCTTCGTCCAGCACTACGTAGCTGATCTCGTCCAGGTTGATGGCTTTGCGTTCGATCAGGTCAATCAAACGGCCAGGTGTAGCCACAACAATCTGCACACCACGACGAATATCCCGAATCTGCTGCGATATGGACGTTCCACCGTACACGGCCACCAGGTGGATTCCTTTCGAATGTTTCTTGAAATTTTCGACCTCGTTTACGATCTGCATACAGAGCTCCCGGGTAGGACAGATCACCAATGCCTGCGGGAACTTTTTGGAAGTATCAATGAGTTGCAATAACGGCAAACCAAATGCTGCGGTTTTACCTGTGCCGGTCTGGGCAAGGCCAATAAAATCTTTGGTTCCGGATAGCAATACCGGGATTGCTTTTTCCTGTATGGTAGTGGGCTGTGTAAATCCAAGCTCTTCAACAGAAGCCAAAAGCTGTTCATTCAGCCCCAGTTCACTAAATAATGCCATAGAATAATTTGCGCAAAGGTAACCGCTGTTTGGCAGGATTAGAGAAGGAATTGCAGGATTATATCAAAAACCGGGCTCTATTCTTCCCAAAAAGCTTCACCAATAACATGTTTAAAAGATGCGAAAGAAAGGAAAAAGTAAGCAAGCTAATGCACGTAAAATGAAGCACATCCTCGTATAAAAGCAAAGCTGCCCTGTTTCCAGGACAGCCCTTGCTAATGATTGCTTGCCAAAAAAAGATATCATTCAAGGCAGCCGGCAAGCATGCTATACCTTAAAGACTACAATTACTGTTGAGTAGCACTTGTAGTGTCGCCAGCCAAAGTTGACGTATCGCCACCGAGAGTTGTTGTATCGGTAGGAGTAGTCAAAGGAGCTGCAGTTGTAGTATCTGTTGTAGTAGCAGGAGAATCAGTAGCAGTTGTTTCGCTACCAGAGTTGCCGCAAGCTACTAATACGCCAGAAATTGCTAAAATTCCAAGGAACTTTTTCATGTGTTGTTTGATTTTTGATTGATTTTAAAAAATAAGTATTGTCTAGAATTAGTTGTTTTGTCCTTCTCTAACAGCACTGCCAACTGAATCCACTACTCTATTCAGGGAATCGTGGCGCTGTTCAATGGTATCAATGGCTTCACTGGCAGCTTCCTGAACCGACTCTACTTTCAGGTTTTTGATGGAATCCAGTGAATCCTTCACCCGCTGTTCCGCACTGCCGCTGTTACTACAGGAGGCAAATAATCCGGCTACAAACAAGGCAAAAAACGTTTTTTTCATGTTTTTTTTATTTGGTTAAGCTTTTAGGGTTTACCTGTCTCTTTTAGCCGAATCTCTTAGGTTATCAAATTTTTTTTCAAGGGTATCCAGTAACCGTCCGCCTTTCTGCCTGGCCGAATCTGCCAGTTTTTCTAGGGTCGTATCCAATCCTTTTGCCAGGCTATCCACTTTTATCTCCACCTTTCCGCTGTTATCACAAGCGGTTAAACTCAGAACCAGCGTTGCCAACAAAAGAATTTTCTTCACGATTGCCGGTTTTTAAAGGATTAATACCCTGATTAAAAAAAGGTAACCCGGTTTTTTAAAAAAATTTTTTACCAGCATCTTTGGGTTACTTTTTCACGATTACCGTATTAAAAAGGGATTGCAGTTGAAAGCAGAGCACAATCAGATCGCTTTATTACAAGGTTTAGCCCGGCAGGAAAAAAAAGCTATCGAAACCATCTATAAAGAAAACTTTAACCTGATACAGGCCTTGGTCCTGAACAATAATGGCAGCGCTGAAGACGCTAAAGACATTTTTCAGGAAGCCATGATTGTTTTATACCAGAAAGTCCAATCCGGAGATTTTGAATTAAACTGTCAGATCAAAACTTTCGTCTATTCAGTAAGCAGGCGATTGTGGCTGAAACGATTGGTGCATCAATCCCGGTACACCCTCCATGAAAACCACGAAAACATTGTGCTGGTGGATGAGGACGTTGAGGATCACGAACAGAAGAACACCGAGTTCAGTATGATGGAAAAGGCAATGAGTAGTTTGGGTGAACCCTGCAAAAGTTTATTGGAAGCATTCTATATGGAGAAGAAGGGTATGCAGGAGATTGCGGCGAATTTTGGCTATACCAATGCCGATAATGCCAAAACCCAGAAATACAAATGCCTGATGCGGTTACGGAAACTATTTTTTTCGCAGTATAAAAACGGGTCCACAAATGGATGACATTAAAATGATTGAAATTGTTGAGCGGTATCTTGCCGGTGAAATGGTCCCTGATGAGAAGGCCAATTTCGAGAATTTGCGTAAAAGCAATCCTGAAATAGACCAGTTGGTGGTTGAACACAGCTATTTTTTACAGCAGCTCAACCGGTTTGAGGATACCAAAAAATTCAAAAACAAACTAAACGACACCCATCTTCACCTGGCTGAAGAAGGCGCTATCAAATCACCTGAGTTGAAAGGCGGGGCCAAGATCATCTACCTCTTTAACCGCTATAAACGCACTGCTGCCATCGCTGCGTCCATTGCTGGCATCACCGCATTATCCATCAGTGCACTCATCTGGTCGGTTTCCCCTGCCAAACCTGTTAACCGCAAAGACCTGGAAACCCTGAACAGAACGATCCGGGTAATCGATAACAAGGTTAACCAGGTTAAAAGTGAAAATGCAGCGCTGCAACAACAAATCAGCAATCTGCCTGATAATACCAAAGCACCCATTGAGTACACCAGTGGGGGTACCGGCTTCCTGGTAGATGCTAAGGGCTATCTTTTTACCAATTACCATGTTGTAGAAAAAGCCCGCTACATTGCTGTGCAGAACCACAATGGTAAAGATCTGCGGGCAAAAGTGGTGTATACAGACCCACTACGCGATATTGCGATCCTCAAGATCACTGATACAGCATTTAAGGCACCGGCCGCTATTCCTTATGCTATTAAAAAGTCAACTGCTGACATTGCCGAACCCATCTTTTCACTGGGCTATCCCCGCAACGATATTGTTTATGGGGAAGGCTATTTAGCCGCCAAGACCGGGTACAACGGTGATACGCTTTCGGTGCAGATCTCCATCAATGCCAATCGCGGTAACAGCGGAAGCCCGATCATTAACCGCAACGGCGAAATTATTGGTGTACTGAGTGCCCGCCAGACCTCTGTGGAAGGTGCCGTATTTGCAGTGCAGTCGAAATACATTCATGAAGCGTTGAACAGCCTGCGCAAAAAGGATACAAGCTACCAGCAGGTCAAACTGCCAACAACTTCGAGCCTGAAAGGTGTTGACCGCACCCAGCAGGTGAAAAAGATCACCGACTATGTTTACATGGTAAAAGTGAATTAAGCATTTCGCTCCGGAAATAAAAAAGCGCAATCAGAAAATGATTGCGCTTTTTTTGTTACAAACTTTTGAACAGCTATAGGGCTGTGGTTGCGTCGCACTCTTCAGCGTTCATCGCTCTTTTGAGCAGAAGCTCCACCACAAAACTTACCACAAGCGGTTGGGATATTCGTTCGCCTCAACCAACGAATTCAAATTTCGTTGTACAATGGGTGCATCTTCTTTATAGGTAACGCCAAACCAGGGAGCCGTAGTTGGGATTACTTTGATCACACCCCTGTTTTGCTTTATGAACTGGTCGGCCACAAACGGGATCAGGAACTCCGCTTTGGGTTCATTCAGGTTTTTTCCCAGGAAGGTTGCAAATTCTTCGCGGATGAACTGGAAAATAGAAGGATGAAAACACCAGAAATTCATGGAGGACAGGGACTCTTCCTTCACCGGGTATTTGGCACCATCGCCTTCTTCATACACGATCTGCCCGTTATCGCGGTACAGTTTCACACGTTCATTGATGGCCACCAGCCTTTCATTTTCATCTACATCAATTACACCACGGCTGACGGAACCATGCTCTGACAGGGTTTTGTTTAGTTGGTAGGCGACAATGCCATACACATCTTCCTTGCATTCCAACACCAAAAAATTATTTGCTTTGCTAAAAGCGTCGGTTCCGTAAAAGTCATCTGCATTGATTACGGCAAATGGTCCTGTTACTGCTTCGTGAGCACATAAAATGGCATGTGCCGTACCCCAGGGTTTTTTACGGTCTTCGGGTATTTTATGCTGGCCCACAAATGCATCCAGCTCCTGGTAAACGTATTCGGTTTCAATTTTGCCATTTAATTTGGGTTCAAAAATGGCTTTGAAGTCTTCGGCAAAGTCTTTCCGGATAATAAAAACAACTTTTCCAAAACCAGCTTTTATTGCATCATAAATCGAATAATCCATGATGGTTTCACCACTGGGTCCGAATTGTTGTATTTGCTTCATGCTGCCATACCGTGATGCCATGCCTGCAGCCATAATTACTAAGGTTGGTCTCATATGTCCTTTTTTAAAATTGCTGCGAAATTAACTACTTTTCACCCGACTTGATGACACCCCTTTTCAACCTTTCCTGCCGGATTGATCCCTTGCCGCTGGTGCTGTACCCTACCGTCTCGGTTGCTATTTTGCGCCTCGATCTTGTTCACCCCGTTGTATCGGGTAACAAATGGTTCAAGCTGAACTATTACCTGGGCGAAGCAACTGCTGCCGGAAAAACCATCCTCACATTTGGCGGAGCTTACTCCAACCACATCGTAGCCACGGCCGCAGCGGCAAAAATGGCTGGTCTCAAAAGCATTGGCGTGATTCGTGGCGAAAGGGCGCCGGAGCTATCGCAAACACTTACAGAGGCAAAAGCCTTCGGCATGGAACTTTATTTTATCAGCCGGAAAGCCTACCAGGAAAAAACCCTGCCGGATGAAATCGCAAACCAGCAAAATGAATTCTATATTATCCCGGATGGCGGATATGGCCTGCTTGGAATGGAAGGCGCCAAAGACATTTTATTACAGAATCAAACATCGGCTTATACGCATATTGTTTCGGCTGTGGGCACCGGTACTACTCTTGCCGGACTGGCCGGAGCTGCCGGAGATGATCAGCATGTGATTGGCATTTCGGTTCTGAAAAATAACTTCTCCCTTCAGAACGAAGTTGAAGAGTTAGTGCTGACATGTAAGAGAAAAAACGTCCGCATACTACACGATTATCATTTTGGAGGATACGCAAAATACACCGCTGAGCTGATTCATTTTATGAATGATTTTTTCAGACAGACCTCGGTCCCAACCGATTTTGTATATACCGGCAAAGCATTTTTTGGCGTAATTGATCTGATTCAACAGCAGTTTTTTGCACCCGGCTCTAAAATTTTGCTGGTGCATACAGGTGGCTTGCAGGGCAATCGGTCACTGGCAAAGGGAACGTTAATTTTCGGGTAAAAAAGGATCGGGCTTTTATATTTGCATGGCTCGGGCACAGAATCCGTTACGTGAATGATGAAGCGCCTAATCCTAACTACCACCATCTTATTAGCAGTATTTGCAGGCTTTGGACAAGATACGCTGCCAAAATTTACCGTAAAGAACCTTGGTAACAACCGGGAAGGTGTCCCGAACGTGGTAATCAGTTGGGTAAACCCTTTTGAGACCCTGAAACAGGTCAGCATTCAAACTTCGCACGACAGCATCCGGAACTACCGGACCCTTATCAGCCTTACCGATCCCAATGCAAAAATGAACGGCTTTGCCGACAAGCGGGCTCCGAATGATCATATGTTCTACCGGCTTTTTGTGGTAAAAGGAAACGGGGAATATTTTTTTACCCAGGCGAAAAAACCATTCCTGGATACAGCAAAAACCTATACACCCATTGAAACAGTGGTGGCCAAAAAGAGCCCTGACAATCCCATCGTTAAAAAGCCAGATTTCACGCCTTCCTTTTACGTTTATACCAACAAGGACGGTTATGTTTTCATCAATCTTCCGGATGCTGAAAAACAGCAATACCACATTAAATTCTTTGAGGAAGATAACAGCTTATTGTTTGAAGTAAAAAACATCAAGCAGCCTGCACTCACGTTGGATAAGACAAACTTTCATCATGCAGGCTGGTTCAATTTTGAGCTTTACAATGATGATAAACTCATTGAGAAACACAAGTTTTACCTGAATAAGGATTTTTAAGCAAAGAGACAAAGAGCTTTAAAAGAGGGAAAGAGTCTGCGCTTTGTCTCCATTAACCTTCCTCACTTAGTGATACCTTGAATACCTTCTCAAAATTCCGCTTGAGTTTTTCTTTCACGTCAGCCATGTCAACGGCGTGTCCCAACTCTTCTTTCATAGAAGTAACCTTTTTGTTCTGAATGCCACAGGGTATTATGTGATTAAAATAAGAAAGATCCGTGTTGACATTTAGCGCAAATCCATGCATGGTTACCCAGCGGCTGCAACGTACACCCATCGCACAGATCTTTCGCTCCTTTCCTTTGATCGCAGCATCGATCCAAACGCCGGTTTCTCCGGCAGAGCGGTCGCCCGTAATGCCGTATTCAGCCAGGGTGAGAATGATCACTTCTTCCAATTCACGCAGGTAGCGGCCAATGTCGGTGTAGAATTTTTCAAGGTCAAGAATTGGGTACCCCACAATTTGTTCCGGCCCGTGAAACGTGATATCTCCACCCCTGTTCGTTTGGAAAAAACCAATGCCTTTTTCTTCCCGCTCCTTTTCACCAATCAGCACATTTTCCATTTTACCGCTTTTGCCCAACGTGTACACAGGAGGATGCTCGACAAAAAGAAGGTAGTTGGTAGTTGATCGGTGGTCGGCACCGTCCTCATTACCATCAGCAGACGGCCCACTGGCAACTACCGCTTTTGCTGCCAGGTTTACTTTTAGCAACGCTTCCTGGTAATCCCATGCCTCTTTGTATTCCATATGTCCCAAATCCCTGAAGAGGACTTTTTGCTTTTCCATCGTGTTGCAAAAGTAAGCTCCTTTATTTTTGCACTCTATGGCCGAAAATCAGATTCCCAATGCAGACGAACAGGAAAGCAGTGACGATTTATACGAGCGGTTTCAGTTCAATGCTGACAAAGGCCAGGAACCTTACCGTATCGACAAGTTCTTAATGAACCGGATCGAAGGTGCTACCCGCAACAAACTGCAGCAAGCCATCAATGCAGGCCTGGTGCTGGTGAACGGTAAGGAAGTAAAACAGAATTACAAGATCAAAGCCTTTGACCAGATCATTGTTTATTCTGACTTTTCTCCCGAATCCACTGATATTGTCCCGGAAAAGCTGCCCCTCAATATTCATTTTGAAGATGATGATCTCATTATTATCAACAAGCCAGCCGGTATGGTAGTGCACCCGGGAAGCGGCAATTACAGCGGTACGCTCCTGAATGGTATTGCCTGGTATTTGAAAGAAAAGAATCCAGGTATAAACGAAGAGACGCTGCCCCGGTTTGGGCTTGTTCACCGCATTGATAAAAACACCAGTGGGTTGTTGGTGCTTGCCAAATCCGACAAAGCCATGCGGCAACTGGCCAAACAATTTTATGATCATACCGTAAGCCGCCAGTATATAGCGCTGGTTTGGGGAAATGTGGAGCAGGATGAAGGCACCATCATTGCACATGTTGGCCGCAACCTGCGTTTTCGTAAACTGTTCGAGGCCTATCCCGAAGGCGACCATGGGAAGGAGGCCATCACACACTATAAAGTGCTGGAACGGTTCAATTATGTAACCCTGGTGCAATGTGTGCTGGAAACCGGCCGCACCCACCAGATACGGGTGCACATGAAACACATTGGTCATCCACTGTTTAACGATGATTTTTACGGAGGTGATCGCATTGTGAAAGGAACCATCTTTAGCAAGTACAAACAGTTTGTTGACAACTGTTTTGCCATTTGTCCGCGGCAGGCGCTGCACGCCAAAACCCTCGGTTTTACGCACCCCTCCACCGGTGAGCAAGTCTTTTTTGACACAGACTTACCAAACGATCTAGCACAGGTGATTGAGAAATGGCGCGGATATGTCACGCATTTAAAAACCGAATAAACAAACGATCCTGCTTAATTTCTTTGCTTCCATAGAAGCAGCAAGCAAACAAAGAATGTAGCCAAAGTAGCTTGTGCACAAATAGATTGCATGCAAATACAGAAACTGTATTAATTTCCGCCATCCGCCTTTTGAAATCGTCCATCCTTTGGATGCACTCCTGCTAACCGGAAAATACACCTGATTTTATTTGTAAAAAACCTTTAAAAGCCATTCATCATGAGCACAAAAAAAATCATTACCGTATTTGGCGCAACCGGCGCCCAGGGAGGTAGTCTTGTACAGGCCATCCTGAAGGATCAAAACGCTGACTTTGCCGTTCGTGCGGTAACCCGTGATCCTGATTCTGACAAAGCAAAAGCCCTTGCGCAGCAGGGAGCCGAAGTAGTGGCCGGCGATATCGACGATAAACAAAGCGTTGTAAATGCCATGCAGGGAGCTTACGGCGCATTTTGTGTTACGTTTTTCTGGGCACATTTTTCTCCTGAAAAAGAAATGGAAGAAGCCCGTCGCTTTGCCGAAGCAGCGAACGAAACCGGCGTCAAACATGTGATCTGGTCAACACTGGAGGATACCCGCAAATGGGTGCCACTCGAAGACGACCGCATGCCAACGCTGCAGGGAAAATACAAGGTGCCGCATTTCGATGCCAAGGGCGAATCCGATCACTACTTTACCGACCTTGGCGTGCCCACTACTTTTTTACGGGCATCTTTTTACTGGGATAATTTTATTCATTTTGGCAGTGGTCCAAAAAAAGGACCCGATGGCAGGTACTATCTCACTTTTCCGCTGGATGACAAAAAAATGGCCGGTATTGCCGCGGAAGACATTGGCAAATGTGCTTATGGTATCTTCAAACGCGGCGATGAAATGATTGGGCAAACCATTGGCATTGCTGGCGAACACCTGACGGGGGAAGAAATGGCGCAGAAAATGTCAACAGCGATTGGCCAGGAAATTACCTATAACAATGTTACTCCTGAAACCTTTCGGGGCTTCGGCTTTCCCGGCGCCGACGATCTTGGAAATATGTTCCAGTTTTACCGCGATTTTGAAGAAGTCTGCAACACGGTAAGGGATGTGAATCGGTCAAAAGAATTGAATCCGGAACTAAAGTCGTTTGATCAGTGGCTGGCGGAAAATGCACAGCGGATTCCACTCGACTAAAACTGAACTAAAAATGGTTGCTGGTGTTCAACTCTGTACCAGCAACCATTTTTATTTTTTCGGGAACAACATTTTATAATCCACTCTTATCGAACCCTTGGCAATATCATCTAGTTTGCGCTTGTATAACTTTCGTTTCAGGGGAGAAATATGGTCGATGAACAATTTCCCATCAATGTGATCGTATTCATGCAGGATGATTCTTCCGGTAACACCATCAAAGGTTTTTGTGTGTTTTACAAAGTTCTCATCCATAAATTCCAGCGTCACTTCTTCTGCCCTGTAAATATCTTCCCGGATCTTGGGAATACTTAAACAACCTTCGTTGTAAGCCCAGTCATCGCCTGCCTCTTCTACAATGTGTGCATTGATGAAGACTTGCTTGATGCCTGGCGCATCAGGATAAGCTTCTTCCTTTTTTTCTTCTTCATCCATGTTGGCAAAAATCTGCGCACTGTCCACCACAAATAGCCGGATAGGCCGGTTTATCTGGGGTGCCGCCAAACCCACGCCATTGCTGCCGTACATAGTTTCCCACATATCTTCAATCAGCTTGTTCAGCCCCGGGTAGTCGGGAGTAATGTCTTCAGCCACTTTACGCAAAACAGGATGGCCATATGCTACAATCGGAAGAATCATAATCTATTTTTTGATATGCAAACGATGCAAGCAGCATTCATTTTATTGCTCAGCAAAGGTAGCTTAACCGGAATGGGTTTTGGTAAACGTTCCACTAAAATTTAGAGAGGTAATCCTGCAGCATGATAGTGGCGGCAATTTCGTCTACCAGGGCTTTGTTCTGCCGCTGCTTTTTTTTGAGTCCCATATCCAGCATGGCGCGGGTAGCCATTTTGGATGTAAACCGCTCATCTACTTCTTGGATAGGAATGGCTGGAAAGGCTTTTTTGAATTGCAGAATAAAATTTCTTACCAGTGGCGTGGCATGCGTATCCGAATCATCCATGTTGGTAGGCATACCAATAATCACTTCTTCCACGCCTTCTTTTGGAACATAATCTTTCAAAAAGGCCAGCAGCTTGGGCGTTTCCACCGTGGTCAGGCCGGTGGCAATGATCTTCAGGGGATCGGTTACCGCAAGTCCCGTTCTTTTTTTCCCGTAATCGATGGCTAAAATCCGGCCCATGTCCATTTGATAATTAGGTAGTAAAACTAAACTGGTAGCTGTAAAGATGGCGACTGATCTGCGTTTTGCTCCTAAAAGGTAACAAATAGGTCAGCAATGACAAAGGCAGCAAATACCACGCTGGCAATACCGTTGGCCGTCATAAAAGCCAGGTTTACCCGACGCAGGTCATTGGGTTTAACAATAGAATGCTGGTACAGGAGCATACCGCCAAACACCAATACTCCCATCCAATAAAGCCATCCAAAGCCGCCCAGCCTTCCTGCTGCAACAACTGCCGCTGCACTAAACAGGTGGAGAATCTCTGATACCCGCAAAGCCTTTGCCTTACCCAGCCAGGCCGGGATAGAATACAATTGGTTGGAACGGTCAAACTCCTCATCCTGCAGGGCATAAATAATATCAAAACCACTCACCCAAAAGATCACTACCAGTGAAAAAAGAATGGGCAACCAGTGAAATACACCTGTTACAGCAAGATAGGCACCAATAGGCGCCAGGGATAGTCCCAAACCTAATACCAGGTGACAAAGCGGCGTAAAGCGTTTGGTGTAACTATAGCCCAACACCACGGCCAACGCAACCGGTGAGAGGTAAAAGCAGATACGATTGATAAAAAAAGTGGCCGTTATAAAAAGCACACAACTGGCGATAGTAAATAGCAGGGCATTTTTGGGTGTGATGATGCCTTTGGGAATTTCACGGATAGCTGTGCGGGGATTAAGTGCATCCCATTTGCGATCGAGGTAGCGGTTGAAAGCCATGGCCGCACTCCGTGCTGTGATCATGCAGATTAAAACCAGGAATAACTTTTGCCAGATTTCCTCAGCATTAACTACATAATAGTTTTCAGCAGTCCATCCAACGGTATTATTTAGATTCCATTGTCCAACACCAAAGAGTTCTGACAACATGGAGTAGCTGTTATATCCACTTTTGATTGCTAAGAAAAAACCGATCAGCGCAAACGGCATCGCAAAAATGGTATGCGAAAACTTAATGAGGGAGAGATAGTTTTTTACAGTAGACATAATAAATCTGTACAAAGAAAAGGATGGATTTCGCTTTGCAGAACTGATTTTAATCCAATTGGATCCTGGTTCTGATCAGTTCCCAAAGTACGACGCCGGCCGCTGTGGCCACATTCAGCGAATGTTTCATACCTAGTTGCGGGATCTCGATCACCCCATCACACAGGGCAATGGTGCTTTGCTCCACACCGGTTACTTCGTTACCAAAGATCACAGCCACTTTGTCTTCTTCCACGGCAAAGGCACCCAGCTTCCAGCTATCTACCGCCTGCTCCACGGCATAGACTTTATAGCCAAGCAACCGCATCTCTTCAATTGCCTCCCCGATGTTTTTAAAATGTTTCCAGTCAACGGTATCCTCTGCTCCCAGCGCCGTTTTTTTGATCTCTTTGTGTGGCGGGTAAGCGGTATACCCGCAGATATAAATACGTTCCAGTAAGAAAGCATCGGCCGTACGAAACACGGATCCCACGTTATACGCACTCCGGATGTTTTCCAGCACCGCAATAACCGGCATTTTTTCGGATTGCTTAAATTCTTCTACTGATTTCCGGCCCAATTCTGCCATGCTTAGTTTGCGCATTCACTCATTTTAGGCTGCAAAAGTAAGGACTGGCTATGCGTGGATAAATAAGGCTCTACCAAACAGGCTTATCCCGCTATTTTTGCCCCAATCGCTATGAGTAAAACGAAGATGGCAGAAACCCCACTGATGCAGCAACACCGGGCCATTAAGGCTAAATACCCCGATGCGGTTTTGCTGTTTCGTGTAGGAGATTTTTATGAGACGTTTGGCGGCGATGCCATTATTGCTTCACAGGTTTTAGGCATTACACTTACCAAACGCAATAATGGCGGCGCATCGGACAGCGAACTGGCAGGTTTTCCGCACCATGCGCTGGATACCTATCTGCACAAACTGGTGAAAGCCGGTTACCGTGTTGCCATCTGCGATCAGCTGGAAGACCCCAAAACCGTCAAAGGCATCGTTAAACGCGGTGTGACGGAAATGGTGACACCCGGTACGGCTACCAACGACAAGCTGCTCGACTTTAACAGCAATAACTTTTTGGCCGCCGTACATATCATGCATGATAAATATGGGGTTTCGTTCCTGGACATTTCTACAGGCGAATTTTTTATTGCAGAAGGCGACCGGGAATATGCCGACAAGCTGCTTATGGGATTCAAACCCGCAGAAGTGATTTTTCAGCGGCACCACCAGCGGCGGTTTAAAGAAGAATTCGGCTCGCGGTTTTATACCTACACACTGGATGAATGGATTTTCAGCCGGCAATACGCCGAAGAAAGTCTTCTTAAACATTTTGATACGCATTCCTTGAAAGGTTTTGGTATTGAGAGTTCGGATCATGGCCTTGTAGCTGCCGGGGCGATCCTGCATTACCTGAAAGAGACGGAACACCCGAACCTGCAGCATATAACATCGATACACCAGTTGGTGCAGGCGGACCACTTGTGGATGGACCGCTTTACCATCCGGAACCTGGAACTGATTCACAAAAGCAGCGAAGGGGCGCAAACCCTGCTGGATGTGCTGGATGCTACCGTTACGCCAATGGGTGCACGGATGCTGCGGCGCTGGATTGTATTTCCGCTAAAGGATATCCAAAAGATCAATGAAAGACTGAATGTTGTTGAACATTTTATCCTGCAGACCGATTTACGCAACCATATTCTGCATGCGCTGAAACAGTGCGGCGACCTGGAAAGACTGGTATCGAAGATTCCACTAAAAAAGATCAATCCGCGGGAACTGCTGCAACTGGCCCGTTCACTGAAGCAGATCGATGTGATCAAAAAGGTATGTGCGGAAAGCCAGAATACGTATTTAAAGCGACTGAGCGAAACACTGAATCCCTGTCACTATATAACAGAAAAAATTGTTGCCTCCATTGTTGAAAATCCGCCGGCACTGGCAGCGAAAGGCGGTTTCATCAGCAGAGGAATGGACGCGGAACTGGACAGCCTGCGGCAGATTGCTCATAACGGCAAGGAGTACCTGTTGCAGCTCCAGCAAAAAGAGAGTGAAACCACCGGCATCTCTTCCCTGAAAATTGGATTTAATAATGTTTTTGGTTATTACCTGGAGGTGACCAATTCGCACAAGGCAAAAGTGCCCGCCGGGTGGATGCGCAAACAAACCCTCGCCAATGCGGAACGCTACATTACCCCTGAACTAAAAGAATACGAAGAAAAAATTACAGGGGCGGAAGAGAAGATTCTTGCAATAGAGCTAAAACTATTCGACGGCTTACTGAACGAGCTCCACGATTTTATTGCACCAATCCAGGCGAATGCGCACATTGCCGCTACGCTGGATTGTCTTTGCTCCTTTGCGCACAATGCTCTCCAGTATAACTATAAAAAGCCGGTTCTGCACGAAAGCGACGAACTCTCCATCAAGGAAGGTCGTCACCCGGTGATAGAGCGGTCGCTGCCGCCTGCCGAGCCCTTTATCAGCAATGATCTGGTGCTGAATAAATCGGAGCAACAGATCATTATTCTCACAGGTCCGAACATGAGTGGTAAATCGGCCTTGTTACGCCAAACGGCACTCATTACATTGATGGCGCACATGGGTTCTTTTGTGCCAGCCACCGAGGCATCTGTTCCGCTTACGGATAAAATATTCACCCGGGTTGGTGCGTCGGATAACCTGAGTGCCGGTGAAAGTACGTTCATGGTAGAAATGAATGAGACAGCTTCCATCATCAACAATGTTTCACCGCGCTGCCTTATCCTGCTCGACGAGATTGGGAGGGGTACATCAACTTATGATGGCATCTCCATTGCCTGGAGCATTGCCGAACACCTGCACAATGCACCTGAACAGCCCAAAACCTTTTTTGCCACGCATTACCATGAGTTAAATGAATTGGAAGCAAAACTTCCAAGGGTACGCAACTTCCATGTGACCAATAAAGAAGTTGGCAACAAGATCATTTTCCTGCGCAAGCTAGCCCCCGGCGGCAGTACACACAGCTTTGGTATCCATGTAGCCAAAATGGCCGGCATGCCACCCAGCTTAATCCAGCGGGCTAACGAGGTATTAAAAAGCCTGGAAGAAAAACATGGCGACGGTTCGTTACAACAGCGTGTCAAAAACCTCTCGGCACCGAAACTGCAGTTAAGCATTTTTGATGCACACAGTCAAACGTTTGACGAAATCCGCAGGATGTTGGAAGGAATTGATATTAACAGACTGACGCCGGTAGAAGCTTTATTGAAACTAAATGAGATCAAAGGATTGTTGAAGTAGGCCACCTGCCGCCCCGATGGGGAAACTTAGGTCTCACATTCTTCTTTTCTTCATTAATTCTTTATAAAACAACTTTCATTCAATTCAAAATGCCTGTTCTTGCGAACAGGCATTTTACTTTTTATTTAATAAGCTGAAGTGCTACGATAAAGCTTCTGTTGCGTCGCACACTTTTACGTTCGGCAATTCTAATCGACAAGAGTAAAAATTATCTGCTGGCGGAAAAGATAAAACGAAATAAACCTGACGGACCTAAGTGCCCCCACCGGGGGACAGGGGGCCGGCCTTATCAAACCAAACCCTTTTCTCATCATCCCAGCTTCCATTGTAGTTGATGAACAACTCCTCGCCTGCTTGGATGTCCCGAACAGAAATAACGCTGATGGCCTGTTTTTTAAAATACATGCCATAATTGCAATTTGCCTGGTATGAATGGTTGTACATGGAGACCAGTCCGAGTGCCACGGCACATTGCGAGCTGTCTTTGCCCCATTCGAAGATATAATCGTGCAGCAGGGTTTTATCCAGCAGGATCCGCTCGTCGGGCCCCATCACAATCACAGGCGCCAGCTCAATTAATTTACCGGCAGCAATGGGAACAGATGTAAACACACCGCGGCCCATTTTTTTTGTTCTTGCCACATAGATACCTTCTAGTAAAAAACTCTGTGAGTTTGCTGCCATACTGAAATAAGGGTGAAGATAGGAGGAAAACCTGCATTAATTTTGAACCATGACATTGGAAACGTTACAGGCAGAACTGGAGCATGTGCTGACGAATGGCGATCCGGAAGAGATCAGGCAATTTCTCGATCAGCAAAATATCAGCGATGTGGCGGAGCTGATCTACTCGGAGCCGGAACACGACGCTTCCATCATCATGTACATGTCTATACACCGGGCTTCAGGTGTGTTTAAAATCCTGGAAACACCTACGCAGCAGGACATCATTCAAAAGCTGCCCCCGGGCAAAACCGCCGAACTGCTGAACGAACTTCCTCCGGATGACCGTACAGCGCTTTTGGAAGACCTACCCGGTGGTGTGGTAAGAGAACTGATCAAACTACTGAACCCTGATGAACGTAAGATCACGCTTTCGTTACTAGGCTATCCGGAAAACAGTGTTGGGCGCCTGATGACGCCGGACTACGTGTATGTGTATGAAAAAAACACCGTCCGCGAAGTGTTGGAGATTATCCGGCGGGTAGGCAAGAACAGTGAAACGATTGACGTCATCTATGTCATCAACGAAAAAGGTGAGTTGCTCGATGATATCCGTATCCGTGAATTCATCCTGGCGCAGCCCGATAAAAAAGTGAGCGAATTGATGGACGACAGAGTTATCTCCCTCAATGCCTATGCCGACCAGGAAGAAGCCAACGAAGCATTCAAGATGAATAACCGCGTAGCGCTGCCGGTTGTGAGCAACAGCAATAAACTGTTAGGCATTGTTACCATCGACGACATCCTGTGGGTGGCCAATGAAGAATTTACGGAAGACATCCAGAAGATTGGTGGTACCGAAGCCTTGGACCAGCCTTACCTGGAAATCTCTCTCATGTCGCTATTCAAAAAAAGGGTGGTGTGGCTGATCGTACTTTTCATCGGGGAACTGATTACCATCTCGGCCATGCACCAGTTTGAAGACGAAATAGCCAAAGTGGTGATCCTTGCCACCTTTATTCCCCTGATCATTTCAAGCGGTGGCAACAGCGGATCGCAGGCCGCCACACTCATTATCCAGGCCATGGCCCTCCGGGAAATTTCAATTGCGGACTGGTGGAGCATCATGCGCCGGGAGATTCTTTCCGGATTACTCCTCGGTTTTACGCTTTGCATTCTTGGCTTTTCGGTGATCTCACTCTGGCATATGCTCTCCAACACCTTTGGTGAATACTACCTGAGCATTGCTTTTACCATTGGTATATCTCTCACCGGGGTAGTGCTTTGGGGAACACTGGTCGGATCGATGCTCCCCCTGATCTTAAAAAAGTTGGGTGCCGATCCCGCCGCTTCATCAACTCCATTTGTGGCAACATTGGTGGATGTAACCGGCTTGATCATCTACTTTTCGGTTGCCTTAATGATTTTAAAAGGAAAACTGCTGTAACAGCAGGTTCATCGGAATCATTTCTGTTTTTCCCTGTTTTTGTGTTCTTTCGCAACTTTAGAAAAATTCACTTTATATGTGTGGAATTGTAGCTTATATCGGTCCCCGCGAAGCCTATCCAATTATCCTGAAAGGCTTAAAACGACTGGAATACCGTGGTTATGACAGTGCCGGTGTTGCCCTCCTGAACAGCGGCCTCAAAGTATATAAAAAGAAAGGCAGGGTTGCTGATCTTGAAGAAAACATTGTGGGTAAAGACCTGCATGCGCATATCGGCATTGGTCACACCCGTTGGGCTACGCACGGGGAGCCCAATGACTGCAATGCGCACCCCCACCTTTCCAACAGCGGACGCTTCGCCATGATACATAATGGGATCATTGAGAATTATGCCCTGTTGAAGCAGGAATTGCATAATAAAGGGTACAAATTTCAAAGCGATACGGATACGGAAGTTCTCCTGAATTTTATCGAAGACATCCAGGTGAACAACAATTGCACATTGGAAGAAGCGGTTCGCATTGCCCTGAAACGGGTGGTGGGCGCCTACGTGATTGTGCTGATTGACCAGGAAAATCCCGATACCCTGATCGCAGCCCGAAAGGGAAGTCCGCTGGTGATTGGCATTGGAAAAAACGAGCATTTTCTGGCGTCGGATGCATCACCCATCATTGAATACACAAAGGAAGTTGTGTACGTAAATGATTACGAAGTAGCCATCATCAAACCCGATGAACTGATCTTAAAAAATCTCGGAAATGAGCGGCAAACACCCTACATCACAAAGCTGGATATGGAACTGGCAGCCATTGAAAAAGGCGGTTACGACCATTTTATGCTGAAAGAAATTTTTGAACAGCCGCAAACCATTTACGACTGCCTGCGCGGACGCCTGGATGCAGAAAAGGGAACCATTACCATGAGCGGTATCGAAAAATATGCCGAGCAGATCGTGGCAGCCAATCGCATTGTGATGGTGGCCTGTGGTACCAGTTGGCATGCCGGGTTGGTGGCGGAGTATATTTTTGAAGAGCTTTGCCGCATCAATGTGGAAGTGGAATATGCCTCCGAATTCCGTTACCGCAATCCTGTCATCAACAAAGGAGATGTTATCATCGCCATTTCGCAAAGCGGCGAAACGGCAGATACGCTGGTAGCAATTGAGAATGCCAAAAACCAGGGCGCCATCATCCTGGGTGTTGTAAACGTTGTGGGCTCTTCTATCGCCCGTGTTTCACATGCCGGCGCCTACACGCATGCCGGACCAGAAATTGGTGTGGCCTCTACAAAAGCATTTACGGCACAACTGGCAGTGCTCACCATGATCGCTTTAAAGATTGCAAATACGAAAGGCACCATCAGCCAGGAGCGTTATATGAATCTTTTGCGTGAACTGGATGCCGTACCGGAAAAAGTAAAAACAGCGTTGGAACAGGATGAAAAAATAAAAGCACTGGCTGACAAATACAAAGACTGTTCAGATGCCTTGTTCCTGGGAAGAGGTTATAATTTCCCTGTAGCCCTGGAAGGTGCGTTAAAGCTGAAAGAGATTTCCTACATCCACGCAGAAGGGTATCCTGCAGCGGAAATGAAGCACGGACCCATTGCCCTGGTTGATGAAAAACTTCCGGTGGTGTTTGTTGCCACGAAGGATTCTTACCACGAAAAAGTTATCTCGAACATGCAGGAGATCAAGGCCAGGAAAGGTCGTGTGATTGCCGTGATAAATGAAGGGGATACACATAGTACATCACTGGCAGATGATGTGATTGAAGTGCCGGAAGCCGATGAGATCATAGCGCCAATGATCAGCGTAATTCCCCTGCAGTTGCTCTCCTACCACGTTGGTGTGGCCAAGGGTTACGATGTTGACAAACCGCGGAACCTGGCAAAGTCGGTAACAGTGGAATAAGCCTCCCCCGGCCCCCGCCTAACCTCCCCAACGGGGGAGGAAAAGCCAACGCACAGATCCATGCTTTTGCACGATACGTTCTTAGCCTCTGCCCCATTTTGGCAGAGGCTTTTTTTTTGTTTCAGCTAATGATCCTGTTTTATTCTCTCTCAAAGTCCGAAGGGCTTTCATGTGAATAGCGCCGGGTGAAACCCGGTGAAAGAAGAAGATATATAAAATATAACCCTGGAGGGTTTCAATGTTTTTATTTGTGTTACCAGCGGCAGAATATCCATTGAGCGTCTGTTGCGTCGCACACTTGTACCGCAGGAGCCACTATTCAGCCGGAAAGCCACCTTTCACAACTGCAGTATTGCATGCATTATCAGCGAGGTAAATTAAGAGAATTCAATAAGAACAGTTTCCTTACAAATCAACCAGGACTAGTAACCCTACCTCCCATCTTTGAGCTTGCTATAAAAACTGCTTTCAAGCCCTCAACAGCTATATTTGTCGTCTATGAACAAAAAGCCATTGCGATCGATTGGTTACGATTTTATTGATCCTGAATTTTTACCGGAAGGGAAAAATGAATACCACCTGCGAAACTTTCAAAATCGCAATGGTATCAACTATCGCAACCTGAGTGCCTATGAAATTGAAGTGTTGGTTCGCAACCGCAATACCTCCGACGACTGGAACAAAATCCAGGTATCGGATGCCTTTAACCCGGAGCTGGTAAAAAACTGCAAGTTCTTTGGCCTGGTGCGTATTGGCAAACTTGAGAGCATTGCACTGGAATACCATAACCTCACCATGCCTGTCGGCCTTTACGACAGTACCATCATCAGCTGTGATTTTGGTGACAATGTCATCATCAATAATGTGAATTACATGTCGCACTACATTATTGGCAATGAGGTTATGATTGCCAATGTTAATGAGCTGCATGTTACGGATCATGCCAAGTTCGGAAATGGTATTATCAAGGAAGGAGAAGAAGAGGACATTCGCATTTGGCTGGAGGTTTGCAATGAGAACGGTGGTCGCAAGATTTTACCTTTTAACGGCATGCTGCCGGGAGATGCCTACCTATGGAGCAAGTACCGCGATGACAAGGAATTACTGGAAAAATTTAAAGAATTCACGGAGAAGAAATTTGATAAACAAAGGGGCTATTATGGGAAGATCGGCGACAACTGTGTAATCAAGAATACAGCTATCATCAAAGATGTGTGGGTGGGCAGTGATGCGTATATAAAGGGGGCAAATAAGCTAAAAAATCTCACCATCAATTCATCGGAAGAAGCTCCTTCACAAATCGGGGAAGGTTGCGAATTGGTAAATGGCATCATAGGCTTTGGCTGCCGGATCTTTTATGGTGTAAAGGCAGTACGCTTTTTTATGGCCTCACATTCACAGCTTAAATATGGTGCCCGTTTGATCAACTCTTTCCTGGGAAACAACTCCACTATCTCCTGTTGTGAGGTATTGAATTCGCTTATTTATCCTTTTCATGAGCAACACCATAACAACTCCTTCCTGATTGCAGCCACAGTTATGGGTCAAAGCAACATTGCTGCCGGTGCAACACTGGGATCGAACCACAACAGCCGTGCAGCCGATGGGGAACTGGTAACCGGTCGTGGGTTTTGGCCGGGGCTCTGCGTGAGTTTAAAACATAACTCGCGTTTTGCCACCTTTACCCTCATAGCCAAAGGCGACTATCCCGCAGAATTGAACATTCCAATGCCGTTTTGCCTTGTCAGCAATGATGTTACCAATAATAAACTGGTCATCATGCCGGCGTACTGGTTTATGTACAACCTGTATGCGCTCACCCGCAACGCGTTCAAATATGCCGACAGGGATAAACGAACCAAAAAACTCCAGCACATTGAATACAATTTCCTGGCACCGGATAGTGTCAATGAAATATTCACAGCACTGGATCTTCTTCGCAAATTCACGGCCATTGCCGCCAAACCTGAATTGAACAGCGAGGCCGAAGCGGTTGCTATCCAGGAAGGCGAACGCCTGCTGAACGATACATCGGTTGATTTCAAAACTCTGGATGTATACGCCGAAGGTTTTGAGTGTACCAACCGGCCTACTCAAATCACCAAAGTAAAAGAAGCCTACAATATTTATAAAAAGCTGGTAGCTTATTATGCCATAGAGCAGATCTGTTTGCTGATTGAAAAGCAAAGCATCCGGTCATTTGAGGAATTGCAACAGACCTTGCCAAAGGATACACAGCGTACAGCCTGGCGCAATATAGGCGGACAATTGTTCCCCCAATCCTCAATTCAGTCGTTATTGGATTATATCAAAAAAGGTAAGGTCCACAGTTGGAACGAAGTGCACAATTTTTACAGTGAAAGCAGCAAAGCCTATCCTGGACAGAAGCTGCAGCATGCATACGCTTCCATACTGGAAATGCTGCAGATAAAACCTGCGGAATTTACAAGGGAAGTGTTCCTTTCACAACTGCAGGAGGCACTGGAATTTAAAGCGGAAATGGTGGATGGCATTTACACCTCCCGCGCCAAAGACTACCAAAATAATTTCAGGAAGATGGTGTATGACAACGAAAAGGAAATGGAGGAAGTGGTAGGCAGACTTGAAGACAATGCATTCATCAAACAGCAACAGGCAGACCTGGAAGCCTTCCGTTCTTTCGTGGCAAAAATCCAGCAGGAATATCGTTTACAAACTGCCTGACCTGTGTTACAGGCAAGGCAGTTTGCATTTTATTTTTTCCGGAAAAAGATCCGTAACGGCACTCCTTTGAAATCAAAGTTCTCCCGCAATTTATTTTCGAGGTAGTTTTTGTACGGCGTTTTGATATCGTCAGGGTAGTTCGTAAAAAAGGCAAATGACGGTACAGCCGTTGGAAGCTGGGTTATATATTTTATGCGGACGGGATTACCTCTTACTACCGGATGATGATAGGTCTCTATCGCTTTTTGCATAACATCATTCAATTTGGCTGTTGGAACCTTTTTATGACGGTTTTCATACACCTTCAATCCTGCTTCAATAGCCTGGAATATCCTTGTTTTTTCTTTGGCTGAAATAAACAGGATCGGAACATCGTTAAACGGTGCCAGTCGCTGCTTTAATGCCTTTTCATAATCCCTTGCCGTATTGGTTTCTTTTTGCACCAGGTCCCATTTGTTGACGAGTACCACAATTCCCTTTCCTTTTCGTGCTGCCAAACTATAAATGGTAAGATCCTGTGCGGCAATGCCCTTTTCGGCATCCAGCAACAACAAGCAAACGTCAGCTTCATCCAAAGCTTTGATTGCACGGATAACGGAATAAAACTCCAAATCTTCGTGCACTTTTGCTTTGCGGCGGATACCGGCTGTATCGATCAGGACAAAATCTTTCTGAAACAGATTATAGCGGGTATGAATGGTATCTCTTGTGGTTCCGGCTACTTCACTCACAATGGTTCTCTCTTCGCCGGTCAATGCATTCAGCAGGGAAGATTTTCCAACATTTGGCTGGCCGATAATGGCAAACTTCGGCAAACCTTCCTCCTCTGTTACATCACTCTCCTCTTTTATGAGTGCCGTCACATCGTCCAACAGGTCACCGGTACCGCTGCCACTCATGGCCGAAATAAAATGTACGGTTTCAAAACCCAGGCTGTAAAATTCAGATGCTTCCAGTAACCGTTCGTTGTTGTCCACTTTATTCACCACCAGGAAAACAGGTTTGGTGGCCCGTCTGAGGATGTCGGCCATCGAATCATCAAGATCTGTCATTCCGGTGGCAGCATCTACTATAAAAAGTATCACACTGGCTTCATCCATCGCAATGCGTACCTGCTTCCGGATTTCTTTTTCAAACAGGTCTTCGCTTTCAGGGACGAAACCACCGGTATCGATCACATAAAACGATTTACCGTTCCACTCCGCAATGCCGTACTGCCGGTCGCGGGTCACACCCGGAATATCCTCAACAATCGCTTTGCGCTGTTCGAGCAAGCGGTTGAAAATGGTACTTTTCCCAACATTGGGTCTTCCTACGATCGCTACTGTAAATGCCATGTCATCGAAAATTTAGCCATTGAAAAAGAGGTCAAAATTACGCCATCCTGTGCATTCAAGCGGAAGATAGAAGCAGTGGCGGCGTTGACGATTCGTTAATACCCGTATTCTTTTAAATACAAATCATTCTCTCGCCATTTTGGTCGCACCTTGACAAACAGTTCCAGGAAGACCTTTTGCGCAATGAACTGTTCGATCTCCGTTCTTGCCATGGTACCGATCTGCCGTATCATTTTGCCGCCTTCTCCAATGATTATTGCCTTCTGCGATTCCCGCTGTACAATGATCTCGGCCCGGATCTTCACCAGGGTAGATTTTTGTTTGAATTCATTGACCGTCACGGTTGCCTGGTAAGGAATTTCTTCCTCAAAAAGAGAATAAATTTTTTCACGAATGATCTCGGCCACAAAAAACTTAGTGGGCAGGTCCGAGAGTTCGTCTTCTGCATAAAAGGGTTCGCCTTCGGGGAGGACAGTTAAGATTTTTTCCAGCAAAATATCTGTTCCTTTTCCACTAAGCGCCGAAATGGGAATGACTTCCTTTGCGTATTTTTTGCCGGTAAAGAAAGATATGGCCTCTTCCAGTTTATCGCCTTTTACATTATCGATTTTATTCAGCAAAACAAACGAAGGTACCTTTAGTCTCAATGCAGAAAAAATAGCATCGGCCTCCTGCCAGTCATCAGTAATGTCCACCAGCAAAAGTGCCAGGTCAGCATCTTCCAATGCGCTTTTCACGGCCTGCATCATTTTTTCATGCAGTTTATATTTGGGCTCTATGATTCCCGGGGTATCGGAAAAAATAATCTGATACTGATCAGTTGTAAGAAAGCCTTTGATCCGGTGGCGGGTGGTTTGCACTTTCGGGGAAACAATGGCCAGTTTCTCCCGCATCAATGAATTCAGAAGTGTGCTTTTCCCTGCGTTGGGTTTTCCAAAAATGTTTACAAATCCTGCCTTCACGCTTTGTTAAAGATTTAGAGAACAAAGGTAGAAGAATAAAAAATGTTTGGTGGCAATCCGTAGGGATTCTATATTTGCACTCCAATCAGCGATTAGCGCTGAGACAAAACAGATCTTTCAAACTTCTTATATCGCGAAGTAGAGCAGCGGTAGCTCGTCGGGCTCATAACCCGAAGGTCGCAGGTTCGATCCCTGCCTTCGCAACACGTCAAAAGCCTTGGTAGTTTTCTACTGAGGCTTTTTTGTTTTCTACCGGCCCCTACCCTTTCACCTCTCGTAATTTTCCGCTTTTCAGTGAGATGTGTACGATCAATTCGACTTTGTTACCGTTATTTCAGAAACCTCCCCGAAATAAATAAAAATCATAAGCATATACACCTAATTAGCTACACTTACCCGGCAATTTTACGGTATCACAAGGGATATCACCACATGACCTTCTCGCATATCTACCCTAAACAGACTTGTGGAAAATACGGTGTTTTTTAAAAAATATTCGTAAACCTACTTGCAAATGTAAAATCCACCTGTTATGTTTGCACTCGTTACGACGTAGTACTACTATCCAAACCAATGAAAGTCCGAATAAGAAATCCGTACCGGCCCCACTAAAAACTATTCCCGCCTTTACTTATTTCTTATTCACAACCGTATCCAATACTTCTATGGGTTAACTAATTCACAAATTCAAACCCTAAGAAATGAAACAAATCTTTACCCTGGTTATCGTTAGCTTATTTGCATTGACTGTAAATGCACAATTCACTGAAAAGTTCGAAAGTTACAGTACGCTATCTTCTAACTGCTGGCAATTGACTGCAACACAAGCCTTGACCGGCGCCGAAGTAATTGAAGGCACGTCCAGCATCTCTTCGATCAATACTGAAACCGCAATTATCAGTACACCTCACCTGGATTTCACAGGAGCCAGCCAGGTATCATTTACCTACCGCCTGAGTAACAAACTGGCGAACTTAGCTACCCGTTCTATTGAAATTGGCACAACAGATAAAAACGGGGTATTTGTTGCACTGGATAATATTCCTCTTGATAAAAATACCGCACAAAAAACTAATTTAATCTTTAATAAAAGCCTGAATTTCCCTGCAGGAACCAAGCGTTTTACCATTCGTATTGTTTCAAACCAGGGTGACGGTAATACATTAATCATCATTGACAACCTCTCCATATCTACAACCAATCTGCATTACAGCCCGCAATCCTGCAACACGGCGCCAGTGGCCACGGATGCTTCATATGCCACACCTAGCTATGCTACTTTTTATGGCGATCTTAGTACGTTTGCCAGCGATGCCAATACAGGGGAAAGTCTTACGTTTTCACTGGAAGCCCTGGTGACCAATTACGGAACACTGGTTGTAAATCCTAATGGTACGTTTTCATTTGAACCGAATGGTGATTTCAATGGTGGCGATATTATGTTCACCTATAGAGTAACAGATAATGGTTATGATCCTTTGCCTTCGAACATCGCTACTGTAACCATTAATTTTGCAGCCAAAGCTACCCTGCCAGTCTCTATCACCAGCTTTACCGGTAGCATTGCCAACCAACAAGCACAATTAGCCTGGTCGGTAGCACAAAACCAGGATGGCGAAGCGTTTGAAGTTCAAAAAAGCAACGACGGCAGAAACTTTACCACGATTGCCCAGATAAACAATACTCAAAAAGCAGGTAGTGAACAATACAATTTTGCAGATGCAAATTTCAACGCTACCGCTTACTATCGCTTGAAAGTGATCAACAAAAATGCAGCAGCCAGCTATTCAAAAACTGTTTTTCTGCAGGAAAAAAACAGCGCCGGTGGCAGCAAGTTGACTTTGCAGCAAAACCCGGTAGTTTCTACCATCAACTTCTCGTACAACGCTGCCTTTGCCGGAACGGGTACTGTTAGCTTGTATTCCACTTCAGGGGTGAAAGTTTTCTCAACCAGCATTAACATGCAGCGCGGGTTAACACAAACTACCTTGTCGACTGACAATAAAGTGGCACCAGGTGCTTATATTCTCGAAGTGGTTCATGGTTCGGACAGAAGCCTTGTAAAACTGGTTAAGCTGTAAAGAAAACAGCGAACAGAAAACAATACATCCATTCTAATTTTTCAGATGTCAATTAAAAGTCCCGCATCAGCGGGACTTTTTTACTTACCAGCTCTATGAAAAATCAAAGCTGTAAAGCTTTTCCTGTATCGAATACGGTTCCTTGAAAAAGGAACCGCCTCTTTTTGTGGAACAAAGTGACAGGCTGTATCTTCATTTCACTTTCGATTGTATGACAAGAAAACCCTTATCAACAGAACTCCTTTACTCTTTTCTGGATAAACAGCCCCACCCTGTTTTGTATTATATACCTGTATTCGGGGAGCCGCAATCCAATATCATTGATTTTGAAGTAGCGTACTGCAACTATGAAGCAGCCTACGAATACAATTATACCGTAGAAGAATTGATAGGAGAACGTGTTCGGTCGCTGACCAACGCTGATGAAAGTACAAAACAGGCGCTTTTTCAGCAATTGCTACAGGTGTATGAAAATTCAGACTCTTTTGAATTCACGTATTTCAATTCTCTCCTGGGTAAATATTTCCGTACGAAACGGTTCCGTGTAGAAGATGGCGTATTATCAGTATCGAAAAACATTACGACAGAAATCCAGGAAAGAAAAGAAAGAGAACAGCAAACTGCACTTTCCGACCTCATTTTAAATTCTTCACTGAATGCCTGGTTTACAGCGAATGCTTTGATGGATGAAAACGGCAGCGTGGAAGATTTTGTTATTACACGCATTAACCCTGCTTTTACCCGCATTATTGGCCTGGGTGAAGATGCGGTGGTAGGGAAACAATACCTAAAACTTTTTCCATCATCCAAAGAGCACGGTGTGTTTGATTTAAACAAAAGGGTTTTTGAATCAGGCAAGGCAGAACGAATGCAAATGTCATATCGAGGGGAAGGCCTGAATGCATGGTATGATGTTTCTGTCACCAAACTTGGTAACGCCGGCATTCTTGTCAACTTCGCTGACATTACCGAATCTCGAAATGCCCTAAAGGAAATTCAACATAAAAACAAATTATTAGACAACATTCTCCAGCATTCTGCAAACGGCATTTCTGTTACCCGGGTGATCCGCAACAAAAAAGGCGAAGTGGTAGATGGCATCACTATTCTGGCCAATGACGCTGCCGTTGCTTATACAGGAATTCCAAAAGATTTATACTTCTCCAAAACAGCCGTGGAACTGGAACCCAATATCAGGCAATCAGAATATTTTCAAATGTGTATGCATACGCTGGAAACAGGCAAGCCTGCCTACACACAATACTTACTGGAGTTCACAGGCCGCTGGTTGCAGGTGACGGTATCCCGCATGGATTCCGAGCATCTCATCACTATTTTCTCCGATATTACGGAGAGTAAAGAAGCACAGCTGGCGATTGAGAATTCGGCGCTGCAATTACAAACCATAATCAATCGTACCCAATCAGGCATATTCACAATTGAGCCTGTTTTTGACGAGCAGAACGAAATAACAGATTTCCGCTTTCTTATCGTTAATCGCACCCTGGCCAATTATGTAAAACAAGAACCGGAAACGCTTATTGGCCAGTTAGGCAGTCAATGGTTCACGGGCTACAAAACAAACGGCCTGTTTGAACTTTTCAAAGACACCTACCTGCACAATCAGGTAAACCGTTTCGATTTTCATTATAATGCCGATGGTATTGATGCATGGATTGATATGATGTGCACACCTTTTGACCACAAAGTACTGGTGACCTTTACCGATTATACATCCATCAAAAAGCTGCAACTGGAGCTGACAGTACTCGTGGAAGAATTAAAACGCTCCAACCAAAACCTGGAGGAGTTTGCCTACGCAGCATCGCATGACCTGCAGGAACCACTGCGCAAGATTCATACTTTTGCTGACAAGCTTCGGCAGGATCTGACACCACAAATCGACAACAGGCACCTGGCTCTTTTCGATCGTATTGAAAGTGCCACACGCCGTATGCGTAACCTCATCGATGACCTGCTTTCCTATTCAGAAGCAGGCATAAGGCAAAATGATAGGGAGCCGGTTCACCTGACCGAGATTGTAGATCAGACCTTGCAGGACCTGGAAAACATGATCAACGAAACAGGAGCTGAAATCACGAGAGATGCGCTACCCAATATTGAAAGTAACGAGCGGCAATGGCGGCAATTGTTTCAAAACCTAATTGGAAACGCCATAAAATACCGCAAGCCGGATGTCCATCCAAAAATCAATATTCGCTGCAAAGTGACCAATACGTCTGATGCCATATTTGAAGGGCTAACGCCTAAATACAAAGGCAACTATTACCTGATTGAAGTGCAAGACAACGGGATTGGATTCGAGCAGGAAAATGCGGAGAAGATATTTAAAGTGTTTCAACGCCTGCACGGAAAATCCGAATACGAAGGGACAGGTATCGGCTTATCAATCGTACAGCGGGTAGTGAATAACCACCAGGGATATGTCTTGGCTGAAGGTGTACCGGGTGTTGGCGCCACGTTCCGGATTCTTATACCTAAATAGTACTTTTTATCCCTGGCGGCAGATGATCATGCAAGAGTAAGGTCACGTTACATTCATTTGTCTATCTCCTGTTGGACCAATCAACCATCAATTGTTACGGCCGTATAAAACAATCCACTGATAGTAGGCCTCTCCGCATTTTAATATATCACCGGTTGTGACAATTAGCGGGGCCGAAACTGATGCTTGCTTTCTGATTCGGCAGCCTGTAATTTACCTGTGTATCAAAACTGTGGTTAGCAGCAATACTTCCTTTGGTTGGTGGAGTCTTGCTGGATAATATGTAAAAAAACACATTCCCGGAAAACAAGGGTGCATTTTCCTGATTACAAGACTTTAACCAAGATGCGGACGCTCCATATTACCACCACTGTTCCCAATAAAATAAAGGATGCTTTCTTCGGAATCTTTCCATTCAGCCTTGCTGCAAACGGTGATGCAATCAATCCCCCGAGAACAAGTCCCAGAATCACCTGCCAGTGCTGAACACCAATCATGGTAAAGAAGGTAAAGGCACTGGCAACAGTCACAAAAAACTCGGTAAGGCTAACAGAACCAACAACAAAACGCGGTGTTCTTCCTTTCGTAATAAGCGTTGACGTTACAATCGGCCCCCAACCACCGCCGCCAAATGAATCGAGGAAACCACCAACACCGGCAAGCCAGCCATAGTGTTTGAACTTCTTTTTGATCAGGTTATTTTTGAAAGCATTGATGAAAATCTTAATGCCCAGGAACAGCGTATAAACAGCCATGATCGGACGCACATAAGCAATGTGCGTTTCCCCAAACTTTACCAGGATATAGGCACCTAATACCGCTCCTACAACACCAGGTATAAGCAGGGCCTTGAACATTTTTTTATTTACGTTACCAAACCTGTAATGACTGTATCCGGATGCGCCACTTGCAAAGATTTCAGCCGTATGAATACTACCGCTGATGGCAGCCGGGCTTACATTAGCAGACATCAGCACAATGGCACTTGTAACTCCATACCCCATGCTGGTGGCGCCATCAACCATTTGCGCAAGGAAACCTGCCAGAATCATCAGCAAAAAAGCCTGATCCAGGCTGTGGTAAAACGAAACGGTACTGTCCGCAACTGCCTGTAACGGGATATACGAAAAGATAAAATGCCCCAGCAACATCAAACCAAAAGCAATCAGGATATACGTTGCTATTCTCCGCCATTTTTCCTTTTCTTCATTTTCATTTTCTACCAGCGATTTTGTAAGCTTGTTCAGCCTTTTTACTTTGTATGCGAAGTTGCCATTCAGCCTTGTACGAATTACCTGCATGTTATCGGCCACTTCGTCAATCTCAGCTGGAATGGCATTGTTCAGGACCTCTTTTAACCGTTTGGCAATGGTAGGCGATTTCCCATTCGTAGAGATGGCAATTTTAATATTCCCCTTTTGTACAATAGAACTTAAATAAAAATCACAGAGTTCGGGTTTATCTGCAACGTTTACCAGCTTACCTGCCTGTTTGATAACATCCCGGATCTCTGCACTTTTCACACTGTCATTGATGGCAATAATTGCAACATCCGCTCCCTCAACATCGCTGTTTTCAAATGGCCGTTCTTCTAACTGAACGGCCGGAAATTCTGCTGCCAGTTGTTTTATTTCGTCGCTGATCACCGTACCGACCAATCGAACAGGCGTTAGCGGTGAATTGTGTAAAACGGCTGATAATTTTTCCAATGCCACAGCACCCCCTCCAACAATTAATATCGAAAGCTGCTCTAGTTTTAGAAAGACAGGGAATAAAGCATTCGACTCTTTTACCATCATATCTTACTCCTCAAATTGAATTGTTGGTGAATAGTAAAGCGCAGTACGTTTTGGTCTTCAAGTAAGTTATTGGTGCGCCATAAAAAGATCTTCATAAACTGAGCCTGCACCCTTGTGGAGGGGGTAATTTCTTTGCTGATGCCAACAAACGTTCTGTTCTGGTCAACAAATGTTTCTTTACCCCAAAATCCTGGATTGATCATAAACTCATTAACGATAGAGGCTGTAATTTTTTTATCCTGTTGCAAAGGCACCTGGATCTCGAACCGGTAGCGCAACCGGGTAACATTGTCATAGTGATTGGTTTTCTGTCCGCTCACCATTTTTTGAAGAAACCGCTGCTCCAACCGAAGGCGCTGTTGTACACCAAGTTTATTCCATTTTACATTATAGGCAACCTCCTGCCAGGGTCGCCATTCGTTCCGGAATGAAAGCGTATCGCCACTGTATTGTGCATGCCGGAACCAGGCACCACCCAGTGAGACATTCAGTGTTGGATGCAATTCATAGCTTACACCCGAACGGATCAATTGCTGCGCCCATTTGCCGGCCCATTCTTTCGTACGTAATTGTACATCGCTGTTGATGGCAAACCGGTTGTTCAGCCGGATCGAGCTGAAATGGCCTACCCAAATCAGATTTGAATATACCTTTTGCCGTTGTGCAGATACATGAAACGATGAAAGGATAATCAACAACAGCATAGATGGTCTTGCCGCAACGGCAGGTTTAATCAATGCTTTTTGTATGAAATACCTTTTATTCATTTTTTATGCAGATACCAGTTTTTCACGCATCACAAAATCTCCGAATGTTTCACCATTCAACCGTTTGGAGCGATACATGGCAAACAGGTCATCCAACACTTGCAGGATGGTTTCTTCATCTATATTCTCCTTGTACTTGCTATTCAGCCGCTCTCCCAGCCTGTCGCCGCCAATGTGCAGGTTATAGCGGCCATAAGCCGTGCCGATAAAACCAATTTCAGCCAACGGCGAACGTCCGCAACCATTCGGGCAGCCCGTCATTCGTATATGAATTTCCTCCTGCAGCAAACCATGTTTTTCCAAAAGGGGTTCAATTTTCGAGATCAGCGTTGGCAAGTAACGCTGTGCTTCTGCCAAAGCCAGCGGGCAGGTATTCAACGCCACACAGGCAACGGCATTCTTGCGGATTTCGGAAGACTTCTCTGTAAATTCAATCAGCCCGAACTCATTTAAAATTGCCTCAACGGCTGCTTTGTCGTCATTGGCAATATCACTGAGAATTAAATTTTGATTGGCCGTAAACCGGAAGTTTGCTTTCCCGGACTCTGCCACTTTTAAAAGTGCCGTTTTCAGGGCCAGCTTTTCATCATCCAATACACGGCCATTCTCTATAAACAGTGTATAGTGCCAGGCTCCATTTTCACTTTGTTCCCAACCATAATGATCCCTCCGCTCGGTAAACGTATAAGCCCTTGCAGGTTCCAGTTGAAAGCCGCACCGTTTTTCCAGTTCTGCTTTGAACCCGTCCACACCCATTCTATCAATGGTGTATTTGATCCGGGCTAGCTTACGATCACTGCGGTTACCAAAATCACGTTGCACCGTCAATACCTCATAAGCAGCTTTCATGATTTTATCCTCAGGCACAAAACCAAGTACCGTTGCCAGGCGTGCATAATTGGCAGGATTGCCATGCGTAGAGCTTAGGCCGCCGCCAACTGCCAAATTAAAACCTATCAGTTTATCGTTTTCAATGATGGCGATAAGCCCCAGGTCATTGGCAAAAACATCCACATCATTGTTTGGCGGAATCGCAACAGCAATCTTGAATTTTCTGGGCAGGTACCGATCCTGGTACAAGGGATCCTCCTCCTGTTTTTTATCAAGCAAGACTTCTTCATCAAGCCACACTTCATAAAAAGCCCGGGTTTTGGGGAGAAAGGCTTCACTGATCCTCGTAGCATAATCATGAATATGCTTGTGCAGGGGTGAGATGGAAGGATGGCTGCTGGCAATCACGTTCCGGTTTACATCGCCGCAGGCTGCAATTGAATCCAGGCCAGCTGTATTGAAATCTTTCAGCGTTGGTTTAATGTGTCGCTTCAGAATGCCATGCAATTGGATCGTTTGACGGGTGGTAATTTTAATCACACCGGTCGTGTATTTTCCAGCTACATTATGCGCCATGATCCATTGCTCCGGAGTGATCAATCCGCCGGGAATACGCAAGCGAATCATAAAGGAGTAAAGCTTGTCCAGCTTTTGCGCTGCTCTTTCCTCCCGCAGATCGCGGTCGTCCTGTTCGTACATGCCATGGAATTTCACCAACGCATGATCCATTTCGCGAACAGCGCCGGTTAGTTCATCCTGCAAGCTTTCCTTTAGCGTTCCACGCAAGGCATCGCTGCTTGTTTTTATTTTTTCGACAGGTGATAAGTTTTTCTGGTCTGCCATGCTGATATCAACTATTTTAAGGTGATTAGTATTTGACTACTGTACCCCTATTATTCAATTTTGTTTGTGTTCTATTCTTCAATCAATATACGTCCTTCAGATACCGACCTTCTTCTTTCAAGGCATCGATATATTCTGCAGCTGCTTCTTCTGACGTGCCTTTCTGCTCGGTAATAATTTTAACCAGAATTGCTTCCACATCTACGCTCATCGGTTCTTTCGCACCACAGATGTAGAAGTAAGCACCGTTATCAAGCCATTGTACCAGCTCCTGGCGGTGTTGCCAAAGCTTGTGTTGCACATAAAGTTTTTCATCCTGGTCACGACTGAAGGCAACATTCATTTTCGTCAGCACGCCGGTTTCCATCCAGCTTTGCCATTCGGTTTGATAGAGGAAATCAGTGGTGAAATGCTGGTCACCAAAGAAAAGCCAGTTGCGGCCACTGGCGCCGGTAGCATCACGATGTGCAACAAAAGACCGGAACGGTGCAATGCCTGTACCCGGACCCACCATGATCACATCTTTATCTTCGGCTGGTAATTTGAAAAGATGGTTCTTGTGAATATAAAAATCGATCTCTTCTCCTTCCTTCATTTGTGAGAGGTAGTAAGAACAAAGACCATCCCGCATCAGCTCATTTACACAAAAACGATGCATGCCGAGGGTGAGATGCACTTCGCCGGCATGTGCCTCGGGTGAAGAAGCGATGGAATACAAACGGGGAGAGATGGGATCCAACACTTGCAATGCTGCTAAAAATTGTTCGCTATTGCTGAAGGGGTAAATCCTGAGAAGGTCAGAAAAATCCATTCGTGTTGCAGGAATCTCCTGCTTTACAATCTCCGCGTATTTTTTGACTACATTCTCTGATAAATTCACCAGGGAAAGCTTCTGCGCAATCAGTTTGCCCAACGGTGCCGTTTCACTGCGATAAGGCACCAATGCATCTTCCGGCAGGCCGCTTAACGCTATAATCTTTTGCACCAGTTCCGGTTTGTTTTTCGGGACGATACCGATCGCATCACCGGGTTCAAACACAATATCCTCTGCAGCAATTTCTATATGATATGTTTCCTTTTGGGAGCCGCGTCCATTCAGGTTGATCTTTGTTTGAATTGTACCCGTATAGGTTTTCTTCCCCGCTTTTTTTGCCGGCGCTACGGTAACAGAAGCAGGCGCCGATGCCGGAGCTGTCAGGGAATTCAGCAGGTTATTGATCCATTGTTCTGCTTCTTCTTCGTAATCAGTATCCAGTTTCTGCAAGGGAACAATCCGTTTTCCGCCCAGCTTTTGCAACTGGTTGTCCACATCTTCACCGGCCTTGCAAAACAAAGGATAAGAAGTATCGCCCAGAGCCAGTACACCAAAATTCAATTTGGATAGTGTTACATTATCCTGGTGCACAAAGTCATAAAACTTTTTGGCACCTGCCGGAGGTTCCCCTTCACCTTGCGTACTGATGATGGTAAAAAACCATTCTTCCTTGGGAAGATCGGTCAATTTATATTGCTCCAGGCTTACCAGTTTGGGTTGAATGCCTTTTTTCTTGGCCTTTGCTGCAAGATTCGAAGCCAGCTTTTTTGCGTTACCGGTTTCGGTTCCATAAGCAATTGTGATCTTTTGTACAGAAGGAGCACTGCTGCCATTTGAAAGCGATGTTTCACCAGGTATCAGTTTTGTTTCGGCGCCGGCAAGACCTGAAAGATAACCACTCAGCCAGATGATCTCCTCTTTGGTGAGATCGCCAACCATCTCTTGGATCAGTTTGATTTTTGCTTGTGCAATCATGTTGTACGTTTATGCTGTTAAGGCCAGTTGCTGGTTTTCGTTTGCAACTATTGTTTCGGTTTTGAAGTATTCGATGGTTTCAGTGGCTTTTGGTAACCATTGAAATTGCGCATGCAGGTTCACTACTTTGCCAATGACAACCAGTGAAGGAGAAAGAAACTTCCGTCCGGCAAAATTCTCTGCAAACTGGTATAGCGAGGATGTGTATACCTGCTGGTAAGGCGTGGTAGCCTGTTCAACAATGGCAAGTTGTTTTTCAGCGGCAATACCATACTTTGTAAGCTGCTTTACCACATGATCAACGGTTTCGGATGACATGTAAAAAACCAGCGTATCGTCGGTTTGAGCCAGATCCCGCCAATATTCTTCCGAGACCACATCCGATTTGTACGCGGTCAGCAACCGTACGGCAGTAGAATAGTTGCGGGCCGTTAAAGGCATGCCAGCATAAGCGGCCGCTCCCAATGCCGCCGTTATGCCGGGAACAATTTCATAAGGAATGTGATGTTGTACCAACGTTTCCAGTTCATCCAGTATGTTGGAGAAAACCGATACGTCTCCACCCTTTAACCGTACCACCCGTTTATTGTCCTGTGCATACAACACCATTAATTCGTTGATGGTGGCTTGTGGTGTAGAAGCACCTTTCCGGCACTGCTTGCCTACATAAATAACCTGAGCCTGGGGCGAAGCATACGACTCAATAATCGCTGGGCTTACCAACCTGTCCGTAAGGATTACTTCGGCCTGCTGCAGGTAGCGCATACCCTTTACCGTTAACAGCTCCGGGTCACCGCTGCCAGCGCCAACAAGGATCACCTTTCCTTTCTGAAATAAAGTATTCATAACTGATTATTGAAACAATCCTTCAATTGACAAATAGCGTTCGCCGGTATCGTAGTTATAGGTTAAGATTTTTGATCCTTTCGGAATGTCTGCTAAATTCTTGGCCACAGCCGCAACGGCAGCACCGGTTGATATTCCTGCGAGAATCCCCTCTTCTTTTGCCAGTCTTTGTGCATAAAGAAAAGCTTCCTCTTTACCAACGGTGATCACACCATCCAGTGCATCTCTGTTCAATATGGAGGGAATAAAACCGGCTCCAAGTCCCTGCAGGGGATGGGGTGAAGGCGCTCCGCCACTCAACACGGGCGACAGTTCTGGCTCAACGGCTAAAACTTTCAATCCTGGAATTGCTTCTTTCACCACTTCGGCAATGGCTGTAATGTGCCCACCTGTACCAACACCGGTAATTACATAATCCAATCCGTCTTTGAAATCATTGATGATCTCCTGTGCAGATGTTTTACGATGGACTTCTGTATTGGCAGGATTATCAAACTGCTGCGGAATCCAGGCGTTCGGTGTTTCTTTTGCCAGTTCCTGCGCTTTTTCAATGGCGCCTTTCATACCTTTTTCACGGGGCGTAAGCACAAATTCGGCACCGTAGATGGACATCAGGCGGCGGCGCTCTATTGACATGCTTTCGGGCATGACAAGAATCAGCTTGTATCCTTTTACAGCCGCTACCAGAGCCAGTCCGATACCGGTATTACCGGAAGTTGGTTCGATAATAACGCTGTCGTTTTTGAGGATGCCTTTTGCTTCGGCATCCTCAATCATTGCCAAAGCAATGCGGTCTTTGATGCTGGCACCGGGGTTGTTTCGTTCCAGCTTGATCCACACTTCATAATCTGCCGGGAAAATCCTGTTCAGCCGCACATGCGGTGTATTGCCAATCGTTTCTAATATAGTATTTGCTTTCATCGTTTGTATTTAAATGATATAGTTGATAGGTTCGGGAAACGGGTCCTTGTCTTTGATCTTCACTTCGCTTTTGTGGTACACAACAGAATACGATGGTACGCTGCTGGTCAGCCAAACATTTCCGCCAATAATGCTTCCCTTACCAATAATTGTTTGCCCGCCCAGGATGGTAGCACCGGAATAGATCACCACGTCATCTTCAATCGTGGGGTGACGTTTGGTGCTGGCAAAATCCTTTGAAACATTTAATGCACCCAGTGTTACTCCCTGGTAAATTTTTACATGGTCACCAATCACTGTCGTCTCGCCGATAACAATGCCTGTTCCATGATCAATGGCAAAGGCTTCCCCGATAATGGCACCGGGATGAATGTCGATACCGGTTTTGCTGTGTGCATATTCACTAAAGAGGCGTGGCAGCAGTTTAACACCTTGCTCCTGCAACTGGTGCGACAAGCGATAAACCACCGTTGCATAAAAACCGGGGTAGGCTACGATGACTTCAGCAAGACTTTGAGCCGCCGGATCAAATTCAAGGATGGCTTGCGCATCTTTCTGCAAGGCCTTATAAATAAGCGGAAGCTGTTTAAAGAAATGTTCTGCCTGTCTTGCCCTCTCCTTTTCCGGTAAACCCGTTTGCGCAAGCAAGTCACCAAAGCTGTTTTTCAACCTCCTGTATTCAGCTTCAATACTGGGATAATCCGCACTCTTATGGCAGCTGATAAAAAGGAACTGAAACAACTCGGTAATAAAATGCCCGGCAGCCAGCCTGTCCGGAAAGCGTTCTATTTCGCCGGATTTATTCTGCACCAGTTCATATAGAAATTCTGCTTCGCTCATAACGCTTTATTGTAACAGGAGTGCTCCTGCAGTCATATTGCTTGTTTGATCGATGAGAATGGCGGTTCCGTTTGGGGATAATTTTTGGAAGGAATCATACGCCAAAGGCTCCGCCGTTTTGATTCGCACTCGCACAACATCATTCAACGCTGCCGATTGCGGGGATGCCTGTTGTTCCAGGGTATTGACATCAAGTTTATAGGCAATCTCTTTTACAATTGCCTTTACGCGGCGGCTTCCCTGTTGCAACAGGTATTTGCCTCCTTCCTGCAATTCCTTCGTATCCATCCAGCACATCAAGGCTTCAAATTCCTGCTCCAGTTTTGGCAGTTCCCCCAATTTAACAATGGCATCACCGCGGCTCACATCAATATCATCTTTCAGGTGCAACACCACGCTTTGACCGGCAAATGCATGGTCTCTTTTTTCTCCGTTCACCTCGATAGCACTAATGGCAGTTGTTTGGCCTGAAGGCAGTATGCGAACAACATCACCAACAGTGTAAGTTCCGTTACTGATACGGCCAGCGTATCCACGGTAATCATGCAGCTCTTTTGATTGGGGGCGAATGACATACTGCACCTGGAAACGGGAAGGTGATTCCATAAAACCCTGTGACACTTCAAGGCTTTCAAGGTAAGGGAGCAACGCTTCGCCTTTATACCATGGAAACTCTGCAGACGCAGTGATAATATTATCGCCTTTGAGTGCACTCATGGGGATATAGTAAACATCGTTCAGCTTCAGCTCAATGGCTAGCGCTTTATACTGTTCTACAATGGCATCAAACACTACTTTGTCATAGTCAACCATGTCCATTTTGTTGATAGCAACAATCACATGCGGAATGCGTAAAAGAGAAGCAATAATGGAATGACGTTTGGTTTGTTCTACCACACCATTGCGGGCATCTACCAAAATAACAATGCAATCGGCATTAGATGCGCCGGTTATCATGTTGCGGGTGTACTGAATATGCCCCGGCGCATCAGCAATGATAAACTTACGTTTTGGCGTAGAGAAGTATTTATACGCCACATCAATGGTGATACCCTGTTCCCGTTCTGCACGCAAACCATCGGTTAATAATGCAAGATCTATGTCTGCATTTTCGGTGTTTTTGCTCTGCTTTTTCAGCGTTTCCAGCTGATCTACCAGAATGCTTTTGCTATCGTACAGCAGTCGGCCGATGAGGGTACTTTTTCCATCATCTACGCTGCCGGCGGTTATAAATCGTAAAAGATCCATTTTATATATTTTGGTGAAATGTCAAACGTGAGAAGTGAAACGAACGGATTTCTTTTTCCATCTCACGTTTGTTGTTTCACGTTAAAAGTATCCGTTCACTTTCCTGTCTTCCATTGCTGCTTCAGAAATGCGGTCATCAATGCGGGTTTCGCCCCTTTCACTGATACGCGTAGCTGTAATTTCAGCAATGATATCATCAATGGTTGAGGCAGTGCTTTCCACCGCCGCAGTACAGGTCATATCACCAACGGTACGATACCGTACCTGCTTGCGTGAAATCTGGTCGCCTTCATCGATGCGGATAAATTCGGAGGTGGCAATCAATTGTCCTTCGTACTCGAGGATTTCTCTCTCATGTGAAAAATAGATAGAAGGCAATGCAATCTTTTCCCTGCGGATATAATTCCATACATCCAGCTCGGTCCAGTTTGAGATGGGGAACACCCTTACATTCTCTCCCTTGTTGATTTTCCCGTTGTATATGTTCCAGAGCTCGGGGCGCTGGCGCTTGGGATCCCATCCGCCAAACTCATCGCGGATAGAAAACACCCTTTCTTTTGCTCTTGCTTTTTCCTCATCACGGCGGGCACCACCGATGCAGGCATCAAATTCAAATTCTTCTATTGTATCCAGTAGGGTAAACGTTTGCAATGCATTGCGGCTTGCGAGTTTTCCGCTTGTCTCCTTTAACCCTTTTGCTTTGATGGTGTCTTCCACTTTGCGTACAATCAGTTGTTCGCCCAGTGTATTCGCCAGGTTATCGCGAAACGCAAGAGCCTCCGGGAAATTATGACCGGTATCGATGTGTACCAGTGGGAATGGAAATTTGCCCGGCCGAAATGCTTTGAGTGCCAGGTGCACTAGGGTGATGCTGTCCTTACCACCCGAAAAAAGCAGGGCCGGTTTTTCAAACTGACCAGCTACTTCCCGCAGGATATAGATTGCTTCTGCTTCTAGCTGGTCCAGGTAGTCTAATTGAACGCTCATATCGTAATCTTAATTCGTTGCAACTTGATGAACATGTAATCCGCACTCTTTTTTGCTTTGGTCTTCCCACCACCACCGGCCGGCACGAAAGTCCTCTCCCGCCCTGACGGCTCTTGTGCAGGGTGCACAGCCAATGCTGATAAAACCTTTATCGTGCAGGGAATTATAAGGAACGTTTTGCTGGTTGATGTAAGCCCACACCTGTTCGGTGGTCCAATGTAAAAGAGGATTGTATTTAATGATCTGATTTACCTCATCCCATTCCAAAATATGCATATCGCTGCGGTTAGGCGAATGTTCCGCCCGAAGGCCGGTAATCCAGACAGCCTTGCCGGCAAGGGCTCTTTTCAGGGGTTCTACCTTCCGGATAAAGCAACACTGCTTACGGCGATCAACAGATTCGTAAAACGAATTGGGACCGTATTCCCGGACAAACTCCTGTATTTTTTCTGAATTGGGATAATAGGCATCAATTGTTAACTGGTAGCGCTCCAGCGTACGGCTCCAGGTAGAATAGGTTTCGGGGAACAGGCGGCCTGTATCCAGGGTAAAGATGGCACTGTCCACGCCGGAATTATGAATATGATCCGTGATCACCTGGTCTTCCATACTGAAACTGGTAGAAAAGGTTAATTGACCCCGGAAGGTTTCTTCCAGCAGTTTCAGGGCTTCAGGAATTGATAACTGCACTATCCTGTCTTGTAAAGACAGGAAGCCGTCTTTAACGTCAGCAGACATAGAAATTAAATTAAACGTCAAAAAATGGATAGAAGCAATCGAGAGAGTGGTTATCGTTGTACGGAAGAGAGCATTATAGCGTACAACAATAAGAAGGTGTACAACAACAGCAACAACATGCAGCAGCCGTATTGGAAAGCTTGCTTACAGTTGTCTTAAACAGAGATGTTGTTGTTTTTTTCATTTCTTTTGAATTAATCGTGATTGATTGCAATCACTTATCAAAATTTACCAGGATGCTGTCGTTTAGCGGACGCTAAATTAAAAAGCACTCCCGATAAATCAGAAGTGCTCAGTTATATTTTGTGTTAAAACAAAGTATTCAGGCATCTGACTTATCTCTCCCGCTTTTCGCAGGACGGATGTAGCACCTTTTGGCAATTGCCACGGTTGCTAAGGTTTCATGGGGCCATTTCCCTCCACCTTTCTTGATAAGCATTGTAAGAACTAAAGCAAAAGTATAGGGAAAATTCTGTTTCAAAACGTTAATGGCCCAACTATTTTTTCAACGATGTTGCAATGCAAACGATGCCGGTTTCAAATCCAGAGAATCCCCAATTTGAGAATCCGATGTTGAAAATCAAATAAAACTATCTTATTTCAGAATCATCAGTGCATACCGGGTGCAATTTTTATATGCTGAAGTAAGCAACAATGAATTTATCGCAGATGGACAAAAAAGAGCAAATACCCCCGGCCTGGGATTACAATCCCTCTTCCTGGGGTCAACGCATGCCCCTGATTGTTATCGCCATCATTGGTTTTTTTATTGCCCTGTACATGGGACTGTTTCAATTAGAAGTGTTAGATTCCGTTTGGGACCCTTTTTTTGGCGATGGCTCCCGTAAAATACTTACCTCCAGCGTGTCTGAAGCTTTGCCTGTTCCCGATGCTATTCTCGGTGCCTTTGGCTACCTGGTGGATGCAGTAACCGGTGTGATTGGCGGTGTACACCGATGGAAGAAAATGCCCTGGATTGTCGTTGTATTTGGTGTTGCAATAGGGCCGCTGGGAATGATCAGCATACTCCTGGTTATTCTGCAACCGGTACTGATTGGCGCCTGGTGTACGCTTTGTCTGGTGACGGCTGTATTGTCGGTTGTGATGATCAGTCCGGCCGTGGATGAAATGCTAGCAAGCCTGCAGTACCTGCAACGTGTAAAACGCAGTGGTCATTCGGTTTGGAAAGCATTCTGGGGAAAAGACAACATTCATCTACTGGTTAAATAATTCGTCTGTATGTGGGCACAAATCATCAATATCGTTATCGGGCTTTTCCTGATGTTTGCACCTTCCATCTGGTCTTTTGATAAAGCCACCAGTGATCACCATTACATTGTTGGACCGCTGATCATCACCAATGCCATAATTGCTTTGTGGGAATTCAACAGGGGAATTCGTTGGCTCAACGTATTGATCGGGGCATGGCTGCTAGTATCACCGTTTGTTTTAGGAAACAAAGGCATCGTGGCAACCATTGATATTGCCTCCGCAATCCTGCTGATCCTCTTTTCCCTTTTCAAAGGTTCTGTCCAACATCGTTATGGCGGTGGCTGGTCCTCACTATTCCAAAAGAATCCTGTTCATTTGAAAGAAGCAGCTGGTAAGGAGCAATAACGAAAGACAACAAGTGGTTAAAAAACAAGTTCACAATGAACATGAAAAGCATGACAGGGCTTTTCATGTTCATTGTGATTATTATATATGCGATATTATTCAAAAATTGAATTGATACTACAAAACAAACATGCTGATTGAATAGCCTTGTTGGTCTGTTTACATCAATCCCTGCGGGAAGTGGTTGCCAGGAACACACCCGCCAGAATCAAGCCTAAGCCGGCTCTTACCCAGCCCCGGTTCATGGAAGCCCACAACGTGATGCTTTTATTTGTGGCAATATCACCAAAGCCACCATACGTTCCCTGATCACCGGGCACCGGTTCCCATACGTTATGCTTATGATTTGGGTCTACCGGCTCAGCCGTTTGCTGTCCTTTGTATCCATTGCGGGAAAGCACCCAGTCGGCAAACCAGGGAGCAATCTTGTTCCCTACAATTGCCTTGTATGTTGGAAAACCTACTAAAATCTCTCTCCGGTTATTTGCTGCTGCAAATACAATAGCCCGTGCGGCCACTTCGGGCTGGTACACTTTGCCCATCGGCCGGGGCTTATTGGGCAATTTGTTAAGCACCCAGCCAAATTGCGTTGTATTGAGTGCCGGCAACTGAACCATGCTGATCCTGATATTGCTGTTGTCGTGCTTCAACTCCGTACGTAACGAGTCATAAAACCCTTCTGTGGCGTGCTTTGCTCCACAATAGGCCGACTGCAGCGGAATGCCCCTATACGCAAGCGCCGATCCCACAAATACAATGGAACCCCTGTCCCGGGGAAGCATGCGTTTGAGAGCGGCCTTGGCACCATACACCTGCCCCAGGTAGGTAACTTCCGTTACGCGTTTGTATTCTTCAGGAGTAACTTCTTTTACCGGTGCAAACACGCTGTTCATAGCATTGTTTACCCAAACATCTATAGGGCCTAATTCATTCTCTACCCGTTCGGCAGCAGCCTCCACGGCAGCCGCATCTGCCACATCCAATGGAATGACCAATGCTGTACCTCCCCTTTCTTCCACTTCCCGTTTTGCACCGTCCAGTTGCTCCTGGCTTCGAGCAAGCAAGGCCACTTTGGCACCTTGTTCTGCAAAAGCCCATGCTGTTGCCCTACCTACTCCACCGGATGCCCCTGTAATTACTACAACTTTGTCTTTAAACTGATTTTTTTCCATTGGTTTTAGTTGATGATTCAAACGATGATTCTTTTATTCTTTTACCTGGCAGGGATAACGCAGCAACAGTTGTACCAGCGGGAGGAGGCTTTGAGCTTTGAGCTGCGAGCCGTGAGCTTGCCTACATTCCTTCTAATTATTGTGCTGCTCCGATCTGCACATCTAGCTATTCGCCCATTTGAATATCAGTGCTCTTCTCTTTTCAGCAGTCCTTTGGCCAGGTTGGTCCACTGGATTTTGGAAAAAGCTGTAACGGCGCCTGTACCAACGGCAACATCCCTGATTTTATCTACCAGGGTATGGGCCGACTGGTTTGGCTTGGTGTTCCGGTCGTAGATGCCTGCTGTGATTGTTTTACCTTCACGTGTAACAGTGAAATTACTGGTTGATTCAGGCGAATAAAAATGCGCCACATCCTCGCTGTTATTCAATGGACTCAACGTTGGCCGCACACGAATGCCAATACTCTCCACATCTTCTTCATTTACTTCGCTAACCTCTTCCACGTTTACCCAATCGTAACCGTCACCGGCTGTTGGTCCGGGACCCGGAATATCAATTTTGAAAAAATCGCCTTTTTGCACCGGCCTGGAAACTTCCTCACCCTGTTGATTGACCAGCTGAAATTCGGCCGACCCGGTACCTGCAACTTCATGCCAATTGTTTACGTTTAGCAGGCGTTGTTTAACCGTTTGAAAAAAGGATTTTGCTGCCGAGGTATCTGCAAATTCTATTGATTCCACCGTATCGATTACAGTACCGGTATGTTGGGGCGGGATAACGCCTGATTGATTTTTTTCTTCCATACCCAAAAGCAGGATAAAATCTGTGCCAGTTCGTTGTATAAAACCAGGCACCTGGGTTTTGAGTAAATGTGGTAAGAGAGACACATCTCTCTAATGATGCAGAGAAAATTGCGTTACTCCTGCTTATGTGTGGATAATTGCTGTCGCATAACTTCTGAAAACTCATCCTTCAAGCAACTGCCGCCACTCTTCTTTTGTCATGGCTGTAAATATTGTTTTCCCACTGGGCACCAGGTCGGCAAAACGGGCTTTTTTACTTTCCTGGAGAAGCATCATTTTTTCCTCTACCGTACCGGGACAAATGAGTCGAATGGCCTGTACATTCCGGTGCTGCCCGATACGGTAGGCGCGGTCGATGGCCTGCGCTTCCACGGCAGGGTTCCACCAGGGATCCACCAGGTAAACGTAAGTGGCTGCTGTAAGATTCAGGCCAGTCCCGCCGGCCTTCAGGCTGAGGAGAAAGACCCTTACCCCCGGATCCTGCTGGAAACGGTTCACCACCTCTTCCCTGTTTTGGGTAGCACCGGTAAGCGTAACGTAACCAATACCAGATTTGTCCAGCTCTTCACGGATCAGTTCAAGCATTGAAACAAACTGCGAGAAAACCAATATTTTGTGCTGTACCGATTTACTGTCAATCTGCTCCATCAGTGCTTCAATCTTGGCAGAGCCCTGGCGCTGCTCCGCATGCACCAGCCGGGGATCATCGCAAATCTGGCGCAACTGCGTCAGGCCCCGCAGCACATGGATTGAATTGCGCAGAATTTCATCTTCAATCTTTCCTTCCAGGTAATTGCGAAGCTCCTGTTCGTACATTTCGTAAATAGACCGCTGCGCATCACCCATCGGGCAGTACAATACCTGTTCGGTTTTATCAGGCAGTTCCTGTGCTACCGCTTCTTTCGTGCGGCGTAAAATGAATGGAGCCACCTTTCGCTGTAACTCTGCGGCTCGCCGACGGTCTTCAAACTTGTCGATGGGTGTGGAATAAACGTCTTTGAAGTATTGCTTGTTTCCCAACAGACCTGGCGCAACAAAAGAAAGCTGCGCATACAGGTCAAGTGTATTGTTTTCGACGGGTGTCCCGGTGATAGCTAACCGATTTCTTGAGCGAAGCAGCCGGGCCGCATGGTAACGTTGTGAGCCGATGTTTTTTACCTGCTGCGATTCATCCAAAAACACATAGCCAAAATGGTAGTACCGCAGGTAGCTGATATCGGAAAGCAGTGTGCCATAGGTAGTAATCACCACGTCGTATTGATCAAAATTTTTTATGTCTTTTTTCCGGTTGGCCCCATGCAGGAGGCAGACCTGCAAAGAAGGTGCAAACCGCTTCAATTCGGCCTGCCAGTTAAAGAGCAGTGAAGTAGGCACCACAACAAGATGTGTCTCCTGAAAACCTTTTTCTTTTCGCAACAACATCAACGCTATGACCTGCAGGGTTTTTCCCAGCCCCATATCATCAGCCAGTACCCCGCCAAACTGGTGTTCATCCAGAAAGTTAAGCCAGGCCAGGCCCTGTAACTGGTAATTGCGCAGATTTGCCTGCAATCCTTTGGGTGGTGCTACCGGCTCAATACTCTCCAGATTGGAAAGCTTTTGTTGGTAGTTACGTATGGCGTCTTTCACTTCATCATCCAGCTCCGCTTCAGCAAACAGGTGAGCGATGGCATCAAAATGCATCCGCGGTGTAACCAGATCTTCACCAATGATTTCGGCAGCAAAAAAGAACTGCGCCATCCGCTCGATCCAGGCATCGGGAAGAATACCCAGGGTGCCATCATCCAGTTGCACATAACGACTCCCATTTCGGACAGCCTGTTGCAGTTGTTTAAGCGAAGCATTCTGTTTGCCAAAGGCCACTTTCAGCTTTGTGTTGAACCAATTCAATCCGCTCTGCACCTGCACGGAAATACCAGCCTTGTGCGCATTCAGTTTGTTTCCTTTCAACTGGTTAAAACCAAAGATGGAAATACCTGCAGACCGCCATTGTTCAAAAGCTTCCAAAAACCATTCTTCATCGAGAAAGCGGTCGCGGTGCAGGTAGAAATAAGTCAGTCCGTCCTCCATTTGCTCGTAGAACAGCGGGTGCTGCCGTAATAAAAAGCCCAGGAAGGTATCTTCAGCCCTTTCATCCCGCTGCATGGCCATCAGCCGCCCTCGGGCATCAGGCAGGTAAACGGCTTTTTTGCTGCGGACAGGCACTTCGATGCTGCCATAGCGCATAACAGGATTGATAATAACGTACCGGGCCAGATCGGAGAGATAAATAATCCGTTCTGTCGCACCATGCAATCCTGCTTCCGCAATTTGCTTATCAGTTGCCGCTTCAATGTATGCATGCACCACTTCTACCTGCTCTTCCAGCTTTGAGAGGATTTTCTCCTGGAAGGCGCCAAACTGCTGCTCATGCAGTTGCAGCACCGAACGGCTTCTAAAATATTGCAGCAGTTTTACGATGGTAAGGTTGGCTGACAGGTACAGCCTTCCCTGGAGCAGGACGAAATAATCAAACCTAAGTTGCACCTGCTGCGGATGAAGGATGTGATGTTCGATATGAAGTTGTGGCAGTACCTGGTAGAACTCTTCTGCTTTGTTTATCAGCAGAGAGAATTTATGCAGGATGCCGCCAACCTGTACTTCCTCCAGAGAACCCGCACTTACATTCTCCGAAAACTCAGGATTGTGGCAAAAGAAACGCAGTTGCAGCGGGTTCTTGATAATTGCTTTTAAGGCCCTGATGTCGGCCGCCGTTTTTGCTGCCGTTGGCGTAATCTGAAAACGATTGATGCAAGTGTAAAACAGCAAAGCTTCGGGGTTGGTGGTAAAAAGCGCCGCATCGGAAGCTGATACCTGTGTCAGCGGATTTTTGATCTTCCCCGCCTGTGTTGTAGCTGCGTCATAAAGTTCAATGCAAAGGGATTTGTGAAAACGAAATTGCTTTAAAACCACAATACGGATCCCATTGCCGTTTTCAGCAAAGAAAGGCTGCTCTTCTTTTGGCAATAAATAATTTTCCAGTTCACTGATGGCCTGCATAAATCACCTGAATGCGAGCCGTGAAGATAAGTGGTTCGGCAGTTTGGAAAACCTTCTGGCTTTCGACTCTGTTATGAAACTATAGTAAAAATGTTCGCAAAAACTCCCACCACTATTCTACTTCCTGCCCTCTAATCACCCTTGAAATTTTACTGAAAAACGATTCATTTTGTTTTATAAAAACCGGGAAGTTCAAGCTTAAAGAGCACTGATAAAATGCGGATGGCAAAGATGACTGAAATACAAATTATATCCAGCCAGCTTTTGTTCATGTTGCTTTGCAATAAAAGAATATAAAGACAAGCACCGGCAATGCACGCAGTTGCGTAGATCTCCCGCTGGAAAACCAAAGGAATTTTATTCAGGGCAATATCGCGGATAACACCGCCAAAACAGGCGGTGATTGTTCCCAACATAATGCAAATACCGGGATGAAGGCCAAGCGACAAGCCCTTTTGCAGACCCAGGATGGTAAAAAACCCAAGACCCAGTGCATCAAAAACAAACAAGGGCTTTTCCAGGTTCCGGATGATTTTCTGGAAAACAACCGTAATTGCTGTTGTAATAGAAATGATGATTGGATAATTCAGGTTTCGCATCCATTGAACGGGAAAATCACCGATCAGCATGTCCCGGATGGTTCCTCCCCCCAAAGCCGTTATAAATGCAATGACCAGGACACCAAATATGTCCAGTTTTCGCTGCATTGCAGCAAATACACCCGATACGGCAAATGAGATAATTCCCAGCAGATCAATAAGGCCTAAAAATTCGTCCTTCATATTGGAAATGAAACACTGGTTTCGCACTGGTTCACCATCACCATTCAATACAAAGACTGAAGTTATGCCTTTGGCCGCACGGTTGTATTACCACCGCCTTCCAGCGTCAGGTTTACAGGCTTGTTGGTTTTCCAGGCGCCGCGGGTAAAATCAGGAACGTCCACTGTACGCGACTGTTTCGAAACGGACCGTTCGCTCAGCGGGAACACGGCACTCCACAAAGCACCATCATACACATCCTGGTCCAACGGAAGCCCGTTGCGCAGGCAGTCGACCAGGCGCCAGTCCATGATAAAGTCCATGCCGCCGTGGCCACCAATCTGTTTGGCAATATCACCCACATGTTTGATGATGGGTGGTGTGTATTTGGCATAAAGATCTTTCAGCTCTTCGCTTTTTACCCAACTATGGCCAAATGCAATGCGCTCGGGAGAAGGATATTTCCTAGCGATGCCTTTGGTACCGCTGATCAGGTGAATGCGGGAATATGGCCGTGGTGTGGTTACATCGTGCTGCACCATAATCGTTTTCCCCTTTTCTGTGCGGATCAACGTTGTATTCATATTGCCGCGGTACTGCTTGCCAACGAAGGGTTGATAAAACGGGTCTTTTGCCGCTTTTTCTTTTGCCATTTCACCCATTTGAAAATCGTTGGTGGACATGGATACCAGGTGACTGAACTTATCGCCACGGTTGATATCCAGACATTGTGCAATGGGCCCTAAACCATGTGTCGGATACAGGTTCCCGTTACGGTTCATGTTTTGTTTGAGCCTCCACATTTCGGTATAACCTTCCTTGCTGAAGTTCAGGTCGCGAAGGTCATGGATATAAGCGCCTTCGGCATGTACCAGTTCACCAAACATACCGTTGCGGGCCATGTTCAGCGTGAGCATTTCAAAAAAGTCATAGCAGCAGTTCTCGAGCATCATACAATGCTTACGGGTCTTTTCCGATGTTTCTACCAACTGCCAGCATTCGTCCATGTTCACAGCTATGGGTACCTCGCAAGCGACATGTTTGTCGTGCTGCATGGCATACAGGGACATCGGTGTGTGCAGGTGCCAGGGTGTACAGATGTACACCAGATCGAGTTCCTCATTCTGGATCATTGCTTTCCACCCATCCTCACCGCTGTATTCTTTTGCTTTTGGCAAACCTTTTTTTGCCAGGATCTGTTGCGCCTTAGTAGCCCTGTCCGGGTATTTATCGCAGAGGGCTTTGATCTCCACGCCTTCGATATAAGACATGCGTTCCACCGCACCGGGTCCCCGCATACCCAACCCGATGAAGCCTATACGCACCTTGTCAATCTTGGGTGCCGCATACCCGCTCATGTTGAAGCGTTGATTCCCGCCTGCCCATTCATAGGCACGTTGCAGCGCTTCGTTTTTTTCGGCGTCAGTCATAGCCCAAGAGGGAACACCGACGGCAAGGGCGCCGGAACCGAATGCAATGTTGCGGAGAAACTTTCTGCGATCTGTACTCATAGCAAGAAGATTAAAACCTGATAAATATTTTAATAACGATTTAGTTTGTCATGACTCCAGTTGGTGATTCAGCCTCACCCCACTTCACCGACAATAAGCATAAAACCAAAACAAATCTCTCTGCTTTCGTCTGTGTTTTCATTTTTGGTTTTGATTGCTCTTATCGAAAAAGTAAATGGATTCATTCGCTGCTAAGCGCATTTCCCTCCTAACGTCAACAGACAAATGAAAGCGGGCAATCGTCTAGCAACCTTCGTTTTCAAAATTAGCGGTATTGAACAGCCGTAGTGTGCCCTTTTGCAACTTGAGCAAACGTTTGCACTTCCCGAAAAATGTTAAAATGGCCTATCTGACCAAAGCGGCACTGCGAACAATAAATTTTTTTGACCGAACAAATTTTCAAATTCATTGCTTTTTTTTCGTCGCAATTGTTTCTCCTTATTACTTTTTTTCTTTTGAGCAAGACGATGACCATACGGACCAGTATCACCCTAGCCTAAGTCATCTGCCAGGATAAACACAATGTTGGGCAGACGGTCTGTTTTATTCTGCGACTTCAGCCCCCGCACTAAGAAGAATTACGCACGGTATAGAAACAATATATGTTATCATGAGCAAAGACTTTCCTTATTACAATTGATACCAGACCAATAATGATTGGCAGTCTAACCTTAGTTAGTTGAAACAATTTTGCACAGCGTAATTGTTTATCTTTTAGCTGCGAAAATCAAGTGAAATTATCAGACGACTTGCGATATCAAAACTTCCTTTTCATAGCAATTTTTTCATTGTCAATAAGCCTGATAGACCATAGGTATACTTACTGCACTTCCGTTTCTAGTTTTCAGAACTCAATAAAGTAACAGCTAAATGTAATTTGCTCAGTTTAGCTTTCTATTAAAGACAGTCATTTCACAATGTATCCTAATTCCAGATTATTGTTTTGTTTGCTTTCTAAGCCCCAATAAAATTTTCAATGATCGCCATCCCTTTTCATGCCTGTTGGAAGAAAAACCCTGAAACCATTGCGAATAGCTTATCTTTTCCCCGCTTTCCATGTCTTGTTGTGCTTAAAAATGCAATAGTAAAAATTGTGTAAGCTCACTCCTGATCAGCTTTGTGTAACAACTAAATATGAATCATTATGCCGGTATATTATTACATCTATGCAATTGTATTATTAAGCTGTGTATTTCTCTTGGTTCGTGTTTTACTCCTGAGAAGGACTTCTTTGCCGACGAGGTTATTCATCAAGGGACTTCATGCTGAGAACAACGGAGACTATGAAGAGGCGGCTGTCACCTATGAAAATGCACTGACGGAAGTAAAGAGGACCAGGTTCAACGGCGTACTTGAAAAGAAAATCCTGGAAAAACTGAAGGTTCTGCATATGGTCATCGACTATCAGAATAACAATATCTATATCCGAAACAACAAATCAAACTAGGCGACCAACTCCTTTTTTCCAATAAAGTATTCCTTTCATTTTTAGATATTGTATCAGCACAAAAAATAGTGAAGATGACTTCAAACAATTTGGATAAAGAAACAATTGAGAAACTTGGCCTTGTTCCGTCCGAAAAAAGCATCAATGCCCAGGCGGCACCCGATGCAAGAATCTTCCAGTTCCAAAACCTAGAGAACGTGTATATCATGGAAAGTGATCTTTACGGAAATCAAATGCCGGAAGACTCATGTTTTCTTGCATTTGAAGGCAGGGCTGGATTAATGGGAAAACACATCAAGATTGAGACATTAAAAAACAGCAGTGTAGAAGATATAAAAAAGATCGTTGAAGACAATCATAATGGTTAATATGCTCCTTTTGAAAACCACCCAAAGTTGCAATCCTCAACAATAATCCGCTTGTTTAACTGCATGAATAAGCCTTTTTGCCAAGAGCAAACCGATCCTGTAAAAACTTGTTGATGCAGTATCAACGTTAGCCTACTACACATCGATTTATAACCCTGCACGATTGGGTGAAGAACACCAGCGATACTAACTCGTTAGATCCCTACTCACCAATGTACATTCCTTACTGTTTCCGAAGAAAAAATTCTTGGAGTTTAAAAATCAGAACATAAAAAGGTATGAATAATAAAAGCCCTGCACTGCTGCAAGGCTTCTTGTACCGCGTACGGGTACAAAACCCATCCTTTCTGCTTATACCAAAGACTTGCAAGCTACTGAAAATCAGCCTTTATTTTCTTTTGATATTTTTCTGATTTCATCAATTTTCCTATTTTTTGTTACTCCATTGTTACTTCAGTAACAGAAAAAGGTAAATTTGGTTAGTAAACACAACCATCGGAAAACAAACAAATTTAACACAGATGAGTGTTCAACTAAGAAAAAGAAAAAACGGGGATGGCACGACCACGTTATACTTGGACATTTACCATAATGGCCGGCGACAATATGAGTTTTTAAAAGAGTGTAAGCTTATTAAGCCTACAACTCCAACAGACCGTCAAGATAATAATGCCAAAATGAAGCTGGCAAAGCAAATAAAAGAAAAACGCTCATTGGAGCTACAAAGCAGCGATTATGATATAACACCGGAACACAAAACCAAAATTGACTTTCTTCATTATTATCAGGATTATATTAACCGTTATTCAAAAAAAGATATAAGGGTTGTAATAAACAGCAAGCAAAAATTTGAGGATTTCATTGCAATTGAGGGCTATAAATCCATAACTACAAAACAGGTAACTGAAAGCTTAATTAATCGTTTTAAAGAATATTTGGAAAGCACACTCAACGGAGAAAGCCCTTCAACATATTTCAGCCGGTTTAAAAAAGTATTAAAGCAGGCAACGAGAGACAAGATTTTCAAAAGCAATCCGGCCGCTGATGTAAGCATTAAACGGAAGGAAACGGTCAAAAAAGATGTGCTAACCTTTGAGGAAATCCAGAAACTGTTGGAAACACCGCTAACCGCTTATGAAGTAAAAAGAGCCTTTCTCATCTGTTGTTATACTGGTATTAGGTATGTGGATGCAATTGCTATGAAATGGAAAAATATCGACCTACAAAATAAGAGGCTTTCATTCACTCAGGCTAAGACCGGCCACCGGGTAGTGCTACAACTTCACCCAACGGTTATTGCTTTGCTAGGTGAGCCTCAAAGCGCTTCCGATCCAGTTTTTTATCTTCCCTCCCATACCGCCTGCCTGAAAAATTTAAGATACTGGCTAAAAAAAGCCGGCATCAACAAACATATCACTTGGCACTGTGCCCGGCACTCCTTTGCCACTAATCTAATCTTCTTTGGAGCTGATGTAAATACTGCCAGTAGCTTATTAGGGCATACAAGTCTACGCTACACACAACTTTATACAAGGGTAGTTGACAGTTTGAAACAACAAGCGATAAGCAATTTACCTGAAATGAAAATCTAATCCTATGGCTAAAAGCAACAAAGCGGTAATGGTAACGAATGACAATAAACAATTTGCCGGCAATAAAGAACACCATTTGAAAGAATACACTCACATAGAGGATTGGTTTGATGAATGGCTGACAAAAAACGATTATTTCAAAAATGTATATTTTGAGCTATTAAAGTTTGAAAGTGAATTTTATTACCTCAAAGAGTTTATAGTCCAAACAAGAATAGCAGCAGGCGATGTTTTGCAGCGCCTTCAAGCAAAGACCGGCACCCAAAAAGTTATAGATGCTATTCCCACTCTTGTGCACAATGATTTAAGTCCATTTGAGGAAATGCTAACCAAATGGATAATTGCCCACTACCTTTTTATTCACTATCGGCATGAAGAAAAGCTACCAAATATTGAGACTTTCTTTACCACAGTAAAAACCATTACACTACGGGACACCCAAAACTTTCCAGTACAGGTTAGCATGAACACTGAAGGGTGGAACATGGATTTTAACTTCAACGGTGTGAATGGTGAGTGGAAGCTTATTGATGAAAGTAAAGCGCTTAAACCTCGTGCAAACGATGAAGAAGGCAAAACTGAACTTCCACCAATCAAAAAGCTAAGATGGACAAAGAAAAGTGTTTTACTTGCCTATTTACTCAATGAATTACAGCGGGGCGGCTTTGTAGAAGGTGATATTTGGAAAGTTGGTGAACAAATGTTTGTTGACAAAGATGGAAAGTCAATTAAACACACCACGTTTAGTTCCATGGTGAAAAACTATGAAAACAACAAAACACCTGATGGCACAAGAGGTAAGCCCTCAAACCACAAGGAGCTAACAGAACTAATTGAACACCTAAAAATGCTCTCAAAAGGACTTGACCAATAAATCCTTGACACCTTTACTGTCAAGTCCTGTCAATTCTTTTCCTTTTCTTGCTTGCCTACGTTTGTGTTGCAATTGCAGCAACAGGATAACCGGTTATCCATTTTCAAAAATCAAAATTTTCAGAAAATGGAAACAAACGTTTACAAGGAAGTTTCACAGCGTCTTGCCAACATTGAAGCTATGCTGGCAGGGACAAAAAAAGTTCTCACATTGGATGAGTTGGCGGCATACAGCGGTTTAGCCAAAAGTACCATTTACAAGCTCACCTCAACCAATCAAATACCACACTACAAGCCTAACGGCCGCTACATCTATTTTGACCGGGATGAAATCAATGCCTGGCTTTTAAGGAATGAAGTGCCAACGGCTGCACAACAGAGCATGGATGCAGCCACTTATGTCACCTTAAAACCTAGTAAGGCATGATACTGACAGACTATTACAAAGCACAAAAGTTGACCGATGCTGAAAGCCGGTACGATATAACCTACAGCACACAGAGTTATGAATTATTTGAGAGCCTACTCATCAACAAGCGGAAATTCAATGTAGGCGGTCTTTCCTTCAACTATGTACCACGACCGGCTACTTTCAAAGGTATTGAAGGCAGAAAAGCTGACATGGCTATTACCAAGGGAAATGTAAATATCTCTAGCCTCTTCACACCAAACATTCACAGAAAGCAAATAAAATATGGTGACGTGAATGGCACAAATGACGCCTTAATTGCCCTTTTTAGTCAGGATGAGCAAACGATTGAGCTTTTTATTGCAAGGGGTTATATTAATGAAGTGTTGGCCTTATATGAAGAAATAAAGGCTGGATACTTGGACACAGAGATTGAAGCAATCAGGGGAAAGGCCAAAGATGTTCTTAAAGCGGCGTTACCAATTCAGTAACCTTATGAACCGTCACAATCTGACACTTTTGGACACCGGTGTGCACTGGCTCTATATCAATGTAATTCCAGTAACTGATTTGGTAACCCTTCAATCATTGGCAGGTGGACACAATGAGCATACGTTTAGGGATTGAAAAAGCGGGAAAGGTGGATTTGCTTGCCACCATTCCCGCCTATTTAGAGCAAAGAAAAGCCGGGATGGATGAATTAACCGGCAATGAGTGGATAACCGGCAGGTTAGGTAATCTGAGGGTTATTGTGACCCAAAACGCTGTTACTGTCAAAGACGGCAGTCTAACCAAATGGTATCTGAATGACAATTTAAAAATGATGAGCCGGGGAGACATTCAACGTGCATTTGAAAAGCTAAGTGACTGTCTGCACCTACCAATGTTTGAAGCAGACGTTAAGCGGTTGGATTTTGGCAAAAACATTATGCTTAACCATGCTGTAACAGCCTACCTACCCTATTTAGGCAGCAACGGCCGCTACACACGGTTGGAACAAAAAACGGCAGTTAACTATAAGATTACCGGCCGGGAGCTTTGCTTCTATGATAAGGTTGCAGAAATAAAGAGCCGGGGAGAAAATGTACCGGCGCTATATGAAGGAAGGGCGGTCGGCCGCTATGAAAAACGGTATCTGCACAATATTCCAAAATATTTCCGGAGGCGGTCGGTCAACGGCCACACTTTGTATGATGAACACTTTTATTCAGAGCTAATCAATGATTGGTACAAAGACTATCTCAGTATACAGAAACAGAAAACTGTCAAAATTGACTTGAGCATGATTACAACCAAAGAGCAAATGAAAATGTTAGGTGTGCTTTCATTGGTGGAAATGCAAGGCGGTAAGCTGGCGGCACTGCAAAATATTAAGGAGCGGCAACTAAGAAAAGAACTCACCAAAAAACAGGCACATGACTTAAAAGAATTGATTGAACTGAGCACAAAACTGAAACTGCAAACAAAAGAAAGCGATTTAATAATTGAATTTGATGGTAAAATGAGAGAAGCTGTTAAGTATTTCAGGTAAAACAATCACCTATGAGTAAAAAAGATTTATTGTTAGCTGACTTTATTCAGCTGAGGATTGAAGGGTTAAGTTTTCAGGCTATTGCTGATAAACTTGAGGTATCAAAACAAACTTTGCTTGAATGGAACAAGCAAATAACTGTAAAAGATGCTATTGCTGAAGGCAGCATTTTTAAAGTAAATGAAATGATAAGAGCTTATGAAATGGACAGGCAAAAAAGGTTGGAGGGCTTGCTCCAATTTAGAAAAAAGTTAAATGATGAATTAATGGCAAGATCGCTAGAACAAATACCAACACAAAAACTCTTTGATATGGTTAAAGATGCTACTGAACAGATAAAGAATGAATTTTGTCCTAGTGTCGAGATTGGTACAAATCCCAATATTTTTAATACAAGTAGTGGTAACGGTTTTTTTTACTTTAATGCTGATGAATAAAACCGAATGGTCATGTAAGCGTCATCAATTTATATAATGTTACTAACTATCCTATCTATCTCAATCATCTTTTGTTTAGTATAGGAAATCACCCTAACCATTTTTTCCAATGTATCAACATCTTTTAGCGACATCACACAATTCATACGGTCTTTCAAAAATTTATCTAAAGTCTGATAACCACCTAAATAAAACTTCCAAATACCGATGGGAATATTATCGAAGTATTGAGAGTCGTTAATATAAAGTCTACCAAAGCCTTCATTCCCGACACATGGTTGAAACTCCCTCTTTTTTACCACAAAATCACCTTGGCCTACAAATGAACCGTAAGGAATTTCAGTAAAAGCAGGAACATAGTTTAGCGTATGAGCATTTATAATATTCCAACCTAATGCAGAAAGGTTGTGTAAAAGTTCTATGTCATCAGTAAATGGAATTTTTGGAAAATCAATACTTAAAAAGGCTGAATAAGTGGACCGATACAATGGAGAATAAAGCATTGCATAAATGTATCCAAAGACCTCTTCCGGTGCTATTTGCCCATATTTTTCCCTAAGAAACGAAACAAAAGTGTCTGTGAAATTAGTTACCCTTTCAAAAAGTTTTTTATCATCTGCTTCTGCACCATCAGTAAAATGTTTTGGTATATATAGATACAGCGGTGAAACAAAACCACCACCCCTGGAAAAAAGGTTGTAATCAGTCATATGTTCTGTCACAAATGCCAAATTCCAACCACCCTCTGAAGAAACATTCTGACCAGCCCTTCCAACAACCAATCCAACATTTGGACCATTTAAGAAGTGTCTCATAACTTGCACAACAGGCCATCCAATAAAACCTCTTGCTCTTCCTGTATAAACAATAGACATAATGTCAAAAGGCCGGTAGTTTATCTTCTGTATCAATTCATCAGATATGCCAAAGTTTTCAATGTCTTGTCTTGCCCAGTCATAGCGCCAATCTCTAACATCTGGCTTTAAGCGGTATTTTTCATAAAATTGAGCCCTGTCTAAATGGAGAATATCTCTTGCCGCTTGTAATGCACCTTCTTTCTCAAAATGTATACTTAGCTCATCTCGCTTTGTAATTATACCATTACCTTGGACTTTAAACATTTCCTTAATAGGGACACCACCATCATATTCATCCTTAAAATCGCTTACTTGTGGCCTAAACAAATAAAAAGGAGGCTGAGGAGTCAATTCAACTTTAGGGATGTCAAACAAGCTATGATTAAGACAATAATTGAATTTATAATCCTTTTTACCGTATAAGTCTGAATGGTAAATTTTTTTCTCTAAGCCGGGTTTCTTTATAAAAAATGTGATTGCCACGCCCTGCTCTATTGGAAAGATATTTTCATCAACGCCACCACCAGGAACCTTCTCTTTTGGTTTGTTGCTGCCATGTAGGTCCATTATATAGATTTGGTCAAATGAGTTCATTAATGACCGCCTCATACCTCTGAATGTCGGGTTAGATAAATACCGATGATTTGTAATTATTGCAACAACGCCTTGTTCAACTTCATCCATTTTGCTTTGGGCAAACCGGATGAATTTTACATAGTCATCATTTAACCATTTTGGATTTTTTTCTTTCATTCTAACACCATCAACAAAGAAATACTCCGTTAGCAGCTGACCAATCCAAGTTTTTACCTTTCTATAGACAGTTTTACCATTTCTGTTAATTGGCACCTTTCTTTCACTAGGATTTTTAGACTCTCCTTTATATGGCGGATTTCCTGTTATTACCAAAATAGGCTTATCCTTTACTTCCTGAGCAGCCCTAGCTTCTTGAGCCAATGTGGGAAGCAGTGGTATATTCATTTGCCTATTGATAGGCTCCAAGGTATTTGTCAAATAAATCTGGAAACGGTCCTCATCATGCAAAATGTAATTATGCCCTTTCAAAAATTGAGACAGCTTGAGGTTTGCAATTGTATAAGGTGCAATTAGATATTCAAAGCCATAAATGTTCTTCAAAATATGCTCTCTTATAAGCAAATTTTTTTTACCGCTATTTTTAGGTAGACTTAGAAAAATTTGTTCAAGTATTGCAACGATGAAGGTACCAGTCCCAACTGCAAAATCTAGCACTGTAACTCTTTCCCTATTTGCATAACCATCTTCAATTTCAAAAACAGTTTTCAGTAGTTGATTTGTGGAACGTACGATAAAATCGACAACTTGTGGTGGTGTATAATAAACTCCTCTTGAGCTCTTTAGGTCAATATCGTATGCTTCAATGAAGTCTTCATAAAAATATACAAATGGGTCTTTGAAATGCACATTTGTCTGCTGAAACAAATCTATATTGTCAAACCTTTGATATGATAAGTGCCTAGTGATTGTCTCCAAATTGAGGTTATTCATCACACTTAATATCTCCTCTAAAATCCACTTTGCTGGCTGGTATTCCGGTTTATATAACTCATCCAAGAAATCAACAAGTTCCCTTATCAATCCAAATGCAGGTAATATATACCCTTTAGCATTGTAAAGGTTGATAACTTGAGAACCTGCATTCAGTCTGGATATGAAGAGCCCATAAACAAGAGTCTGTGAAAAAGCATCTGAAAAAGTTTTTGTATTTAGCTCAGCAAACACATTAGTCCTGAAAGTCTCATACAGTCCAAACAGCCTACCTTCTTTCTGAAAGTTTTGTTGCCTATCCAATTCAGTATGGAGGAAATCTCTCAAAAATCGGCCTCTTACAGCCAAAGCTTCAGCTAGAGCCTTAGGCCTTGAGAGCCCTTTGGGCGGCTGACTAAGGAAATTTAGAATTAGACCTTTGACTTTATTAACATTTTCTGCGTTAAGATGAATAGGCATTCTACCCTCTATATCTGAAAGTTCACACAACTTGGCTCTATCTCTTGGTTCAGCCTTTTCATCAATCCAAATCCACTCTGTATAGTTTGTTATTAAAATATTGTTTGATACAGCTAAGTACTTTTTAATCTGTGCCGATTTCAAAACCTTATTTAAATCCTCACCTAACTTTTTATTTTCTATATAACCAATTATGGACTCTACACACTTTACTTTAAAATCAGGTGCACCAAACTGGTCTTCCCGTTTTGGTTCTTGTTGTATTGTGATTTTTTTATTTGATGTAAGAGCAATTGCTCTTAAAAGGTTCTCCAATGCAGACCTGTGTGTGTGTTCAGTAGCTTGCTCAATATCAATTTCTTGTAATCTTTGTATATAATCTTGGAAAGCCCTCACAGCTAGTGGTTTAAGTTCAAATATAATAGCAACAAATGAAAATAGGAGAAACTGAAATCAATTTGGAAAAACTTAATTGTAGAAATATATGCTTATGGCTAAATTAACTGAAGTTGACTATATCTGACCAAAACTTTACCTTATCAACACTCGTGCAGTTTGCCATTATTAATGAGAATAATAATATGTAAGCTTTAAATTGCTGTGGCATGGCTGTGAAAGCACTATCTATAAATCCATTTTAATATGATGGTTGAAAAAATGTAGGTTTTGGGCAACCTTACTTTAGGCAGAATATTTCAATGCTAGAAATTTCAAATAAAAATTGTGTCCATCTTGTGTGAATTGAAAATTATGACCTAATAAATCGGGGTCTATTTCTGGATGATTATACGGGCCATAATCTTCATAAACTGCCTTGCTCTTAACGATTTTAAAAACCTCCAAATAATGAAAGGCATTGAGTTTTTTGTCGGCCTTTGAAATAAAGTAACCTCCAACAAGGCTTTGGCCTTGGTAGAGGACTACATCTAAAAGGTTAGTAATACCATTCCAATCGTGAACTGGATGTGCCTTTAGCAGTTGATACATCTGATTATAAGTTAACGTAGAATATTGTGGCTCAGAAGTTAAGCTAGAGGCACTCAACTTTTCTCTTAATTCTGAATTTTCTTTAGTAAGGTGAGCAATTTGTTCTGCTAACACACCTGTATCAACTTCTTGCCCTCCAGGAATCCAACCCTTTAAATCTTCACGCCTATTGAATTCAGATAGTGTTTCTAATATTGCAAGTTTTATATCTTTTATATCGTCATAAAACTTGACCATCTTTGCTGTTACCAACTTCCGAAACTCCTTTAACAGGTGGACATTATCTTCTTCCAATACCTTTCTTCCTCTTTTCTCAATCTTGACATCTAAAAATTTTTCACTAGCGACAACAGAAAAATAGGATTTTCCAGTTGATATGGCATACTCATATTCTAATTGAGTATAGCTTTTACCACTCTCAGTTTCAAGACTGCCGTACCGACCACCTAGTATAAGAAGAAAGACGTCCGATTCATCAATCCAACGTTTTATAGTATTCCATTGGGTATCATCACCAGCTGCAAATAGCTCCATACCTGCAGGGATATGTCCAGCGGTTAGAATAGCTTCAACAGCTGCCTGCCTTTCTTCAATCAAATCTGTATAGGTTGATGATACAAAAACTTGCAATTTTTTTTTAAAAACCATCTTGGCCCGTTTACATTGTTAAACCGTAAACCGTAACTATTGTTACTCTGTTGTTACTTTGGAAACATGAAAAAGCCTGAAACGCTTACTGGTGTTGCATTTCAGGCTTTTATTTTGTACCGCGTACGGGATTCGAACCCGTATTACCTCCGTGAAAGGGAGGCGTCCTAGCCCTTAGACGAACGCGGCGTCCGATTTGGGAGTGCAAAAATAGGGGGCAGTTTCTTTCCTTCCAAAACTTTATCAAAAATCTTTCATTTTTTTTATGAAAGCCCAATCTCATAATGCTGTTCGGGAATTTCCACGTCCACAAAATCTCTTTTTAAAAGCCATTTTTTAAAATCGGCCTGTACATCATATTCACCATGCACTAAAAAAAGTTTTTTTACCTGCTGTTTGTCCTGGCAGGCCAGCCATTGGCTCAGGTCTTCGTAGTCGCCGTGAGCACTCATGCTGCGGATCTGCCCAATCTCGGCATTCACTTCATGCTGTACGCCAAAAATGCCTACCTCTTTTGTTCCGGAGAGCAACCGTGCACCCAGGGACGACGGTTCGCAATATCCTGTCATTAAAATGGCATTGCGACTATTCTCCACATTATTGCTGATATGGTGTTTTACCCGCCCGGCTTCGGCCATGCCGCTGGCCGAGATGATCACGCAAGGCTCGTTGCGGTAATTGAGCAGCTTTGATTCTTCAACGTTTTTCACATAGCGCAAACCATCAAAATGGAAAGGATCATCGTCGGACTGCAATACTTTTTGAATGGTCTTGTTGAAATATTGCGGATAGGACTTGACCACCTCGGTGATAGACGTACTTAGCGGACTGTCGAGAAAAACATCAACCTGCGGAAGGCGTTTCTCCAATGACAGTTGGTTAAAGGCATACAGCACTTCCTGTGTTCTTCCCAAACTAAAAGCCGGGATGATCAGCTTTCCCTTTTTCTGCACACAGGTTCGTTCTACCCACTCCAGGAAATGATCGATGGTGGAATGGATGTCCTCATGCAAACTATTCCCGTATGTTGATTCCATGATAATGTAATCAGCCTGCGGAAATGTTTCGGGTGATTTCAGAATCACATCGCGGTAACGGCCTACATCGCCACTGAAGGTTAGGTTCGTGGTCTTGCCATTTTCAGTCATGCGTAAATGAACGCAGGCGCTGCCAATAATATGCCCGGCGTCCGTAAACATGGCCTCCACTCCTTCCGTTACAGCAAACCATTTTCCATAATCCCGCCCTTCGAAATGACCGAAGGAAAGCAGGGCATCAGCCTTTGTATAAAGCGGCTGTACCAGCGGTTTGCCCTGGGCCTTGCTGCCTTTGTTGTGGTATTTGGCATCGCTTTCCTGGATCTCCGCCGAATCTTCCAGCAGAAGTATTGCCAATTCCTTGGTAGCATCGGTACAGAATATCTTCCCGCGAAAACCTTCTTTCATCAGTTTGGGAATAAGACCCGAATGATCGATGTGTGCATGTGATAATACAACGGCATTCACCTCCGATGCAACAAAGCCAAAATCCCTGTTCATGGCATCTGTTTCCTTCCCCATTCCCTGGAACATACCGCAGTCTAACAAAATTTTTTTCCCGTTCCTGAGTGTCAGTAAATGCTTAGAGCCTGTAACCGTTCGTGCCGCTCCATGGAAAGCTATTTTCATCGTAAAAGTTTTGCGTTAAGATACGGCTGAAGGAGTATAAATGAACCAGGCAGAATAGGGAGACAAATGGAAAGTCAAACGGGCAGTACCGTGTTATTGAATCAGGAAAATATTCTATAAACCGAAGAGCCGCTCCTGTTCAGAACGGCTCTTCGGTTTATAAAAGAAAACTTATTTCTCCTCTTTCAATAATCCTTATCGGGATCTGCGGTTATTTGATATTCTTTAAAATTTCCTGTACAGAAACACGGGTACGGTAATTTTCGTTAAAGTACCGGTATGTTACGGAACCTTCGCTGTTGATGATGTACACTGCCGGCACCGGAAGCATGGCGGTTCTTTGACCGTTCGTTTTCAGCAGGTCGATGCCACCGGTTTTGTAGCGGCCTACTGTGCGGTCATCCACCTGGAAAGCAACCTGGTAATCTGTGGCCACTTTCATATCCTTATCATATAGAATAGGGAATACAGCGCTAGTCTTTCTGATGGTAGAATCGATGCCTTCATTTAATTCCGGCGTGATGGCAACCACCTGTGCACCCTTGGTATAAATCAAATCCAGCGAATCCTGCAAGGCTTTTAACTGCCGGTTACAGAACGGGCACCAGTTACCGCGGTAAAAAAGCACCACCACCGGTCCTTTTTTGCGTAATTCTTTTAAGGATACGTCTACGCCTGACTGGTCTTTCAGCTTAAATTCGGGTGCCTTGGAATTGATGAACAACCCTTCGGGCTTTTGTGCCTGCGCGGCTGCCATCGACAGTACGGCAAAGAGGAGGAACAATGCTTTTTTCATGCTGCAGCGTTATCCTTCAAAAATAACGGCTGCTGGCTTCTGCCAATAGAGATTAACAGTTTATTCAGCAAGCGAAGACCCATTTGCCGTTATCGCAATGTAAGGCGTCAGATCAAGCCCCGTTGCTTCTTTGTAGCGTTTGCCCACTTCCGTCACCAGTTGATCGATGGCTTCTTCTCTTACAATGTTGATGGTACAACCTCCAAAACCCCCACCGGTCATGCGGGCACCCAACACCGCTTCGTTTCCGCGAACAGCATCCACCAGGAAATCAAGTTCCTTGCAACTGACTTCGTATTCGTGTTGCAGACCTTCATGCGAACCGTACATATTTAAACCTAAGGTTTTCAGGTCCCCGGCCTCCAGAGCTTCGCAGGCCATCAGCAGGCGCTGGTTTTCTTCTACTATGTATTTGCAACGGCGGTACACCACTTCGTTTTTGTCTTTCAGGTGTTTTGTTACCATTATCAGGTTGGCGTCCCGCAGGCTTTCAACCGGCTCACCCGCTGCCTGTAGCAACCGAACCCCTTCGGCACACTCCTGCCGGCGGGTATTGTACTCCGAAGAAGAAAGCGAATGTTTAACGTTTGTATTCAGGAGAAGGATCTTATAACCTTCCAGTTGCAGCGGCACGTATTGATATTCCAGGCTCTGGCAATCGAGGCGAATCACATGCCCCTCTTTGCCGAAGACCGACGCAAATTGATCCATAATCCCGCACATCACACCGGCAAACGTGTGTTCGGCTTTTTGCCCGATCAGTGCCAGCTCCATTTTATCGATGCCCAACCCAAAAAGCTCGTTCAGTGCAAAGGCCGTGGCGCACTCCACCGCGGCAGAGGATGAAAGCCCGGCCCCAACCGGTACATCCCCATCGATATTGAGATTGAAACCCGAAATTGTATGCCCGCGTTTATTCAACTGATCCACCACACCAAGAATGTAGTTTGGCCATTGCTTATCGGAAATAGCTACCCCGGACACGGTCGAGCGGTGCTCCTGTTCAAATTCTTCCGAATACAGCACGATCTCCTCGTCCTCCCTCCGGCTCACGCCAATATAGATGGCCTTGTCAATAGCAGCCGGCAGTACAAATCCGTTGTTATAATCCGTATGTTCACCAATCACATTTACCCGTCCCGGCGACCGAACCAGGAGCGGTTCCGTTCCAAACCGTTGCTGAAATCTTTCCTTAACAAGCTTGCTTAACTGTTGATTCATATGGCTGATTTATGTGAATAAAACTCTAACAAATAACGGCCACTTTTCGTGATTAAAAAAAGGCATTTTGCGTTCGGCCGTTCTTTCGCCGACTTCACCGATAAAAAAGAATGCCATCACGAAAAGCCCTTGACAGGCTTAACCTTTTCGAACAATTTTGAGTCTGATTCAATAAACACTTCACAGCTACTTTATAATCCTCAATACATATGTTAACCACAAAAAACACCGTGCCTTTTACAGCGCATGATCATGAACTGGCTTACCGTTGGACAGCCGAAAGATCCCAGGAATGGATGGATAAAAACGGATGGCTGGTCGGCTGCAATTATATTCCTTCCAACGCCATTAATCAGTTAGAAATGTGGCAGGCTGAAACCTTTTCACCGGAACTTATCGAAAAGGAATTAGGCTGGGCCGCCGGACTGGGTTTTAATACCGTAAGGGTATTCCTGCATAACCTCCTTTGGGTGCAGGACAGCGAAGGCTTTTTGGCAAGGATTGATACCTTTCTGAACATTGCCTACAGCTATAACATCCGCACCATGCTGGTACTGTTTGATGCCGTTTGGGATCCATTTCCGAAGTTGGGCAAACAGCCAGCACCAAAGTACAATGTACACAACTCCGGTTGGGTACAGAGCCCGGGTTACGACGTGTTGAACAACCCCGCTGCCTACGACGGACTTCACGATTACGTTCACGGTGTTGTGTCGCACTTCAAAAATGACGACCGTGTACTGATCTGGGACCTTTACAACGAACCGGATAATATGAACCTCATGTCGTACAAGGATGACGACTACGTGATGCATAAGGCAGAGCTTTCGATGGCTTTGTTGAAGAAAACGATCAACTGGGTAAGAGCCATCAACCCCGAACAGCCTATTACAATGGCTCCCTGGCAGAACGACTGGAGTTGTGATACCCGCATTACTGCGCTTGACAATTACATGTTCAGCCATTCGGATATTGTCTCTTTCCATTGTTATGAGGACAGGGCCGGTACGGAAAAACGCATCAGGGATATTCAACGTTATAGCCGCCCCATGCTTTGTACCGAATACATGGCCAGACCGTTTGACAGCACTTTCCAGGAAATTCTGCCGCTGTTCAAACAATACGGCATTGGCGCCTATAACTGGGGATTTGTAGCGGGTAAATCGCAAACGCACTGCCCCTGGGATTCCTGGCAGATCCGGTACGACCAGGAGCCTGAACTTTGGTTTCATGATATCTTCCGCGAAAACGGGGAACCCTATATTCGCGAGGAAGTAGCTTTCTTAAAAAGCATGCTGAAACAAAGAGAACTTGCGTTGCAGGTAGCCTAAGGCATGATAGAATAGTAAAAGAAAAAGGTTGTCGAAAGACAGCCTTTTTTATTGCAGGTGAGCAATGACCGCTTGCGCATCCGGCGGCAGCCAGTGGTATTCGGCATTCTTCCTGAACCAGGTCAGTTGCCGTTTGGCATAGTGACGGGTATTCCGCTTGATGGCATCAACAGCTTCCTCCAGGGAAGCTTCTCCGTTCAGGTAATTGAACAGCTCTTTATACCCTACTGTTTGCAGGGCATTCAGGTGTTGGTATGACAGAAGACTGCGCACTTCTTCCAACAACCCTTGTTCCATCATGTTATCCACACGATGATTGATACGCAGATACAATTCTTCCCTGGGCAGGTCCAGCGCAAGCCTTACCACCTCAAAAGGTCGTTGCTTTTTTTCCCCTGTCCGAAACGAAAGAATGGATTTACCCGTCGCCTCCACCACTTCCAAAGCCCGCATCAAACGCTGCGGGTTTAGGATCTCACCTTGCTGGTAAAACTCTGGGTCCAAGGTTTTGATCCGTTCCTGCAACCAGGCGAGCCCGTTTTGTTGGTAGGCATTTACAACCGCATCATGAACCTCCTGTGGCACTTCAGGAATCGCATCCATACCATCGGTAAAGGCCTTGATGTATAGCCCCGTTCCCCCAACCATAACAAGGGTATCGGCCCGGCTGAAAATCTCCTCTGCTTTCGCCAGGGCATATTCTTCAAACGTAGCCGCATTTACTTTTTCGTGGATAGAATGGGTGGCTATAAAATGATGGGGAACTTCGGCCAGTTCGGAAGCAGATGGACGAGCTACGCCGATGTTCATTTCGCGGTAGCATTGCCGGCTGTCGGCAGAGATGATCTCCGTTCCAAGGTGATGGGCAACGGCAATGCCAACGGCAGTTTTACCCACAGCCGTGGGACCGGCAATAACAATAACCTTCTTTTTTTGGAATGCTTGCAAACGGGAATAGCGGTTGAGCCCAAGAATGGAATAGTCAACAGACCAGCCCTCTTCTTCTACAGGCTGAATTAATACTCTTCTTCGCTGGCGCCAGTACTTTCATCAGCACCAAAATCATCGCCACCGCTTCCCTCCTCACCTTCTTCTCCAAAACCTTCAGCGCCTTTGGTGAGGTCGTACTTTTCTTCCACATCAGCAAAGCGTTCGCCCAGCAGACTTTTGGTGCCGTACTGGCTGGGCGGGATGCCCTCTTTGCGGATCACAGCCGGATAGGTGACCTTCGGGTTTTCTTCCTTGGTTACGTTTATCAGTTCTACCTGGAAAGTCCAGCCTCTGACAAAATCGTAGAGGTAAATAAATTTCTGATTGGGATCTTTTATTTCGGAGCCGATAGTGGTTTCTTTCATTAGCAGCGGTGGTGCCTTGTACGGCCGGTTGGGATAATTCTCCAGTGAGATTTCCCTTCCACGCTGCCAGTTGTCGTTACTCCGGTAAAAAGTGGCGCCGTGCTTGTTATCAAATTCAAATGATTTTAGGATGGTTTCATGCAGATCAAAAAAGTTTTGCTTGTGCCGGATCACAATATCGCGGTACACGCTGTCATCTTCTTCAAAATAAACCCTGAATTTCAATATGGCCATGCGCTATGTTTGTATAGAGTAAACGTCAAATATAAAAAAAGGAGGCCAATGGTGAGTGGTGAGTGGTCAGTGGTGAGTAGGGTAAGCTGTTAATTGTTTTGAAATGTGCTATTGAAACATGAAGTAAACCTAAAGAAGGAACCGTTTAACGGCCCAACTTTCAGTGAGGACTATTTATAACTACAAACCAAAAACCGCAAACTACAAACCCTTCTTCGGCTCTAATCCGCATTCACGGCCTTTTTCCAGCATAAACTGAAATGCAGCTTCATATTTGTTCTCAATGATCCCGTCTAAAATGGCGTCCTTGATAGCGTCCTTAATTATACCCACCGGTTTAGAGGGGGGGATGCCAAAAGTCGCCATTATAATCTCGCCGGTAATGGGTGGCTGCCAGGCCCGGATGGCATCTTTTTCCTCCACTTCTTTGCAGCGTTCCCGCACCAGCTCAAAATTCTCCAGGTAACGGCGCACTTTCACTTTGTTTTTGGAGGTGATGTCCGATTCGCACAGGATCATCAGGTCGTCAAAATCCTCACCGGCGTCAAACAGGATACGACGGATAGCCGAATCGGTGATTTCTTCTTTTGACAGCGAAATGGGGCGCAGGTGCAGTTCCACCAGTTTGCGCACATATTTCATCTGCTCACTCAGCGGGAGCTTTAACTGGTTAAAGATTTTTGGCACCATACGGCCACCTACCACTTCATGTCCGTGAAAGGTCCAGCCGTGGCCTTCCTCAAAACGCTTGGTGGCCGGTTTACCGATGTCGTGCAGAATGGCCGCCCAGCGAAGCCAGAGATTCGATGACCGGTCGGCTGTGTTATCGAGCACCTGCAGGGTATGGTAAAAATTATCCTTGTGGCCTTTGCCATCGATAAACTCAGCACCGGCCAGGTCTACCATCTGCGGAAAAATCAGGTGCAAAAGACCGGTATCGTACAAAAGCTTGAAGCCAACAGAGGGTTTCCTGCTCAGGATGATTTTATTCAATTCATCGGTAATGCGTTCCTGCGAAATGATCCGGATGCGGTCTTTCTGCTCTTTGATGGCCTGCAGCGTGGAAGGATAGATTGTAAAGTTCAGTTGTGTGGCAAAACGAATGGCCCGCATCATCCGGAGCGGATCATCACTGAAGGTTTGCGCCGGTTCTAGCGGGGTGCGGATGACGCCGTTATGCAGGTCTTCCACCCCATGAAAGGGATCGACCAGCTTTCCAAAATCCGCAGGATTTAAACTAATTGCAAGCGCATTGATGGTAAAGTCACGTCGCTTTTGATCATCTTCAATGCTGCCGGGTTCCACCTCGGGTTTGCGGGAATGTCGCTGGTAACTTTCTTTCCGTGCGCCAACAAACTCCAGGTCAAAACCATCAGCGAGCCGGAACTGCGCTGTTCCAAAGTTTTTAAATAAACTCACCTTTGGATGCGGTACAAAGCGTTGAGAAACCGCTGTGGCCAGTTGCAGGGCATCACCTACACAAACAAAATCGGCATCTTTGGTAGGACGGCCCAAGAGCTTGTCCCGCACAAAACCACCCACAAGATAGCAGGGCAGGTTGAGCGAGGCAGCCGCTTCACTTACTTTTCTGAAAATGCCCAGTTCCTTTTCGCTGCAAGAAATCTCCATCAGGCGGCAAAGCTAAGAGAGTTTGGGTTTGGAGTTTGGTGTTTAATGTTTGACAATGCCCTCTTTGTTATTTTCTTATATAGTGGACGATGCCATTGCGCCAGCGGATGATCTGTGAGGGTTGAGATGGCGTTTTATCATCCTGTCGCCATTGTACAATGTGATCAACATCCTGTTTTACTTCTTCACTGATCTCATCAAAAAAGCGTGGAGAGAGTTGCCCGCTGATATTGGCAGAGGTGGACACAATGGGTTTGCGTAAACGCCGCACCAGGTGCCGGCAAAATTCATCCTTTACAATCCGGATGGCTACAGAGCCGTCCCCGGCAACCAGGTTACCCGGCAGACCTATAGCGTCGTCGAAAATAACTGTAGTAGGGCGGCTTTGTTCTTCCAGGAAATCAAATACGGCCAGGTCAGGTGCGGAAACATATTGCAGCACTTCCCGTTCATCGGCAACAAGGATGATCAGGCTTTTGCTGTCGTCTCTTTGCTTGATGTTGTAAATCTTTTTGATAGCCGTTTCATTGGTGGCGTCGCAGCCGAGGCCCCAGATGGTATCGGTGGGATACAGGATCACCTGCCCGGCACGCAAAGCGGCTAATGCCCCTTCCACTTCAGCTGAAAAATCAATGGTCATGTTCTAATCGTTGTTGTAAGGTGTTTGCAATATGCAGGGAATCCAGTCGCTCCAGGCACTGGGGGGTGTCAAACCGCACACAAACGTTTTTGGTGCAGGGTTCACAGGATAATTGGCCCAGCCTGATCACTGCTAAAAGCTCTTTAGCATAGGGTGCTGTATTGGCCTCGTTGCCGGCGCCAAACAACACCACGGTTTGGGTTCCCAGTGCATTGGCCAGGTGCGCCGGACCGGAGTCGGTGGTGAGCACAGCCCGTGCAGACGCCAATACCTCCGCCAGTTGCGGCAGCGTGGTTTTGCCTGCCAAAGATGCTATGCCGGACCTGTCAGGCAGTAGCGCCATCACGCTTTCTACAAAACCGGCTTCCTTTCCTCCCCCGATCAGGAAGATTTTACCTGCACTATTTTTTCGGACAATGCTGATTAGTTCCACTGCCTTGGCTGTGGTCAGCCGGCGGGATTGTGCTTCTGAATTTATGTTGATCACAAGGTGATCCCTTTTCGGGAAGGTATGCTGTAAAGACACCGTCCAGTTTTCTGCCTTTTTGCCGGTGTACATTTCCAGGAGCCGCATGTATTCCTCCGCACGATGCAGCCCTTTTGGCTTGGAATACACATTGGTCAATAAAATATCACGCCCTTCTTTGCGGTAGCCGATACGATTCTTCGCACCGGTGGCATACCCCACCAGGGCAGAAGAAAATGAATCGGGGAAGGAAAGAAAAAGATCAAATTGCTCTTTCTTACGGATCATTTTACCGAAACGCCAGGCGCCTTTTACACCTTTGTATTCTTCCTTGCTAAAAATAAACTGGTGTTTTGTGGGCGGGAAAAAAGTCAAAAGGTCGTGCAGCCCTTTTTTAACAATCACACTGACTTCCGCACCGGGGAAGGTTTCCGGTATCTGCCGCACTGCACCCACTGCCATTACCATATCGCCCAACCAATTTGGCAAACGAACCAGAATTTTCATCTTCTCCATTAAGTTTGCAAAAATAATTTTTGACCGATGAACTTAAGAGAAACAATTGAGCAAGGCTGGCAAAACCGTGAAATGATGTCGTACCAGGCATTTCAGGAAGCAGTACGCACAGTTATAGAAGAAGTGGACAAAGGCCGCCTTCGCGTTGCCGAACCTACGGAAGACGGATGGAAGGTGAACGAATGGGTAAAACAGGCGATCCTCCTTTATTTCGGCATTCAGCCCATGCAAACCTGGAACGTTGAACCTTTTGAGTTTTACGATAAAATGCTGCTGAAGAAAAATTACAAAGAGCTGGGTGTTCGGGCTGTGCCGCATGCCGTAGCCCGCTATGGTGCTTATATTGCCAAAAACGTGGTGCTCATGCCTTCGTATGTCAACATTGGTGCGTATGTAGATGAAGGTACCATGGTTGATACCTGGGCCACTGTAGGTAGCTGTGCGCAGATTGGAAAAGGTGTACACCTGAGCGGCGGTGTGGGAATTGGCGGTGTGCTGGAACCCCTGCAGGCGTCTCCGGTAATCATCGAGGATGGTGTGTTTGTAGGTTCACGCTGTATCGTAGTGGAAGGTGTACGGGTTGAAAAAGAAGCTGTGCTGGGTGCCAACGTGGTGCTGACACAATCTACAAAGATCATTGATGTAAGCGGACCAGAACCGGTGGAACACCGCGGACGGGTTCCGGCACGGAGTGTAGTGATTCCCGGTAGTTACCAGAAAAAATTTCCTGCCGGTGAATACAGCGTTAGCTGCGCCCTGATCATTGGCCAGCGCAAAGCAAGTACCGATTTGAAAACAAGCCTAAATGACGCCTTGCGTGATTTTAATGTAGCGGTGTAGAGGTGAGTGGTGAATGGTGAGTGGTGAGTGTTTTACCAGTCATTATTATTTTTAAAAACTATTACCAGGCTACTTTTTAAATACCACAAAGACGCGGCTGCTCTGCTATGTTGCGTCTTTGTGGTTTTATTTTTTTGAATGGAAAAACTTGCTGAAAAGCGAACGCTTACCCTCGCTGGTTTTTTAATCACCTTTCTGGGTGCTCTCTTGTTTTCCACCAAGGCTATCCTGGTAAAAAAAGCATTCTATGCCACCAGGGTAGATGCTGTTACCCTGCTCACTTTGCGCATGGCCTTCTCCTTACCGTTTTATGTGGCAACAGCATTTTTTATCAGCCGGCGGGAAAACGCTATCCCACTGACCAAAGCACAATGGGCCCTTACCTTTTTACTTGGGTTGTTTGGCTATTATCTCAGCAGCCTTTTTGATTTTATCGGGTTGCAATATATTTCTGCCGGACTGGAGCGACTGATCCTTTTTCTTTATCCCACGTTTGCGGTGCTGATCAATCTTTTTTTCTTCCGGCAAATGATTTTCAAAAACCAGTGGATTGCTCTTTTGCTGACGTATATGGGAATTGGCATTGCCTTCCTGGGAGAAGTACAACTGGAGGCCGCCAATCCGCAATTCTGGTGGGGAAGTTTTTGCGTCTTCATTTGCGCAGTTACATATGCCATTTACCTGGCAGGAAGCGGCAAGATCATTCCGCGTATCGGCTCCAATACGTTTACAGCTTACGCCATGCTTTCGGCAACGCTGGGCGTTTTCCTCCATTACATCTTTACCAATGGCTCACTCGCCCCGCTGCTGAACACGGCAACACTACCTTATGGCATCCTGCTGGCTGTATTTGCAACAGTAATTCCTTCTTTCCTGCTGGCGCACGGCATGAAACGGATCGGCTCCAACAATGTGGCAATTATCTCCAGCATTGGTCCCGTGTCCACCATATTGCAGGCACACTGGATACTGAACGAACCGATTCTGACAGAACAGATTATTGGTACAACCCTTGTCATTACAGGAATTTTATTATTAAGCTGGAAACCGCAAAAAAAGGTGTTGGAAGTTTGAAGCTTTTCCCCCTATATTTGCAGCCCCGAAAGGGAAGATGCCCAGGTGGCGAAATTGGTAGACGCACTGTCTTCAGGTGGCAGCGCCGCGAGGTGTGCTGGTTCGAATCCAGTCCTGGGCACAAAAAGCCTTGTATAAAAAATACAAGGCTTTTTTTATGCCTTTCGGTGCTTGCATCCATCCACCGAAAAGCTTATTTTGCAGGGGCTGCTCTTCTCTTCCCCATGCAAGGCCTGTGTTGCTATTTCTCCCTTTGCTTTTTAGATTTTGTTGCAGTATTGTCGAACAAGGGTCGAGGGATAGTCGAAGGATGGTCGAGGGAACTATAGGGTTGTGTAGCTTCATCTGTTTGTTATCTGTTCACTTTCTATTCAAAACTAATGGCTAGAGTAGGCAAAAACTCCCTTCTCAACTCTTTACGCGGCACCATTGGGAAGGAGATCGTATTTAAGCAGTATCCAGATAAAATAGTGGTGAGCAAGTACCCTGACATGAGCAAGGTAAAGCCAACCGAACGACAAAAGCAACAACGGCAGTTGATGCGGGAAGCCAATGCTTATGCCAGCATGGTTAAAAGAGACCCGAAACTAAGGGCAAAATACGAGAAGAAGTTAAAGCCCGGGGAAAGCGTGTTTCACAAGGCGAAAAAGGACTTTTTCAAAAACAGGAAGAAGTAAAGCGGGAAATGCTGTTTGAAGTTATACAGTTCATTGGTATTCGAAAGCTGATCACAAAACTGCCAGCGGGAACTGCTGCTGATCAGCAATCCAAAGTTCTTGGGACATCAGCATGCATTTTGGCCAATGCAACGTTGGTTTCGCATTCTTCCAGTTGTGTGGTTGATAAAGCTAACCGATTGCGGCCGCTTTACTTGTAAATACCCTATCGGTACTATTCGTGAATAGAAAGCTGCTCCTTCTACCAATCTTTCGAACTTTTCTGTTGTCATTTATCAGGCTACTTTTTGTTAGTAAACTGCTTTGAAGGACGACTAAGGCAGCTAGCGGTATATTACGCCAAAGAATAGGGCTGCTTTGTTGGATTGGCAGTAGCTGCGGGGGAGGCCCTGATCGTAAGGAAACCGGTGGAAAATTTATAATTTGAGAGCTCCACTCTATCTTTATAATCGATTAAAATATGACTGTAGAAGAAGCAAAACAGGAACTGACCTCTTTACGAAAGAAGCAAAGAGAGCTTCAAAAGCGGTTGGAAACCCTCCTGGATTTTTTACAGGAGAAAGGTGTGGAGACGGCTGCTATGCCCGAAAAAACGGCCCGCAATCAAGCTCTTTATTCAAGCTACCTCCGTGGGCATACCTATACCAACCTGGCAAAACATTTTCAATTGTCAACAAGCCGGGTGCGCCAGATCTGTATGCGTATGCAGGCAAAGAGGGATTAGCCATTCGTTCATAAGCAAGGATGAGGGCACACCAAGGACCCGCATTGTTTAAAAGATCCTTTAGTCCCCTTCAAAATAATCACTGTCCGCCCGTTTGACCAGGTAGGTTTGCTGGGTGGTAACGCCGAGGTCAAAATCAATCATGAGCCGGGCTAACTGTTCGCCGTCTATCAGCACAATTTTTGTTTCATTTTTCGGCTGGTAGGTTTTGGCTTCGAGGGTAAACCAGGAGGTGGTGATAAATACGCCTTTTTTGGCGCCCTGCCCGGCCAGTGCCCCTACAAAGCGGTGCAACTCAGGGCGGCCTACTACGCCTTCCCAGCGCTTTGCCTGTATATAGATGACATCCAGTCCCAGCCTGTCTTCCTTGATAATGCCATCGATACCCTCATCGCCCGACCGACCGATGGATTGGCCGGCTTCCTTAAAGCTGCCGCCATAGCCCATTTTTACCAGCAACTCCACCACCAGCTTTTCAAAAAAGGCAGGACTGCAGGCTTTTACCCTGGCCAGGAGTTCCTCTGCCAGCGCCTTCCGGATGGCGGTGTAGCCCGTTTCGAGCAGTTCTTCGGGAGTGGACACCACAGCGGTTTGTTGCGGCCCCCCTTCGGGGAGGGCTTTCTCCTCCTTTGTGCGACCCGTTTTTTCCAGGTAGCCAGGAAAGGCTTTCAGCAATTGCAGGTTGATGGTTGCCGGCGCTGTTTTCAACAGCTCCTTTCCGGCCGGCGTGATTCTGAAGTGGCGTTTCTTAATATCCTCCAGCAAGCCGGCCATTTTCAGGTGCGCTTTTGCCCAGTGAATGCGGTTGTAAAACACTTTTTGCGTGCCACTTGGCAGGTATTGGCTCAACTCCTCTTCGGTGAGGTTGAAGTGACGGGACAGGCTTTCCCGCATGCCGGCCGTTGTATGTACTTCACCGTCCCCTATTTGTTTGAGAAAGGGAAGCATGATGGATTGAAAATCGGGGATAGGCATGTTGGTGTAATTAGTTTTTTGTTGCGTTTTCTATAAGGGCTATTTCTTCATTGGTAAGGTTGTAGAGTTGGTAAACAAGTTGTTCTATTTGTTTTTCAAGTAAGGACGTATCTGTACTTAGACTTTCTACTTTAGCCAGAATAATTTGATGAACAATGGTCTCTATCCTGGTAGTCAGCTCATTTCGCAAATTAGGAACAGCAAACTGCTGAATATCTCTGATCATGATTTGGGGGAAAGTATCCTCACTGCTCACTTGAAACTTCTTTCTGAAATACCAGCCAATGAATTTCGAATTCAGTATGCCAAGTAATGCCTTGTAGCTAATATATGCTGAATCTGGTTTTAGTTTTAATACGAACAATAACGTGTTGCAATAAGAAGTAAAAGGGATATAATGTGCTATCAGGGTCTGGCCGGTAATTTTTCTTATCAATATTTTTTCTCCTTGGAAGTTTTCCGGTAACCTTGGTGCTGCCAGCCATGGGCCGTAATGCAGCCAATTGTTTTCCTTCCATAAAAGCGAATAATAGCCGATGTCTTTTCCATCAAAAAAAGGAAGCCATTCATCAGATTTTTTTGTTACAGAAGTAAAAGGCTTATTATCCCGAATTTCTGCTGTTTGAGCAGGCTTACCTTTACCTACCTCATAGGCTTTCACGCCAGAAAATATTTCAGAAATATCTCCAATAAGCGTAAATCGTCCGTCTATTTTTTGAATAATTGCCAACTCATCTGAATTGCTTTGCAAATTGAAACTATTGGTTTTGTGCCAGAATGAAGTATTGATTTTGAAGCTCCGGGCCGGGGAGAGTAAATCGGTTAAAATTGTTTTTTTGTCATATACATTTACCCGAACATCGGTTGTTTTGTTATCTAACTGTGTTGTATACTTTGTGAAGAATAACAGAATTGTATCAACGGTGGCATCTGAAAACACATTGGCGGGAAGCAGAGCTAGTTCGCAGATTTTTGTGTTGTGTAAAATAAAACTTCTGGATGCTTCTGTAAATCCAAGATTTAATAAGGTATCAGGAATGATGTAGGCAAACTGGCCATTTTCTTTCAAAAGAAAAACAGCTCTTTCTATAAACAACGTATAGCTTTCGCCGCGCCAGTTGAAGGTGGTATAATTGTCCTCGTATGCTTTCCCGTTTTCTTTGTTAAAGTTCACCCCATACGGCGGATTTCCAATCACTACATCAAAGCCCACAAAGTCGCCTTCATCATTGAGCACTTCCGGAAATTCAAAACGCCATTCAAAAGCATTTTCAAAAACCTTGTTGCTTAAAATCTCATCCCTTTGCGATTCCAGTTTGGTAAGTGCTTTCACCGCATCTTTATGATCGGCGATCAATTGTTTGTCTGCTTTTTCGCCAAATGATTTCAGGTTCAATATTTTGACGGAAAGGCTTTCTGCCTTGCCTCTGGCCGCTCTTAATTTCTTTTTGAAAGGTGTTTCAATTTCACTGCTGAAATTGGATTTGATGGCTGCAATCAGCCTTTCCATTTCCTTTTTCTGCTCCTTGCTTTCGGCATTACGGTAGGTAGCTACTGCTATCCGGTAGGCATCAATGGTCCATTTGCTTTTCCGGAGCGCCTGTTTTAAATCGGCATCCAGGGAAAAACGGCTCACCAGGGAATTGCCGCATTTAATGTTGATGTCAATGTTGGGCAGGGTTTCCAGCTCCGTGCTGTTTTTGTAATAGGCATTTTTCAGCAGCTCGATCCAAAGGCGCAGGCGGCAGATCTTTACCGAATTGGCATTGATGTCTACACCAAAAATACAGTTTTCGATGATGGTTTGCTTTTCATGGAAAAGCGTTTCCTGTACCCGCTGGCTTTCCGCGTTGGTGGGGTTGTAGGCTAGCAGCTCACCTTCTTCATCGGTTACAATCAATTCGTCGTTCACCACCTCCACCCGGTATTCTTTTAACCGGCGACCGTTGCGGTCCAGCAGGATTTTCAGGTCGGCCTTTACAGCAATCATTTCGTTGAGGGCTGATACTAAAAAATGGCCGGAGCCTACGGCCGGATCGCAGATCTTCAGGCTGTTGACAATCTCATTGGCTTCTTTGCGATCTTCAATTTTGTCGTACAGGTCTTCTATTGTGGCGCAGTGCCAGCCCTTTACCTCGTTGAACTTTTGCACCACCGCACGGCGGACCGTTTCGCGGCACATGTACATGGTGATAAAGCCGGGGGTAAAAAACGACCCGTCTTTGTAGCCGTTGATCTTTTCAAAGATCAATCCCAGCACCGAAGCGTTGATCAGGGTTTTATTGTCTTCCTGGATCGCTTGCGAACCTTCGCTGCTGAAATCATAAGCATTTAAAAAATCGAACAGGTAGGCCAGTGTGTTTAGATTGCCTGTGCGTTTTCTGCCCTGGCTGTCTTTCAGTACCGTAGAGGCCAACACAGGGACCATTTTGTCATCCCGCAGGTTGCTGATAAAAAGGGTGGCCTGCTCCAGCTCCGTGGGTTCGAAAAGGGAGCTATTGAGATAGGGTACTTTCTCAAATGCCTTTTGTACGTCTACATTGCGCTCCTGATGCCGGCGGGCCAGTACCTGGAAAAAGAGGCTGTTCAGGTCATCGTAATTGTTGATTTTGCCCTTGTTCAGAAAGGCATAGGAACTATCGCCTTTATGATAAACGATCAACTGGGCTTCGAGGAGTTTTAGAAATAAAATGCGGTTGATCCAGGTAATGGAAAGTTCAAGCCCCACATTGAACAGGCGTTCTTCCGTGGTGCTGCCGTACTGTCTCGGTTTGTCCAGCCGGACCAGTTTGTCCAGGCTGTCTAACTGGATGATCGCATCTTCCAGGAGGGTTCCGGTGTGACGTTCGCCCGGTCTGTTCCGTTGAATCAGTTTTTTGCCTCCTTCTTTGGTTTCTGTAAGGCCGATGATGTGCAACAGCTCGGTGTAAAACCGTTTATCCAGGCTGTTGCTGTCGTTGGTAAACGGAAGTTTCAGGAGGTGCTCCGGTGACAAGAGCTTGAATAGTGCAATAAGCGTTGTATCGTCAGCTTTAATAGTATTTCGCAGGGGCCGTTGGTAATCCTGCAGATTAAAGTAGGTGCATTCTATTTCGGCGGTGAGGCTTGTAATGAAAGGGGCGGCAATTTGTTTGTAGAAAAAATCGGTTTTGGTATCGGCCAGCCGGCCTTCATCGAAATCAGTGAATTGTTTCACCAGCGTTTTATTCTGGGCAAAGTGCCGGTCGAAGACCATGGCATCGAAAATATACCATTCGGTGATGTTAGTGGCAACGAGGTATTTTACTTCAAGGTTGTTAAGGGTGATCCGTTCGCGCAGGTAATAAAGTACCAGTTCCTGCAATGCTTTTACGTTAGGCTTTTCCGGTGAGATCATTTCGGCCCGGTTGGTGGGCTTTTTGGCTTCTATGATGACACCTACGCTGGTTTTGGCAGCACTGCCGTTGTGGATCACCAGGTCGTTGCGGCCCTTGGTGTTGATATAATGGGCGGGGTCGTACCAGGTCTTTTTTAAAAAGTCAATGACGAGGTTTTTGTGAAACTCTTCGCTTTCGGTATCGTTGGTCCGGTCGAGCAGGGTGATGAGGCCTGCTTTAAAGGCTTCTATCCCGGTGCGGGCCGGTTTTACTTTCAGGAAAGCTTTATTAAGGGCTTTGCGTGGTGGCTGGATGGCTAGTTTCATCAGTTCTTAGAGCGTTGGTTTTGATAGGGGGCAATTTAAGGGTTTTCTGCTTGCAGGAGAAGATTGCGGCGGAGGAGACTGAGGCGTAATGTCATGGCAGTGGGAGATGACAGAAAGGAGGTGAGACATTCGAAAAGAAAGACGTGCGGACTTCGAAGAACGCCGAGTCCCGCAGCGCTTTTCGACAGCGGCAGGGCTTCAGCGGAGACTCGGCGGGGAAGGAAAAAAATTATTTGGTTTTTAACACAGTTCATGTTGGGCGAATTGTCATGCTCTTGCCCTGATTCGTTCGACCGTACCAAGGGCTTTTCTAAAGCACGGATGAATCTGAAATTCTTCGAAAATTGGCTCGTGCAACTCCTCGAACGAATAAATAGTTTTACTTCCGCCTGCTCCACCTAATATAAAATCACCAATAAAGCCTATCTCGTACAATATAATTAATATTTTCTTGGGATCAAGTTCGTTTACTGCTTCCATATACCACGGAGAGGCAATGTCTAACCCCGTTGACATTTCTAAAAACATATCGCTGAACTCACCATACTTCAAGTGATATTTTTGTCGAAAGAACTTCGTTCTCCAGAACTTAAAAAGTTCAAATAGATTTGGAAATTGATTGGAATACTCAGTCGTTAAATCTTCGAGTTTCCAATTTGAATATTCTACTTCCACAGCCTTAAGAACTTCCGAACTTGGCTGTTCTGTCTGATTCTTTTCTGAATATAGCCGTGCTAACTGTATCAATTCCCTTGGTCTACCCAATGTTCGCTCAAAAAGCCAGTTAGTAGTTGATGATGTGCTAACCGTTTCAGGAAATACCGCCAGAAATGGCTCAATTGGAATTTGTTCATTTTGTATTTTACAGTTGTAAATTATCCGACTCTTCAGAAGCTCAACCAAACCTTCGGGCGACCATTGAATCTTTTCAATATCACGGTACTTGTCACTATGCTGTGTGTGGGTTAATAAAATTCGATAAACATCCTCTCTCAAACAGATAAACACATGGAGATTTGGGGAAATATTTTTCAAATAGTTTGTACATGTTAACAACCCTAATAGTAGATTATTAGCTATGTCCGAATTATTCCATCCTAAGTCAAGGTCGTCTACTATCCATGTTACCTTATAGCCAGCATCTGTCAGTTTCTTGAGTTGATACTCATAAACGTCGATTTCTGCATCTTTCCGTAGGATGTTTTCTATTTCGATCCCCAAGTCGCCAAGTTGGCCCGCTTTTACCTTCAATTTATTAAGCAGGTCTCGGGCTGACTCAAGGAGGTTTTTATCCTTTAAATCATTTGCTTTGGCAAAATCTATTGCAAAAGCAAATTCAGCAGATCTTTCATTCTTCGGTTTCTTTCCAATTTCTAGGAATGCCTTTTTGTAAAGATGATTTAACCAGACATATTGAAAGAAAACTTCTTGATTAAAGTTTTTCTGGATGTCATGGTCAGAAATGAGATTGCTGAATATGTTAAACGTCGGGCTTATTTCAATAATATAATTGTCGTTCCACGTTTCGAAACCTTCGACAAGGCGCTTTCTAATGGCACTTTTACCAGCACCTTTTCTTCCTATGATAAAGGTTTTTGACCGATTAAATAACCGGCTCAAAGATGGCTGACTTATAAAATACTGCAATAGGTTAGGATCCTTCTCTGCACTGTCGTTCCCCCAGTCAATTGTAGATATTTTGATCATTAGTTATGGTTTATATTTCGCCCAACGAACAGGGCTTTGTGCAGTAGCGGTATTCCGTGTTCCCTCAAGCCCCGAACTGCGGATGATAAATGTACAAAAGTTGATGTTTATTCCTGCTGTTCATCTGCGTTCGGTCAGCCGAAACTGCTGCTAAAAAGCGAACTGAAAGTTGATGCTGCGTTTCGTCTGCCGCTATTGCACAAAACCCCATGTTGTAGGCAGTTTATCAGTCAAGGTCGTCTGAATATTGTCTGTAAACTACCCTACTACAGTCCATGCAGAAATAGTCGTCAAAAATGCCATTTGGTCTAATGGAAATGTGCTGATGCTTACAGGCTTCTTCGGTCTTTTTTACGACTATAGTCTGCTCTTCCTCTTTTATTGCTATTTGCTCTTCTTCGGTTGGAAAGTCCTTGGTTTCAAATTCACTTTGAGACTGTTCCTGTAACTCTTTCAGCTTTTTTATCCCTTCGTTTATTTCTGAGTATGCAAAGTATTCAACGTCTTTATACTCTAAGTCTTGATGGAGTTTAGAATTAAGAAATGACTTTTTATTAAATACACTTGCATAATCTTTATCGTTAGTCACTATAACCAACTTGTCTCCTGATTGAATTTTATTCAGCACTTGAACCCAACTTAATTCATCGCCAATAGGGTCAGCCTTTTTACCTGGAGGGTTTCCAAACTTTTTTAGCTTTTCGGCGTTCTCAAGTTCCTCACCTGTTGGCTCTAAAGCCCCGTCAAACAGTTCCTTTAATTTTTGAGTTACATCATCTTTTTGGGTTGAAACTAATGCCAAATGCTTTTCCAAGTCTTCCTCAATTTGCTTTCTGAGATTTTTAAATTGCTCATAAACAGTATTAATCAGGGTTGAAGTTTCTGCACTAGCATTTTTATACGGTAAAGATGGTTTACTCCAACTTAATGCGTTTGTAGTTGTTGTCAAATTGTTGATATTGACTGACACAGAATTCCTGAAAACTTCGTTTGTGATTTGCTTCGTCACAATAACATTGGCTTTATTGTCGACCAAAGTCTCCAACACTTTAAACAACTTGTTGCCAAGATAGAATTTCAAATAGATGTTTGCGTCAATATAGAGGTAGTTCATTTTTGAGTTTTGGTTGGTGTCTGCCAATTGCCTACAACAGTAGCATTTGCGTATTAGCTGAAACTACAGATTTTTTCTAACGTTTTCATATTCATCAAAAACTAATTGCGTTTTATACAAACTTCGGTTGCGTATATCAGATCTGAGCTCTAGCAGTCTTACAACTTTTCTGCGATAATCTTTTGTAGACTTTCAATCAGGTTGTCGCGGTCTTTCAGCATGCGTTCGTAAAGTTCAACCACTTTGTCAACGGGGTTAAAGGTGGGATAGTAATTTATACCATTAAGAACGGAACTGTCATTGAAAGTATTCGAGATAATCTGCACTGCCGCCTGTTCATCAAAATTCCGTATCGCTTCTGCCGGTACCTTCAGCGCCTTAGCCACCTGCTCCAAAATCTCTGGTTCAATTTCTTCCTTTCCTTCCAGCAGGCTTACCCTTTGCTGGGTCCAATCTTCACCCAACTCCATCGCCAGGCCTTCCTGTTTGAGGCCCATCATTTCGCGAAAGCGCTTTACGTTTCTTCCCTGGTGGATCTTGCGTTCCGGAGTTTCGTTCATAGCCGATTGATTTGGTTTTTCAAAATAACAATTTTTTCAACAGACATGTGGGTTTAGGTTAGACGTCACCCTGTTTAAACTACTCCTGCACCGTTTAGGATAGTTGGGCGCCTTGCCGTCATTTTACAAAACAGCCATGCGAAAGAAAAAAGCAAAAAGGTGAGTGGTGAATGGTGAGTGGGATATTGTTCACAAAAAGGATTGGAAGCCATCGTATGAATGCGTTTAATGCTGCTATCGTAAATGCTTATACAGCCGTATGCCATGGCTACCAGTTCCAGGGCCGGCGTGTTTTGCAGGCCTTTGCGGAAGCGCTAACCGTTATTGGTTACCTGCGGGCTGATCCCGGAGATCAAGCTGATTCGGCATCGGCGGTGTTTTCGGCATTCCTGGGCAGCCATGGCCCAGCCTTTCCCTTGCAGGCTGAGAAGCGAAACAGGAGTATTTATCACCTGCGACGGATCATCAAGGTAGACCGGTCTTATAACCCGGAGGCGGAAAAAGAAAAAGCTTATGTGCAGATCTGTGACCGTTGGTATTGTGCCAATGCGGTCCAGGGAGCAGGTACGGTGGCCCTGGTGTATGAGGCGCTTCCCGTGACCCTGCCGTAAGGATTGTTGTTGTTGTGTGACCTGTTTCGTTGCCGGCCAATTGATGTGCTCTGTTTTTTTATGGAAGAAGTGATTTTGCAAATGCAAAACGAGGAAACCGAAGGTGCGGCCCTTCAATTTTTACAGCAGTGTGTGACCCGGCTGTATGCGATTCAGCATAATTAAACTAAAAACAATTACCATGTCGCCTCATTTCCGACTTAAAAAGCTCACAGCGTATCCTGCATGGCACCAAAAGCCCTTGCTGTTAACCTGCGCCGAAATGGCTGACCCCTCCCTGGTGCTAGCCGGCTTCTTTGACCGGTATCATCTGCCTAACATCCGTGTATCGCTGCAACAGTTGCTGGAAGACGCCCTGAAAGGAACGGAGGAAGATGCCCACGACCATTTTCATACGCATGCGAACATAGCACGGCTGGTAGAAGCTGCCTGGTTGATTCTGGAACAGGAGTGGAAAGCAAACGCTGATGAAGGCTTTGATAAGACCGGAACAGAAGAAAAGCAGCATGACGTTGCAACAGCAGAGGGCGAGGAAGAAAGACGCCGCTTTGTAAAATGGACGCCGTTTCCTGCGAGCCTGAAGGCGGGTCCCCTCGCCTACCTGAAGCGGGTATTTGCGGTCACCAACTTCGATCTTCTTGCCGGCATCATCACCACCTGGCAACGCATTGCGCTTACGGCAGCCTACGGCCGCTATGATCATGCGGGAGAACGGCTAGATCTTCTGGAGTACTGTGACGGCTTGCACCGCCTCCTGGAAGCTGCTTTTATCCTGCAACGGAGAATGGCATGGGAGGCCGAAGGAAACGTGAAAAGGGAATTATCCGAAAACATAAAACATGACCTGCTGACGGCAGAACAAACTTTTCAGCTAAGCGAAGAAGAAATTAAAGACCCGTATGCCGTTATCAAGGCATTTTTTGAAACTTTCACATCCGGGTATGCCCGGAGGGAATTGTGGGAGATGCTGGCCTGTGTGGTGGAACAAGGGCCTGATGGGAAAGATAGGCTGGACCTGCTGCTGGATTTCGAATGCCTTCATGCGGTGCTGGAAGCGTGCTGGCTGCTCTATCAAGAGCAGGAAAAGCAGGTGCCGCAGCCCGAAGAAGCTAAACCAGGAAGGGTATGAAAACAACCTCCCTTTACCACGGCTTTGCCCTCCAGCATGAAGAGGTAAGCAAAGAAATAGTCAAGCGGGTAACGGCGGCAACGCCTGTGCAACGATTGTTTCTTTTAGGGCTTACGACGGCCTACCGTCGCACTGAAACCTTGTTTTCCCTTCAGTCGGCTACCCGCAAAGAAGTCACCCATTATTTTCTTTTGGCCCTTGCGGAAAAGGAAGTCGAGCACTCTTTGAACAGTGTGCAGGATAAAATAGAAGGTGCTCTGCAACCTTACCTGCCGGTAACGGCGATTGTTTTTTCTGCTGTGCAATTTTCCAGGTGGCTCCTGGAAGGCCATCCTTTTGCAGCAGCCGTATATGAAAAAGCATTTTTACTTTACCAAAAGGACGAAATGCCGTTACCGGTTCCAGCGATACCAAATGAAGAAGTCATCAAGAAAGAAGCGGAGCAACTTTACACCCAAACCAAAACCAGGGTGCAGGAGTTTATAGCCGGAGCGGAACTTTATACGATAAGAGTACAGTATAAAATGGCAGCGTTTATGCTGCACCAGGCAGCTGAACAAGCACTCAGAACAATGCTTATCATGCATACTGGCTTACGCATCAATACGCATAGCATGGATAAATTGATACGCTACTGCAGCATGTTTTGTTTTGAACTGCAAGATGTATTTCCGCGGCGGAATGAAAAGGAAAAACGTGTCTTTCAGTTGTTGCAGAAGGCCTATATTGATACAAGGTATAAAGAGGATTATTGCCTCCAACCCGATGATATCCTCACCATCACGAAACAGGTGAAAAGGCTTTATGAAATATTCCAGCAATCATCCTCTTTTTCCTTCCAATAATGCACTTTATGCAGGCAGGCAGTTGCCTGTTGCTGATTCAATCAGTTTTCAGGTACACCCTATCAATTCTCTCCTTACCACATTGCGGATTATCTTGATTGGTGTTCCTCTAGCCTTCTTTACTCTCCAGGACAAGGAAAGGACTTTCGCATACAAAGGCTTTCGTTAGCAAGTCAAAAACTGCCAACCAAAGGCAGAAATCTTTTGGTTTATATAATTTCATATCGGAACGAAAAGATTCCCGTCCGGCGCACACTAAAAAATCTTTGTCAAATTGAAAAGGGTTTTTTATTTATGCATGAAGCATTCATACAATTTTTGTGTTTTCACCCATAGATCAACTGACACCCCTCAAACGATTTCTTTTCCTGCTTTTTATGCTGCAGGTATCTTTTTTTACCAGGAGCATCTCACAGTCTTTAGCAACCGGGAAGATCATTGTAAAGCCTGAATTAAAAAACCACTTTGTTCCCTGTCAGGCAGACGGCGTCATTGTCATTTATGATAAGAATAAACAGCAATGGATCATGTCTGATTCAGCTGATGCGAATAAAGAAACACTACCGGCATCTACCTTCAAAATCATCAACCTGCTGATTGCCCTGGAAACGAACGTTATCACGGATGTAAATGAGGTCGTTCCGTGGCCCGGCAGTACCGACACCGTCAAATACGGCTACCGGCCGGATATCTACCATGATATGTCGGTAAAAGAAGCATTTGCCGTTTCTGCAGGATGGGTATTTGTTGAGCTGGCAAAAAAAATTGGTAGAGAGAACTATCAAAAGTACCTGCGGTTGAGCCGGTATGGGAATCTTGATCTTTCCCAAAATGATCCTGATTTCTGGAACTTTGGTGCATTTGCCATTTCACCCATCAACCAGGTGATGTTTCTGAAGGATCTCTATAGCGGAAAACTACCCTTTGCTAAACAAAACATGGCGATTGTAAAAAACGTGATGCTTACGGAACAAAACAAGGAATACACACTTGGATCCAAAACCGGTTGGACAAGAGAGAACGGCATCAATACCGGCTGGTGGGTAGGATACCTGGAACGAAAAGAAGGTGTTTATTTTTTTGCCACACGGCTTCTGCAAGACCGTAAGATCAACAGTGCGAACTTTGGCAGCTGCCGGAAAGAATCTACCCTTTCCATCCTCAAAGCGTTGAAACTGCTGAACTGATGGTGCCACAGGTTTGCTCCATTATGCAGGGCGGGAGTGTACCTCTGCGATTGTAAGAATAAACAAACGTTCCGGCAATTTTATCGCAGCAACAATGATCTTCTTTCCATTCTGTTCGCTTCTTTTACAGCAAGTATTTTCTATATTTCCCTATCTTTCCCATTCATACAAGGTGCAAAACCTAACAACTTATGAAAACAATCATTTCACTTCATCCCGCAAGAGTTACTTCTACCCTTTTAAAAGTTGTTGGGGGCCTGTTGCTCGCTGGTCTTACCTGCCTTTACCTGCAATTCGGACTGGGACTGGAAAATGGGCTTGGCTTTGTTCCGCTTTTTGACTTAAACGGTGAATACAACATTCCCGCTTTTTATTCCGCCTCCGCCATCTGGTTTAGTGCAGCGCTGCTTTCGTTTATCTACCGGCAGGAGAAAAAGAACGGAAACGCAAAAGCGTATTACTGGCGGCATTTTTCTTACCTGTTTATTTTCCTGGGTGTGGATGAACTGGCCAGCATTCATGAAATTTTTGGTCGTTTTGCTCCCATGATCTGGGAACGCTTTCCCTGGCTGCAGATCAGCCGTAAATGGATTATCCCCTTTTCACCAGTAGTGCTGGCGATGGCGGTATATTTTTTTCGTTTTTACCTGCAATTATCCAGGGAAAACAAAACCCGGTTTACAATAGCCGGACTGGTGTTTTTAGCCGGTGCGGTAGGCATCGAGATCTTTGGTGAATGGTATGCAAACCTAAACGGTATGCCGCCTGTTTTTCGCGGGTTCTCGGCCGTTGCCGAAGAAGGATGCGAAATGCTGGGAATCGTTTTATTCATTCGTGCCCTGCTGATCCATATCCGCCAATTTGCCCATGCGCCAACGATGGATATTCGCGTTGTTTTTGATGAATTGTCCATACACAAACCGGGGAATGAAGAGGCAAAAGAAAGTAGCGTAAAAACAATATCGCCTGCGGCACCGTCGACCGTTACAGACCAGGATCGGTTATGAATAATTTGCCGGCGGTTAGTTGCCCTTGTTGGGCTGCAGGTTAACCAGCAAAAACTCAACTTCATCAGCGTTGGCGCCAATCGTAAATTCATTTTCTTCTAGCAGCTTTCGCTTTAGTTTGCCAATATAACCTGGCTGGGACAGCTGCTTTTTTACGACATCTACGGCGGCAATAAAATCATTGCCAAAATACATCACAAGCTTCATAGGGTAGTTGTGCGGTACCAATATAGCAGGAAGAAGGAGGGTTTAAAAGAAACCGGTAACTTTATTTACCGGAGTAAGTGAAATACTTAGTTGCCAGTAAAAAAATACCATTTCCTGTGACCAAAACCTTGGGTCACATTGTTGATCCATAATAATTGTTACAGTAAAAACACTTTTGCCGAAAGTGATGCGATGCTACTGCTGTCCTTTCCCGTTTTCTTCTGCCCGTAATTCTTTTACGGTTTTGCTGCTGCCGTCGTGACTCCAGCCGGGTGGCTTTATAAAATAATTCAACCCCTGTTTCACTGAACCTGATCTTTTTGCGGCCTGCAACAATTCGCCCCAGGTTTTAAAGGCTACTGTGAACGGGTTGAACGAACCTATGTTTTTGGTTAGGCCATATGTTGGCCGCTCTTCTTCTGCCTGGAAGGTGCCAAACAAGCGATCCCAAATGATAAGAATACCTCCGTGGTTTTTATCCAGGTATTTCAGGTTACAACCATGGTGCACCCTGTGGTGCGAAGGTGTATTGAAAACAGCCTCCAAAGGCTTGGGTAACCTGGTCACCCATTCCGTATGAATCCAGAACTGGTAAATCAGGCTTACCTGCTGCATGAACAGGATCCAAATGGGATGAAAACCCACCAGTGGCATCCAGGCCCAGAACAGGAATGATCCTGTTGCATTGCCCGTCCAGGTTTGTCGCAGGGCCGCCGCCAGGTTGTAATGCTGGGAGGAATGGTGCACCACATGCGATGCCCAAAACCAGCCCACATTGTGTGCCGTGCGGTGAAACCAGTAGTATGAAAAATCATCGGCAAAAAAGAGCAGAACCCAAAACCACCATACCGTGTGATCAAGGTCGAAAACCCGGTACCGGTATAGGAAAAGGAAAAGACCAAAAATCATGGCCTTGGTTGCGAAACCAACAATTACATTCCCTATGCCCAGTGAAAGGCTGCTCCATGTGTCCTTTTTCTCGTACAGATGGCGGTTTTCACGATAGGCGAACCAGGCTTCGAGCGACAACAGCAACACAAACCCAGGAATGGCGTAATATAAAATTGCAGGCGGCATAAGCCGAATTTACAAAACTTCATTTTTACAAACGATGGAACGAAAGCAGCCCCGGATATACTTTTACATTCACCGGCTATGTGTCATTGACAAGCCACTTTCGTCCAGATGGAATTATGCAACAGAGGATTTGGAACGAGGCATACACCTGTAAACCCGGTTCAGGTATTCCTTGTGAACGGCTCAACCAGCCCCACTCAGGTTTGCTCTTGCAGCCGCTTCAGTGGAAGATTCAGCAATTTCGAAAGTTTTAAAGCAATCCTTTCTTTCAGTAGTCGTTGCACTTCGTCTCCTTTACTTTCCAGGAACAGATAGCCATCCTTTTCGCAAATGATATGATTACCGAATAGGATTTTTTCCAACTCACCATTCATGATGGTGATTGCATATTCATTGTGCTTTTGAAGACCTTTAAACCTGATCAGGCAATAATGGATAACATTACTGTACTCAAAAGCAAGCATCAGAAATCGATTCATAAAATTATTTTTTAATGATAAAATATTGTATGTGTGTTTTTTATTTCACGTGAACCTATCTGCAGGAGCATTATCTCCGCCTTTACCTCAGCTGTGCTTGTGTTTTGGTTCATAAATCAATCGAATAAACGTGCTGAAACGCTCCACCTCTCTTTTGATGGGTATACCGGTAACAATACCTACCAGCAGGTTATCGGCAACACTCACCCGTAATTGTGGCCGTATGGTCATATCAAAATCACGCTTGGTTACCTCTTTATTATATTCTACGCCGATAAAATTGCGGGTACCGGGAATCATATAGTGCATACTTGTATTGATCTGCCACACGAAATGCAAAGGGGAATGATTGTGTTTCGTAATAGCAGGGCCGGTGTATAACAAGGAGTGTAACTTGTCACCCCATCTTTTGGCTGCAATAAAAAAGGGATTATAGACATGACCCTCCAGTGCTAAACGGTTTTTATAGTTCCGGAATGCCGGGAGTTCAAATTCATGGATATAACCCAGCGCCATCGTGGTTTTCATTTTTTCGGAAACAAAAAATGACCATTGCCCTGCCAGTTTCAGACTATTCAGCCGGTTGCCCGGCAAGGAGTCCCGGCTGCTATGATTATGTACAGGCATATAAAATGTAAACGGCATTTCTATCTCCAGACCCAGCCGGTTGATTGGCGCAAATTCGTATTCAACAAGTGCTGTATATTTATCGTACCGGTTTTGGTCGGTTAGACCCAGGCCAATGTTCCACTCTTTCTCACCTTTCAGGGCACCAAGGTCCCGGATCAGATCTATGTACAGTGGTTCTGCATGCATCACTTTTACCGGCTTTTGAACGGTGTCTTTTTTAGCAAGACTGGTATCAGCAAACTGCAGAGAGGGAAAAGAAGAATGGTTGCCGCTATTGGCAAAACTCTTTGCTGTAATAAAAAAAATTAATAATAAACTCAATCGAGAATAGTTCATAAAAAATAGGTTGAAAACAGCACACGAGTGCTCAAAAATGATGGATGATACATGCATGGGATGCAGGTATGACAGCTGACAGTATCGTCTTAGTAAAGAGGATTTGTCAGGCTCATTGAACCTGTTTCATGCACATTCAAATAAGGAAAAGTTTAGGAAGTATAGACCACGCCCTTGGGAGGAGGCGCATTGGGTTTTGTTTCCCACGAAAAATAACTGCTGGAATAAAAACTGCAGTGAAGGATTGGAAGCGCCGGGTTGATCAGCGAAAACGAAGGGGGACTGGAATAGTATAGCTCGAGAGCATGTACGGATTTCTCGATGTCCTGTTCTTCAGTATCAGGAATTTCAAATTCGAGTAAGGCTTCGGAAACATATTCATATACCGATTCCCTTTCATTGCGTTCAATCTCCGACTGGAATGATGACTTTGATTCAAAAACAACACTTGTATCTGGCGGATCAATGGACAGGTTGATCATTTGCAGGAGCAGGATCCAGCAACTGATTTTTCTGAGCCAATATGATTTCACATCACGCATTTTCGGTTCCGGTAAAAGTATTACATCCTGAACGGTAGCGTAATAAGAATATGTTAACGATTTTGAAAACGTATCCAATCGCTAAATCCTACTAATGAAAATCTTTTTGACTTACATGAAATCATTCTGTACATCATAATACTAAATAAAAACATGCTAGTTTTTATTTAGTATACTTTTAAGAGGCACTGCCGGTGCGTATTGAAATACGATTAACCCATTGTAAGTTTATTGCAGATTAACCGAACTTTACCGGACATTACTGCACATTCCTTCCGTATGAAAAAAATAATGATCCTTTTCTTGCTCTCTGCCACTGCATGCACAAAGAATACGATTCCTCCTACCTGTTACGAATGCGAGATGACCTATGCCAATGGTATACCCGCCGCCACGCAATATCCCTGCACAACCGATATCAATCAGTGGCAAAAGGAGCAAAAAGACAACAATGGCGACCCAATAGCTTCTACCTGCAAAGCTTTGTAATGCTGTAAATTCCCACCTCCTGACTCAGAGAGAGCATAGCGAAAGACGAATCCTGCTGCGATTTATCCTGCGCTACCTTTGCCCCCCTAACCATGCAGCACAACAAGAAAGAATCGATTTATACAGTGAAGTTTTGGCTCCTGTGCTCCAGTTCCTTTTTCTTCTCCACCAGCTTTAACATGCTGATCCCTGAACTGCCGGCTTTCCTCAGCAGTATGGGTGGCGGCGAATACAAAGGTTACATCATTGGCCTCTTCACCATCACGGCAGGTCTCTCCCGCCCTTTCAGCGGCAAGCTTACCGACACCATTGGCAGGGTCCCGGTCATGGCAATCGGATCGATTGTATGCGTTGTTTGCAGTTTACTTTATCCCCTGTTAACCACAGTGGCCGGCTTTCTCCTGCTGCGCTTATTGCATGGCTTTTCCACCGGCTTTAAACCTACTGCAACAGCGGCCTACATTGCCGACCTGATTCCGGCGCATCGCTGGGGCGAAGCCATGGGCATTCACGGATTATGTTTCAGCACAGGACTAGCTATCGGCCCGGCCCTGGGCGGATGGATCACCGGCAGCTTTCCCATTGCTGCCCTTTTTTATTGCTCTTCTTTTTTTGCGCTGCTGTCGATTGTGATCCTGCTGAACATGAAAGAAACGCATCCCAAAACAGAGCGCTTCCGGCTCCACCATTTAAGAATAAAATGGGTGGATGTATTTGAACCACTGGTATGGCCTGCCGCTGTCATCACCTTTTTGGGCTACATCAGCTATGGCGCTATTCTTACCCTGATACCTGATTGGAGCGAAAGCCTGGGCGTAAAAAACAAAGGCGCCTTTTACGTGGTATTCACCGTAGCTTCTTTGTTGGTGCGCTTGTTTGCCGGCAAACTCTCTGACCAAAGGGGGCGGGTGTTTGTATTGAAGATCGCCCTGTTGCTGGTTATGTTTTCCGTTGCCTTGATAGGGATTGCATCCTCTGTGTGGTGGCTGATGACAGGTGCTTTTATCTATGGCTTAGGAACGGGCTTGTTCTCGCCTGCCATCTCGGCCTGGACGGCCGACCTGAGCGATGAGGCACACCGCGGCCGTGGCATGGCTACCATGTATATTGCATTGGAGGCCGGCATTGGTCTGGGTGCTATGGTTGCAGGCTGGATTTTTCGCGATCAGCTTAAAATGATTCCACCGATCTTTTTTGGCTGCGCCATTACTGCCGTATTTGGCTGGGTCTATTTGCTCTTTCGAAAGAAACACGCATGGCAACCGCTTTCCTCCTAAACTTGCAACATGACAGCGGAACAAATTATACAGCACCTCCAGCTACAGCCTCACCCCGAAGGGGGTTTTTATAAGGAAGTCTATCGTTCTGCAGGCACCATCGACGCAGCCTGCCTGTCGCCACTATTTGATGGCAGCCGGAATTATGCAACGTCAATTTACTACCTGTTGCAAAGCGGCGATTTTTCTGCTTTTCACCGGATCCGGAGCGATGAGATCTGGCATTTTTATGCCGGTGGCAGGTTATTGCTACACCTCCTGGATACCAATGGCGATTACCAATGCCTGATGTTAGGCAGCTCAATGACTTCTGACACACAGTTTCAGATTGTAATGCCGGCGGGAGCCTGGTTTGCCGCAGAACCGGCACCCGGTACGGATTTCACGCTGGCCGGTTGTACGGTAGCACCAGGCTTCGACTTCCGTGATTTTGAAATGGCAAAGCCTGAATCGCTAACAAAACTGTACCCGCAGCAGAAAGAAATCATTCACCGTCTGTGCAGGTGAATGACGGTGGCAGTCATTCCAACAGCATCAGTTTTTCATACCGTATTTCTTCTTATTTTCCATGCATTCATTCCCTTTCCATTAATAGAAACGCCATGACATCCCGCCGTAATTTCCTGCACAAATTAACTGTCACAGCTATCGGTTTTCCCTTGATCCATACTGCCAATGCTATTACTGAACAAGCAATGTTCCCGGTAAAAGAAGGACCTGTGCTGCGGGTAGCCCTGATGGGCCTGGGAAGCTATGCCAACCGTGTAGCCGAAGCCATGCAACAATGCAAAAGGGCTAAAATAACAGGCTTAATCAGCGGTACGCCACAAAAGCTCCGGGATTGGGGAAGCCGCTTTTCGGTTCCGGAACAGAACCGATACTCTTACGAAAATTTTCATCGCATCAGGGATAACAAAGACATTGATGCCATTTATGTCATCACACCCAATGCACTGCATTACGAAAACACCATTGAGGCAGCCCGTGCCGGTAAGCATGTCATTTGTGAAAAACCCATGGCCCTGAATGCAAAACAGGCGCAGGAGATGATTGACGCCTGTAAAAAAGCCGGCGTTCACCTGCTGATTGGTTACCGCATGCACTTTGAACCCAAAACGCTGGAAGTGGTACGGATGCGAAAGAATGGTGCTTTTGGAAAGATTCTTTACTTCGAGGGTCTTTCTGGCTTTCGCATTGGTAATCCAGGTCAGTGGCGGCTGTCCAAAGAACTTGCCGGCGGCGGTGCAATGATGGACATTGGCATTTATTCAATCAATGGTGCCCGTTACATGGTAGGGGAAGAACCCACCTGGGTAACAGCGCAGGAAACCAAAACCAACCCGGAAAAATTTAAGAACGGCGTTGATGAAACCATCACCTTTCAACTGGGATTTCCGGGTGGTGCCATTGCTTCCTGTCTTTCCACGTACAACATGAATAATCTTGACCGCTTTTTCCTGAATGGTGAAATAGGGCATGCAGAACTGCAACCCGCAACAGGTTATGGTCCTATCAAAGGCCGCACCCACCAGGGCGAGTTGACACAACCGCATATCACGCATCAAACCATTCAAATGGATGAAATGGCGGCAATAATACTTGACGGGAAAAAGCCGGAAGTTCCTGTTGATGGCGCAGAGGGACTAAAGGACATGAAGATCATCGATGCGATTTACGAAGCCGTCAAGTCCGGAAAGAAGGTAGCGCTGACGTTGTAATCCATTCCTGGTTACTTCTCCAAAGCTTCATACAGCACTTCTACCGGGTGTAACGCTTTTCTTCCGGCGCCATCTTTGATCTGGTGGCGGCAGCTTGTGCCCGGTGCGGCAATGATCACATCTTCTGCACTTGACCGAACGGCTGGCAGCAATACCAGCTCACCTATCTTCATCGAGATATCGTAATGCTCTTTCTCGTACCCGAACGAACCGGCCATGCCACAGCAACCTGAAGGAATTACCTCTACGTTATAATTAACGGGAAATGACATCAACTTCACCGAAGGCAGCACGGAAGACATGGCCTTTTGCTGGCAGTGTCCATGCAGCTTGATGTTCTTTTTTACGGTAGTAAACTGTTCCTGCCGGATAACACCCCTCTCCATTTCCTGTGCAATAAATTCATCGATCAGCCAGGTATTCTTTGCCAGGCTCCTTGCCGGTTCCAGCTTGTCGTCGTCGGCAAGATCAATGTATTCATCCCGGAACGTCAGGATGGCCGAAGGCTCAATTCCGATGAGCGGCGTTTCACTGTTGATGAGCGGATGAAGGGCTTCAATATTCTGGTTGGCGATCTTTTTCGCCTGCCGCACTAGTCCTTTTGAAAGCCAGGCACGGCCGCTTTCTTCGTGCTCCGGAATCACCACTTCATAACCTAGGCCTTCCAGCAGCAAGATGGCCTTGATGCCAATTTCCGTATCATTGAAGTTGGTAAACTCGTCACAGAACAAGTACAGTTTTTTAGATAGCGGCTGTTTGATGGGTGATGATAGTTTACCTCCTGCTTCCTTCTCTCTTCGGTGCTTCTTCCACCATTTGCGCAACGTCATTTTATACATCGTCGGCATCGAACGTTCTGTGGCAAAACCCGAGATTTTTTTCACCAGTGTACTAACACCCGGCGCTGTCATGGCAAAATTGTACAGTCCCGGAACAATGGCGCCCAGTTTGGAAGAATTGTTGAAATTGGCAATCAGCCGTGAGCGGAAGGGAACGCCATTGGCATCATAATAATGTTGCAGGAATTCGGCCTTCAGCTTGGCCATGTCCACATTGGATGGGCACTCTGACTTACACCCCTTGCAACTGATACAGAGCTCCATTACTTCCAGGATCTCTTTATGATCGAACCGGTTAGCTTTGGGAGAACGTGTCAGCATTTCACGCAGAATATTCGCTCTTGCCCGGGTGGTATCTTTTTCGTTACGTGTAGCCATAAACGATGGACACATGGTACCACCGGAAAGCTGCGACTTGCGGCAGTCGCCGGAGCCATTGCACTGCTCTGCATGCTGCAGGATATCCTGGTTGTGAAAACGAAAAACGGTTTGAAAGTTCGGCGTTACTTGTCCCGGTGTGTAGCGTAACATATCGTTCATCGACGGTGTATCTACGATCTTGTTCGGGTTGAAGATGTTACCCGGGTCCCAGGTGGTTTTGATCTGCTTGAGCAGGCTATAGTTCTTCTCCCCCACCATCTGCCGGATAAACTCTCCCCTTAACCTCCCATCTCCGTGTTCGCCACTTAGTGATCCCTTGTACTTTTTTACCAGCACGGCAATTTCTTCGGCAATCACACGAAACAGCCGGTTCCCTTCTTCTGTTTTCAGGTTAATGATAGGGCGCAGGTGCAACTCTCCCGATCCCGCATGTGCATAGTGCACCGAATAAAGATTATGTTTTTTCAGGATCTCGTTGAACTCGCGGATATAGGCCGGCAGGTCTTCCACATCAACCGCGGTATCTTCAATCACCGGCACAGCTTTTTCATCTCCCGGCAGGTTACTCAAAAGGCCTAAACCAGCCTTGCGCAATGTCCAGATTTTCTTGGTATCGTCGCCAAACAGGAGCGGGAAGTGATAACCCAGGCCGGCAGCCCGCATGTCTTCTTCCACTTTTTTGGCAACGGCGATGATTTCTTCCCTTGTTTCGCGGGTGAACTCCACAACCAGGATGGCACCGGGATCGCCCTGCACAAAAAAACGGTTCTTGCGCTGCTCGATGTTATCCTTGGTGCATTCCAGGATAAAATGATCAATCAGTTCACTGGCGCTGGGACCATACTTCAATGCAATGAGATTCGCATGCAGCGATTCATCAACATTATTGAAATGCACGCAAAGCAGCCCTACTTCTTTTGGTGGCAGGGGCACCACGTTCAATTTAATCTCAGTTATAAATGCCAGTGTTCCTTCTGAGCCGGCTATCAGCGTACAAAAATTAAAATCCGGTCCGCCAGCTGTAAACGGTGCCATCTCCAGCAGGAGATCGACCGCATACCCGGTATTACGCCGTTCAATTGATTTTTTTGGAAACTCCCTGCGGATCTCCTCTGCGTTTTCGTAATTGCTTAAGAGTCCGCGAACTGTTTTATAAATAGTTGCTTCCAACGAACTGCCCTCGCATTTCTGATGGAATTCATCCAGGCTTATGGTTTTAAATTCCGCTTCTGACCCATCACTCAGCAAAACCTTTACCTCAAGCAGGTGCTCGCGGGTGCTGCGGTACACCACCGAATTGGAGCCACAGGAATTGTTGCCCACCATGCCACCAATCATAGCCCGGTTGGCGGTGGAGGTTTCGGGTCCAAATAAAAAACCGTGCGGTCGCAAAAACAGGTTCAGTTCATCGCGTATAACGCCGGGCTGCACCCTCACCCATCGTTCTTCTTTGTTCAGCTCCAGGATTTGGGTGAAGTGTTTCGACACGTCCACCACAATTCCATCTCCCACTACTTGTCCGGCCAGGGATGTTCCGGCTGTGCGGGGAATAAGCGAGGTTTTTTCTTCCCGTGCAAAGCGGATCAGCTTTTTGATATCATCAACTGATTTTGGCATGGCTACGGCAAGGGGAATCTCGCGGTAAGCTGAGGCATCTGTGGCATAAAGCAGGCGCATGGTATCATCATAAAAAAGATCACCATCCAGTGTGCTGCGCACCGCTTCCAGTCTGCTTTTTCGTTGTTCGGTAAGATGTTGGCTCAAGATGTTCAAATTTATGCCCGGAGCATTTGCCGGCAAAAAAGAAGCGGCCCTCACCTACCATTTTCAAGTACAATATTTTATAGTATTGTGCAGCACTGCAGTGAATTTGCTGCGGCAATCAATAGCATCGCTACAATTGTTTGTACTTTTCAGCCCTAGATTTTTTGTTATGACCCGCGAAGAAAAATTTATGCAGGCTGCCATTGAACTATCCCAACAGGGCAGCGAGAACAATGAAGGCGGTCCCTTTGGTTGCGTGATTGTGAAAGACGACAGGATCATTGGCCGCGGCAACAACAAAGTGCTGCTCACCAACGACCCGACCGCGCATGCCGAAGTGGTCGCTATCCGCGATGCCTGTCAAACGCTAGGTACCTTTCAACTCGACGATTGTGAAGTATACACTACTTGCGAGCCTTGTCCTATGTGCCTGGGAGCGATTTACTGGGCCCGGCCAAAAGTGATCTATTATGCTAATACCCGCCAGGATGCGGCAGAGATTGGTTTTGATGACTCGATGATCTACGAGGAGGTATGCTGCGATTTGAATAAAAGGAAAATTCCAATGAGGCCCATTGGCCGTGACAAAGCCATTGAGATTTTTAATGCCTGGGAGAAAAAAGGGGACAAGAATCTGTATTAACCAAAAGGCCTTTTAACCAGAAGACCATCAGGTCTCGTCACTCTGGATAGATGTTTGCACAAAGAAGCATCCTATGGCTACATTATTTCAACCCCTACAGATCGGATCAGTGACATTGAAGAACAGGATTACCGTTTCACCTATGTGTGAATACAGCAGCGTGGATGGTTTTGCGAACGACTGGCACCTGGTGCACCTGGGAAGCAGGGCGGTTGGTGGAGCCGGATTGATCATCACGGAAGCAACGGCGGTTTCACCCGAGGGAAGAATCACACCCGATGATCTGGGGATCTGGAGCGATGAACATATTCCCTTTCTACAGCGAATCACCCGCTTTATCAAATCACAGGGTTCTGTTGCCGGCATTCAACTGGCACATGCCGGCCGGAAAGCCAGCTCCCATTCACCCTGGAAAGGCGGACATGCCCTGTCACCAGAAGAAGGTGCCTGGCAAACCGTTGCACCCAGCGCCATTCCTTTCAAGGAAGGCATGCACACGCCACTTGAACTGGATGTTATCGGCATTCAGAAAGTGAAAGAAGACTTCCGCAACGCAACTACCAGGGCTCTTGAAGCCGGCTTTGAGGTTATAGAAATACATGCCGCGCATGGCTATCTTTTGCACGAATTTTATTCACCAATCAGCAACAAACGGGAAGACAACTATGGCGGAAGTTTTCAGAACAGGATCCGTTTGTTGCTGGAGATTGTTGAAGTGGTACAATCGGTCGTCGATAAAGATTTCCCGCTCTTTGTTCGCATTTCAGCAACCGATTGGATAGAGAATGGCTGGACCATTGATGATTCTGTACAATTGGCGCATGCCTTAAAAGAAGCCAATGTTCACCTGATTGACTGCTCGAGCGGCGGCAATGCAAGCGGAGCAAGAATAACCGTTGGCCCGTTATACCAGGCAGCGTTTGCAGAACGCATAAAAAAAGAAGCCGGCATCATGACGGGTGCAGTTGGACTGATAACGACGGCGCAACAGGCAGAAGATATTTTGCAAAAAGAGGGTGCAGACCTGATCTTACTGGGAAGAAAGCTCTTACGGGATCCTTATTTTCCGCTCCATGCGGCAAAAGAACTGGGCGCAGAAGTTGACTGGCCTCTGCAATACCTGCGGGCAAAAAATGGCTGATAAGATTACCCGATCAGGTAATTTAAGACATAGCCAACTATTCCTGGTTTTGCTCTTCTTCCGCTTTGTGTTTGTTCTTTTTCTTGCCGAAGATTTTATCAAAAAATTTTCGCAATCCCTTGCGCTCCTTTTCGGTTTCTGCCACCGTGTCTTTGGATGGTTTTGGCTGCGTGCTTACCGTAGGCTTTGGGACCTCTTTTTTGGTAGTATCATTGGGTGTGGCATAAAGCAAAGCAGAATATACCAGCCGATGGTTTTCATTATCCTCCCATACGGGTTCAGAAGGATTTTCAATAAAGACGTTTTTATCCATCAGCGCCTGCATGGCAGAAGGAATTTGCTTGGCCGTTTGCCAGGTTTTACCATCATTGGCTAAAAACACGTACTCGTTATTGGCAGAATCGATGTAAACGTTGGCTTTGGGAAAATAGTAATACTGATGAGGGGCTGTGGCTTCCCCTTCGTCTGTGTTTTCTTCCCCGGCACCCTGGTTGCAGGAAGTCAGGAGAAAAAGAAGAATAATCGCACTGATTGGCTTGCTCATGCATTTACCTATTCAAACGCTGTTCCACCCACCTTACTCCGGTGGATTACTAAGATTCAATTCATCTAAAATCTGCCGGGCCGTGGTATCGCCGCCATTGGCTGCCTGTGTCAGCAATTGCCTTGCCTTACCCACGTCTTTTGTATAAGCACATTGGTTGTAGCCATTGATCTGCAGCCAGGCAGGATTTTCAGCAAAAAGATGTAATACGCCAAGAGTGCGTTTAGCGGGCAGATAACCGAGTTCATTGGCACGGTTCACCATCCGCAAACCTTCGCTGCAATTGACAGCGGGATTTTTTGCCTGCAGGGCAAGGTTTCCTGCCTGGTAAAGCGCTTCCGGCACTTCAAACGGGGTAAGAAAATTATAAATGGTCAGTGCTTCTTCCAGTTGATTTGTCCGCAGGTAACCGGTTGCCATTGTCAGTTGCGTCCTGATCTCTTCCTGCGTAGGCGGACGGTTCTGCTCCTGCTGCCGTTGCACTTCCCAATCTTCCTGTGTTTGTAAATTATCCAGTCGCAGCCAGCCTTTGGATGTTTGCCCACGGCTGTTGGTAAATTCTGTGTAAACAAAACCAGCCTGTTCGTCGAGGGCTGTTATCGGGTCACCTTTTGATAAAAATGCATTTCGACGGGTGGTTGCATCAGGCTTATTATGGAAATAAGTTCTTGCTGCCGTTACCCTGTATACGCCAATGGGCGTAGTTTGTCGCGGTGGCTGGATGGTAGAGACAGGCTTCTGCGTTTGCTGCTGGGGTTTTCTTTCCTCCTTTGATGAAGAAATCAACGCATAGGCCAGCCCGCTGGCAACAAGAAGCGTTAGCAAAAATGCTACGATCCAGGCGGTGTTTTTCTTTTGACTGCCCCGGTAGTCGTCCTGCCCCGGGATTCGCTCCGCCCCTCCCATTGCCGGTTGCGAACGTAAGCGTTGCAATTCGGCTTCTTTTTGTGCCAGTTGTTGTTGCAGTTGCTGTTTTTCCTTTAGCAGCTTTTCTGCCTGGTACTGCCAGGGATTGTGATCGGAAAGAATCTCCGCCCTTTGCACACCTACACTGCTGGACACAATAAAATTGTACAATTCGGTGCCATTGGCAAAACGCTCTTGCGGCTTTTTACGCAAACAACGATAGATCATGCTCAGGAGCCATTCAGGCACCTGCATTTCCTTTTCTTTTTGGTCAGCGCTCCAGGAGTCAGGTAAGTTTTTACGGCGCAGTTCTTTTAAATCGGGTGGTGTAGTTTCAAGGTGTGCAAGCATGACCAAGTTTCTTGCCGACTCACTGCTGTCTTTCAGAGGGAAAGGCACTTGTCCTGCCAGCAGTTCAAACAGGATAACACCGAATCCATATACATCGGTCTGAAATAGCAGTTGCCCTTCGCTCTGTTCCGGTGCCATGAACTCGATGGCCCCGGCGTGCCGCAGCGAAGTGCGTCGTTGTTCATCACTCATGACGGCCAGTCCAAAATCGAGCAGCACATAATTGCCGGTGTGGCGGTTGAATTTAACGTTGTTGCTTTTGATGTCGCCGTGCTTTACATCCAGCTTATGGCAATGCGCCAGTGCATGGGAAAGATGCTCGGCTACCCGGATCGCTTCTTTAATGGTAAAAATGGATTCGCCAGGTGGCTTCAGCAATTCTTCAATATCGGGACCTTCAATAAACTCCATTTCAATAAACGGAAAGGAACCCGAGTCGGTAACGCCATAATTGAGGATCTTCACCACGTTCGGATTCGGCTCCTCGTTTACCTTTTTAAGTTTTTTTACTTCGTTTTGAAAGGAGATAAAATTTTTATCCTGTTCGCTTTCGCTGTAGATCGGAGTGGGAAGCAGTTTTACTGCGGTAATGATCTCCCCCATTCGCCTTGCTTTGTACACAGAACCCTGCCCCCCTGTTTTGAGGGCACCCATATTTTCCAGGCCTTCCGTTATGGTAAACACTTTTGCCATTGCGTAAATTTAAGACGATGGCAATTACCGTACTGATGCAAGCAGCGGAATTAACAAGCAGCGATGGAAACCGGCTGAGACTTATTCCACTTTTATAAGGTCGTCTTTTGAAAGCCAGCCTTTGGAAACCTGTCCTAAATGGTTAGTGAAAACTATGTAAATAAAGCCGTTCTTTTCATCCTGCGGCGTAAGCACGGCATTGTTCCAGTGAATAATAAAGGCATTCCGCCTGGTACTGGCATCAGGCTCGTTGTGGAAATAGGCTTTGTTGCGCACTTTATACCGGGTGATCTTATTATCAGAAGATTCTTCGTTTTCCTCCCTGGTTACCTTTTTGGCCTCTTCCATTTTCTTAGCTTCATCTTCTTTTCTTGACTCATCCTCTGCTTCATCAGAAGAATCTGTTGTTGAAGCAGGTGTTGATGATGCGGTATTGCTTTCTTCGGTAGTTGTTGATTCCTCTTCTGGCTTTTTTTCCTTCACCTTTTCTTTTTTCTCCCTATCTCCCACCCCTACCGGCGACTGTTTGGCCGCACTCCGGTTTTCCGATACAGCCGTTTCACTGCCACCATTGTTAACTGGCTTGTCATCTACCGAAAGCGCTTCCGTACTGGCACTGCCTACTACCGGCCGGTGAAAGAACAGTCCGTACACGGCTAAGCCTCCTACCAATAACAGGAGTAAAAGCAAGGCATTAAATGCCGACCGGGAAACCGATCCAGTTTTTTCAACAGGAGATTCCTGCCTGGGCTGAAAATTTTTCTGCCGCAGCATCTGCAGTTCCTTGTCCTGTCGCGATACAATCGCTTTCAGGTCCTGCAATTCATAGTCCTTATCTGCTACAACGGATTTCCATTTATGGTCTTCATTCTGCACAATGCCGGCAACTTCAGCCGTATAAAGGTGATGATGCGAAATGTATTCATGCAATTCTATGCCATTGGCAAAACGGTCTTCCGGGTCTTTCTCCAGGCATGTGTACACCATTTTCAACAGCCATTCGGGCACCTGCATTTCCAGCGCCTTTTTTTCTTCAGGCCAATCCACGGGAATGGCGGCTGCACGCAGCGAAAGCAGGTCGGGTGGCGCTGTTTCCATGTGCGCAAGCATAACCCGGTTGCGGGCCGTTTCGCTGTTACCATCGAGCGGGAAAGGCACCTTACCGGCAAGCAATTCGTAAAGCACGATACCAAAACTGTACACATCCGTCTGGAAAAACATGCGGCCCTCGTTCTGCTCCGGTGCCATGAATTCAATGGCGCCGGCTTGCCGTAGCGAAGTGCGTCTTTCTTCATCGGAAAGTATGGCCAGTCCAAAATCGAGCAGCACATAATTGCCGGTGTGGCGGTTGTATTTTACGTTGTTGCTTTTGATATCGCCGTGCTTTACATCAAGCTTATGGCAATGCGCCAGTGCATGGGAAAGATGCTCAGCTACACGGATCGCTTCTTTGATGGTGAATATGGGCTCATGTGGTGCTTTAAGCAGTTCGCCCAGGTCAGGGCCATCGATATATTCCATTTCAATAAACGGAAAGGAACCTGAGTCGGTAACGCCATAGCTGAGTATCTTCACCACGTTCGGATTGGGACTTTCGTTAACCCGCTGCAGCTTTTTTACTTCGTTGGTAAAATCGCGGTAGTGACTGTCGCTTTCATCCTGGGTAAGGATCGGGGTTGGCAATAGTTTAATGGCGGTGATGATCTCTCCCACCCGTTTTCCTTTGTACACGGACCCCTGACCACCGGTTTTAATGGCGCCCATGTTCTCCAACCCCTCTGTTATCATAAACACTTTTGACACGGTCGTATTCTTTAAGTACTGAATTTGCTTTGTGCTATTGGGATATAGCGATATTGATGTACTTCATTCCATCATCTACTACTTACTCTATACCCAATTTCCCACTATCTCACTATCAGTTTTCCAAATAACTAAACTGCAATAACGCCGACTCACCGAGGATGATCTGGTCACCTTCCTGCAAATGATGCCCTACATGGGTCGATTGCAGGCGGATGATATCGCCATTTTGTGTTTGCACTTTTATCTTGTTGCGGGGTGGTATCCCGCCTTCATCTGCATACAGAAAAAATCCACCCACCTCCTTGTTCCATTCAATATGTGCATGCTGACGGCTCACATATTTATTGCTGTTATTCCGGCTGGTAGAAGGGAATGCGATGTTGTTTTCACGCATAAATCCTTCCGGTGTTTGCACCCGCTTTTCGCGACCAATACAAACCCTGCCGCTTTTGTCCGATAACGTGTAAGTTTCCTGGTCCGCCTCACCATTCACAACGCGGATATAAGCTTTTGTAATGGCGGTCAGCGTCGGCTTCTTTCGTGTAGAAACATGCAAGGCTACCGGCAACTCCCTTGATTTTACCGCTTCCGGCGGAATGGATTCTACAAAAAAGATATCCATTTGGTAGTCATGTGGAAGGTTCAGGGCATAATCGTCTGCAATGCGCTGCACTTCTTCCTCTTTAAACTTGCCTTCCTGGTCGAAAAAAACCGCAGCCTCATACAGGTGCCGCTCTTCTTCCGAAGGCGCCAAAAAAAGCTGCACGCCGCGAATGTTAGAACCTTCTCCGCCCTCCCATTTCTGCAACTGGTCTTTGATAAATTGCAACAACTGGTGCCGGGTGGTTTTCACATCAGGTGCCGAGGCTTCTTCTTTTTGTTTAAACAAATCAAACATAATGATGGCAGGCTTAGGTATTTATATATTAACTGATTGACGATTGATAATTCAAGAAACAGTCCAGAATTTCAAACAAAATGAAAAAGAACAAAAAAACTGCCGGGCTCACTTTTTACAAAACTTCCGGAACCGTACACAGCCTTAGTTTAGCTTCTCCCCAAAGCTTTTCACATAACCAAACTGCTTTAAAATTGGGATCACATGGGAGCCTGCCAGCCGCACGGCTACACTGGATCCTTTTGTTTTTTCAATGCGGATGCATACCACAACATGGCCGGGACCTTGTCCTTTTGGGGCAAAAAATACATACCAGCCGTCGTTGATCCGCTCCCCTTTTAAGATGCGTTCCGGCGTACCGGTTTTGCCCGCAACCACCAATCCCAGCCGGCTGGCCTTGTTGGCACTTTGTTCTTTCATGTACTGCGTCATAAAATCGGCAGCACCCGGTTCTTTCAAAAGCGGCACACCCTGTTCCAGCGGAAGGGTAGAATCGCTGATCTTCATTACATACCGGCTGTGCATCAGGGTACCTCCGTTGGCAATGGCTGATGCCACTCTTGCCATGGAAGCCGGGGTCGAGATCAATTCGCCCTGCCCCCAGGCCATTCCGGAAATCCCCCGGCCGCGGGTCTTACGAATGTCATTGCGGTTGTACGAACGAATACTGGCAAACTCCGTTTCCCGCCAGATGTCTTTCCAGCGTTCCTGCCTTTCTGTTGGCGTAAAATCCGTGTCGTAATAATAGCCGCCCACACCTCGTAAGAACAGCCCTGCCTTCAGGTAGATGTCACCCATTTCTTCCTCCAATCTTTCTTCATTGGCAAGCCGTATGAAGAACGGGTTATTGGAGCGCACAATACCCCGTTGGATGGTAATGTTCCCGGCTTCATCGGGTTCTTCGCTGCGGGTTCGGATCAAATCACCCGGACGCACCGCGATCGTTTTTCTGGCAGCAGCAAGCCCCAGTTTGTTGAAGGCTGCAGCCGCGGTGATCAGCTTGGCCGTAGACCCGGGCTGGGTGGCGTGGGTAAAGCCAAGATCTTTTGTGGTCATGAAATATGGAAGGCTGTTTAGCTCTGCGTTTGTCAGTGTCATCAGCTCCATATCGTTCACTGGTGCTGCCGGGTAAAAAGCAGAAGCCAGCACATCGCCGGTATTGTCTTCCATCACCACTACCGAGATGCGACTGTTCTTTAGCGTATCAAGGGTTTGCAAAGCCTGTTGCAACCTGGTTTGCAGCGCCGCATCTACCGTCATGTGCACATCCCGGTTGCGTTGCTTGAACTTCTCCACCTCCTGGCTGTTGATACCCGCCAAAAGCAGAGGTGCCAGCGCACTGAAATCCCGTTTGGCCACGGTCATTTCCGTTTCTATACGGGGCAGGAAGCGGTTTTCGCGGAAGCGGCTAGCCTTTACATCAAACTTTGTTTCCGGCGCCGGAAAGCCCCGCAATTCGGCCATGTGTTCGTATTCGGCAAAATAGCCGTTGGTGCTTCCCATGAACGCTCCTGTATTCATGTCTCCCACCCAAAAGAACATGGATTCATAAAAAGGATAATAGCGGTCGAGACGCTTATGCGAAAGGGACTGTAAAGCCGTTGGGTTGAGTCCCGCACTGATGAGGGAATCCTGTTGCTTTAGAAATCCTTGCGGATTGCCGGTGGCCAGCACCCGGCCCTCCCTGTCGAGCAGATTACCGGCCCCGATTCGGTTCATCAGGACGGCAATGCGTGGATTGTAACTGAACATCCGGGCACCGCTCCGGTCGGCCACCAGTGCCGGCTGTACTACCCACCGCGATGGATTGAACAGGTACTGACCGATATTAACCCCCAGGAGTACAACACCAATGATTGCTGCCAGCAAAGCGGGCATAATGTTCCGGTCCTGCTGGCGGGCAATGTATTTCATTTGCACCGGCGAGCCTTGTATAATAGAGGCGGAAAGCAAAAAGCCGGCAGCGAGCATATTGGCAATCAGGGATGAACCACCATAACTCATAAAGGGCAGCGATACACCCGACAATGGCAATGCACCCACCGAGCCCCCGGCAATCAACAGGAATTGTACAAACGTACTGATACCGATGCCTGCACAGAGATAAAAAAGAAACGGCGTACCGGTTTGCCGCCCGATCAGAATCGACCGGTGCAGATAGATCAGAAATGCAATAAACACACAGATGATTCCTGCCCAGCCAAACTCCTCGCCCATCGAAGGAAGAATCATGTCGGTATGTGCTTCCGGGATGGTTTTGGCAAAACCTTCGCCAATGCCCTGTCCTTCCACGCCGCCACTGCTCATGGCCCATAGCCCGTTGGCGATCTGGTCGCCGCCATATACTTCATTGTTCCAGGGATCCTGCCAGATGGATTTACGGTCCACCAGGCGTTGCATGGGGCCCGGAAACAATTTGCCGAGAAGAGGCACTTTGTCCAGCAGGAGAAACCCGGCCATCACCACCAATAACATGATGGCAGATTCGGTCATCTGTTTTTTTACAAACAGCATAACCAAGGCCAGCAAAACCACTGTAATGGCGGTAGCCAGCAATACATTGTTATTCAGCAACCAGATGGTAACGGCATAAACAGCTGCCGTGCCGACAGCATAGGCAAAATCGCCGCGGGAAAAAGAGAACAGGATGATAAAGGTAAAACAGGCTACCATCGCCGGTCCCAGGTCGCCCAGGATGAGAAACAAAAAGATGGTAACCAAAATGGCAATCAGGGCAAATGCAAAAAACTGCCACCGCTTTTGCCAGCGGCCATACTCCGAAATAAACTTTTCATTGGCCGTAAAATAGCCGGCCAGAAAAACAACCAGCAGGAATTTTACAATTTCACTGGGCTGAAAGCCAAACAGGTTCACTTTTACGCCACTTCCTTCCGGCCCGGTACCAAACAGGATGGTCAGAAACAGCAATCCGGCGGCACCTAACGCCCATGGCCAACCGTTTGCAGCCCTTGGGTCATTTCGAAACAGAAACAGTCGAAAAAGCCCTGAGTCGGTGGTAAACTTTCGCAGGTTAAAAAACTGCAGAAGTGTAATGCCCACCATTCCGCCGACAAAATAGAAAAGGGTGCTTTTCCCAAAAAAGCGGTCACGCAAGGGATCCTGCAGTGACAACAGGGTCAGGAATGAAATACCAACCAGCAGCATGAGTATCGGCAGGATCATTTGGTCGGAATGCGGAAAGCGGGCTGAAAGAAAAAAATGCAGTAAAAAAAAGGTGGCAAAAAAAACAATCACTATCGTCCAATACCATTTGGCTACCTCGTCCGGCGTCCGCACAATGAGGGCCTTTTCTTTACGCAGGTTATTAAAGTCATGGGTGGAAAAAAGCCGGATTGTATGAGGCGACTGTGTAAACGTAAAGCTGCGGTCTTTATCCAGTTCTTCCAATCCTTGTGAGGAGCCAAACTGGTAACCCGGTTGCAAAGGACTCAACTCGTAGGCTTTGTTGTCGGGCAGGCCATTGAAAGCAAATTTACCCTCACCATTTGTACGGGCATAAGCTGCCAGTGAAACCAGCTGGCGCCGGTTGAACGAATCCAGCCGGTAATTCTTTTGCAGCGTAGGGGTAGCTTCCCGAACGGTGCGTCCTTCATCCTGTACCGACTCGCTGTACAAACTGTCCTGCGGAATGATCATCTGCAGTCGCACCAATACACCGGCAATGGGAGCCTCCTCCTTTGTTTGCACGGTTCCACTGATGGTATACTGTCCCAGGTTTACATCCACGGCAGATGGCAATGGTGGCGGAGATCGTTTCTCTATGTCAAAGCGTAGCGAATCATTGCCGCTAAAACCAATCAGGGCACGGGAAAGCTTTGCCCTTTTGCGAAAAGATTCGCCACCTCTTGTAAAAGCCACTTCTGTAGGCACCTCAAAAGCTTTTTTGTTCAGCTCTCCAATGTTGTCAATCTCTTCAAACTTTGTAAAACCCTGCGCCGCCACTGAACGGATCAATTCAATATCCCGTCGGTCTTCAAAATAAAACCCTCTTTGCAGCAGGGACGCCAGGTTATCTGCCGTATTGGGATTGTTCAGATTAATCATTGAACCATCTCCCAGTCGCCTGGGCACTTCTTTAAAATCGTTTTCCAGCACGGCAAACAGCTGGATAAAAAGGTACAGTAAAGCCGCACCAAGCGACAAAAGGAATACACGTTCTATATTTCTACTCCGGATAAATGAAGCCATGTTTGCAGTTATTTGGGTAACGAATCGTTTCTGAGAATAATTGTATCGCGAAGGGTCCCGGTAAGGCTTCTTTCAGCAGGAAGGAAAACCTGACGCTGCACGGGCACAGCACAATTCAGGAACTGCACATTTCTGAGCTGCAGTCCCCTGCCCTGTAATACCACTGCAGTAGCAAAGTCTTTAAAAACGATGTTCTCCAGCAAAAGAACCTTGTTGTTTGTTGTGGCAAAAAAGGCCGGCCCTGCGTAAGCAGAATCGCTTTGCAGGATAATACCATTCCCATTGATGCGCAGGGTATCCTGCCGGACAAACAGAGTATCTCCCACTACGATAGATTGACCATAAAGTGCGCCTGTAAGATTGATGGTATTGGCGGCTAGGCCCAAGCTATCAGCCAAATGTTTTTCTGCTGCATTGGGAGTATAGGCCGTTGTTTCTGCATTTGTCTGTTCATCCCCGCTGCCGTTTTCTTCCCGCAACAATAACCACACACAAGCAGCTGCCAGCAAAAGGCAGAGAGTCGCCAGGATAGGAACCAGTGTGCTTCGCCCCCCTTTCTTTACCGGGGAACGGTGCGCCGGTGTCTCCTCTTTGTGCCTGGCAACAGGAGCTACCTCTTCATTATTTTCGTTTTTTTTTGACTGAACGGGCTTCGTGGCTTTGATCTTCAGGGGTTTTTTGTGGTTACGTACAATCACTACTGTTATATTGTCTTTGCCCCCGGCAACATTGGCGGCATCAACCAGTGCCTGTGCTTTTTCTGCAAGCGAGCTGCCGGCAAGCAGAATGCCGGTCATTTCCCGGTTGTTAACCAGGTCTGTCAATCCATCGCTGCAAAGCATCAGCACATCCCCGGGTAAGAAAGGCGAAGAACCTGTTTCTATGTAATCTTCCTTAATATCAAGCTGCGGATCAAATCCCAGCGCCTTGTTGATCTCGTTACGCTTGGGGTGTGCCATGGCTTCCTGTTCGGTCAGTCGTCCGCTGTCTTCTAGAAATCCAACGAACGAATGGTCTTTGGTCACCTTCACCAGCGATTGATCCCGCAGGAGGTAAAGCCGCGTATCACCCACATGTGCATAATAAAACTGGTTGTTCTCCACATCCACCAAAGCAACAGTCAGCACGCAGGCCATTTGATCTTTTCCCTGGGCCTGTAGCTTTTCATTGTAAATGGCTGTATTGGCCTGTAAAATTCCCTGTTTCAGTGTTTGCAGGGGATTGGCGCCTATTTGTTGCAGTTTTTGGTAGAGCGTTTCCCGGGCAATTTCCGCCGCAACCTCTCCGCCCTCGTATCCTCCTACACCATCAATCACGCAGGCCACAATCCACCCGTTGGGCAGGGTATCGGCAAGAAAAGTATCTTCATTGTTGTCACGGATCCTGCCTGTATTGGTAATGCCAAAAAAGTTCTCAGCCATTCTTTTTATGGGTGTTTTTAATTTCAGCGAAATGGGCAATGAGCATGAACACACAAATACCCAGGAGTACCAGTGAAATAACTGCAGACATGGTTATGGTTTAAAGATGTTAACACCTACGATACCGTTCAGCAAAATGCGGGAATTGAAAGGCAGCTCTGCCCACTGCGGCGAACCTTCATCACTGCGAGAAACTTCCCTTTCGTTGAGTACCGTTTTTTCGCCAAAAGAGGCCAGTAAAAATTTGTTCTCGTCTTTATTAAAACGGATTTTCAGGTGCGGCGAATTCACCCAGTCGGAAGGAATTTTAAAAATCTGGCTTCCTTCTGCGGTTTCGTCTTTGCCGCTGACGGTGATCTCTTCATCCCGCATAAAATATTCGATTTTTTTACCGGCGAATTCCTTATCGGGGACAATGGTTTCAAACCGTGCCAGCGCACCGGCTGTGCTGGCGGATGGGGATGCAGCACCCGGCGTATTCTTGATCTGCCGCTCATCCAGCACCAGGTCTTCACGGTAAGGCACTTCGTAATACCCTTCGCTGTAAAAATGAAAACCTTTTAAAATATCGGGGTTGATGTCAAAGGTCTGCGCAATGCCTGTTTGCCGCGGAATAAACGTTACCCGCAGGTTTTCGGCCGTTTGGGTATTCGGCGCACTGTCCGGCAGCAGTTTTCCAATGAAACTGATATCGCCGCTGGCATATTCGGGGTGCGACACAAAACGAAAGATCCAGCGACTTGCGGAAGGCTCAACGGTTTTTCCCAGGGCACGGTATTCTTTCAAAAGACCATAAATCTTTTTTAGTGATTCGTGAACAATAATGCCGAAGATGCCTTTTTTGTTTTCCATAAAAAGGCGGTAGTCATCTGGATTCAGGCAAATGATGTATTCGTGGTAAAACACCACTCTTTCAGCAAAGGACAGATCCTTTACCGACTCCTTGAATTTTTCAATGATATAATGATAGACATCGTTTGGTGTAAGAGATGGCGGCGCAGTGTCCGTACGTTCGGCTTCTTTCTTTAAAAAGAAATCATGCAGGCCAATGCGTTGCCAGAAAGTTTGTTTTGACTTCATGCAAGTGAGTTAGTGCCATAAAAGTACTGCAAACCACTAATGAAAATGCGGTACAGAAAATTGTGTTGGTATTCTTAAAATTTTGTGCCCAAAAGCCAAAACCATGTAAACCAACAGAAAGAAAGATGACCAAAGCAAGCTTTCTTTAAGTCTTTCGGCCATCCAAATCGTCTGCACCAAATCTCTTTTCACCACCAACCTTTCCCTATCAAAATATCCCAGTATTCAATACCGGATGTCAAATATCAATAATCAAAATTCCAAATGCCGGGCTTGTCTTGGCAGGAAAATTGAAAATACTAGCTCACACCACAAAAACTACAAACTTCCACATGAAGGTAACCAGCTATCCAGGCTATCCATTTCCACTTGGAGCAAATTGGGACGGACAGGGTGTCAACTTCGCACTATTCAGTGAAAACGCAACTGCTGTTGAACTTTGCCTGTTCGACAGTAAGGATGAAACCATTGAAACAGCCCGCATACGCGTAAAAGAACGAACAAACAGCATCTGGCATATCTACCTGCCCGGTCTGGGACCTGGCCAGCTTTATGGCTATCGCGTCTATGGCCCTTATGAACCGCAGGCCGGCCACCGCTTCAATCCTAATAAATTGCTGATTGACCCGTATGCCAAAGCCATATCCGGTACTATCAACTGGAATGACGCCCTTTTTGGGTATGAAATGGGACATCCTGAAGAAGACCAGAGCTTTAGCGATTTGGACAGCGCTCCTTATATACCAAAATCCGTTGTCATCGATCCTAGGTTTGACTGGGAAGGCGATAAACTTCCGCGGATTCCTTATCACCGCAGCATTATTTACGAAACCCATGTAAAAGGTTTCACGAAACTGCATCCTGCCATACCGGAAGAAATCCGGGGCACCTACGCTGCCATTGCACACCCGGTTACCATACAATACCTGAAAGAGCTGGGAATTACGGCAATTGAGCTCATGCCTGTGCACCATTTTGTGCTGGATAAATTTTTAGCTGATAAAGGCCTCTCCAACTATTGGGGATACAACACTATTGGTTTTTTTGCACCTGATGTGCGATATGCCAGTGCCGGAGGGTTGGGCGAACAGGTGTTTGAATTCAAAACCATGGTAAAGGAGCTGCACAAGGCCGGCATTGAAGTGATTCTTGACGTGGTGTACAACCATACGGCCGAAGGCAATCACCTGGGACCAACGCTTTCCTTTCGCGGCATCGATAACCTCTCCTACTACCGCCTTACCGAGGACAAGCGCTACTACATGGATTACACCGGAACCGGCAATACGCTCAACGCCATGATGCCAACCGTACTGCGGCTGATCATGGACAGCCTGCGCTATTGGGTGCTGGAGATGCATGTGGACGGGTTCCGGTTTGACCTTGCCGCATCACTGGCAAGAGAACTGCACGAAGTGGACCGCCTGGGTTCCTTTTTCGATATTATACACCAGGACCCGGTGATCTCGCAGGTAAAGCTGATTGCGGAACCCTGGGATATTGGTGAAGGTGGTTACCAGGTGGGCAACTTCCCGCCCGGCTGGGCCGAATGGAACGGAAAGTACCGCGACTGTATGCGGGATTACTGGCGGGGCGCCGAAAGCATGCTGGGTGAATTTGCCCTGCGCTTCACCGGTAGTCCGGACCTTTACGAAGACAACAACCGCCAGCCTACCGCCAGCATCAACTTTATTACGGCACATGATGGTTTTACGCTTCGCGACCTTGTCTCCTACAACGAAAAACACAATGAGGCCAATGGTGAGGGCAACAACGACGGTGAGAGTCATAACCGCAGCTGGAATTGCGGGCACGAAGGTGAGACCAACGAAAAGGCCATTCAAATGCTGCGGAAAAAACAGATGCGTAACTTTTTAACAACGCTGTTTCTTTCGCAGGGTGTACCGATGCTTGTTGCCGGTGATGAACTGGGCAGAACACAAAGAGGAAACAACAACGCCTATTGCCAGGATAACGAGATATCCTGGATAGATTGGGAAGGTGCAGACATGGACCTGCTGACCTTTAGTAAAAAGATCATTCATTTTGCCCGGCGGCACCCGGTATTCAACCGGCGCCGATGGTTTAAAGGGCAGCCTTACAAAGGCGTTGGCGTGGAAGACATTGCCTGGTTCAGGCCAGATGGCGAGGAAATGAATGAAGAAAACTGGCGGGATGATTTTGCCAAAACGCTGGGCATTTTTCTAAACGGAAAAGCCATTCCTTCACCCGGTCCCAAAGGCGAAAAAATCGTTGATGATAATTTCTTTCTCATTTTTAATGCTTATCACGATACTATATCGTTCCTGCTGCCTCCACAAAAATTCGGTCGGCGGTGGGTAAAAATCCTCGATACCGCTATTGATTATTTTGAAGAAACCGGCGAAATCATCCCGGCAAAACACACAATCAACATCGAAGGCCGCTCAATTGTCCTGTTAAAAGAAGCAACGAAATGACTATAGAGAAGATGGATGTAACCAAACGTGGCATCGGAATTAATTTGAATACAGAAAATGTGGCTGAAGTAACGGTTTGGTCGCCGTTGGCAAATGCCGTCTCTGTTATTACAAAGGATATCGAAATTCCTTTGCAGAAGGGCGAGATGGGTTACTGGCAAACCACAACAGCGGAAATTAAGGAAGGCAGTTTGTATAAGATACAGGTGGATGATGCGATGCCCTTCCCCGACCCCGCTTCGTTGTTTCAACCCACAGGTGTTCACAACGAATCTGAGGTGGTAAACTTAGGAAGTTACTCCTGGAAAGAAACAACATGGAACAACCTTCCGCTGGAAGATTACATCATTTATGAATTGCACGTGGGAACGTTTACTGCAGAAGGCACATTTGCAGCGGCTGCAGAAAAACTGGATCATCTAGTTTCCCTTGGCATTACAGCAATCGAGATCATGCCTGTGGCACAGTTCCCCGGTGACCGAAATTGGGGATACGACGGTGTATTTCCATTTGCTGTGCAAAATAATTATGGCGGTCCGCAAGGTCTGCAACAACTGGTGGATGCCTGTCATCAAAAAGGACTTGCGGTGATCCTCGATGTGGTGTATAATCACCTGGGGCCGGAGGGAAATTATCTGGGTTCATTTGGACCCTATTTCACCGGCAAGTACAACACACCCTGGGGAAACGCTATCAATTTTGACGATGAATGGTGCGATGGCGTGCGCCGGTATTTTTTGGAAAATGCGCTAATGTGGTTTCGTGATTTCCGCATTGATGCCTTGCGGCTTGATGCTGTGCATGCCATCAAAGATTTCAGCCCTGTGCATATCCTGCAGGAGATCAGGTTGCAGGTAGATGAACTGATGCAACAAACCGGAAGAAAACATTACCTGATCGTTGAACTTGACCTGAATGACGCCCGTTTTATTAACCCGGTAACGAAAGGGGGCTTTGGCATGGATGCGCAATGGATCGATGAATTTCACCATGCGCTAAGGGTAACAACCGGACAGGAAAAGACCGGCTATTATTCCGACTTTACCGGAATTGATCACCTGGCAAAATCTTACCGTGATGCCTATGTGTATGACGGACAATGGTCGCCACACCGCAACAAAACCTTTGGCATTAAAGCGCAAGAAAATCCCGGACATCAGTTTATAGTTTTTTCGCAGAATCACGACCAGGTGGGCAACCGCATGCTTGGTGAAAGAACCAGCCAGCTGGTAAGTTTTGAGACACAAAAACTGATGGCAGCGGCAGTTATCCTGAGCCCCTTTTTACCGATGCTGTTTATGGGTGAAGAATGGAGTGAGCCACACCCTTTTCAGTATTTCGTCAGCCATACCGACCCCGAACTAGCTGAAGCTGTTCGCAAAGGTCGCAAAGCGGAATTTGCCGCCTTCCATGCGCAGGGTGAAGCACCGGACCCGATGGCAGAAGAAACGTTCAACAATTCCAAACTGCAGTGGCATCTTTTGAATGAAGGCCAGCATAAGACAATGTTGGAATTCTACAAAGAATTGATCCGGCTCCGTAAACAAAACAGTGTCCTGAAAAAGACTGACCGGAAAAACCTGACAGCAACACCTGATGTCCAAAACAAAACATTGATCGTTCACCGTTGGCAGGAAAATGAAAAGATTATTTGCCTGATGAACTTTGCAGACGAACACCGCATTTTTAATCTGGACAAAGCGGGCCAGGGACAGATCCTGCTCGACTCTGCAGATGCGAAATGGGGCGGTCCCGGTAGGGCTTCACAGGAGAACGATGTTATCAAACTGCAACTGCAATCCATTGTTGTACTGCAACAATAATTTCCATATCTACTCTCAACCCATTCAACCATGTTCAATCCAGTTTCCACATACCGCATCCAGTTTCATAAAGATTTCTCATTTGAAAAACTAGAACAGATCATTCCTTATCTCCAGCAGCTTGGCGTTACGACGCTGTACGCCTCTCCAGTTTTTGAAGCGGTACCCGGCAGCACCCACGGCTATGACGCCGTGAACCCGCTTCGCATCAACCCGGAGGTAGGTACTGAAGAAAGCTTCAGAGTTATCCGGCAAAAGCTTGCTGATGCAGGCATTCACTGGCTGCAGGATATTGTTCCCAACCACATGGCGTTTGACCATCGCAATCCCTGGCTGATGGATGTGCTGGAAAAAGGCGAACAATCCATTTATGCTTCCTTCTTTGACATCACATGGACCACCGGGTTGTTCAAAGGAAAACTGATGGTTCCCTTCCTGGGAGATACGCTTGATGGGGTCATCGACAAAGGTGAATTGAAACTGTCTTATGAAGATGGTCGATTTGTGCTGAAATATTACGAAAGCTGGTACCCGCTGAAGATCTATTCTTACTTAACGGTATTAGGCGCCGCTGAGGGTAATGACGCTACCAAAAACCTGGCGGAGCAGATTGACCAAATCCATCAACTGGAGGAAAGCAGTGCATTGCATACCCGGTGGAACGAACTGCTGTTGCAGATGCAATCGCTGATGAAAAATGAAGTAGTGCGAAATGCGATCCAGGAGGGCATGGAAGCGATCAACAATGACAAAGAAAAAATCAGGCAATTGGCCGGTGAACAATATTACCGCCTTTGCCACTGGCAGGAAACGGATGAACGCATCAACTACCGCCGGTTTTTTACTGTCAATGGTTTGATTTGCCTGAACATCCAGGATCCAAAGGTCCTGGAAGAACATCACCGCTTTATCAGGCAAATGGTGGATGAGGGACTTTTCCAGGGGTTGCGCATCGATCATATAGATGGCCTGTACAATCCAACTGAATACCTGCACCGTCTGCGGGCAATGTCCGGCGATGAAACCTATATTATTGTTGAAAAAATCCTGGAACCGGGAGAAGATCTTCCCTCCCATTGGCCGATACAGGGTAATACAGGCTACGACTTTCTTTCCATGGTGAATAACCTGTTTACCCGCAAGGAAAGCGCAGCTGCCTTTACTGATTTTTACGAAGAACTCACCGGCGACTACAGCAGTATTCACCAGCAGTTGCACAATAAAAAATCGCACATTTTATATGAACACATGGGTGGTGAGCTGGAGAACCTTTACCAGCTCTTTCTTCAACTGAACCTGGCTGATAAACGGCAGCTGGCAAGAATCCCACCCGACGACCTGAAATCAGCTATTGGAGAGTTCCTGATTCAGTGCCCGGTGTACCGGTTCTATGGCGACAGGTTTCCATTGAGCGGCGATGAGGAAAAATCCGTACGGGACATTTTACAACGGCTGCGGAAAAGTGGAGAATCGCATGAAGCTGTTTCCATTTTGGAAAACGTGTTGCTCCATCGCCCGCATGAGAACAATGCTGAACTGAATGATCGCATCCTGCAATATTACCAGCGTATGATGCAGTTTACCGGTCCGCTCATGGCAAAAGGTGTAGAAGACACCCTTATGTACACCTACAACCGGTTTATCGGGCATAACGAAGTAGGTGATTCACCGGAAGCTTTTGGCAATACAGCAGAAGGCTTTCACCGTAAAATGCTGGCACGAAAAGAACAATGGCCGTTATCGCTAAACGCCACATCTACCCACGATACAAAACGTGGAGAAGATACCCGTGCACGACTGAATGTAATCACCGACCTACATGAAGAATGGCTGGCAAAGGTTACCGAATGGAGGGAGATGAATAAGGCACTGAAAAAAGAGGGCGCACCGGATGACAATGATGAATATTTTGTGTACCAGGCCCTGGTTGGCAACTTTCCAATGCCCGGTGAAGATGAGGATGATTTTATAAACCGCATCCAGGCGTATATACAAAAAGCCCTGCGGGAAGCCAAAGTGCATTCCAACTGGACCACACCGAATACCGAATACGAGGAGGCCGTCAAAGCCTTTGCCGTTGCCCTGCTGGATAAAAGCGGCGCATTTTGGAAAAGCTTTACAGCCTTCCAGGATCAGGTTATTGACCATGGCATTATCAACTCGCTTTCGCAGGTGGTATTGAAGTTTACCTGTCCCGGTGTACCGGATGTTTACCAGGGATGTGAGTTCTGGGACTTCAGCTACGTGGATCCTGACAACCGCCGCCCGGTAAACTTTGAAAAACGATTGGCGGTATTGCAATCGTTTGAAGACAAAAGCGAGGAAGAACTATTTACAGAACTATGGGAGCAGCGGTACAATGCACAGGTAAAGCTATGGCTCACCCAAGAGTTGTTCCGGCTCCGCAAAAGCAATCCTGATCTTTTTGCCGAGGGCGAATACATACCGCTACATGTGGAAGGAACGTATAAAAATCATGTGCTGGCCTTTGCCCGCCGGCACAAAACTTCTGTGCAGGTAGTTGCCGTTCCGCTGCACACTGCTTTGCTTTGTAAAGAGCAGGGCAAATCTTTTTTTGAAATAGACTGGAAGGATACACGGGTAACCCTTCCCAAGGAAATTGAAAGCAGCCTTGAAACCCATTTTACCCGTACCCAAATTGAGAAAGGAAAAGGATTGCTGGCAAGCGAGTTGTTCAGCCGCTTCCCCATTGCTATCCTGAAAGCAAGACAGGAAACCAATGTACGTGGTGCCGGAGTATTGCTGCACATATCCTCGCTGCCGTCACCATTCGGCATAGGCGACATGGGTCCCGAAGCCAAACATTTTGCCGATTTTTTATACCGTACCCGGCAAAAATACTGGCAGCTACTGCCGCTGAATCCCACTGAAGAAGGCCAGGGTTATTCTCCTTATAGTGCTCTTTCCAGTAAGGCCGGTTATCCCCTGCTCATTTCACCTGAACTCTTGGTAAAAGATGGTTTACTGCAGGCAGAAGATCTCAGATCGCGACAACGGCCGCGGGAAAACCATACAGATTTTCGCGAAGCGGAAAAGGTAAAAGAAGAACTGTTTGAAAAAGCTTTTTCAACTTTTTTGCAGGCAAAAGAGCATCCCTTGCAGGAAGCGTTCAAGCAGTTTACCAAAAAAGAAAAAGAGTGGCTGGATGATTTTGCGCTTTTTATGCAGTTAAAAAAAGTGCACGAAGGCAGGCCCTGGTTTGACTGGCCCGATGAGTATAAAAAGCGGGATGAAGAGGCGCTGAAAAAGTTTGCACAAAAACACAGCAAGGAACTCAAAAAGATCAAATGGCTGCAGTTTGTTTTTGCCCGCCAATGGCACGACCTGCGTTCGTATTGCAACAGCCGCAATATTCAATTTATTGGTGACCTGCCTTTTTATATCTCCTACGATTCCAGCGATGTGTGGGCTGAAAAGGAAATTTTTGCCATTGATGCAGACGGCCGCCGTACCGGCATGGCCGGTGTGCCGCCGGATGCTTTCAGCGATGACGGGCAGTTATGGGGTATGCCCGTATTTAAATGGGATGTTTTGAAAGAAAACGGTTATGCATGGTGGATAGGCAGGCTCCGGAAGAACATCGAATTGTTTGATCTTGTCCGGCTGGATCACTTCCGCGCTTTTGCCGCTTACTGGGAAGTACCCGAAGGGGAACAAACAGCCAAAAACGGCAAGTGGATTCCCGGTCCCGGAGCAGATTTTTTCCAGGCGGTTGAAACTGCACTGGGAGAATTGCCTTTTGTTGCCGAAGACCTTGGCGATATAGATGCGGATGTGCTGAACCTCCGCGATGCATTCAGGTTGCCGGGAATGAAAGTATTGCAGTTTGCCTTTGGGGGTGATATGCCACAGTCGGATTACATTCCGCACAATTACGAAAAAAATTTCCTGGTGTATACCGGCACACATGACAACAACACTACTGTTGGCTGGTTCCGTACCGAAGCCGGTGAAGATGTAAAGAACCGCATCCGGCAGTATGCAGGCGCCGACATTAACGAAAGCAATATTTATCATGTTTTTGCACGCCTCGCTTACGGTTCGGTGGCATCCATAGCTATCCTTCCCATCCAGGATGTATTAGGGCTTGATGAGTCGGCACGAATGAATGTGCCTTCTTCGGCGCAAAACAACTGGTCGTGGCGGCTGACACCGGGGCAGCTAAACCAGGCAACAGAGCGGCTTTTGCTGGAATGGACCCGGGTGTATAACAGGGATTGATATTGAGATATTGGGTTATTGGATATTATATACACTTCTATTGCACAAAAAAAGATGTAGTAGAAAATAAAAGTATCCCACTGTCTGAATGTCCCAATATCAAAATCTGCAATAAAAAATCCCGAAACAAAGCGGGATTTTTTCACTTCTATAATTAACCATAATTACGCATGCATTGTACGGCCGTGGTGATGGCCTTTGTGACCAGGGCCATACGCCGGTTCTCGTCTTGTGGTCAGCGCAGCACCAATTTCCAGGATACCCAACACCAGGTGCGGCACATACACATAATCGGCAAAGCCGAAAATCCAGGGCGACATCGCAAGGATCAAACCACTCAGCATGTCCAGCGTCAGGTGCGTACGCATGGAGATTCCACTTGTAACGCCCATTTCATAATCGGTGAACAAACTGTACAGAATAGCACTGGCACCTAAAATAACCGGCACCCATGTTTCAGCGCCTCCCCGGTCGAAACCAAAAATCCACGGCGCAGCAATCAGCAGCGCTCCTACCAGATAGTCCAGGTAACCATGGACTTTCGTTGATAATAACCTCATATACATTCATTTTTTGATTCATAAGCGTTTATTCATATTGTATGCCACTCTGGTCTAACCGACATTAATTTTTATTCTTATTTACTATTCTAAAAAAGATGTAACACCGTTTTGTATTAGACCTGTCAACGCTCTAAAAGTCTGAACCAGCAAGTGATACGTCCCGCTCCGGCGGGACTTTTTTATGCAATCTTTTTCCACATTCGCTAAATTTTTTAGGAAGAGGCGTTAATTTGCCCAAAAGAACTGCAATGGCTACGCATATAAAATGTCCCCGGTGTACACATGCTTTTGACGTGGAGCAGGTATTGTCATCAGATGTAGAGCATAAAATCAAACAGGAATACGAACAGAAACTGCAACAATCCCTGAGTTCTATAGAAGCCGAACGCATGAAACTGGCGGCACAACAAACCGAATTTGAGGAGAAGCGTAAAAAGCAGAATGAGATCTTCCAGGAGCGGCTGCAGCAGGAAAGGCTAAAGCTGGAGCAGCAGGCATTGGCAGAAAAAGAAAAACTGCAGGCAGAATTGCAGCAGCAGATCCGCAAATCTGTAGCACAGGATTACGAGAACCAGCTGCGCATCCTGAAAGAGTCTGACCAGGAAAAAGAAGCCAAGCTAAAAACAGCACAACAGCGGGAACTGGAATTCATGCGCCGTGAAAAGGAATTGCAGACGAAAGAATCGGAACTTGAACTGCAGTTACAGAAAAAGCTTTTACAGGAAAAAGCAGTCCTGCTGGACCAATTACGCCGGGATGAAGAAAATCGCCTGGCAATGAAAGAAGAAGAACACCTTTTCCGGATGAAAGACCTGCAGATGCAGCTGGAAGAACAAAAAAAGCTGATCGAAGAAATGAAAAAACGTGCCGAGCAGGGCTCCATGCAGCGCCAGGGCGAAGTGCAGGAATTGCTGCTGGAAGAGCTGCTGAAAGACCATTTCCCTTTTGACATTATCAGCGAAGTAGGCAAAGGTGTGGAAGGTGCCGACTGCATGCAAACCGTACGCAATCATCTCGGCCATGATTGCGGTAAGATCATTTTTGAAAGCAAGCGCACCAAAACCTTCCAGCAAAGCTGGGTTGAAAAGCTAAAGAACGACATGCGCAGCCAGGGCGCCGATGTGGCCATTATTGTAACACAGGCTTACCCGAAAGATTTCAAATGCTTTGGCGAGTTGGATGGGGTTTGGGTTTGCTCGTTTGGTGAAGTGATTGCATTGACCACCGCCATGCGCCATACCATCATTCGCATAGCCGAAACAAAAAAGGGTGAAGAAAATAAGGGTGAAAAAATGCAGTTGCTGTATGATTACCTTACCGGCAACGAATTCCGCCAGCAGATGGAAACCATCGTGGAAGGTTTTATGTCGATGAAAATCTCCATCGACAAAGAGCGCATTCAAATGGAAAAGCTGTGGAAAGAGCGGGAAAAACAATTGCACAAAGTGCTGATCAGCACCTCCGGTTTATACGGTTCCATCAAAGGCATTGCCGGTGCTTCGGTAGGCAACATTGCTTTGTTGGAAAATGAACAAGCGACTGCAGATGAACCAAACTTACTGCTGAAAGAATGACCGCTGCGTTGATTTATTTTTCTGCATTTGCCGTTTACTGGCTAGTGGATTATTACGCCGGCAAACACCGGCAGCAACTTTCACTTACCCGTGCCTGTACACCACCGGCTGTTGCGGCCACCGATATAGTAGTGAATGGCCGTCAACTGGATATGGAAGATCGGGAACTGCACACGATGCTGAGCAAACGTTTTCATTATTACCAATGGTTGAATGAAGACAATAAGCATCTCTTTCGTGCCAGGCTGCACCGTTTTCTAAAAGCAAAAATCTTTATCATCAAAAATGAAGAAGGCTTTCGCGAAATGCCGGTACTGGTGTGTGCAGCGGCCGTACAACTGACATTCGGCCTTCGGGAATACAATTTGCCTTTTTACCGGTACATCCGCATTTATCCTGAAGAATTCTTTTCCCATGACTATTTGCGAATTCTGGCAGGAAACGTTAGCCAAAATACCATTTCGGTTGCCTGGAATCACTTGCTGCATGGTTATCAGGATGCGCTGGACGGATCTAATGTGGGCTTGCACGAAATGAGTCATGCCCTGTATTTTCAGAAAATAGAAGTGGAAAAAAAGTATGCAAGGGTGTTTGCCCGGCGTTTTGAACACCTGATGACTAATTGCTCACTAGCTGCGCAAACAGAATTGACAGGTGCCAAAAACCTTTATTCCTCTTATGCTGATAAAAACGAGCAAGAATTCTGGGCTGAAACCGTTGAACTTTTCTTTGAGCGGCCACAGGATCTGCAGAACCATTATCCTGCTGTGTTTGCGGCCATGGTTCAATTATTAAGACAAAATCCCATACAAAAAGAGGATCCTGTTTTGCGAAGGAAGATACCCGTACGCCTGCTACGCTTCCAGCACCGAATGGCTATCAGGCAGTGACCCAGGCCAGGCAAATCTCCTCGAAAAGCTGGTACTGCAAAGAGAGCTGGTGTGCTTTATCCGGTGCGTATAAAGTAGTCGCTATATTACCGCTCTCCGCTATTTGAAAAGGTTGGATGCGGATCATTTCGCTGAAATCTACGCCACCGTAACTCCACCATTTGAATACAGCCTCTTTTACAGACCATAAAAGAGTGAGCTGGTGGATTTGATTCTGGTTTGCATCGCTGGTTAGGTGAGCATCCTTGTTAGCAGCTTTTTGTAAATTGTCCGTAGTCCATTGCGCATTAAACAAGTCCAGTTCGTTGGGATGCAAAAATTTCTCCCTTATTCGTTCCACTTTCGCCGAAGGCACCTCGATGTCCACTCCCACCCGTTTGTTGCGGCTGACGATGGCGGCTGCGTAATCGCTGCAATGCGATATCGAAAAGTGAAATGCTTCGTCATCAAGATAGGGTTTGCGGGTATCGGCAATTTTGATCAGCTCAAGGGGGAAAGCAGGAAAAAGGTGGCGCAGCAGGTAACGTCCGGCCAGGTGCTGCAGGCGTTTGTGCGGATGGGTTATATCGCGTTGCAGCGGCACATTAAAAAATGATTCCACTTCATCAATCTTCCAGACAGCCAGTTTCGTATCACCGTCAATATCCTGTTGAAAAAAAATAGGCATCGTTTGCTATTTACCAGTTATTTTGCTCCGTCCGAAATCAAAAGTAAAAAGGCAAAATTCAAAATACGCATGATTTTATCCGATAAGCGCATACTGGAAGAAATGGAGAAGGGTACGATCAAGATTGAGCCGTACAAAAGGGAATGTCTTGGCAGCAACAGTTATGATGTGCACCTGGGAAAGATGCTGGCTACCTACCGTGAGCATATCCTGGATGCCAAAAAACACAACGAGATTGAGTATTTTGAAATTCCTGAAGATGGCTTTGTGCTTTACCCGCACATCTTTTACCTGGGTGTAACCATGGAGTATACCGAGACACATGCGCATGTTCCTTTTCTTGAAGGCAAATCCTCTACCGGGCGCCTGGGTATCGACATTCATGCGACTGCCGGAAAAGGTGATGTTGGCTTTTGCGGCAACTGGACGCTGGAAATCTCCGTAAAGCAACCGGTGAAAGTTTACGCCGGCATGCCGGTAGGACAATTGATTTATTTTCCTGTGGAAGGTGATATCGAGGTGAAATACAACCAAAAAGCTAACGCCAAGTACAGCGGTCAGCCCAACCGGCCGGTGGAAAGCATGATGTGGAAGAATACGTTCTGATATAACGAAACAAAAAGTGGCAGCAAACTATACTGTTCTTGTAAAGCAAGAAATTCCGGATTAAAAACAGGTTCAGCTGGTTTTGATTTGTTTTCTCCCGTAACTGAAAATCAGTTGCTGTTTCCGGAAGTAGCTAGGTAGTCTGCAGTAGAGCCTATATTTTTTCCTGTAGCCAGTTGGCAAAATCGGCAATCGTGTAAAAAATCTCGTCAGGAAGAAGTTCTTTCAGTTTTTCCGGTTCGGCTGTTTCAGCCCAAGCTGCTGCAATCACCGGTACTCCAACCTTTCTGCTTGCTGTAATATCGCTCGGTGCATCGCCAACATAGATCACTTCTTCTTTTTTTATGTTTTCAAAATGATCAAGAACCAACTGTATGCCTTCCGGTTTTCTTGGTCCGGCTGGCATGCCGGTTTCTATAAATTCAAAATATCCATTCAAGCCAAACTTTTCCAATGAAATTGTAGTGCTGTATTTTCCTTTCCCTGTGACTATTGCCAAACGGATATTTTTTTCTTTCAGCATGTCCAGCAAATCTTTGATTCCATCAAAAGGCGATGGGCAAATCCCGTGAAAAGAGTCATAATAATGCAGGTAATCGGCAACACCTTTGTCATAATGATCTGGCGCCAGTGCCATGATTGTCCCTTCCTCTGACGGCCCAAAAGTGGCTATTATTTCTGCGTCTGAAACAGTCCTTCCAACAAGTGGTTCAATGGAGCTACGGAACGCTTTAATACAAAGGGGAAGTGTATTGCCGATGGTTCCGTCCAGGTCAAAAATGACGGCTTTTATCTTGTTCATTTATGGTTAAATTTTCGCTAAACACGCAGTTTGAGTATAGATTAAATTGTCGACACTTTTCTTCCGTGATGTTGGCTACTGTCGAACAACATGGCTTTGGCATTTGACTGTCAAAGCTGCATGTATGTATGATTTTATCAACCCAATGAATGGTCAATCAATTGGAACCAAAAATATATGCTTCAAATGAATTAGCAGTAAACGAATATTCCCAATCATACAGATTACCACCAGGCAAATACCGTCCACAGTCCTATGTTTATTTGCCTATAATGTTAACGCCCATAGCAAGTATCCGCGCCGCTTATCCCCTTCTTCAACCGCCCTTTTTTTATTTGGCACTTCAATACAATAGACGCTGCAGGAGCCGATAGATTAAAAGAATTTTATACCAAAACAACCATCATGAAACGCTTTGTACTTGGACTCCTGTTCGCAAGTCTGATTTCACCTTCTTTTGCACAAATCACGCTGACACAGCTTCCCAGCGGCGGCAATAAAAAAGCTTTTGTAGGGGAACGCATTGGCCTCACCGATGTCACTATCCGCTATGACCGTCCTGCCGTCAAAGGCCGCGAAGGCAAAATCTGGGGAAGCCTCGTACCGGTTGGTTATGTTGACCAGGGCTTTGGTTCCAGCAAGGCCGCACCCTGGCGGGCCGGTGCCAACGAGGCCACCACCATTGAATTTTCGAACGATGTAAAAATTGAAGGGCAGCCGTTGAAGAAAGGCAGGTATGGCTTCTTCATTGCTTATGAACCGGGGGAAGCAACACTGATTTTCTCCAACAACTCCACCGACTGGGGTAGTTATTATTACAACGAAAAAGAAGATGCCCTGCGGGTAAAAGTTAAACCTGTAGCCACCAGCAACAGTGTTGAATGGCTTCGTTACGAATTCATGGATCAAACAGAAAATGCAGCCACCATTGCGCTGGTCTGGGAAAAGCAGATGATCCCCTTCCGCGTGGAAACCGATTATATCAGTCACCAGATTGCATCGTTTCAAAACGAACTGCGTACCCAAAGAGGGTTTTTCTGGCTGCCCTGGATGCAGGCCGCACAATGGTGCCTGCAGCGCAATGTAAACCTTGAACAGGCCTTGCAGTGGGCGGACTCCGCATCGGGTCCTTCGTTTGGGGGCAACATGCAGTTCCAGGCCAAAGCCACCAAGGCACAGATTCTGGAAAAGCTGGGCCGGAGTGATGAAGCTGCCGCTGTGATGAAAGAAGCCATGCCACTGGCCAACATGAACGAGTTGCACGGTTATGCCCGCAGTCTTTTAGCGCAAAAGAAATCAAAAGAAGCAATGGAAGTTTTTCATGCGAACTACAAGAAAAACCCGGCGCAGTTTACCACGCTGGTCGGACTGGCAAGAGGGTATTCCGCAAATGGTGATTATAAAAATGCACTGAAGTACGCCGAACAGGCCTTGCCATTGGCACCGAACAACCTGAATAAAACTTCCATTGCAGCCATGATTGAAAAATTGAAGAAAGGCCAGGATGTGAATTAAAAGCCCGTGCCTAACCTCCCCCGGCCCCACCTAACCTCCCCCGGAAGAGGAAGGGCATCAACCGCACAGACCCTTGCTTTTGCACGATACCTTTTTAGCCTCTGTCAGTTTGCTGGCGGAGGCTTTTTCTTTTTTTGAATTAGTAAATGACTACTGCTTTCCTCTCTCACCTAAAGCCCGAAAGGCTTCAATCTGAATAGCGCCGGGTGAAACCTGGTGAAAGAAAGAGACTAACGAAACAGAACCATGAAGGGGTTTGATGTATATGATGATGTTACCAGCGACAGAATAACGATTGAGCTTCTGTTGCGTCGCACACTGCATCGTACGGAACAATTTCCAACAAAAGCTTTAATACAAGCTGAACCTCACCGCCATGGCAATGCCGCTTGAGGCGTAGGGCGGCTTGGTTATCTTTGCGCATGCTTCAGCAAAAAATAAAGAATCTTGCCCAGCGTTATGCACCGGATTTCATCGAAGTGCGCCGCCACCTGCATGCGCATCCCGAACTGAGCTACCAGGAATTTGAAACCTCCAAATACATTCAGCAAAAGCTTACCGAATACAATATTCCGTTTGAAATCAAAGCCACAACAGGTGTGATTGGATTGATAAAAGGAAAAAACCCGGATGCAAGAACCATTGCCCTGCGTGCCGATATGGATGCCCTGCCGATCACTGAAGAGAATGATGTTTCTTATAAATCACTCACTCCCGGAGTTATGCATGCCTGCGGGCACGATGTACATACGACCTGCCTGTTGGGTGCAGCCAAAATTCTCTCCGAGACGAAAGACGAGTGGGAAGGCACCGTTAAGCTTATATTTCAACCCGGTGAAGAAAGAAACCCGGGCGGCGCCAGCCTGCTGATCAAAGAAGGCGTACTGGAGAACCCGGCACCGGGAGCCATTTTCGGCTTACATGTTAATCCGCAACTGGAAGTGGGAAAACTAAGTTTCCGCAGCGGCAAGGTTATGGCCAGCGCCGATGAATTGTACATCACCATCCGCAGCAAAGGTGGTCATGCTGCAGCGCCACACCTGACGGCCGATACCATCCTGATCGCTTCCAACCTCATTGTGAGTTTGCAGCAGGTCATCAGCCGCAATTGCAACCCGCTTTCTCCTTCCGTGCTTTCCATTTGTTCGTTTCAGGGCGGTTTTACCACCAATGTCATTCCTTCAGAAGTTAAGCTGATGGGTACTTTCCGGGCTATGGATGAAGAATGGCGGTTTCGTGCACACGACATTATCCACAAGCACACCACGGAACTGGTGCATGCCATGGGTGCCGAAGCGGATATACATATTGATGTTGGTTACCCTACCGTGTACAACCATGAAGGACTGCATACAGAGGCGCTAAAAATAGCAGAAGCGTTTATGGGGTCAGCAGGCGTGGAAGAAACCGAAGTGCGCATGGGTGCCGAGGACTTTGGGTTTTACTCGCAAAAAATTCCCGGCTGCTTTTACCGGCTGGGCACCGCTAACAAAGCCAAAGGCATTACATCCGGTGTACATACGCCTACCTTCAACATTGACGAAAGCGCCATTGAAACCGGCATGGGGATGATGGCAAGCTTTGGTGCTTTTGTTAACTTTTCAGAATAGGTGCTTATATCTTTACTTTGCGGGGCTAAGAGAAAATAGATTCAGGTTGAGATTGAGGTTGAGTTGTAAAGAATGAGAAGAAGAAGGTACTGACGACTTTTGAATTTCTCTTCAACCTTAACCTAAGCCTAATCCTCAACCTTTTTTTCTCACAGCCCGAAAAAAAATTGCATGCAAAAAGACTTACGCAAACAACAAGCTTTAGAATATCATTCAAAAGGAAGACCGGGGAAGATTGAAGTAGTTCCCACCAAAGAAGCAAAAACACAGAGGGATCTTTCGCTGGCCTACTCCCCCGGCGTAGCCGAACCCTGTAAAGAGATCGCTGCCAATAAAGAAAGTGTTTATCAATATACCGCTAAGGGCAACCTGGTAGCCGTGATCAGCAATGGAACCGCAGTTTTAGGCCTGGGAGACATTGGTCCCGAAGCCAGCAAACCTGTGATGGAAGGCAAAGGTGTACTGTTCAAAATCTTCGCCGACATCGACGTTTTTGATATCGAGATCAATGAAACCGACCCGGAGAAGTTCATCCAGATTGTAAAAGCACTGGAACCTACGTTTGGTGGCATCAACCTCGAAGACATCAAAGCACCGGAATGTTTTGTAATTGAAAAAGCACTGCGGGAGCAACTGTCTATTCCTATCATGCACGACGACCAGCATGGAACGGCCATCATTTCTTCTGCCGCCTTGCTGAATGCGCTGCAACTGCAAAAGAAAAAAATAGACAAGGTTCATTTTGTCATCAATGGTGCCGGTGCAGCGGCCATGGCCTGCATTAACCTCTATGTTTCGCTGGGTGCACGCCCCGAGAATTTCCAGGTGTTCGACATTAAAGGGCCGCTGACAAGGGAACGAACCGACCTGGAGGAATTCAAACTGAAATTTGCCAATGCCCATCCTGATGCTACCCTGGCATCGGCATTGAAAGATGCCGACGTTTTTGTTGGCCTGAGTGTAGGTAACGTCGTTACCCAGGATATGGTGAAAAGTATGGCCAAACATCCCATCGTTTTTGCCATGGCCAACCCCGATCCTGAAATTAGTTGGGAAGATGCCACCACCGCCCGCCGCGATGTGATTATGGCCACCGGCCGTAGTGATTATCCTAACCAGGTAAACAATGTGTTGGGCTTCCCTTATATCTTCCGCGGAGCACTGGATGTTCGTGCCACGCAGATCAATGAAGCCATGAAACTGGCCGCAGTAAAAGCCCTGGCCGAACTGGCACAAACGCCGGTACCGGACATTGTGAATCTTGCCTATAATGCCAAAACCATTTCGTTTGGCCCCGATTATATTATTCCCAAACCGCTGGATCCCCGCCTGCTGGCAACGGTAGCGCCGGCTGTTGCCAGGGCCGCCATTGAAAGCGGTGTGGCACAAAAACCCATTGCCGATTGGGAGGCTTATGTAACGGACCTGAATAAACGTTTAGGTCTCGATAACCAGGTTATGCGGGTATTGGGAAGCAAAGCCAGACGCGACCCACGCAGGATCGTGTTCTCGGAAGCCGATAATGTTAAGATCCTGAAAGCCGCACAGATCACCTTTGACGAAGGCATTGGTTACCCCATCCTTCTTGGTGATGAGACAAAAATCCGAACCATTGCCAAGGCAAACAGCATTGACCTGGAGGGTATCCCCATTTTCGATCCGCGCAGCGATGCGATGGAAGAAAAGCGCAACCAGTATGCTGACATCTTCTTCAAGAAACGGCAGCGCAAAGGCTTCAATGCCTACGAAGCCAGGAAGATCATGAAAGACCGCAACTATTTTGGTTGTATGATGGTAGAGTGCGGCGATGCCGATGCAATGATCTCCGGGCTTACCAAAAATTATCCTGATACCATTCGCCCGGCACTGCATTGCATTGGCGTGGAAGAAGGTGTAAATAAGATAGCGGGAATGTACCTTATGCTCACCAAAAAAGGTCCCATCTTCCTGGCCGATACGACGGTGAACTTCAATCCTACATCTGAAGAACTGGCAGAGATTACCATGCTGGTGGCGAAAGAAGTGCGCAACTTCAACATCATTCCCCGCATTGCCATGCTGAGCTACTCCAACTTTGGCGCCTCCAATTCCCCGGAAGCAAGAATGGTGGCCAAAGCAAGGGATTTGATCAAGCAACAAATGCCCAACCTGATTGTTGATGGAGAGATGCAGGCCAGTGTTGCCTTCAACAAGGAACTGATGAGGGAGAACTATCCTTTCAGCGAATTGGTGGACAAAGACGTAAACACGCTTATTTTTCCTAACTTATCTTCCGGCAACATTGCCTATAACTTATTGAAAGAACTGGGAGCGGCCGATGCCATTGGCCCGATTTTATTAGGCTTGAAGAAGCCTGTGCATGTGCTTCAGCTTGGCAGCTCCGTTCGCAATATTGCCAACATGGCGGTAATAGCAGTGGTGGATGCACAAATGAAAAGCCAGACGGCTGCCGGGTCTGTAGTGGATCGTTCGCCCTGGTGGAAGCGCCGGCGCGGAGGCGAAAAGGCCGGAAATTAACTGAATGAAACCGAATAAAGGCGTATGAAATTCTTTGCTGAACTGGGCAAGTTTTTATTGATGATCAAAAGCATGTTTTCCAAACCGGAAAACTGGAAAATGTACTGGCGGGAATTCATGCACCAATGCGCAGAGATTGGAATCGGCGCCCTGGGAATTGTTGTTATCATTTCACTGTTTATGGGCGCTGTTTCCACTGTACAAACAGCCTACCAGCTTACCAGCGCACTCATTCCCCGCTATACCATTGCACAAGTAGTACGTGATACCGTAATTCTGGAATTTGCCCCTACGCTGGTATGCATTGTATTGGCTGGCGTTGTAGGCAGTAAAATCGCCAGCGAACTAGGTAACATGCGGGTATCGGAGCAGATTGATGCACTGGAGATCATGGGTATCAACACAAAAGCTTACCTCGTTGCTCCCAAGATCCTTGCGGCGCTGGTTGTTATTCCTATGCTGGTGGTGCTGGCAGCAGGTCTGGGCATTATAGGGGGAAGACTGGCCGGTACACTAACCGGCATACTTTCCGGTGAGGAATTTGACAAGGGACTCCTGGCAGGCTTTGATCCCTACAACGCATTTTTTTGTATGGTGAAGGCTTATACGTTTGCATTTATCATCTCAAGTGTGCCGTCGTATTTCGGCTATTATGTACAAGGCGGAGCGCTGGAAATCGGCCGGTCCAGCACCCGTTCGGTAGTGGTAAGTTGTGTGGCAATCCTGTTTGCCGATTATCTTCTGGCGGCCTTATTGTTGTGATATGATTGAAGTAAAAGGTGTAAAGAAAAGCTTTGGCGACAAGACCATCATCAACGGCGTGGATGTTGACCTCCTGCCTGGTATTTGCAACCTTATCATTGGTTCAAGCGGAAGCGGTAAGAGCGTTTTTACCAAGTGCCTCGTAGGGCTTATTCAACCCGACGCCGGTGAGATTCTGTACAATGGCAAGGACCTTGTGAAAATGTCGGCAGAGGATAAAAAAGAGGTGCGTAAAGAGATCGGTATGCTCTTCCAGGGTTCGGCGCTGTTCAGCAGTATGACCGTGGAAGAAAACATCATCTTTCCGCTGGATATGTTTACCAACTGGAGCACCAAAAAGAAAATGGACCGGGTGAACGAAGTGCTGGACCGCGTCAACCTCAAAGGCGCCAACAAAAAATACCCCGCGGAATTGAGTGGCGGTATGATGAAACGGGTAGGTATTGCCCGTGCCATTGTACTCAATCCAAAATACCTGTTTGTGGATGAACCCAACTCGGGTCTTGATCCGCAAACATCCGGGCTGATTGATCAATTGATCAAAGAGATCACGGTTGAATTCAATATCACCACCATTGTTGTAACCCACGACATGAACAGCGTAATGGAAATCGGTGACCATATCATCTATCTGTACCAGGGCGAAAAAGAATGGGAAGGCAACAACAAGGAAATCATTTTCAGCAAAAGCAAAAAGCTGAATGAGTTCATCTTTGCTTCTGAGTTTTTACGGGATGCAAAAGACATGCGCATGCTGGAAGAAACCGGTAAAATTTCCAATGACCGCAACATGGCACAACTGACAGGCAGGGATGCCCCTACCCTTGTACCGCCACCCTCCTCTGAAGACCAGCAAGACAAATAAATTTATCACAGCCGCTGCAATTTTACATTCACCGGCGGCTGTGAATTTCTTCAGAACCTTCCTGACAATTTCTCCTTTCTGCATATAAGCCGGAAAGCGCTGGCATAACATTTTTATCCCTGAACCAAAACAGCCATATGAACCACAACGAAGAAAATAAGAACAGCCAGATACCTGAGAATGACCCTTCCAAAGCCATGGATAGCAAACGAGAGGTTGCCAAATCGCCGGATGAAAAAACCGACCAGGATTTTCCCGGATATCCTCATTACCCGGCGAAAGAAGATATCATGGATAAAAGCACCGGCTCGCACCGGGTAGATGCCAATGTGGAGCAAATGGGAACAGGTCCGAATAAAACCGGTGTAAGCCAGCGCTATATGGACGGAAGTATCAATAAAGATTCCTCAGCCGGGGCTAATGACCGTACAGCAGGTGAATCGGCAACCGCAGGTCTGGACGGTGAAAACGACGAAATTGGTCTACCGCAAAATGTATCGAACCGTGACCTGGAAAATGGCAATAACATTCCCGGATCCGACATTGATGAAGCGGCAGAAAAAGGTTCTACCAACCCATAGGCAACAATAGATTTGGCTCCTGCTTGCGGGTGATCCTTTGCCAACACGACAGGTAAATTGGCATCTTTGGCTGCGCTGCCTGCACCAACCTGTTGTGGTACAAATGCTGCAGGAACCGGCACAACACGTTACCGGCAGTTGTTTGGCAATATGGCTATAAACAAAAGGAAATCCTTGCAAACAGATGGAAGCAGATTGTCCATCCATTCATAGGTCATCCGCTAACATCCAAAGCTAAGTGAACAGGACGATCCGCTGAAAGCATTGCTGCTTCTGCAACAGGTTTTCTCACCCGAATTCACCAATTCAACTTACCCGCTTTCCACTTAACTTTACCGGAGACGTAATGGTAAACGTTGATAGCTTTTATTCCTGACAACAACACCCTGGTATCTGTGAAATCAATCGATCCTTCATTTTCATCTATCGATAACCTACAGGCATTCCCAAAGTATGCCGCCTATCTTCTTTCAGAAAAACTGGATGCGTATTGCCAGTATCAGTTCCGCCGGGGCGTTGAAATGGACATTCCCTTACTGAAGCACATGGTTGCCTTGCCCGAGGAAGAACGGGACCAGCGGATCCGGCAGAATGCTTCCGAATTTCTCTCTAGTGTTGCCCAAAACAGAACAAGTGAATTTATTGCGACTTCCATCCAACGCTGGAAAGCAAACCAGTTGGTGCTGGTTGACCGTGATGCGATCAAAGCCGAAGACATCACCCTGGTTAATTACCTGCGCAAAAAAACACTACAGCATTTCATCCTTGATTTCACCCAGGAATCCAGCGAGATTTTAGCACTGGAAGCGGAGATCGATTTTTTCTTATCCACCTATCTCACCATCGCTACCAACACGTATATGGATCTTCTGAAGGAAAGGCTGGAGGAGCATTCACACATGATCCAAAAAGTAAATGGAACCATACCTGGTGCCATTTATGTGTTTGATCATAATGAACACAAAGGCATTTATTCGAACAAAAAGCTGCCCTCCATTATTGGCTACTCGCAGGACGAACTTAATGCAATTGGATCCAATGCCATCAGCGAATTGATTCACCCTGAAGATCAAACTTCGCTGCGGGATCAAATGAAAACCATACAGATGGCCAAAGATGGTGAAACCATTGTATCAAAATACCGGGTGCGGAATAAAAACGGCGATTATAAATGGTTGGCTGCTTACGAAGCCGTTTTCAAACGAAATCCGGATGGTACGGTGTGGCAGTCCATAGGCATTACGCTGGATATTGACAACGAACAAAAAGCAATTACTGAAAAACAGCGCCTCATTAAAAGCCTGAGCCGGTCGGAAGCCCTTTATAAAAAGGCAGAAGAAATTGCCAATATGGGCAACTGGGTTTGGTATGTAAAAAAAGGCAAATTAGAATGGACTGACCAGCTTTATCGCATATATGGACTGGAGCCGCAATCCGAAGAAATTACCATCGAACGCTTTCTTTCGTTTGTTCATCCCGATGATTATGATTTTGTGAAAGCCGGCGTGGATGAATTGACGAGTGAAAATCACCTTGATTATACGTTTCGTATTATAAGCGGCGATGGTACGGTAAAGTGGCTGCGTTCCCTTGCCCATGTCATTTACGACAACGCAGGCGCCGTGAGTACCATTATCGGCATTGAGCAGGATGTAACGGAAAAGCAAAAGCTGATCAACAAACTGGAAGAAAGCCAGCGGCTGTATAAACAGGCGCAGGACCTTTCCCGGATGGGAAATTTTTCCTGGGACATCAAGTCAGGTAACGTGTTCTGGTCGGATGAAATTTATCTTATTTACGAGAAGCCTTTTGGCGAGGAAGTGAAATTCGAAGATGCTTTTGAACCCATCATCCCTGAACATAAAGAGCGGGTAATGCAGGTGGTTCAACGCGTATTGGAGAGGAAAGAAGGTGCAAGCATCAGCTATGCCATCCGCAAGAAAGACGGCGGCCTGAAATACATCAACCTGCATACCGATGTAAAACTTGACCAGCAAGGCAATATCAATTGCATTGTTGGTACCGCACAGGATGTAACCGAAAAAGAAGAACTGATCATCCGCCTGCAGGAAAGTGAAAAGCTTTACAAACAGGCACAGTCGCTGGCGCATCTAGGCAACTGGACCTTTGACCTGGTAACAAAAGAAGTTACCTGGTCTGATGAGTTGTTCATGATCTACGAGAGAGAGGCCGGATCTCCGTTGACACCTGAAGAATGGTTTGACTGGATTGATCCAAAAGACAAAGAGCGGATTGAAGAAAACATGACGCAGGCCGTGCAGAATAATAAGCCCCTGGATATAGTCCATCAAATAAAATTACCCAGCGGAAAAATAAAAACATTGCACCGGCGGGGCGAAGTCATTTTTGATACAGCGGGTAAACCGGTAAAACTTGTTGGCACTACACAGGACATTACTGAACAGTTCCAGGTGCAGTCCGAACTGAAGGAAAGCCAGACGTTCATCCGGAAGATTACCGATGCCACGCCTTCCATAATTGCCACCTATAATGTCAACACCGGCAAATACACTTTTATCAGCGAAGGCGTTGAAAAATTACTGGGCTATACCACGGCGGAAGTGCTGGAAAAAGGAACCGAATTCTTTTTAAGCATTCTTCATCCCGATGACCTGCAGACCGTGCTGGAACAAAACCAGAAAGCATTAGCTAAAGCCAATGAAGAAGGTGGGAAAACAGATCTCGTGGCCGAGTTTACCTACCGGGTAAAACACCGCAATGGCATGTACCGGTGGCTGCACACCTATGGAACCGTTTTTGACAGCAATGAAGCGGGCAAGGTGGAACATGTGCTCAATATTTCACTGGATGTGACTGAGCAGATGGAAGCTACTGAAAAAATCAAGGAGCAGGAGCATTTTATCCAGCAGATCGCCGATGCATCACCCACTATTCTTTACCTGTTTGATGTGCCTACACAAAGTATGGCTTACATTAACCGGGAAGCTTTCTTTGTGCTGGGTTATCTACCTGATGAGATTATTGAAGAAGGTGCTAACGTTACCGAGTATCTCTATCACCCGGAAGATATTTCCCTTCTCCCCTGCCGCAAACAAAGCCATAAAACATTTCAGCAGGTAGACAGCATGATCCAGTATGAATGCAGAATGCAGCACAAGGATGGTGATTATCGCTGGTTGCTGGTACGGGAAATTGTTTTCAAAACAGATGAAGCGGGCAACATTCAACAGATTATTGGCGCTGCCCTTGACATTAACCGGCGCAAGGAAATGGAACGCACCATTTTGCAAAACACCCTGCAACTGGAGCAATCCAATGCCAGCCTGGAAGAATTTGCCTACGTAGCCAGCCATGACCTGAAAGAACCCCTGCGTAAAATTTCAACCTTCGGCGACCGGTTGGTTGCCTCGCAGATCGACCGGCTGAGTGATGACGGGAAAATCTACCTGCGCAAGATTGTGGATGCATCGCAGCGCATGCAGAACATGATCTCGGACCTGCTTTCCATTTCCATGATCAGCGGCAACCGGTCGTTTGAAGTTTCCAGCCTTCAGAAGATACTGGAGGAAACGGTGCAGACACTGGAATTCAAGATAGAGAACCAGCAGGCCGTGGTGCGGTACGATGCCCTTCCGGAAGTACGTATCGTTCCTTCACAGTTCCGCCAATTGTTCCAGAACCTGTTGGCCAATTCGCTGAAATTTGTGCGGGAGGGTGTAAAACCGGTCATCACCATTTCAAGCTCCGAAGCCGATGCCTACGAGGTAGCGCCTTACCAGCTGGCCCGTGCCGAAAAATATGTGAAGCTAACCATAGCGGATAATGGAATTGGGTTTGAGAATGAATATGCGCAAAAGATCTTCGCCATTTTTCAGCGCCTGCACGGCCGCAGCGAATATGAGGGTTCGGGTATTGGCTTGTCGATCTGTAAAAAAATTGTTGAGCACCACGGAGGTGTTATTTTTGCGCACGGCGAACCCGGCGTTGGTGCCGTTTTTACCATAATACTGCCAGCATGAAACAAAAACACCGGATCCTGATCGTGGATGATGATGCCGATGACAGGGAGATCATTCGGGATGCCTTTATTACCTCCCTGGATGAACAAGATTATATTTTTATTGAAAACGGCGACAAACTACTCGAATACCTTGAAGGAAACACGGAAGAAGGAATTCCATCCCTGATTATGCTTGACCTGAACATGCCGGGCAAAGATGGCAGGGAAACACTCCGCGAAATAAAAGGCGACAAACGTTTTCACCATATTCCTACAATTGTTTTCACCACTTCCTCCTCTATGCGTGACAAACAAATGGTGTACGACCTGGGCGCCAACTGCTTTATCACCAAACCCGATACATTCAATAAACTAATCGAGATGACAACATCGATCAGTAAGCTGTGGTTGCAGTAGAGAGACGATATTGAGATATTTGATATTAAGATATTGCTTAAGAAGAAAGAAGCGCAAACCATAAAAAGAATATCCTAATATCTCAATATCCCAATATCTCAATACCAACCACTCCTCTGGCACTAAATTTTATCTCACGTCCGATATGCAGCACATCAAATGGCATATCGGGTGCTCTGGATTTTATTACAGGGAGTGGAAAGGAATATTTTATCCGGAGAAACTTTCGTCTAAAAACTGGTTTGCTTATTATGCGCAGCATTTTAATACCCTTGAGATCAATAACACTTTTTACCGCTTTCCGGAGCAAAAGCTGTTTGACAACTGGTATGACAAAGCATTGCCTGGTTTCAGCTTTTCGGTAAAAGTGCCACAGATCATTACGCATTACCAGAAGTTCAGGGAAACGGAAAAACTGCTCCATGATTTTTACATTATTGCCCGGGAAGGATTGAAAGAAAAACTGGGACCGGTATTGTTCCAGTTGCCCCCTTCCATGAAGTACGATGAAGGTTTGCTACAGGCCATGATCAGCCAAATGCATGTAACGTACCAGAATGTGATCGAGTTCAGGCACATCAGCTGGTGGCGCAAGGAAGTGTTCACCGCATTAAAAAAAGCGCAGATCATTTTTTGCGGCGTCAGCTATCCGGGATTGATCTCCGATGCCATCATCGATCTTCCTACCAGCTACTACCGCTTTCATGGCGTACCAAAACTTTATTATTCGGCCTACGAACATAGTTTTATCGAGCGGATTGCAGCACAATTTGCCGGCAACGAAACCATTGAAGCTTACGTTTATTTCAATAATACGGCTGAGGGTGCGGCCATTGAAAATGCAAGATTCTTGCAATACCTGGTAGGAACCAGCACGTGAGACGTGAAATGTCAAACGTCAAACTTGTGGTGTCATTATCTGTGCAAACATATTTCCTGAAGCCTGTTTCTCTCCACTTGTGGACTACTATTTTATTCACGTCTCACCTTTGACGTTTCACGTTTGCCATTTTCGCAAAATGCATTAGCTTGAAATATGATACCGCAAACGCCATGGTTTGAACGCAGCTTCAACTTTGATTTTCCCTTAAGCAATTTCCCGGTCATCTTCAGCCGGCTGGAAGGAAGTATTTTCCGCCTGCAGGCCATCCTGGCCACAGCCGATGACGAAGCCTGCAGCCAAAGCAGGAGCGGCTGGTCGGTGAAGGAACACCTGGGACACCTCACCGATCTTGAGGCCCTGTGGTGGCAGCGTTTGCAGGATTTCCTGGATGGCAGGGAGGTCCTCACAACAGCTGACCTCTCTAACACCAAAACGTTTGAAGCCGGCCATAATGAAAAAAGCCTTGAACAGTTAATGCAGGCCTTCGTGGTGGAACGGCAAAAAACACTGGAAACGATTTACGGTTTTGACAGGGGTACCCTCGGCCTTGCCGCCATTCACCCCCGGCTGCAACAACCCATGCGGCTGCTGGATTCGCTCTATTTTGTAGCCGAACATGATGATCACCACATTGCTAAAATTTCTGGTCTTTTACGTAAGCCAGACGATACCTTTGCTGAATGATTCTCTCCTCTGAAAACAAAGGCTTCAACAGCTGTTTTCTTTAAGAAAATTACCACATTTCAATCCATCATTTTGCTAGCGTTTTTAGTATTTTTAAAGGATGAATGAACGGGTGCTGGAGAAGCTTTCTATCCTTGCCGATGCTGCCAAATATGACGTTTCCTGCTCTTCGAGCGGCAGCAAACGCAAGAACGAAAACAAAGGATTGGGCAATGCAGAAGGAATGGGTATCTGCCATGCATACACCGAGGACGGACGCTGCGTTTCTCTCCTGAAAATTCTTCTCACCAACCATTGCATTTTTGATTGTGCCTATTGCGTCAGCCGCAAGAGTAATGATGTGAAACGGGCGGCCTTTACCGTACAGGAAGTTGTGGACCTTACCGTCAATTTCTACCGCCGCAACTATATAGAAGGCCTTTTCCTGAGTTCGGGCATTTTTAAGGATGCCGACTATACTATGGAGCGACTGGTGCTAATAGCCAGGAAACTGCGTACAGAGCATAAATTCAATGGGTATATACATCTGAAGACCATTCCCGGTGCCAGCGATGACCTGATCAGGGAAGCAGGGCTTTATGCCGATCGTCTTTCGGTGAATGTAGAAATGCCCACGGAACAAAGTCTTAAACTGCTGGCACCCGATAAAAAGCGGGAAGACATGATCCGGCCCATGACCTTCCTGAAAAACGAGATCATCGTGAACCGTGAAGAGAAAAAAGCTCTTGTAAAAGCGCCCCTGTTTGCACCCGCCGGGCAAAGCACCCAGATGGTAATTGGCGCCACACCAGAAAGCGACTGGCAGATCCTGAAAATGGCAGGCTTGTTTTATAGCCAAATGAAGCTAAAACGTGTTTATTACTCGGGTTATGTCCCGGTAAGTAATGACAACCGGCTACCAGCTATTGGCACCCCGGTTCCCATAGTAAGGGAGAACCGTTTGTACCAGGCCGACTGGCTGTTACGGAACTATGGCTTTGCAGTAGATGAGATTGTAACACCGGACGATCCGTTCCTGGACATGCAAATCGATCCGAAACTGGGTTGGGCTTTGCGCAACCTGCACCAGTTCCCGGTTGATATCAACAAGGCCGATCTGGAGGTCATCAAAAGAATACCGGGTATCGGCATACAATCAGCACAGAAAATCTGGGAGGCACGCAAGTTCAATAAACTTACCTGGGAGCATTTGAAGAAGTTCAATATTGCCACCAGCCGTGCCCGTTATTTTTTAAGCATGAAAACGGAGGAATACAGATCGAAGGATTATACACCGGACCAGATCCGGAATTTTATCCTGGCTACATCGCAAACCAAATACGCTGCCAATCATTCACCCCAATTAAACCTGTTTTAAACCATGAAAACGATTGTTTACAACGGCAGTTTTGAAGGATTTTTGTGTGCCGTATTTGATGTGTATGAGTACAAGTTTACCGACGTTACTATTGTACCGGCGCATAAGCACCAGCCTTCACTTTTTGCCGAACCGCACACCGCTAACTTCAATCCTGCTCACAGCGACCGTGTATGGAAAGGCTTGCAAAAAAAGCTAACCAGCCAGGCGCAGGACCAGGTTTACCGCACCTTTTTATCGGAACTGGACGGCATCGAAAACACATTGCTGCAATACATACAATACGTGTTTTCATCTGAAGTGTTCATGGAAGAAGATTACAGTCATACAGCGGTACAAACAGTTTCGCAGACCGCAAAAAAAGTATGGCGGGAAAAGCACCGCATGGAGGCTTTTGTTCGCTTCCAGCAAACAGCCGACGGGCTCTATTACGCCATCATTGAACCGGATTACAATGTGCTGCCGCTGGTTGCCGAACATTTTCAATCGCGTTATACCAACCAGCAGTGGATGATCTATGATGCCAGCCGTAAATACGGTATGTATTATGATCTGAATACAGTAACAACAGTACAAATTCAATTTGCCGAAAATGCAGTTCATGGTAAGGACATTTCGCAGGTATACGATGCATCGGAAGCCATTTACCAGCAGTTGTGGAAGCAGTATTTTAAAAGTGTGAACATTGCTGCAAGAAAAAATACCAAACTACATATCCAGCACATGCCACGCCGGTACTGGAAATATTTACCGGAGAAGTCGCCGGTAACACCTGGTGGAAGTTTACAGGACCGGTTGACAAACTGGACATACAGAAGGGCTTAGCGATCATCACTCTTCGCATTGCTGTGAGGGGTTATTTGCCCTGCAACTATTTGGGATCGTGGTGAAACAAGTTGGTTACCTGGTCCTTGCTTTATCTTTGGCAATGCCCCTCTTTACCGATCAACTGAACAGAACCGTTTTAATCGCTTCACCACCCAGGCGCATTGTTTCCCTTGTACCTTCCCAAACTGAACTGCTCTATGATCTCGGATTGGATGAGGAGGTGGTTGGCATTACCAAATTTTGTGTTCACCCGGAGAAGTGGTTTCGTGAAAAAAGCCGCATCGGCGGAACAAAAAATATTCATCCAGACAGGGTGGCATCCCTGAATCCAGATCTGATCATTGCCAACAAAGAAGAAAATGTCAGAGAGCAGGTTGAAGCCCTGGCGAATGAATTCCCTGTTTGGGTGAGCGATGTTAATACAGTAGAAGATGCATTGGTTATGATCAAAGGCATCGGCGCCATTACCGGTAAAGAAAAAGCGGCAGAAACCATTACAACAAAGATAAAAAGCGGCTTTTCCCAACTCCATATCCCGAATATCAAACCCCAGGCTGCCTACTTAATCTGGAAAGATCCGTACATGACCATTGGTGGCGATACGTTTGTTCACCACATGCTAAATCATGCAGGATTTCAGAACTGCTTTGCGCATCTTCAACGTTATCCATCGATTGACATCGAAGACCTGCAAAGGAGCCATTGCGAATACCTTTTCTTATCTTCCGAACCTTATCCTTTCCAGCAAAAACATGCAGCAGCACTGCAAGCGCAACTTCCCCATACAAAAATCCTTTTGGTGGATGGTGAAATGTTTAGCTGGTACGGAAGCCGCCTGTTAAAAGCCCCGGGTTATTTCCAAACGTTACAGCAGCAAATAGACCTGATGGCGTAAATTCGGCGTATGCAGGGCAGTGATAAACCATCGCGGAAAAAGATCTTCTTTCCCATAAGTGCTCCACTACGACACTATTTAAAAACACATGGACGGGAGACGGTACTACCGGTCTCTTACCAGGACCTGCTCAACATCGGTCATTCCGTTCCACTCCTGGACAAGGCAGGGAAAGACACTTTATGGGAAAAAGCCCTTTACCATGACAAGCACTGGGCGAAGTTAAAAGCCGGGCTTATTAAGCTGTATGCAATTCTGAAAACAGAAGGCGATTACAGCTTTACCAAGCACCTGGATGTGGCCCGGGTGGATTACTGCACCTTTGGCAATTCGCATCCTTTCCGCATTCGCATTGTCAATAATTACAACGACAACTACGATCATTATTATATCAAAAAAGAAGATGCGTCGAGGGTGTATGGGCTGGAACTGGAACATATTCTCTCGCCCAATCGCATTACCTTTCTTACGCATAACCATACATTGGTGGAAGAACACATTCCAGGCATTCCGGGTGATGTTTTTATCAAGGATTATTTTGAGCGGCCGGAAACAAACAAGATCCGTATTGCCAAGGAGTTTGTCAAATTCAATGAACGCTGTTTTGTACGCCTGCTGGGTGATATGCGGAGCTACAATTTCGTGGTAGACATAACTCCTGATATTGAAGACTACCAATACCGCATCCGGGCCATTGATTTTGACCAGCAATCCTACGAAGGCAGGAAGAACCTTTACCTCCCGCAGTTTTTTAAGGAGAACAATCCGTTTGTGGAGCTTTCCATGAAATTCCTGAACAAGGATTCCATTGAGCAATACCGTGCCGAAGAACGAACGCTGATTGCCTACCGCCTTGCCACCTCCCGCTACCGGATCATGGATCTGCTGAATGTAATGGCAACCGATACCATTTCAACAGAAGAAAAAAAGAACCAATTGAAAAACGAACTGGGCGAGCATTTTCAAACCACTGTATTCCGGCGTTGCAAAACGATGGGCGAACTGGTAAAGACGGTCCTGCGCTTTGCCCTGAAACCACACCTGTCCCGCCTGCAACGTAACCTCGGCAAGACGACGGATTGAAGGAGTCAGGATACAGGAGAGTTGGCAGTAGATGGCAGGCAGTAGGCAGTAATGGCTTCTTGATCGTTTATCTTGCCAATTGGCTTTTGCTCTCCCTCCTGACTCCTGTATTCTGTCTCCTGTCTCCTTCTTTTAAATTCCTTATATTCGCCGCACTTTACGATTGCCTTGCGTTGGGTTAAAAATTTTATATAACAATACATCCCGAACGTAAAATGAAGAAATATTCAACCGGTGTTCTTTTTGGCGACGAACTAAAGGCACTCCTGCAAGACGCAAAAGACAACAATTTTGCCCTCCCGGCGGTTAATACCATTGGTACCAATACGATCAATGCAACCCTGGAAACAGCCGCAAAAGTCAACTCACCTGTCATCATCCAGTTTTCCAACGGCGGTGCCCAGTTTATTGCGGGCAAAGGAATGCCGAACGATCAACTGCAGGGAAACATCAGCGGTGCCATCTCCGGTGCCCTGCACATTCATAATGTGGCCAAATATTATGGCGTGCCCGTTGTTTTACATACTGATCATGCGGCGAAAAAATGGCTGCCATGGGTAGGTGGATTGATTGATGCAGGCGAGCAGTTCTTTAAAGAAAAAGGCCAGCCGCTTTTTTCCTCCCATATGATGGATCTTTCGGAGGAACCCATTGAAGAAAACATCCAGCTTTCTGTAGAAGTATTCAAACGGCTGGCGCCACTGGGAATGGGAATCGAAATTGAACTGGGCGTTACCGGTGGTGAAGAAGACGGCGTTGATAATTCTGGTGTAGAAAACGATAAATTATATACACAACCCAATGAAGTAGCCTTTGCTTATGAAGAGCTGCGGAAGATTGGCGATCTGTTTACCATTGCTGCGGCCTTTGGTAATGTGCATGGCGTGTACAAGCCCGGAAACGTAGAGTTGCGGCCTGATATCCTGAACAACAGCCAGCAATACATACAGGAGAAATTCGGTACAGGCCCCAAACCTGTGTTCTTCGTATTCCATGGCGGCAGTGGTTCGCCGCAACACCAGATCCGCGAGGCCATCTCTTACGGTGCCATTAAAATGAATATTGATACCGATCTGCAGTGGGCTTTCTGGGAAGGGATTAAAGACTTCTACAAAAAGAATGAAGGTTACCTGCAGGGGCAGCTGGGTAACCCCGAAGGTGAGGACAAGCCGAACAAGAAATTTTACGACCCCCGTGTTTGGTTGCGCAAAGGCGAAGAATCGTTTATCAAACGCCTGGAGATAGCTTTTGAAGACCTGAACTGCATCAACCGGAATGCGTGACGTGAAACGTCAAATTTAAAAAGTGAAACATGAAACGATAGAAAACCCTGCCAGGTGCAGGGTTTTGTTTTTTTGCAAACCTCGTTTTCGTCACAACGGCAACATCAATCAACCAACACCAAACTCCCAGCGTCAAACCCCAAACACTCTCTATCTTTGCCGCGATTTATTATTTGCTTGCTATTAAAAAAAACAAACCAACTATGTCTTCGAACAAAATTCTGGAGATTCTTGGCGACAAGGCAGCGTACCTGTTGAACCACACGTCGACCACTGTAAACAAATCCGACCTGCATCTTCCCTCTCCCACCCATGTTGACGATATCTGGGTGGCCAGTAACCGCAGCAACCAGGTGTTGCGCAGTATGCAAACCCTGTTAAACACAGGACGTCTGGCTGGCACGGGTTATTGCAGCATCTTTCCTGTAGACCAAGGCATCGAGCACAGTGCTGGTTCTGCCTTTGCACCCAACCCTGTATATTTCGATCCGGAGAACATTATTCGCCTGGCCATTGAAAGCGGCTGCAATGGTGTTGCCTCTACCTATGGCGTGCTGGGCATCATGAGCCGCAAGTATGCACACAAGATCCCTTTCATTGTAAAAATTAACCACAACGAGTTTTTAAGCATGCCCAACCGGTATGATCAAACCTTGTTTGGCACGGTAAAAAGTGCATGGGATATGGGTGCTGTCGGCATCGGTGCCACCATCTACTGGGGCAGTGCGGAAAGTGCACGTCAACTGAAAGAAGTTGCCGAGGCTTTCCAGTTAGCACATGAGCTGGGCATGTGTACCATTTTGTGGTGTTACACCCGCAACAATGCCTTCAAAGTAGAGGGTGTTGATTACCACACTTCGGCTGATCTTACCGGCCAGGCAAATCATCTTGGTGTAACGCTCCAGGCTGATATCATCAAGCAGAAACTCCCCACCAACAACGGCGGTTACCTGGCCACCAAGCACGGCAAAACGCACAAGCTGGTATATGAAAAGCTCAGTTCCGATCACCCGATCGATCTTACCCGGTACCAGGTGCTCAACTGTTTTAACGGCCGGGTGGGTCTCATCAACAGCGGAGGCGAAAGCAAGGGAGAAAGTGACCTGCAGGAAGCTGTAACCACTGCTATCATCAACAAACGGGCAGGTGGTATGGGATTGATCCTGGGACGCAAAGCGTTTCAGCGTCCGTTTGCAGAAGGCGTACAGTTCCTGAACCTGATCCAGGATGTTTATCTTGATGACAGCATTACCATCGCCTGATCAAACAAAACTTTTATACAAAGCCTTTCCTGCCGGAGAGGCTTTTTTTATGATACCCCTAAAGTGTGGAGCGTTTTTTTGGCACTACTTTTTAGGTACATGGGGTGGTCATCTATGAAAACACCGCTTGCCCTGTGGGTAGCAACAGACATCATAGAGGTGCCAGGAAAAGGTTGAATGGAAAGTGCATGTCAGCCATTTGACAGCGATTATGCGAAACCTAAAGACGATGTTATGAACCTGATTGATGTACTGTTATTGCTGATTGTGGTATTGGCAATGTGGTCTGGCTGGGTAAAAGGATTTATACTTGGCATTACCGATTTATTCGTGTGGCTTGGCAGCCTGTTGCTTGGATTTATCTTTTACCAGGATGCCGGCCGGTTGCTGTTTAAAGCATTTCCTGCGCTTGGCGTTTGGGGGTTTCCGTTAGGTTTTCTGTTAACGGTGATTTTATCCCGTATCCTGCTTTCCTTTATTGTAAACAAGTTTATCCGGCATACAACACCCGATGCACACCTGTCGCCGGTGAATAAGGCCATGGGGGTTATACCCGGGTTGATCACCGGTTCGATCTATGCCGCTATTGTGGCCGCTCTTCTGCTGAGTGTTCCCATGTGGAATGGCCTGGCGAAAGAAGCCAGGGAAAGTAAAATTGCCAATCAATTGGGCGTACAGGTTGCATGGCTGGATGAAAAGTTCTCGCCCATCTTTGGTGAAGCCGCCAAGCAAACCATGAACCGCATGGTGGTGAAGCCGGAATCGGACGAAACGGTAAAGCTTCATTATACGGTAAAAGATCCCAAAGCACGTCCCGATCTGGAAGCGCAAATGCTTGAACTGGTAAACAAAGAACGCACCCAGCGCGGATTACCGCCTGTTAAAACCGACCCTGAATTGACAAGAGTTGCCAGGGCTCACTCTGTTGATATGTTTGCCCGCGGCTATTTTTCGCACTATACGCCTGAGAAAAAAGATCCATTTGACCGTATGCGCAATGCCAATGTAAAATTTCTTACAGCCGGCGAAAACCTGGCGCTTGGCCGCACCTTAAAGATCTGCCACGAAGGCCTGATGAATTCACCCGGGCACAAGGCAAATATTTTAAACCCGGCCTTTGGACGACTGGGTATCGGCATTATGGATGGCGGTATCTATGGGCTGATGATCTCGCAGGAATTCCGGAATTAGGCGACTGAAAGGTTATTCGTTCCAGCGTTATTGTGTTTTTGGCACCTAAGGAAATTGCGTATCCATTTAGGGAATATCTTTCCTATAGGCAGAAAAAAACGCCGTTTGTTTCGCGTTTTACTTTTCATTTTTTATCTTTCCTTTTCCCGGCACAGGCAGCAGCAGGCCTGTTTATTCTCTCCCATCGTTTTCCGCTTGTATTTGCCAGAAGTTTGTTGTAGTATCGAGGAATGGCCGAAGGACCATCCCAGGTTGAGCGAAGGATGACCGAAGGATGGATGCCTTTGGCCATGTGCTTGCATGGCTCATCTATGCCTTTTCTATTTACCTAAACCGAACCCACAATGGCAAGACTCCAGAACAACTCGTTGCTCAATGCCCTGCAGGGAGCACTGGGCAAGGAAATCATTTTTAAGCAGTATGCTACCGGAACCGTGGTGAGTAAATTCCCGGACATGAGCGGGATTGAAGCCACTCCCCTGCAAAAGGTACAGCGCAACCTTTTCGCAGAAGCCAATGCGTATGCCAAAGCCGTGATCCGTGACCCGGTGCGGAAGGCCGCCTATGAAAAGCTGCTGCAGCCCGGACAACGTGCTTACAACAAAGCCCTGCAGGCTTACCTAAAGGGATGGGCGCATGCGTTTGAAAAGAAGATGGAAGGATAGCGATGTGCAGGAGGCAGAGGCGAGTTCTGCGTATTGAGCAAGGTCATTATACTGCCGTTCACAGATCCCTCCTGCGTCGGGATGACAAGGGAGATGCGGCACCTTTACAACCACTCCGCAATTTGAACGGGCAGAGCACACAGCAGTCCACTTTTGTCATGGGAAGGCACGAGCCACTTTGCACCGACTCAAAGGAAAACTTGTTTGCTGTTGGTATCTAAGTGCGATCATCTTCAAAAAAGATCCCCGGGCTGTCCGGACAATAAGCGGGGTCCCATATGAATGCAACCACGCCGCGGTTCAGCACGAAAGAATTCGAAGTGCCTCTTCCTTGTCATGACGATGCATCCTGCACCATGCACAGGCTGTGGAGCCATCTGTGCATGGTGCAGCAGGGAAACGTGCTGCCTGTGTAGCACGTTGCAACCACTCTTTCACAGCCGTTCACACATCCTCCTGCGTTGGGATGACAAGGGAGATGTGTTTACGAGAGCAGTCACTCCCATGAGCGGAGAGATGGTAAACGTAAGTACACGTACCTGTCATGGGGAAAAACGAGCCACCTGTAAATTGAACAAGCGGAAAAGGTGAAAACCCGTCTTGTTGTTTGCAGTAGCCGTTTACAGCGCAACACAGAGACACCTACGGCGTTGGGACAGGAAACAGGCAATCGGCCATAATCAACAAACCATGGAGCCGCATCAGGGCGTTGTGTTTTCATGTGTCCCGGCCATTCCGGGCTGGCCTGCTGCAGCCGGCTCTTTCCATTTCGGGAGGGGCTGTCCGTCGACCTCTGTAATGACCCTGACCTCTACCAGATGGGCAGCTTCCAGGAGTTTATTGAGCAGGAGAAAAATTTCCAGGATATTCTCTCCTCCGTCATATTCTGCAAATCCCGTATCAAAAAAAGCATAGTCTCTTAATTCACGAAAAATGCGGCTCCATTTTTCTTCTGTGGCATAGGTTGCCAGTTTCCGGAACACCCAGTATGGATTGGCGAATTCTTTCGGACCGAGAAAGCGGGGCAGAAAGTGCCAGGGTGTGTATCCCCGTTGCCAGCCGCAGTAGTGGGCGAACTGCCGAAGGTCGGGGATCCCGTCTCCCGGCAGGGTGAGGATCGCCGCCTGTCGTTGAAAGCCGCTTTGGTGGATGGTGCAGGCGGCTTTTTGCAGGGTCTCCACGTTTTCAAAATACCAGATCACATTTGCCGGGCTGATGCGTGTGCTCCGGGTACCGGCTGCGGCCTTTGCGAGTTTGCGGAGGTCGTGCCGGGCAGCGGCCAGGCCATAGCAACTGAAAAAATTGGCGATGGCTGTGTAGGCATCCTGTGCGGCAGCTGTTTCCCGCCTGGTAAGCGCTGTTGTCATTGCAAACGATTTAGAGCAACTAGAGTTTTCCCAACCCGGCCAGGCCGGGTTGGTGTAAAGAGAATACGGTGATCGGTTCTACCAAAACCCGTAAAGGAATAGCTTAGCCTCAAGCCTGACTACAGAGGTCATTGGGTGATCGTTAAAAATTGATTTATTTTGAAGCCTAAAACCACGGCTATGACAGCGACCCGAGAAAAGCATATTCACCAGGGAAGAAATGTAAAGCGCTTTCGCGAGATGCGGGGGCTGAAGCAGGAAGGACTGGCCTGGGAGCTGGGTGAGGACTGGACACAAAAGAAGGTGTCGCTGCTGGAAGCCAAAGAAGAGATTGAACCCGCTATTTTAGAGCAGGTGGCCCGGGTGCTGAAGATGCCGGTGGAGGCGTTTACGGATTTAGATGAGGAAGGGCCGATCAATATTATCTCCAATACATTCACCAGTCACGATCATTCTACATCAATTGGGTACAAATCCTCATTCAACTTTAACGTAGGTGACAAATGGCTGGAATCCCTGGAAGAGATCAAGAAGCTGAACAATGAAAAGATAGCATTGTACGAGCGTATGCTGAAGGATAAAAATGACATGATTGAGCGGCTCGAACGGCTGCTGACTGGTTCAAAATAAATGTACCTGTTTACAGAAAAAGCCGTCAGAGGAGGCCCATCCGGTGGCGGCTTTTCTTTTGCCCTTAGCCAGCTATTTGCCCAACTCCACTCCTCCTGCACAAGAACATTCCACCCAGACGGCGGATGCCCGCCTAAGCGCTTTTCCAGGGTAGCCTACCAGCCTGCGTACAGCCATGTGCAAGCGTAGCCAACATGTTACCCTTTTTTCGTATATTACTGCTGCCTTACCAAACCAACACTGCTTATGGATACGGTTGTTTTACGCCCCCTTTACCACCGGGGCAAAGAAACAATAGCCATTGAATCGCCAAACCTTGCCGCGATCAATCTTGCCATCCGGAGATTAAAGGACGCCCGCTGGAGCCGTACCCACCGGGTGTGGTATGTGCCTTTGGGCAGAGAAGCGTACGAACAGATCATAGCCGGACTGAAACCACTGGCAACGATCGACAGCCGGCTGCTGCGTGCTTACCTGGACAAGCGAAAAGCGGTACAGGTAGTTGCTGCGCCATCTGCCTCTCCTCCTGCATGTTCAAACAGCAAGACGCCGGTGCAGCGGCTATTGCCGGCTCAACAAGCCACCTGGCGTATCAGTGAAGGCAACCTGCATGCGCTATCGCGATTGTTGCAGGAGCTTACGTTACGGGCCTACAGCGCCAGTACGATCCGCACGTACCGGAGTGAGTTTATTCAACTACTGAAGCGGCTTGACCGGCGCCCGGTGCAGGACCTAACACCCGATGACCTGCGGCGATATATGGCATATCTCCTGGAGAAAGAAAAGGTCACTGAAAGCACGGCGCACAGCCGGCTGAATGCCATCAAGTTTTATTTTGAGCAGGTGTTAAAAAAGGAGAAGTTCTTCTGGGAGATTCCGCGCCCGCAAAAGCCAGCGCAGTTGCCCAAGGTGCTCAGCGAAAAGGAACTGACAAGAATGTTTGCAGCCGTTCAAAACCTAAAACACAAGGCACTTCTTTTTACGGCGTACAGTGCGGGCTTACGGGTGAGTGAGGTGGTGCACCTGCGGCTCCGGGACATTGACAGCGGGCGGATGCAGATCCGAATTGAGCAGGCGAAAGGTAAAAAAGACCGGTATGTGGGCCTGAGTGTGCTCCTGTTGGATGTGCTCAGAGCTTACCTGCGCCAGATCAAACCCAGACCGGGACTATATTTATTTGAAGGTGAGCGGCCGGGGGAGCCCTACTCGAGCCGTAGTGCACAACTGGTATTTCAGCAGGCACGAAAGGCAGCCGGTATTCAGAAGGAGGTTAGCTTTCATGTGCTGCGTCACTCCTTTGCGACGCACCTGCTGGAAAAAGGGATCGACATTCGGTATATCAAAGAGCTGTTGGGGCATTTCAGTATTAAGACGACGGAGCGTTACCTGCACGTAAAAAAGGATGAATTGATTACGCTGGTAAACCCCTTGGATGCCTTGTTTGCCGGAAAAAGCTGGGAAGCGTAGTTTTGCTTTGCGCAACCGTAGATTCAATAAAACGCAATAAGTTTTTGATGAGAATGAGAGGATTAGGAAAAATGTGTAGTTTCGGCTTATTCGTTTATACTACTGTAACAACGAAATTGTCGTCCGCCTCTGTGTCACAGTTTTCATAAAACAATCGGTTTGGATGTTCTGGTGCTTTGCGTGTAGGGATGTCTGAAAGAGTGCAAGCTTTCCGCTGTGGGTGAGC
>JAESGH010000166.1_pt1 | contig 162009 bp, 151 predicted proteins | sample 9269641 | NCBI WGS metagenome assembly JAESGH01 (sample SAMN14515345, study PRJNA621665) | algae metagenome | isolation source: Phormidium tanganyikae FI6-MK23 and co-occurring heterotrophs from granitic... | place: USA: Fort Irwin, California | collected 1998-05-24
CCAGTACAATAACTTTCATCCGCACCAATCGCTGAATGGAAAAACACCAGCAATGACAGTAAATAATTACCAAAAACAAAATCAACAAAGTCTAAATTAGCACCATCCTAAAAAGGGTAAGGCTTCAGGTATGTAAAGAAAAGCTATGCGGCTAAGTTACAATGAGTTGTAGATCAGGCTTTGCGCTTACAAGTAGAATAGGCTTTGTTAAGAAGATAACCACAAGTTCTCAAGATTACAATCGAATACAATCAAATCTTTAAATAGTAAAGTATAAGATTTATTGAATCCCAAATTATAAATTGAGTGATATGGCACAAGTAAAAATGGAAGACATCATTGATCATTTAAGCTTTGAGATGAAACGCGCATTGAATGAAACGCTTGAAGAACACTTTCCCAACCAAAGATTTGATATAAACGAAGTGTTTAGAACCTTTAAACGAAAAGTTTATAATAAGACCAGCATATGGGAATCTGTGCCAGATAGTTTTGTGAAAACGAATCATTGAAAATTATGAAATTGATTGTTTTCTATGGAGGAAAGTGCAAAAATTGAAAAACCAGTCAGTGCTGAACTCTCAGCTTATCGGACACATTTACGAGAGCTTGTAAATAAAAGCCAAGAATCATTTGAAAAACAGCTTTCATATATCAGCGCTGGTTCATTGTCGATATCTATTGGTTTTATTAAGAATGTGGTTGGTGATTTAAAGCAAGCATCCAATGAAGGATTTTTAATACTGGCCTGGGGGTTAATGGGTGTTACGCTTTTGATCAATCTAATGTCACATATATTTACTTCTAACTGTCACAACAAGACAATTGGCGAAATTGATGATGAATGCTATGATTATACACAAGCCTTGTGCAGGCATAATAATATCAAAAAGCTTAACTATATTTCAGTAGCTACTCTTATTCTGGGAATTACTTTTCTTTTAGTTTTTATCAGCTTAAATATTTAATATGTCAGAAAAAAATCAGCCCAAACCAGAAAAACCAAGTCAAGGCAATATTCCTCAAAAAGGGCAAGGGGATCGGATAGAAAAAGGCCAACAAGGAATCACCCCACCAAAACCACGGCCACAAGGTCCACGGGAAGGGGATTTGAGCGAAGGAGCACCTGGCTGGACCCCTCCTAAAAACAGAGAATAAGGTGTAAATAATCTTTTATTCTCTTACCCGGGCATAAAGTTGATAGTAGATCTGACCGTGCAGGAATATGTCGTATTTGTTAACAAATTCGCAGGACAAGACCTGCCCAGTAATATTCTGACGCAACTTTGATCGGGTATGATTTAATCATCATTTGGTAATTGTATGTGTCGATAGCGTTCGTAAACCAAGGCCAATAGATTTTGATTGGGTGTTGGATGTTTAGGAACAATGTGAAGCAGCAGGTGTAAAATCTCTTTTTTAAGCAGTGTTGGTGGTAAGAATAAGAATACAGGTGGAGAGTTGAATGGAAGACTTTTTTGGCTTGCTTAGCCCGAAGGTCACGAATAAGGGATTATTTATTATCACTCGTTAATTATAGAATTTTGCACAGCATACATAAATTATGATTCCGCAGAATACCACCATACTTATTGGTGGGAAATAGCTCAAAGACTTTTCCATCCAGTTTAACATGTGTGTACAGGTGAAAAGCCGGTACAAACCTGAAGAAGGTTGACTTTGGCTTTTTCGATGAGCTCTGATTTTTTGGTGCTAAGAATAATGGACTTAGTAGCTCATTTTAAGGAGCATCTAATATCTATAGGCTGAAGTTGCAAACTTCAGCCAACTCTTGACAATTTATGGCCATATTTAGATAGAAAGACTCGCGGCAGCAGTGTTTCTATCCGCTTTTTGGTGCTCCAAAATCGGAACAATCTAGGTCTAGATAAATCGTGACTGTTTGATGATGACAGTTTTCGAATTTAAGTAGAAAACTCCAGTTATAAACTGATTGGCTTTGTAGGGTACATACAGTTTTCTTTCAAAAGAGTTATGCTTTTCAATCAATTTTCGTAAGGCCCTAATTGAAAGCATATTTTATATTTTTATACAATTATGGGTATTACGCAAACAGTTGAAAAATGGAACAATAAGATAGGCCCCTATCAAACTCTAATAGGAATGTTGATTTTTTTCATTGGTGGAGCTTTCGGTATTTACGAATTTATAATACGACCAAGCGACCTTTCAGTGTCAATTGATAAAAAGGAAATAAACTATCCAAGTACTGCAAATAACAAATTCAATAATGTTTATAGGTACTTGGTCGATTCAGTTAGAAATAAGGGTATACAGCAGGATGCAGCTGTTGTCTACGAATATCTCATAAATACACAGGACTTTTGGACTGTTATATTAAAAAATGAGAGCGATAAAACAGTTAAGAGTATAAAGTTAAGAATCACAAATGTTACATCAGTGAACAACTTCGGCATTTCGTCTCCTTATTTACTGGATAACGAATCGAATGAGATATTAAGTAAAATAGCATTTCATGATAAAAGTGGAATAATATATTTAGATAACATTGCTGAACTTCCTTCGCAAGCATCTGTTTCACTTTATATATGGGGAAAGATGCCTAAATTACAACTAGATGAAAATGTATTTATTACTTATGATGGAGGAGAAGCAAAACCAGCAATTGAAACAACAGTAACAGGTTTTCAATCTTACCTTGCTACATATATATATGAAATACTACTAATCACACTACTGATTTTTATAGCAGTATATATCCATGCAGTAAATCGGAAGACTAATGCTACTCCTTAAACGTCTTGCATCATTCGTAATCGATACATTACTCTTTATTCTAAGCTCAATAGTTGTCGATTTTATATTTATAAGAGCTGAATTACCACCCCCTGCTCAGTTGATAGTTGCAATTGCATATTTTTCATCTTTGATCTTACCCATTGTTGTATTAAGGAGACCAATATCTTACATAATATTAAGGCTTTATTTAGATTGTGATAATGAGAGGGTCTGCCAACTTAAATTGTTATTTAAGTATATCATATACTACTTATTTATTTCATCCGAATTATTAGTTATTGTTTCACTTTTCACAAGTTTTCTGAATTACTATACACATTTGAAGGCTGGTATGGCTTTCAACTTTAAGTTTGCCGGAACAGTGATTTTATTGAACATGCTTTGTTTTATAGCTACGTTCGGACAGAAAAACCTAATCGATCTATTTATAAAAATTCAATATAAGTTATTAAGTACTAAGAAAAAGTTTACTCTTGGGATAACCACTTTCACATATTTATTGTCAATTAGCATTATTGTGACAACATTAATTGAATTCAAAATAAATCAGCATTTCAGTATTGCCACATTTAATGAAGAAATCAAAAATATAGGAAAAGGCTATTTTCCTATAGAGGTTTTTGGCAATTATCTTGACATTAATGTTACGTCTGTAAAAGTTGAGAATACTAATCGAATTGTTACTCCTTCGGAACCTAGTTCATTTATTATGAACATGCAACTTCCACAAAGGCAAATTGTTGCTTTCATAAATGAAAAAGTAAAAAAAGATCATAATGAACGTAAAAAGCTATGTTCTCTATTATTAAACTATAGTTATTCAAATCCTTGGACTTATTCAGACGCTATGCAAACCAAATTCGTCTTAGTCAATGTAAAACGAGTGAATCTATTTGCCAGCATACAAACAATATATACTTACTACTATGACGATAAAACTCCCATTCATAGCTTTTATGGTGGTTATAATCCGGATTCTCTATCCAAATATTACGAGAAAATCCAAAGAGATTATTTTGATTCCTACATATCAATATTGAGCAAAGAATTAGAGCTTCCTCAAGATACTGTGTTGAAGTACATGAATGAAAATGGATCCTTAGTACTCCCTGAAGGAATAAAAGTTAAAGTCACTAACAAAAAGATTCCATTGTCATTTAAGGCAGAAATTGGAGGGACTGCATTTACCACTGTTCTGTTTGAGAATGTTGAACCGATTCAATTCGTTCAACTTAATTTTCCTCCAGGACATATTAATTATTCTTTCAGTTATTCATCACTGGAAGCTCTGCGGTCAACAGAGGCTGAAGATCGAATGTTCAATATAAAAATGAATTATGTATTCTCGAGATAGGTTGATTTTTTAATCACAATGGCTATGAACTCGCTGAGACTTGAACCCTTAGCTATTTGAATTGATTTTGTTATAGAGATTACATGATTCAAACCTTAAATACTTTCGTGAAAAGAAGTTGTCGTACTACTTAATCGTAAGGCCATCCTTTCAAAATAAAGGAGGTAATTTTGTTTTTTATGAAGACCTCCCTTTCCCATCTGCCAGAAAGCAAACAACAAGAACTCAAGCGAGTAACCCAACTAATTGTAGAAACAATTTCACCCGAAAAAATCATCCTATTCGGCTCCTATGCCACCGACACCTGGGTAGAAGATCGTTACACTGAGGGGCACATAACTTACGAATACATCAGTGATTACGACCTGTTAGTAGTAACAAAAGCCGGCGAAAGAAGAAAAGACCACGAAATAACCGACCAAATTAAAAGCCGCCTGCGCTTTCGTGTGCCGGTAAATGTTATTACACATGACATTGAATATGTCAACAGAACGCTAAACGAAGGGCAGTATTTCTTTATCGACATTGTGAAGGAAGGTATTTTGCTTTATGACACCGGGAACATCGCATTTAATGAGCCAAAGGATTTGAGTCCAGAAGAAAGGAAAGAAATTGCTCAAAGAGATTTTGAGAATTGGTTTAGCAGTGCAAAAGAATTTTTGATTGATGCCAAAAACGCATTTGAAAGAAAAAGTCTTAAGAATAGTATTTTTTATTTGCACCAAGCTGCTGAACGGATTTACAATACTGTCCTTTTGGTTTTTACCGGATACAAACCCAAAACGCACAATTTGGATAAACTACGTAGTCTTTCAAAAGCTTACTCTTCTGATTTGTATTTGATATTCCCATGTAATACAAAAGAAGAAGAGTATTTATTCTCACTTTTACAGAAAGGATATATTGATGCTCGCTACAATAATGACTTTAATGTTTCAGCAGAAGAATTAGCAATTTTAATCGAAAGAGTAGATGGGCTTTTATTTGCAGCTGAGAAAATATGCAAACAGCAATTAGAAGACTTTTAATTCATTTGCTGGTCAACTGATTTTCTTATTCAGCAGTTCCATTAATTGTAGATTTTGTTGACGCAGGTAATCATTTTCTTTTTGCAAGTTCTCGATCAACAGCTTGAAGGCAGCTAATTCACTTTCTTCATCATTACCGTTTTTCTTACCAGCATAATAATTAAACCCAGACTGACTAAACCCGACTTGAGAATTTACAATTGAATGAACATTAAACTGTTCCGGAATATTCAAAATATCCTGCACACTTACTTCCAGCACTTCGGCAATTTCTTCCAAGCGGTCAAATGTCAGGCTGCTTTCGTTGCGTTCAATATTGCCGTAAGCTGTTACACTCAAGCCTAATTTGCCGGCCACGTATTCCTGCTTGTAGCCTTTCAGTTCCCGCACTTTCCGTATTTTATCGCCAATGTTCATAACTGTGGTTTATCGTGGTTTAAAGTTAACGCAATACTTTTTACTTCAATTATGGAGGTGCGAGTTTTTTACTTAGGCGAAGAAGGTATTTTGAAACTTTGATATCCGTTCATTCGCTAGTGCGAAGTACCAATGCTTTTAGCCAGATTTCCGGTGACTGTAAAAAATTGATGGGTTTATTGTAAATCTCATGCCCCTGGCGGATCATATAGTTTGGGTGAACCTGCTCACACATTTTCTCTCCTTTTCTGTGAAGAAAAAACTTGTTGCCTAACGCAGGTGCTTTTTATAATACGCATCCACCCAATCCAGCACCTTGTCCTTGTCGCGAAAATCCAGTAGCCATGGATTTTGTACTTCTGTGAGTGCCCCTTTTGTAAAATAAGACGTGGTGACCAGGATACCACGGTTCGCCTGTTCTTTGAGCAGTACATGGTGAAAACTGCGTACAACGTTTACGCCAACCCCGCCCGTATACCGTTTACATTCAACCAGGAACTTTAAGGGCGGGTGATCCCCGATTTTCTGAATGGCCCGAATATCATAGCCGTTATCGCGTGTTTGTTGTGTTAACTCTACCGAGAAGCCCTGTTTGGCCAGAATTTCTGCAATGACTTCTTCAAATAGTCGGGGATCTACTTTTAGTAGGGAAGCATGATCGGCATAGATATCGGCAATGACACGTTGAATCCGGGAAGTCGTGTCCAGTACAACCGAAGGCTCCTCGCCATCTTGCTCAGGAACGGACCATTCGTAGGCCATAATATCTTTAAGCCGCATTTGCCGAAAAGCTTCACGAAGCTCCCCTTTCGGAAGGTTTTGGGATAGCTCGATTATTTTGGAAAGCAAGCTATCATAATCGGTGGTAGCGAACCTGAACTGTTGCTGCATCGTAGAAATTTCTCTATGGATTTTTAGAATCGGCGCTACCTTTTCATAGGTCTTCATGACTTCGTGCAATTCTTTCGGAATCATTGATTCTTTAGCAGTACCGATGAATAGTAGTGTTTTGTTAAGCGACATGGGGGTTTCTTCTGGCCTGCAATATAGTGGCAGCCTTTTCGTGACAAAATTTAATTACACAAAGCTGTAGAAACTGTACAACAGTGAAACTTTCAAGGTAAATAATCTTGGTGATAAGTATGGGTGATTTCTGCTGATTGAGGATGTAAAATGGAGTTGTGGTTTTCCTGCTTTTGACCAGTTTGTAATGTACCGGAAAATTATACTTCTTCGGCTTAACATGTTCGCTGATGCAGAGTGTGTTTTGTTTGATACCGTACAAATACGGTTGTCAACATCTTACTTCTCACCGAACTTCAACCGCCGTAAACAATTTTTATGCGAGTTCTCCTGGATACCAATATTGTCATTCACCGGGAAACAGCCAAAGTGGTGCTCCCATCCATTGGCCAGTTGTTCCGCTGGCTCGATCATTTGATATACACTAAATGCATACACCCTCTGACAGCAGCGGAAATTGCTAAACATCATGATACACAGGTTGTCCGGACCATGCAAGTGAAGCTGGAAGCTTACCACCTGCTGAAAACAGAAGCGCCACGACACACCTCCATCGAAGCGATAATTGCAAGCATGGATAAAGACGACAATGACAGGAACGACTCCCGCCTGTTGAATGAACTGGTGCAGGACAGGGTGGATCTTTTTATTACCGAAGACCGGAAGCTTCATCGCAAAGCCAAGAGTTTAGGACTAGGAGATAAAGTGTTCACCGTTTCACATTTTGTGGAAAAATGCATGGCCGAACACCCGGAGCTTGTGAACTACAAAGTACTCTCAGTGCAGAAAACATACTTTGGCAGCCTGGATGTCAGTCTTCCGTTTTTCGATTCGTTCCGGGAAGATTACCAAGGCTTCGATAAATGGTTTCACCGGAAGTCGGATGAAATTGCCTACGTCTGTTACCGCAAGAATCAACTGGTAGGCTTCCTGTATATAAAAACAGAAGGAGCCGGTGAGAACTACCGTGATATACAGCTCCTCTTCACGCCAAAAAAACGCTTGAAAATTGGTACGTTAAAGGTGGAGTTGAGTGGATACCGAATAGGAGAGCGGTTCCTGAAAATCGTGTTTGACAATGCGCTTGTGAATAAGGTGGAGGAGATTTATGTCACCATCTTTGACAAATCGCCGGAGCAAGTCCGCCTCATTGAACTGTTGGAGGAATGGGGTTTTGTGCTTCACGGGGAGAAGGCAACACCAACCGGTAATGAAAAGGTATATGTCCGTGACTTTAGCCGGAGTGCCAACCTCATTGCACCCCGGCTCACCTTTCCCTTTGTTTCAAAAAAGGCCACTCCCTTTTTTGTTCCCATCTGGCCAGCCTACCATACGGAGTTGCTGCCCGATTCCATTCTGAACACCGAGTCGCCTGCCAACTTCAAAGAAAACGAGCCGCACCGCAACACCTTAAGCAAGGTTTATATTTCTCATTCCTACGAACGAAACCTAAAGCCCGGCGATGCTATTCTTTTTTACCGTACCGGTGGTAAGCATGCCGGTGTGGCCACCACCATCGGCATCGTGGAGAAAGTATACAACAATATCCAGAGCCCAAAAGAACTCCACGACATCTGCCGCAAAAAGACATTTTTTACTGATGATGCGCTAATGGAATTCTGGACGCGTTATAAAGGGATTAAGCCTTTTGTGGTGGAATTCTTATATGCTTATTCCTTACGAAAAAGACCTAATTTGGCCCGGTTAGTGGAACTGGGAATCATCAAAGACATCATGTCGGTACCAAGAGGGTTTTCAGCCATTAGCATGGATCAGTTACAGCTTGTGCTTAAAGATTCTCAAAGTAATGAAAGTCTTATTGTCGATTAAACCCGTGTTCGCAGAAAAAATTTTTAGTGGTGAAAAAAAATATGAGTTCCGACGGGTGATGTTTAAAAACAGACAGGTGTCAACGGTAGTGGTGTATGCTTCATCACCCGTTCAAAAAGTGGTGGGTGAGTTCGAGATCGAGGCCATTTTGACAGATGACATTGAAGCCTTGTGGCAACGGACAAAGGAGTATTCCGGCATTAGCGAGGAATTTTTCTTTCGTTATTTCGCGGATAAGTCCAGGGGACATGCCATTCAGATAAAAAAAGTAAAAAGATACAGGAAGCCCTTGTGTCTCAATGCAGATTTCGCGGTAGCGCCACCACAGTCTTTTTTATACCTCCTGTGAGGTATACCTGTAAAGAACAAAAGAACCCTGCATAATCCTTCCAGGCACGACAAATGAACATGCTGAAAATAGCAGGTATAAACCCGGCCGATCCGAGCAGTACTGTGCATTCTTCTTCAAATCGATGGGAGCTTATGCTTCCCACGCTGCTTTCCAATTTTGGTATTGCTTCGGCGTCACCAGGTACCGGGCAAAGTTTCCTTCGTGCAGACTCATTAGCTCTGTCTCAACCGCTTCTGTAAATCGTTGCTGCTCCGGTTCCGGCAGGAACGAAGCCGCGTGTTTTATTTGCCCCGGCGCATCCGCTCTCGAAAGGGCGCCCATGATGATTTCACGGATAACGGCACGAATCTGCTCACGATACTTCAACCGGAAGGGATCGGGCTCTCCCAGGGTCTGGCGCAAGGCCGCATAGCGTGCCGCTGAACGCTCATAAGCCCATAGGAAAACATCCTTTAACAAGCTCACGTCGTTTTGTTCATATACAGCCAGGAGGCCGGATACATAAACATCCTGTGGCACCTCGGTAAAGGACAAGGGTGCAAGGTTATGGCGGTTCAGCGGGATGTTGGCTGCCAGCCGCGAAACCCGCTTATTTACATCATCAAAGGGTTGCAGATAGGGCAGGTGAACCATCACAAAGAAGGCCTGTTCAAAAGGGTCATTGATGGCTGAGGCTTTCTCCAGGATAAGGTCAAACATTTCTGCGATTTGTTGCGGAATGCCTAGTGGTGTATACACCGAACTGGTAATGCCCACACCAAAACTCCGCAGCCGGCCCGAAGCACCGGGATCTCCCAAAAGGTTGTTCGATAACAAGGCATGCAGGCTTTGAATCGTATAGCGGTTAAAGCCAATGGAGTCATCGGCATTTTGCACCAAAAATTCAATGGCTTCTTTGTGGTTCAGGATCATTTGTGTTTCCCGGGCCGATTTTTCCGGAGTGGCCGTTCCCTCGAGCAGCAGGCGTTGCGTGTCCAGCAAGGAGTACGTATTGCCTTCCAGCCGGCTGGAGTTCCAGGAAAGATCAATCAGGAGCCGGTTCAGGATCTGGCGGGCATACGTGCCGGCCGGCTGGTCACCGGTAGTGGTCCTGCCGGTTTCGGCGAGTTTCTTTTTTTCCCGTAAGGTTAGATAGCTTGTAATGTTTGGCGCATACCTATCCAAAAACCCACGGTTGTAGCCAACCGGTTTTCGGGCTTCCAACGGTTGGCGGATAACCTTCATAAGCGCTTGACTTTGTTCAGAAAGATTTAGCCCACTTGTTCTTAGGGTTGCGGCCTTATCTGTTAGGCTTTGTACCGGCTGTGCAAGGTGGTAACGGATGGCTTTGTTTCTTCCGGTTGTATACACCTTTCCCTCCCGGATCAAGTCTCCAAGCCAACGCTGAAGCGTACGGTTGGAACCGGTAAAGCTTATTGCCCCTTTCAGGGTTTCTATATTTACGCCATCTGAAAAGGCTTCCAGGGCAGGAAGCAGAGAGCTTGCTTGCATGTTGACTGCTGGTATTTTCTCCTTTGCCATTTGATACAAAGTAAGCGCTTTTGGTGAATCGCGACAAAATGCGCGACATTCTCAATCATTCGCGACATTTGCGCGACATTTGCGCGACATTTTTAACTAATTGCGACACTTGCGCGACAGGAAGCATGTGCTCGCGACAGAACAACTGCAACAGGCAAGAACAAAACGCACCGGTGATATAATCTCAAGCCCCGGTTGAACTGAAGTGAAGTCAAATTTTTTCTTCTCTCAACCCTTTTTCCAACCTTTACAATTCAAAGTTGATGTCACCGGAACCTGAGAAATTCCCCAAAGACATTTCTTTCAAACGAATACAACCGCTCCGCGCAGGAGCCACTCATTTACGAAGTCAGGCATTTCTCAGGGCCACGGTGACGGTAAGTGAGCCTGCGCTTTTTGCCCTGTTTGCTTACCTCGGGTTTGTACTTCTTCACCCCATAATGTAAGCAACCATGTACCTGCTCAACGCTGCCCATTTTTGTACAACTATACCCATAAAGCTTGCTGCCGGCCTTAGTGCCGCAACAATTCTCTTTGCCAAAAAGCCCAAAAAACCCGTGTGAAACCGGCATAGCCGCAGTGGGTTGGGAGGGAAGGGCACCGGCAGTTCTTTCTCCTGTTTTGGCTAACGTTTGGTGTATAGTAAGTGCGCCCAACCTCTCAACCCCTCGGCTATGCGCTGCCCTTTTTCTTCACTCCATTGTTCATTCTAATTGTTCAAAATGAGAAAACTGCTCATACTGGCTCTGCTATGCCCCATCTTTTCCATGTGTCAACCCCTTTCCGTCAACGGGAAAGTGGTCAACGAAAACGGGGAACCCCTCACCGGTGCCACAGTCGCCATTCAACGGGCCACCGCAATGGGCCCCCGGGCCACAACTGATCAAAACGGCAATTTTACCCTTACCAACCTACAGCTACACGATACCCTGCTGGTTTCCGCTGTTGGCTATGAGACCTTCCGCGAAGCTATCGATTTCCATTTCCGCAGCCCGGTAACGGTGCAACTCATCCGAAAAATCTCTTCCCTCGACGATGTGGTGGTCATCGCCTATGGCACCACTACCCGCCGCTTCAATACCGGCAATGTGGGCCGGATTTCAGCCGAAGACATCAGCCGCCAACCCGTGCAAAATCCTCTGTCCGCCCTGGAAGGCCGCATACCGGGGCTCACCGTTGTGCAATCTGGCGGCCTGCCCGGTGCGTCCATCAGCGTGCAGCTTCGCGGCCAGGCCTCGCTGACCCAGGGCAGCGAACCGCTCTTTATCATCGACGGGGTGCCCTTTGCGCCCAACAACAATTCCGTCAACCGCCTCTCGTCCTCCCTTTCTGCCGGCGGTGCGGGGCTAAGCCCCTTCAGTACTATCAACCCTGCCGATATTGAAAGCATCGAAGTACTCAAGGATGCCGATGCTACCGCCATCTATGGCAGCCGCGGTGCCAATGGCGTCATCCTGATCACCACCAAACGGGGGCGGGAAGGAAAAACGCAGTTTTCTCTCAACTATGCGGCCGGCTTCAGCAAGGCCACCCGTCCGGTGCCTATGCTCAACACAGAACAATACCTCCGGATGCGCCGGGAGGCGTTTGCAGGGGATGGCGTGGTGCCAACAGTACAGAATGCACCCGATCTTTTTCTCTGGGATACAACCCGCTATACCGATTTCCGGAAACTGCTCCTGGGCGGCACGGCGTACACCCATACAGCCCAGGCTTCGCTTTCCGGTGGCAGTGCGGGCACCACGTTTTTGCTTAGCGGGGGCTACCACCGCGAAACCACCGTACTGCCCGGCCCCCTGTCTGATGTGCGGGGTTCCCTCAGCCTGCACCTGGCCCATGCCCCGGCTCATAAGCGGTTTTCAGCCGAGCTCTCGGCCTCCTATGCGGCCGACCGCAATACCCTGGTCAATGCCGGCCTTTCAAACCTGCTCACCGTGCCGCCCCACGCACCTGCGCTGTATACGCCAGAGGGAGAACTTAACTGGGAAGAAGGGGGACTCACATTCAATAACCCCCTGGCTTACCTGGAGCGGTCTTACCGGGCGCTTTCACACAACCTGACCAGCCGCCTGCAGGCTTCCTACCGGGTCCTGCCGGGACTGCAGCTGATCTCTTCGTTTGGCTACAACGTGTTCCGCGTGGATGAAGCAGCCAGGATACCCATCCATGCCCAGAACCCGGCCCAATCGCCACGGGGTTCGGCGCAGTGGGGAGGGAGCCACCTGCAAAGCTGGATAGCCGAGCCGCGGCTGCAATATCAGTACCGGGGCGGCAAACACAACCTGGAACTGCTGGCAGGATCTACCTTTCAGCAAAACTCCAACCGGGGCCTCTCCATCGGTGCCGCGGGTTACGACAGTGATGCCCTACTGGGATCTCTGGCCGCAGCACCGGGCATTTCGTTTCGCAGCAACACGGAAACACAGTACCACTACACCGCTGCGTTTGGCCGCATCCGCTATATCCGGGATGGAAAATATATCCTGAATCTTTCGGGGCGAAGGGACGGCAGCAGCCGTTTCGGACCCGGCCGGCAGTTTGCCCTCTTTGGAGCCCTCGGCGCCGCCTGGGTTTTCTCTGAAGAGCGCTTTGTCCGCGAGCAGCTGCCCTTTCTATCCTACGGCAAGCTGCGGGGGAGCTATGGCACCACCGGCAATGACCAGATCGGCGACTATCGCTACCTGGATGCCTGGTCGGTAGGGCAGCCCTACGGGGGCACTACCACGCTTTACCCTTCCAATCTTTACAACCCCCAATACAGTTGGGAAGTCAACAAAAAGCTGGAAGGGGCCCTGGAGCTGGGGTTCTTCCAAAGCCGGGTTCTGCTCACTGCTTCCTGGTTCCGCAACCGCTCGTCCAGCCAACTGGTGGAGTATACTCTGCCCTCCCAGACCGGCTTTTTCAGTATAACGGATAATTTCCCGGCCCTGATCGAAAACAGGGGATGGGAGTTTGAGCTCAATACCACCAATGTGGCCACCGGGGTTTTTCAGTGGACCACCCGGGCCAACCTGACGGTGCCCCGCAATGAACTGCTTTCCTTTCCGGGAATTGAGACCTCGCCCTATGCTGCCACCTATGTGGTGGGGCAGCCGCTGTCGGTCCTCTACCGGTTACGGGTAAGTGGTGTTGATCCGGCCACCGGGGTTTTCCTTTTTGAAGACGCCAATAAAAACGGAACTATCCAGGCGCCCGGTGATTACCAGGTCTCGGGTTTTGCAGGCCCGCGGTTGTTTGGCGGGGTGGGCAACACCATCCGCTTCCGCAACTGGGATGCGCATTTTTTTGTGGTGTTTAAAAAGCAAACCGGTGCCACCTACCTGAATACCCTGTATACCGAAAGCCTGGTGCCGGGCGCCATGCTCAACCAACCGGTGTATGTGCTCGACCGCTGGCAGCGTCCCGGAGACCAGACGGGTGTACAGCGGTATACAACCACGCCTTCGAGCGATGCCTATGCAGCCGTGTCCCATTTCCGGCGTTCGGACGGTGGGTATGGAGATGCCTCCTTTGCCCGCCTGCGGACGGTGTCCGTCTCCTATCACTTTTCACCCCATTTTTTGCGTAAGGCAAAACTGCAGGCAGCCCGGCTGTACGTGCAGGGGCAAAATCTTCTGACCCTTACCGGTTACAAGGGAGCCGACCCCGAAAACCAGTTGCTCTATGCCATGCCACCCCTGCGGACCCTCACCGCCGGACTGCAAATCACCTTTTAAACAAATAACCATGAAACATGCTGTGACCTATATGACCAATCTCCTGTGCTTTTGTTTTCTCCTGATCCTATTTACCCTCCTGTCCTGTAAAAAATTTGTGGCCCTGGAGCCGCCGGCCGACCGGGTGGTTTCGGCTACGGTGTTTCAAAGCAATGAAACGGCAACGGCAGCGGTAGCGGGCATTTATACGCAGATGATGGCCACCTCGCCTTTCTTTTCTTCCGGGGGCATGTCCATCTATGCGGGATTGTCCGCCGATGAACTCCTGCCCAACCTGCCCACGCTTGCCGAAACCGAGTTTTACACCAACCGGTTGCAACCCGGCAATGGCGTGGTGCGCCTGGACTTCTGGCTGCGCCTGTACAAACATATCTACCAGGCCAACAGCTGCCTTGAAAACCTGGCGGCAGCAAGGACCCTGTCACCCGGTGTAAAAGAGGCGCTGACAGGCGAGGCCTTGTTTCTCCGGGCGTTCTGTTATTTCTACTTGGTGAATCTATTTGGCGATGTTCCGCTGGTAACAGGCACAGATTACCGGGTCAATGCAACGCTGCCCCGCACACCGGCACAGCAGGTTTGGGCGCAGATTACCGAAGACCTGAAAGCCGCAAAGGAGGTCCTGCCACAGACCGCTCCTTCGGGCAAGCGGGTTCGGGCGGACAAGTGGGCGGCAGCAGCCCTGCTGGCACGCACCTACCTGTACCGGCAACTGTGGGCCGAAGCCGAAGCTGAAGCCAGGGCCGTGATCGGGTCAGGCAAGTTTTCACTTGTGCCGGATGTAAATGCCGTCTTTCTTGCGAATAGCCCAGAAGCCATCTGGCAACTGGCGCCGGTGGAGGAGGGCTTCAACACAACAGAAGCCATTTACCTGATCCCGAATACAACGATTACCGCCCGGCCCCTTTATGGCATCACCCCGCAGCTGAAAGCGGCTTTTGCTGCCGGTGACCTGCGGGCTTCGGCCTGGATGGCCACCAAAACAGCACTGGGGCGGTCCTATACCTATCCTTTTAAGTACAAGGTCAAATACTCAACACCGTCTGTTGAATACTACACGGTGCTGCGGTATGCAGAGCAGCTCCTGATCCGGGCGGAAGCAAGGGCCCGCCAGAACAAGCTGGAGGAAGCCCGGGCAGACCTGGACAGCATCCGGGTCCGTGCAGGATTGGCGCCTACCCCTGTTCAGGACCAGGCTTCTTTACTGGCAGCCATCGAACAGGAACGTCGCCTTGAACTGTTTGCCGAATGGGGGCACCGCTGGCTGGACCTCAAACGGACCGGCCGCCTCGATGCCGTTTTGGGTGCACAGAAGCCCACCTGGCAGCCCTATGCCGCCCTGTTTCCGGTTCCGCAAAGCGAGATCCTGCTGAATCCCGCCTTAACACAAAATGGAGGTTACCAATGAAAATAGTAGCTGTATTCGCCTGCCTGCTGGGGATGGCAGCACAGGCCAAATCGCAAACAGTCGGCATTGGCGATCCTTGTCCAAAAGCGTTGTTTAGCAATGTCACTGGTTTGCCTTCTTTAAAGAAAATAAAAGCACCCGCCAAAGGAAAATACTGGTTGCTTGGTCTTTGGAATACCCACTGCGATGTAGGGAGAAAACTGCTGCCGGAACTGTCCGCCCTGCGCAAACAGTTTCAAAAGGATCTGGAAGTCTTACTCATCACGCCCGAAGGGGAGGGAGAGGTGCGCAAGGTCCTGTCCGGGGTGCCTTACCTTCAGGATGTGCGCATCCCCATTGCAACCGGCGATACAGTTTTCCGCAGGCATTTTCCGCACCGGACAGAGCCCCATTTTATTTGGGTCAATCCACAGGGAAAGGTTATTGAGATTACCGGCCATGAGGAACTGACCGCTGAAAACCTGGCCGCTTTTTGCAGCGGCAGGCCGCACTCGCTGGCGGTGAAAAAAGAACATTCCGATCCCAATATTTACCACTCCCTGACACCTCTGATGATCAATGAATACCCCGAGCATAAAAACAGCCTGGTGCAATACAGTTACCTGGGTGGATTCCGTTCAGGGATTGGTACATTAACGAACATGGCCAGATTCGACATGCGAGACAGTACGGTCCGGATTGTAGCCGTGAATCAACCTGTTGGTCGCTTATACAGGCTTGCTTTTCAGCAAATGCGGAATTTTCACGCATCGCAACTCGTTTTTGAAGGTCGCAGTGCTGGGACAGCGAAAGATGATGAACAATCGCGCTTTTGTTATGACCTCGTGCTGAAAGATACATCTGTTGGCAAGGCACATCGCTGGATGAAAACGGACCTGGACAGGGCCTTTGGGGTAAAGAGCAGGATGGAACGTCAGAAACGAAAGGTGTATGTCCTAAAGCGGATCAACTCCCTTGAAAAATTCAAAGCGAAGCCAGACCGGGCCCCGGATGTATATGAAGATGAGGAGAAGTTCAGTGTACAGAATATTTCGCTTCGAACCCTGGTGGAAAACAATTTGAATAATCGATCCCTGCTTCCCTATCCGGTCGTCAATGAGACAGGATATAATGGTATGGTTGATCTAACCATCTGCCATCGGGTGGAGGATTTTGGTTGTGTGCGTGCTTCCTTTCAGGCATACGGATTAGACCTGGTAGAGGAAGAGCGGGAACTGCCGGTAATTGTCCTGGTAAAAGACTAAAAAGGAACCGCTTGGCGGCGGTTCCTTTTTGGGGCTACTGGGGAGACCGCTCTACTGTTCGGATGTAATCCCCATCCGGCTGATTGTTGACGGTTTTGGCGGTAAAGCCATCTGCACAATCGCTGCCGGAACCGGGACACAGGTTGTCTTGTTCGATTGCAGTCCGGAAACCCAGGTAGGCACCGGTGCGGGAATCAAACCAGTGTAGTTGAGGATCATTGGTTGTGGAGCTGTCTTGGCTGGGCGCTGTAAAAGCACTGGCTGCAAGAGCAAGTACTACCGCCAGCATGCCGGGAAAGAACTTTTTCATGTTAGAATGTATTTCGTGAATGATACTGCCTACTCTGTTCTGCAGGTTTTCGGCTACCCCTGATTGCGCAATATGTTTGCTGGTGTGCAGTACCGTTGGAGTGGTTCTGCACACCAGGTCTGTTGGCTATGCTGCAGCCTTTTCAGGTGACCGTTTATACGTTCGAATGCTGGACCCTGCGGCAACAAGTAAAAAGAGATTAACCAGCAGGTGTGTTTTCCAGTCCAGCGTACTGATGATGCCTCCGCACTGGCAGGGCAGGTGTGGTGAAAAAAGTAACATATACAACAGGTAACCTGTAAACAGCAGGAGCAATGCTGTTGCTGTATATAAACCGGTTAGCCGGGTAGAGGGAATAAGGAGCAGACCGACGATCACCAGCTCCGTTAGTGGTACCAGCCAGGAAAAAAAGTTTGCTGCTTTACCAAGCAATGGGGCCTGCCAGAGCACATCTTTGAATTGGTCAATGGCCATCAGTTTACTTGTGGCTGTGTAAGCAAACAGGAAAACCAGTGTGGTGTAGGTCCAGGTGACCAGGGATTTTAACTGCATAAAACTTTTTTTGGTTAAGAGCTTGTTGTTCTCCTCCGGTACGTGCAGGATTTCACTACAAAAGTTGACAACTTCTCTGAAGGGGAAAAACGGGAGTTCTGCTAAAAAAGAAGTTTGTTATGCTAAAACCGTATGCGGTGTTATTCAACCGGAAAGGAGCGAAGGGAATGGGGGGAACAATGTTTATGTTTTTGAAACAAGGCGTAAAAGTTCCGTTCACTATAACCCACGAGGGAAGCAATTTCTTTCATGGGTTTGTTCGTGGACTGCAGGAGTTCTGTTGCTTTTTGGAGCCGTTGCTGAATAATGTATTGGTGGATGGTTTGTCCGGCAAAATGTGAAAAGGCTGCTTTCAATTTCGAAGGATTCAGCCCTGTTTGTTTGGTCAGGCTCTCAATCGTCAGTGTTTTATCTAGGTTATGCAGAATATACGTCTGAAGTGCCTGCAGGGTATCTTTTGTTTCCGGAGTTAACAGTGTATTCCTGTTGGTCATGGTGTAGTGATTTGCAGTGGAAGGTTGCTTTTCGGCTATCGGACAGTACGACGGGTTCATTCCGTGGTATGCAGTGTCATGATCCCTTTTCGGAAAGCAGTGTTGTTGAAATCTTGCAGATGCGGAGGAATACTAAAATAGGTGGTACGGAGATATTTAATGAATGGGAAACTACAGCATCACGGTGAATTTTTACTTTGTGATGGTTCCTTTCTGGCTGGAAGGTTGCCCGCAGGAACCGGTTATGGATGTGCAGGTAACCCACAATGAATAGTTCCGTTTGTACAGAAAAAAGAGTAAAAGCAGGGTAGAAAGATAGAACCTTGCCTCCTTGTTTTACAATGGGTGGTAGAGCCTGTGCTTAATCGCATACAGAACAATCCCAATCATATTCCGGGCACCGATTTTACGCTGGATCTTTTCCCGATAGCTTTCCACAGCGCGCCTTTTCAGGTTCAGCCGTTCAGCAATTTCTTTACTGGATAATTGCTCGCAGACGAGTTGAATGATTTCAGTTTCCAGGGGTGTGAATTCGATTTGCTCGGAAGGTTTTAGTCGGAACCTGGTCTTGGCCGCAAGGGCTATCAGCTTATCCGAGATATCACGGGTGTAGAAGGTGCCGCCATCATGTACCACTTCAATGGCCTCAAAGAGTTCCTGTTGACTGGCATGTTTGAGTAAGTAACCGCGGGCGCCAGCATTGACAATATCCATGAGCAGATGTGTTTCATCATACATGGTTAAAGCAATCACCCCTGTAGACGGAAATTCAGTGATGATTTTCCGGGTGGCTTCTATCCCGTTTACAAGCGGCATGGCAATATCAGTAATGACGATATGCGGTTTATGCTGGCGCACCCGGTCTAATAACTCCTTTCCATTACTGGTGCTTTCCAAAACATGAAAATTCTTTTGTTTCTGCAGGAGATCGTGTAAGGCTTCTCGGACGATGGTATGGTCTTCTGCCAGTAAGATCGATATGGTTTCATCCGCACAATTCATAGCGTAGGGTCCTTCAAAACTTTTTGTTTGGTTGCTAATTGCGCTAAAGTATCGTCTTTGTATTTTATCCTGTCTATCCAGGATAAAATACTGTATAAATTCTGTGGATTTCCGTATAAATACTGGTGTTATTTGGTGACATCCAAGAATCAATTTTATCAGGTAACGTTTTTCTTTGCGTGACAATCCGAATCCTATCCGCAGATGATAAATAGATGCGAAAGAGATAGTAAAGGTGGAGTAAAGGTGAATACGTAAAAAGTACGCAATGGTGATGCCTGTTTATCCACGAACAGAGGAAGAGAACGTGCCCGTTTAATACAGAAAATACTTGCCCCAGAGCTTGCGGTCTCAATGCTAACAGGTAAGTGATTGCTGGCGATTTCTTATCCATTTTTAATTCTGATCACTTTTAGACCCAACTACTTTTATAACTGAAACCAATCACCATGAAGCAGTTTTTTACACTCAGCGCACTTTGCTTTTTACTTTTTTTGTCGTGTAAAAAGGAGCAGGAGCGCCAGCCGAATTCATACCTGGAAAGGGTTAAGGCTGGACTCAAAGACAGTATGGTTTTACTTGATTATCAGGAACTGGATTTTAGGCGGGCAATCTTTTCCGGTGTGGATAGTATACAGCTTTATTTTCTACGGGTACCTTTCCGGGGCAAGGCTGTTGAAAACGATTTTGTGATTGTAGAAACTACCAGGCAAGGTCTGATCAAAAGAGGAAAGGTCATACGCCTGGAAGGTGGCGTCGTGGAAGAAGGCAGTGGGCCTTCCAGGAAAAGTGCCTTTCAAGGTAATATTTCAATTTTTTCCTTAAATCGGCGACCCATATTGAATTCGCCAATCCGGAATGGCTATATTGAATCTTTCCATAACCGGAGGGCACATCGCACTGCCGTCCATGAGCCTGAAAACATACTGCCTGAAGTGATCATCGTTTACACAAAGCCGGGTGACTATACCTATAGTTATTCCACCTGGTACATGTTAAACTCCTTCGCCAGTGCTATTGATGGGAATTCCGGTGGATATTATGGATCATCCGGTGGCGGAAATTATGGATCAGATGGCTACTTCGGAGGTGGCGGTGGTACAGGTGGTTCTTATGGAGGCGGTGGGAACATGATCCAGGTCGATGTTGAGACGCAGGGTGAACTTGATCCGATTGATGTCGAAAAATTCATCAAATGCTTTGATGGTATACCCGATGCAGGATCTACTTGTTCCATTGAGATCATGACGGATATACCCATCGATAGTGATCCGAGCAAATTATTGGATTACAATTCAGGTTCTCCGGGACATGTGTTTATTAATATTCGTAAATCAAACAGCACCCAAACTGTCTCTCAAAACATTGGTTTTTATCCAAAGTCCGGTTGGAAAACAGCACTTACCAATGCGCCCATCGAAGGCAAGTTTGTTGACAACAGCAACCATGAGTTTAATGCATCCCTAAAGATGAATTTAAGCCCAGAGAATTTCAGAAGCACCCTTATGGAAGTTCTTTACCTGGCACGGTCAATAAAATACGACATCGACGAGTACAATTGTACGGATTTTGCATTGGATGTTTTCAATAAAACCCGAAGCTATAAATTGCAGATACCTTTATACCAGATACCTGGTGGTATGACTGCCGCTGGTACACGTACCCCACAGGGCTTGTATAATAAACTGAAACAAATGAAGGTATCCGGTGATCCCGAAGCAAGCAATATCACGATTGGTGTTGTAAAAGCCTGGGCAGGTAATTCGACAGGTCCTTGTAATTAACAAAAAAATTTTATCATGAAACTGCTCCACATCTTAGGCCACCCGGTAGTGGTTATCACGTTGTTTTGCCTCTTGTTGGTGAGTGGTGAACATTTTGGTGGCGTATACCTGCTATATATTTTGCTGGCATTACCCCATGGGGCCCTCCATGCGCTTTTGGCAATTGGTGGTGTATTACTCGTGTTATCCGGGTATCAACTCCGGTCTGGTAAAAGGAGGGTGTTATCGTTTGTTGTCAGTGTGATGGGCCTTTTGCTGATGCTGAGTTCTTTGGTTGTGTTTTTCGGCAATGACAAGGAGGGCTATAACAGAGCTACTTTCAGCCAGGGAATTCCACTGGTCTCTTACATTCTCTTCGGCATTAGTATGCTTTGTTATGTGGTAATCCTTTTTCTTTCCATTTCTGGGGGTAAGCAAAGACGCGGAACCTTGCAGGCCATAACCTAGCAGATGGTATGAATAGCGTGACGATTAGGGGACTATTTGTTTTCTTACTCCCTTATGATTTCTTCTTTCAAGGCATATCGCAGCAACTGCATTGAATTTTTCACACCTGTCTTTTTCATAATTTTTTCGCGAAAGCTGTCAATGGTTCGCTTGCTTACAAAGAGCACCTGCGCTATTTCTTTACTGCTCTGCCCCTGGCAGATCATTTGGAGAATCTTTTTTTCTCGCGGGGTCAATGCGAGTTTCATTTGTACATTTCTTTCTTCTTTTATCCGCGCCTTTAAAAAGGTACTGACAGCTGGTGTATAATAGCAGTAGCCGCTGTGCACTAGTTTAATGGCATGCACTAATTCTGTTGCCTGCGTGTCTTTCAATAAGTAGCCATCTGCACCGGCATGTACCATCGCCAGCACATCGCCGCTGTGATCAGAAAAGGAGAGTCCGATCACCCCGATGTGGGCATACCGTTGCTTTAATATTGCAGTGGCTTCAATCCCGCTGAGCCCCGGCATACCAATATCCATCAAAACAACATGAGGCTCCATCCTTGTTAATGCATCAATGAGCGCAGTGCCATCAGCAGCTTCACCGATAACAGTAAGTCCTTCTGCCTGCAAGCTATCAATTACCGAACGGACACCGCGGCGGAAAAGACAATGATCATCAGCAAGAAAGACCTTGATAAAGTTTTGTGTTGCCATAAGGAGTTGTTTTGGTAGATGTTCTTTCAATGATAGGAAAAAATTTCAGGTTCTGTATCCGTACAAATACGGATATCATTTTCAGTACTCGAACGGATTGTGCAGCGGCAACAGTCTTTCTACTTTGTGTGTACTTGTATTGCTGCCATGCACATATTTATAAGAATTCCCCTGATTGCCTTTTGCCTTGTGCTTTTCACACCTCTGCTCAGAGGGCAGGAAAGGCCCCAGTCGGCGGAGCCAATCCCATTTGCAGCGAAGGCTTTCAGAGAAATGGAGGAGCGTTCAGCCAACGTTTTACAAAAGATCGATAAACATACCGAAAGGTATCTTTCCAAACTCCTGCACCAGGAGCGAAAGCTGAAGGCAAAGCTCTTCAGAAAAGACTCTACACTGGCCAATCAATTGTTTGATGGGGTGGAAGAGAAGTACCAGGCCCTCAAACAGGCACCAAAGAATCTATCAAAGTTTAGCCAGATCTATTCTCCACGTCTGGACAGTCTTGCCACAGCCCTAAACTTTCTAAAAGGCGGAAAATTAGAAAGTCCCGAACTTGCCAGTGCTCTTTCCCAACTTTCTTCGCTTCAAGATCAACTGAACCAAACTGAAAAAATCCGCAGCTTTCTTTCAGAGCGGAGGCACTTTTTGCAGGAAAACCTCGGCAGGCTTGGCATGCTCAAAAATCTAAAAGGTTTTCAAAAACAGGCCTATTATTATTCGCAACAAATAAAGGAATACCGCGCACTTTGGGAAGACCCCTCCAAACTGGAACAAAAGCTCCTGGAGATATTATCCCAAACAGAAGCTTATAAGGACTTCTTTCATAAGCACTCGCAGTTAGGTTCACTTTTTTCTCTTCCCGGTAGTAGCACTGTGGCAGCGGCCTCGCTGGCAGGCCTGCAAACGAGGGCTTCGGTGCAGCAGGGCCTCCAGGGCCGCTTTGGTTCCGGGGCAGGGGTGCAACAAATACTGCAACAAAATATGCAGGGGGCACAGGGACAATTATCATCATTAAAGGACAAGCTATCGCACTACAGCAGCGGCGCCTACGGCAACAGCAGCAGTGACATCGACATGCTTGAAGGGTTCAAACCCAATGCGCAGAAGACCAAAACATTTTTGCATCGGCTGGAATACGGTGCCAACATCCAGAGCCAAAAGGCGAGGAGCTATTTTCCCGCCACCTCTGACTTGGGACTTTCCCTGGGCTATAAATTTACCGATAACAGCTCCATTGGAATAGGTGCATCTTACAAGATCGGCTGGGGCAGGGGCTGGGATCATATCCGCATTACACATGAAGGGTTGGGGCTCCGTAGCTATATAGACATGAAGCTCAAAGGAAGCTTCTACTTATCAGGAGGCTATGAACAGAATTACCGCAACGCCTTTCAAACCGTACAGCAACTCCATGGCCTCCAAGGCTGGCAAACCAGTGGGCTACTTGGCTTGAGTAGAAAGTATAGAATTTCCAAAAAGCTAAAAGGAGATATCAAACTGCTTTGGGATTTCCTCAGCTACCAACAAGTACCCAGAACACAGGCAGTGCTGTTCAGGGTAGGATATAACATTAAATAGCTTTTGCATATATAATTTAACTATGAAGCATATATTTCTTTTTATTCTTCTTGCTATAAGTATAGAACTGTTCGCACAGTCTCAGAATAATATTGGCCTGCCTTCTGTCAATAATAGCTTTCTTACCACTGGAGGAGGTAGTTCAACTGGAGTAGATTTATATACCGGTACGGCTCAGATTAGTGTTCCAATCTGCAATCTGGGAGCAAAAGATTTTTCAATTCCCATTGCAATTAATTACATGAGCGGAAGGGGAATAAAAGTTCAGGATTATGCATCGAACATCGGATTGGGATGGCAATTGAATGCTGGCGGTGGTGTTTCTCGGGTTGTAAGAGGCTTTCCTGATGAATTACCCAATGGTTATTTAGGTACAGGACAATGGGGGCAACAGGTAGCTAATCACATGGTTAATGGTGCGCCCTTGTCCTCACAAGTAACTGGAGATAACGGCAGCTCTTATATTACTCCAACAGCGGATGGTGAACCTGATTTATTCTTCATAAAAACCCCATTTTTTACGGCGCAATTTGTTTTTGATGAAGGTGGGCAGCCAGTATTCTCAAATAATACTGGTTTGAAGGTGTAAGTACCCCTTTTCACAGACAGTTTTAGGTCAGAGTAGTTTCATTATCAACTATGTTGTTTTTCCATTCTTCAGGGGTAAGATTATTTAGTGCTTCATGTGGTCTTCTGAGGTTGTATTCCTCCATCCATTCTGCTGTTAGTTGTTTTACCTGGTAAAGGTCAAAGAACAGGTAAGCATCCAGAACAGCTTCCCTATACACTCTGTTGAAACGTTCGATGTAGCCGTTCTGCATGGGTTTTCCAGGTTGGATATACTGAACGGCGATTTCTTTTTCTTTTGCCCACAGTTCGAATTCGTTTGAGGTAAACTCTGGTCCGTTATCCACTCTTACGGCTGCAGGTTTGCCGTGCATGTCAATGGCTCTGTTCAAAGTTCTGATGATGCGCTTGGAGGACAGAGACGTATCCACTTCAATGGCCAGTGCTTCTCTTGTACAATCATCCATGACGTTGAAGGTTCTGAACTTTCTGCCGCCCACCATGCTGTCGCTCATAAAATCCATAGACCAACTCCTATTAACGGCTGTTTGTTGCTGCAAGGGCTGTTTCACCCGTGCCGGCAGTCTTCGCTTGCCTTTCCGCTTTTTGTTTAGCTTCAGTAGTTTGTAAACCCTATACACTTTCTTGTGGTTCCAGGTCTTGCCAGATCTTCTGATGTAGGCAAACAACTTCCGAAAGCCATACGTCGGATGCTGGAAAGCCAGGTCCTGCAAAACCTCGATGACTTCGTGATCATCCTTTGTAGTGTGATAATAAAACTGGCTGCGTGGCAGCGATACAATCTTACAGGCCCTGCTCACAGGGATTCCATGCTCACGGATAATCTCTTCACTCAGCTGCCTTTTGGTGGCAGGGCCCAGCCTTTTTTTGTGAACAGATCTTTTAAGATCTCGTTGTCCATGGCAAGGTTGGCGTACATGCGTTTGAGCCTGGCATTTTCTTCTTCCAGTTCTTTGAGTCGTTTGACATCACTGGCTTCCATGCCTCCGTACTTGCTTTTCCAATTGTAAAAAGTTGCTTCGGAAATCGAGTGCTCCCGGCAGATCTCCTTGGTAGTGCGGCCGGCTTCCTGTTGCTTTAAAATGGCAACAATCTGGGTTTCGGTAAATCGTGTTTGCTTCATGATAACAGTTTTGAATTTAAGTAGAAAACTCTAATTCTAAACTGTCCGGTTTTTAGGGGCACTTACAAAGGTTATTGCAAATAATTTCATTAACCAATATAACTACAACTGGAATAATGCGGATTTTACAGTCATTGATGATCAAGGAAATCAATATTACTTCGGGACTTCGGTAGTAGAGAAAACACAAACTGATCTCTTCGGTGCTTCCTACACTTTTCCGACAACGTGGTATTTAGAAAAAATTACCACCTTTAATGGGAAAGACAATATATACTTTTATTATACCAATGCAAGTGCGAATTCGGTCTATAATCATTATCAGGTTACGAAAACCTATCCCACTACATGCACACCACAAAATAGCACACCAACTGCAAGCACTACACTTCAACCTAAATTTATTTCCAGTATTGAAACATCTTCAGGCATTGTTCAATTCAGCTATGTCTATGATCGGAAAGATGTCGTCAGTGCTGCAAGGCTTACAAATATCCAGTTATTTGCAAGAAATGGAAATGGATATTCATTAAACTTGTTAAAGAATTTCGGCTTTATTCAAAGCTATTTCGGTGATCCATCTACTGATCCAAATTTATTGCGGTTAAGACTGGACAAAATAACAATGTCGGGTAACACACCTGTTACAAATGTTCCTGTCGATTATCAGGCCTTTAGTTATAATTCTGATGTAGCTCTGCCTCTTCGCTATTTAGATGTATCTGATTTCTGGGGATATTATACATTGTTTTCCACTGTAAATGGATCAACAGATCCAATGCTGTATCCACAAATACGTGAACCTAATCTTTCCCGAACAAAAGCTGGAATACTCTACAAAATAAAGGATGCGATCGGTGGATCAATTGAATTAGAATATGAATTAAATACATTTTATAATACCAGTACAGTGAACAACAGAAATGTTGGTGGCTTGCGTGTAAAGAAAATCGCCCATACCTTGCAAAGTGGAGATAATATTTCAACAAGCTATGTTTATGATGATGCTTCTGGAAAATCAACCGGACAGCTTCTTTCGTCATCTTACGCAAACCTTACGTATGCATTTCCTGCAGGTTCAGGTGTAAAAACTGTATTTTCTGAAACGCCATCAAATGCATTCGACATTAATGGCAATTACATAGGTTATTCAGCTGTCAAAGTGATTGAGCCAAATGGCGGTTATACAGTGTCTGAATTCACAAACTTTAGTGACTTTCCAGATTTGGTAAATTATGAACATTACGGGTATACTGAAATACCAAATATTCACTCATCAACAAGTCGGGGATATAAACGCGGATTGCCTAAAAAGGTAGCCATCTTTAAGGCAAATGGAGATAAAGTATCAGAGGATATATATACCAATTACTCCTCACTTACCAGTCCAACTGTTCGTAAAGCATGGGCTTACCGTCCATATTATGCTGCCTATTCCTGCAATAATACCACATATCAATCCTGGCTTGGAACTACTTACAGTACTGATATTGAAAACTACAGGTTAATACAGGTGGTTCACAGAGATTATGATCAGCTTAGTCAGAACAGATATGTGGAAACTACAACGAGTTATACTTATGCCGCTGACAAACGACAGGTTAAAACAATTAGTTCGACAAACTCAAAGGGCATTGGCGTGACAAAAACAATCTATTATCCCTTAGATATGGATCTTTCAGGTAACGGTATACCAATGCTTACAGGTGGCGAACAACAGGCGATTTCAAACTTGGTTAATAAAAACAAGGTTGGAGTGGTTATTCATGAAACCAACAGCAGTGGCGTAACGACGCAAATACACAATAATTATACAGTATATAGTTTAGGCAGCCAAAACAGTGTGTATCTAACAGGTACCTCGGTTTATAATGAAGCAACACTGGTTGGACAGCAGAACTTTGACTATGATTTGGCCAATTCTAACCTTCTGTCAACAAGTGAAATAGGAGGTAAGAAGACTTCATTCCTTTATGGCTATAACGCCACATATCCTATTGCCAAGGTGAGTAATGCATCCTTTACCTCTTCAGTTATTCTACAGCCTTCCTTGACTTATGGAGGATACGTTACGTCTGGTAATACAGGTACTTTTACTACGAATGTAACCGGAAATATTGTTTTACAAATTGGGTTTGGCAGTTATCCTGGTTCTACTAATTTAACCAATGCTTATTACACTGTGAATGGTCCTGCATATAGAAGTGGCCAATTGTGTTTTTCAATGACTGGCAGTGGCTGTAATGGTTACAGTTCCAGTGTGACGCTAACGAATATGCCTCCGGGTACATATAACGTATCAGCCTCTACATCCACAAACTTTTCAAACAGCAATCCAAATATTAGCTACAGTTATACTACGCAAACGCCTTCTTATAATTATGCAAAGGAGTTCTTCTATGAAGGTTTTGAGCAAGGTGGTGCAAACACATCAGGTGTAGGCCATACAGGTAAAGGATATTATTCAGGAACGTACAATGTCTCTTTTACTCCACCGGCGGGCCGGGCTTATATAATGCAATGGTGGAGTTTAGCTGCAGGCAAATGGGTTTTCAATGAGCAACCCTATACCGGTCCTGCTACTCTAACAGGCACAATAGATGACATCAGAATATTTCCGACAGATGCTCAGATGACCAGCTTTGCTTATGATCCACTTGTAGGAGTAACGGGTGAAACGGATGTTAGTGGCAGAACTGTCCGCCGTGAATATGATGGGTTGCAAAGAGAAAACATCATCAGGGATGATGATGATAATATTCTTAAAAAAGTATGTTATAGTTATAATGGACAGCTGGCTGGCTGTAGCTTATTCACCAATGCGCAGCAGAGTGGGAACTTCACCAGAAATAACTGCAGCTCAGGAACGGGAACAACAGTTGCTTATACAGTACCTGCTGGAAAGTATTTTTCAGAAGTAAGTCAAGGTGATGCTGATCAACAAGCACTGAATGATGTGAGTACAAATGGGCAAAACTACGCCAATACCTATGGATCATGTAACTCTTCTGTGAATTTGGTAGGCAATAATTCGCAATCTGCTGCCTTTTCAATTACATTAACTAATTCATATAATCCATCACAGGTTTATAGTTTTAGTATAGGTCCTTACCAATCCAATGTACAAATTGGGACTATTCCATTTGGTACATACAATGTTACCATTTACCCTTTCTACAATACCTCCTATTACTATAATTACTCAGTCAATTCTTATTATCAATCCGGCTATGGATCCAAAAGTTGGTATTATTTACCATTCAACTGTTCTACCTGTGGAAATATTCAAATTTATTAGTAATCGATAGCTTATGAATAAGATTATTGTAGTTCTTTTCCTTTTAACAGTTTCGCAAGTTTCTGCACAAGAAAGCGAAGTCTTTTGGAAAACAAAGTTTTATACACTAGATAGTTTTCAGGTAAGTATGAATTCCTTTAAGGGAAAGCCACTAGTACTGATTTTGATAAACAGCAGCAATCCTGACATGAAACTACTTTCATTTATGGATTCGATTTATCGGGTTTCGGCTGATAAATTCGGTATGATAGGTATTCTTACCCACAAGAAGGAAAATTCATTGTCTCGAAATAATCTTCTAAGTCTTTTCCGGTCAAATAAAGGTATCAGTTTTCCAATTGCCAGTATTTCGTCAGCAAAAAATGAGCATTCAAAAGATGAAAGGAATTTTATATTCGAATGGCTTTCCGAGAATTTAATAAATAAGCATTTTAAACTTGACTTCAACGAGAGTTCTGTGTTGATCCTAAACAATAGATCGGCACTGTATGCAGTTTTATCGGCTGATGCATTGCCCACTGCTGCGCATTTAGATATCATCATAGATAATGGGGTGGAGAATTAAATTTAATATTCAAATTGTTTTACCTAAAACTTTTCGTATGCCCTTGTTAAGAAGAGCTCTTATTTGCTTGGGAACACTACTGTTGAACTATTACTTATGTGCCCAAAACTATTTAAACTATTCAAGAGTTTGGATTGCTAAACATCCTATTCAAAGTGAAGCGGAAATTATTGCGAGCGGAAGAACTAATCAAGAGGTAATTCGGACTACTGAATACTTCGATGGATTCGGACGTTCTGTACAATCAATTATCAAACAAGGTAGTCCCTTGCAGAAGGATGTGGTAGATTTGCATATTTATGATAGTTGGGGCAGGGAAGTTCAAAAAAAGCTACCCTTTGTATCCAGCATCCAACAGGCGGGAGACATAACTAATGATGGTAATTATAAAGTCTCCGCGATCGCACAACAATCAAGTTTCAATTTGACGCTTTATCCAGGCGAAAATAACTACTATTATTCCCAGACTTCTTATGAGAACTCGCCGCTTAACCGCGTCATAAATGTGTTTGCTCCGGGGAACAGTTGGGTAGGATCATCAAGATCATCTTCAGTTCAATACTTGGTAAATACGATTGATGACAACGTTCGGATATGGACTACACATAATCTAATGCAGGGAGTGATTCCAACTGGTAGCAGTTCCTATCCTGCTGGGGCATTATATAAGACTATAAACACTGATGAACATGGCGTGCAGCAAATCGAATTCAAGGACAAGAATGGACAGTTAATTTTAAAGAAGTTACAACTTACGTCTGCTGCCGACCTAGGAGCCGGAAACGGACATGCAGGTTGGTTGTGCACGTACTATGTGTATGATGATTATGGTAACATGCGTTTTGTAATTACACCCAAAGCGGTTACACTCACTGATGGCTCCTGGACAATATCAACAACAATTGCTGATGAGCTGTGTATCCGGAAAGAATACGATGTGCACGGCCGAATTATTATCAAGAAAGACCCGGGCTCTCAGGAACAATGGTTTATTTATGACAAAAGAGGACGTTTGGTGATGAGTCAGGACGGCTTTTTGCGAAGCCAGCAAAAGTGGCAGTACTTTAAGTACGACTTGCAAGACCGTCCAACGGCCACAGGCTTGGTTTGGGATCCGGCAAATTTCATGAATCCAATATACCACAGAGAATCTGCTTCAAATAGTACCTCCTATCCTGATCCTACAAGTTATTCATATGAGTTGCTTTCCGAAACGTATTATGACAATTATAATTGGATTAGCGGAACAGGGTTGGGAAGCTCGTTAGATGCATCTAATACATCAAACACGAATATTTTTATGGAGTCGTCTAATACTATTTTTCCTTACCCAGAAATCATAGCTCAATCTCCAATGAACAGAGGGCTAATAACTGGGGCAAAAACCGAAGTCCTAGGCAGCAACGGTGCCCAATACCTGTATAGGGCGAGCTTTTACGATAATAAGGGAAGAGTTGTACAAACACAAAGTACAAATCTTACAAATCAAGTCGATAAAGTAACCACGCAGTATAGCTGGACAGGTTCGCCCCTGCGTAGATATGTGCAACATAGCAAAGGAACTCCAAATCCTCAATCACACAATATCGTAACAAAGCTTACTTATGACGATGGTTTCCGTTTGCTCAATGTAAAAAAGGCTATCATTAGTACTATTGGCAATTCAGCAGCAGTAAGTAGTGGTGACAAACTTATCACTGCTTATAGTTATGATGAGAATGGTCAGCTAAAATCAAAATCGTTTGGCAGTTCCCTCGAGTCTCTGACTTATGACTACAATATTCGTGGATGGCTCACAGGAATTAATAAAAACTATACGATTGCGGGTAGTTCTTCCAACTATTTTGGAATGGAACTGGCCTATGATAAGACAACTACAACTAGCGGCACAACTAGTTTTCAATATCCAGTTTACAATGGAAATATGGCTGGACAAATCTGGAAGCAAAGAGGGGATGGGATTGCTCGCAAGTACGATTTCACATATGATAAAGCCAGCCGTCTTACTGTCGGCAGCTTTTTACAGAATACCACTTCTTCAACCTGGGATAAGTCCTATATAGATTACTCTTTAAACAGTATGGCTTACGACAACAATGGCAACATAACACACTTGCACCAGAATGGTTTCGTCCTGGGAGGAAATCCAAACATAGACAACCTGACCTATAATTATGAAAATACAGGCACAAGTAATAAAATTCAAAATGTAGTTGATGTTGCTAACAACGCACAATCCAAACTGGGTGATTTCCATTACTCCGGGACCAAATCGTCCGCTGCTATTGACTATAGTTATAATGCTAACGGTAGCCAAACAAGCGATGTAAATAGGAATATCAGTTCTATTTCTTATAATGCGTTGAATCTTCCAGCTACTATAGCGGTTACAGGCAAGGGGACAATCACCTACACGTATGATGCAGCTGGTAACAAGTTGAGAAAAACTGTACAGGAAAATGGTGCCGTTGTTCCTTTCCAGGGGACCAACTATACAACCGATATTACTACTGTTACAATCTACATTGGGGAGTTTATATATCAGTCCAAAACGTTCACCAATTCTGTTTTAGCTGCCAATTTAAATCAAGGTGAATTGTTGCACTTTGCTGCCAATGAAGAAGGCAGGGTTAGGTTTGTTACCCCTCCATCTGGAACAGCTTACCATGCATTTGATTACTTCCTTCGTGACCATTTGGGAAATATTCGTACTACTTTAACCGATGAACAACCAGCACCTGATACCTATCCTGCGGCTACTTTGGAGGCGGCAGGTATTGTCTCCGAACAAAAGTACTATGATATCAAAAATGACCCGGCACATATCATTCCGACAAATACCTTGACATGGTATAATGGTGTCACCAACAGCAGCTATCCAAATAGCAATGGTTTGCCTGTTTCAGCTGATCCGACTGTTAATCCAACTGGCTCAAGTGCAACATTATACAAGTTAAATGGTGCAACTGGGGACCGTTACGGAATAGGGATAGCGTTGAAGGTAATGGCCGGCGATGTACTGAAAGTTTATGGAAGGAGTGTATGGCATCAAAACGGAACAACGAACAACATCAACTATCCTTTGAATTCCGTTCTGTCTTCTTTTGTCAATGCTTTTGCCGGAACAAGCACAGTAGTGGGAGGAAGTAAAGGAGTGGCAAGTGGAAGCATCTTAAATGGCAACTCCTCTACCACGGGTCCATTGTCCTCTTGGTTGACCACCGGTGTACCCACGCCAAGTGGCTCAACTCCCAAGGCTTACATCAACTGGATATTCTTTGATGAGCAGTTTAAGCCTGTGGCAAATGGCAATGGTTATGATCCGGTCTGGGCCTTTCCGGACCATGTCAAGCCCCATAGTATAACCGGAATTTCAGTACCCAAGAGCGGCTACGTCTATATTTATTGCAGCAATGAAAGTAATCAGGACGTCTATTTCGACAATCTGCAGGTGGTACATGCCAGAGGACCAATCCTGGAAGAGCAGAATTTTTATCCGCAGGGATTAGCCATGTTTGCAATCAATGGCCGCGCTCATGGGAAGCTGCAAACTAACTTTGGTTATCAGGGTAAAGAAATGCAACGGGGTGAATTCTTTGACGGGACTGGCTTGGAAGAGTATGATTTTATGGCTCGGTATTATGATCCACAACTTGGCCGGTGGTGGGCACAAGATCCGGCGGGCCAGTTTGCCACACCTTATGGAGCCATGGGAGGCAATTGGCCAGTGATGGCCGATCCGGATGGAAAATTCGCTTGGGCGTTAGTGGCGGCCGGAGCATTGATCGGAGGAGTCACTAAAGGGATAAGTACTGAAAGTTCAGGTGGTAAATTTTGGGATGGGTTTTGGCGAGGAGCTATTGTAGGAGCTGTATCCGGCACTTTAGGTCAGTATGGAGGTGGTACGTTTTTAAGTCAAGTTGCCTGGGGGGCAGGAGAAGGGGCAATAACAGGTGCTATTAGCGCTGGATTAAACCAAAAAAACTTTTGGGAGTCTATAAAAACTGGAGCTGCTTGGGGTGCAGCTTTTGCCACTGTTACTAGTACAATTGAGTCATATAAAAATTACAAAGACGGATATGGTTTTGGAACTAACGATGGAAGGCTAAATAATATGGTGAAAAATTATAACAAGGCACTCGGTCCTAAGGGCAGAACAGCTTTTGCAAATAGAGCCATAGATTTTGCACAAAAGCGTTATGGGTTTAATTCTAAAATATTATATACATATGATGATGATTTGGAAAGTGTTTACGGCATTGCGAATCCTATTTATGGTGAAATAACGTTGAGCTCGATAGCCTTTCGCAATAGTTCAACTCTTAAAGCAACAATGGCTCATGAACTTGGACATATCAACTTTGCCGATTTAGGATTAGATGCAGAATTGAACGGAGGATTTCCATTTGGAGATCCTGATCTAAGGATAGATGGACCACATGGATATGCATCAGAAATATATAATGCAGGTAAGTTACATTTAATTCCCAGCCATATTAAATCTGCAAATCCATTATTTGGAGTCTGGCAGCTTTATAAAGGTCCTATATGGCCACATTTCCTACCTCAACGTTTTAGATCACCACTGGTTTTCAAACCTTTTTAATGAAGAAGATCGTAATTTTTTTTATATCGTTATTTGCATATTGTATAATAAACAGCCAACAACTGAGTTCACAATCCACTTATCATCAAGAGACATGTAGCAAGTATTTAGGAGTAATATTGTTGGAGTTTGACTCTTCAGCCTTACAAAAAGGAGAGAATGTGGAGATAAAATTTCAAATTCGGAATGCAACAAATTCTAAGATATTCATAAGTGATCCATTCGGTTGGGTCAACGTGGGCGTATTGCTTTATGAAGATGAAAAGCTGGTGCGTCCTTCGATCCGTGTAAGAGCTGATATTTCGTGGAGGGAAAAAAAAATTTCAATTGAGCCTTTTGAGATCCGCTCATTCAAATTTTCGATCAGTCTAAACAGAATATATACAAATCTCTTTTTTCTCCAAGGTAAATTGCAAGTAAAAATTTTTTATAGAGGATATATTTTTGATCACGAAATGAAACCTTTATTAAAAGGTTGTCACGTGAATAGTAATCTTGTGAACATCGTACAATAAATTTTAACTTTTCGGAAAAGTATCTTAAGTAGTAAATCGCCTTAGCAGTATTAGCTTTATCCGGTGATAAGAACATATATTAATGCAGGAAATAACAATTTAATATCAATGGTAGCTATATGTGAGTTGCGACAAGTGTGAAGGGAGGCCTTAGTTCTTTAATTTTTTTCTGAATGGTCTAACAAACACCATCGTAAAAACAACTGAACCCACAATGGAAATTATCAGCGCATCAATGATCACTGCTGCTGTTATGGAGCCCTTTATTAAAAGAGTTGACAGTACTGATAAAAGAAAATATGAAACAGCTTGGATAAGAGTGCCTTTTATCTGCAGAGGCCTTTTGATTGTTTCCATATGACAATATTAAACTAAGAAAGTGCCCTGCAAACTGAGTGTATATATTAATCCTTCTTAGATTCTTCTTTCTTTTTCTGCTTTGGTTTCATAGCCACGCCGATCACATTGGCGAAAGAGCCGGTGATCTTTAGGTGATGATTTAATTAACTTAGAATCTAGTGTTTATCCAAGGTTAGAGATTCGGATATAATTTTTTGAGTTTTGTTCTTGCGTCTTTTGTTCTGAACTGCCAGTTGACAGGTGTTGCGGCTTTGTTCTTTTCTTTCAGGTAAGCGTTGATTTGTTTTTGAAGTATAGCCTTGCTTCCGATTCTTTTTTTCAGCGCCACCCGATTTAAGACACTGCGTTCGATTTCTGCTATGTTGAGCCATGAGCCGTGCTTTGGCGTTTGAACAAAGAGAATGCGCCGAAGAATGCTTCTGGCCCTTTCCGCATCAAAGACTTCATAGAGCGCCGCTTTTCTGTGTGTCGTCAGGTTGTCCTGCAAAACGGTTAAGCAACCGGCATTGGGATAGAGCTTTTCGGCAATATAGGCCACCGCATCTGCCCACTGGTGCGAATCATGCGTGTCTTTGAGCTCAACAAAGCGTTTGCCTTCTTTGGGTTCACAGATCATATAAATATCCACTACGCCTTCTCTTCTATATTCATAATCCACATGCGCAATGCCTTTGCTGTCCACAAAGCCACTCCTTGTTTCGCTGATGAGTTGGTGAGGCGACTCGTCCAGACACACCACCGGATGCGTGCTGTCATAGCATTGTTCATACACGTCCAGCACTTCCTCCATAGCACAGACAAATTCAGCAGAGGCCGTGGGAATCACCCACTCTTTTTACCGCCAGGGCTTCAGCTGATTTTTTTTCAATAGCTGCCTCACCGATTCATGTGAGATGCTTTTCACATAGCCCAACCGAACAATTAGACCCGCTAGCAGGTGCAGCGTCCGGGCGCTGTGCCCTTCGGGTGGGTCACTGCAACGAAGGGCGATCAGGTGGGCTTCCACCCGGCCGTCAAAAAACTTCTCTTTGAAGACGGTGCGTTTCTTTCCATACACCACTTGCTCAAATCCTTCTTCCACGAAGCGCTTACGCAGTCCTTCTATGCAGCGGATTGTGACTTTGCACCTTTTGGCAATTTCACTGTCCGGCAGACTGTCCCCGTTTTCATCTGCCGCCAGCAAGACTTAGGCTCTTTTCACCGCCTGTGCTTTTGCATTGCGCAGGCGTATCAGGTCCTGCAACTCCTGTTGCCCGGCTGCTGTCAAAGAAACAATGTAGCGCTTCACCATAACCATACCTTTTCCTGAAGTTACAACTACGCCTAAACCCGAAAACTGATCCTTGAAAGAAATACTAGGAACAGATTTCTAAAAGCAAACAATAAAAAGATTAAGCCGGGAAGATAGTCAGCGATGTTGTTTCATAGTTTGAACATGAAAGGCTACCATGTTACATAAAGCAATAACATTCAGATTCATATTTGAATTTCAATCACGGAATCAATACTTCTTTGCTGCTTCAACGTTGCCTGGACATGGCTCTATTAAATATGCATGAGAAATTGATAATGTAAGCCAATTGCATATATGACCTCCATAAAAATGGAGCAAATCTCTGGAATAGCAGTTTTCTTATCCATTTTTAACTTGCATCCCTTCTCTGTCTATTTATTTTTACATCAGTAACCAATGCAGGAATCCTGGTTGTGTCGTTTGAAAATCGTGCGTTATGTTCAACACTATTAGCTGGCAGGGGTACTGGGTCAGTATCGCCTTTCTCACAGCAGGTTATTACCTTATTATTTACCTGCTCTACTTCCGCAAAGATTTCAGCTTCCAGTGGGGCAGAAGTGTAAGTAAAGATTACAACACTTCATTCCCTTTGTCTCCTATGGCGCCGGATGCACCACAGGAAACAGAGGCCTACCGGCAACCAATGCTGTTTGACGGGAATGAGGCCTTTCAACTGCCAGAAAAGGACAGCCTGGAAAGCATGGTCTATACCTGCACCGATGAAATCAATGCCTATCTCGAGGAGGCTAAAAAGAGCAAGTGCGTAAAGGAAGAACTGCTCTATGCCTTACACGCTATCCTCCGAAAATATCCTGCCATCTCCACTTCTGAATACAAGGCTTCTTTAACGGCCGTCATTGTCAGTCAGTGCGAATACCACTGCTCCGTTCACCTCGGTGCTGAAGATGTCGTGAAGGTGTGGGTTGGCGGGTGAGCAGGAGCAACTCCCAGGCCCTGCCCCGTAAGGCGGGGCCCATCGGGAGAAATCATTTCCATGTGTTATATCAAAAATCGAGTGTATATGAAACATGTGCAAAGGGGCAGGGTATGCCTGCGCAAAATGGGTAAGCGTGTTATTGCAACAGGCACGTTCTTCCTGGTGATAATAGCGCTGCAGGCGCAGGACGGCAATGCCGGTATCAACGAGGCGAATACCAGGGTACGTTCTTATTTTGATTCAGGCACAAACCTGATGTACGGAGTGGGTGCAATCGTAGGCCTGATCGGTGCCATCAAGGTCTACCAGAAATGGAACAGCGGTGATCATGATACCGGCAAAGTTGCAGCCGCCTGGTTTGGCAGCTGTGTATTTCTCGTAGTCGTTGCCACCGTGATCCGAAGCTTTTTCGGCATTTAAAACCATTTCGTTATGGCCGCAGTATACACCATCAATAAGAACATCAACAAGCCCATTGAATTTAAGGGCCTGAAAGCACAGTATATCTGGTACCTGGGAGGTGGTCTGCTTGTCTTGCTCGTTCTTTTTGCCCTGCTGTACATCTGTGGCGTCAATCCCTTTGTTTGTCTGGGCCTGATCGTGATCCTCGGTGCAGGTCTGTTTCTCTACGTGTATCGCCTGAGCCACCGGTATGGAGAGTATGGCATGATGAAAAAGCTTGCCAGACGCTCCTTGCCCATATCAGTCAAAGCCTACAGCCGGCAACTGTTCAAACAATGCAAACCCTAAAAAGCGAAGCGCATGGAAAACCTGTTGGACGATATTTTTCCTATCCTGGAAGTTGCGCATGACGCCATTTTATCTAAAGCGGGTGATATCACTATCGGCTTTACCGTAGAACTGCCGGAACTGTTTACACTTTCCGAAAGGGATTACGAGGCGCTTCACCAGGCATGGACCAAAGCAATCAAGGTGCTGCCCAACCACAGTGTTTTTCACAAACAGGACTGGTTTGTGAAAAGTGCCTATAATCCCGATTTTCCGAAAGCAGCGGATAGCATGCTTTCCCTGAGCAGTGAACGCTTTTTTGGGGAGCGGCCTTTCCTTGCGCACTATTGTTACCTATTTCTGACAAAGAAACCTACTGGCAGAAAAGTCTCTAATTCGCTTTTCTCAAATCTGGTGCGAAAGAGCATAGTCCCGGCCCAGGCGGTACAGCCAAATGCCTTGCAGGATTTTTCAGATACCTGTGGCCAGTTCCGACAGGTAGTGGAAGACAGTGGTTTCGTTAGGCTGCAGCGCCTCACGACACATCAACTCTTGAGCAGCCAGCGGAGGGCCGGTATCATCGAACGGTACTGCTTTTTACTCGAAGCAGAAGAAAACTTGCGCATAAAGGATATCCGGTTTCGGGATGGTTTGCAAATCGGCGACCAGCACCTGCGGCTATTTACCCTTTCAGACGCACAGGACCTGCCTCCCTTTTGTGGTCCCCGCATTAACTATGAGCGGTATTCCACTGACAGGACAAAATTCTCGGTGGGTTTTGCGTCACCGCTGGGGCAACTGCTTTCCTGTAACCATATTTATCACCAGTACATTTTTGTGGAGGATGCGGCCAAAACGGTCCAACAACTGGAAAGCAAACGCTTGCGCTTGCAGTCGCTGGCAGCATATTCCCGTGAAAACGCCATTGTAAAGGAAGCTACCAATGCATTTTTAAACGAAGCCCTTTCCGAGCAACGGTTGCCGGTGAAAGCTCATTTTAATGTGACGGTGTGGACAGAGAACCGGGAGGAACTCAAAGAGCTGAAAAACCAGGTGGGAAGTGCCATGGCCGGGATGGATGCAGTTTCAAAAGAGGAGGTGATGGGGGCCGCGCAGATCCACTGGGCCGGCCTGCCAGGCAATGAAGCAGACTTCCCCATGAATGACACCTTTGATACGTTCGTGGAACAAGCCTGTTGCTTCCTGAATATGGAAACAGGGTATCAATCCTCACTTTCACCCATTGGATTGCGCCTTGGGGATCGCCTCAGTGGCAAACCCGTGCATGTGGATATTTCGGATGAACCAATGAAAAAGGGAATTTGTACAAATCGGAACAAGTTTATCCTGGGGCCAAGCGGCAGCGGCAAATCCTTTTTCACCAATCACATGGTTCGTTCCTATTACGAGCAGGGCACACATGTGGTGCTGGTGGATGTCGGCCACTCCTATAAAGGTTTGTGTGACCTGGTAGAAGGTTACTATTTCACCTACAATGAAAAGGCCCCCATTCAATTCAATCCTTTTTATATCGGGGAAGGCGATGTGCTGGATACCGAAAAAAAAGAAAGCATCAAAACACTCTTGCTGGCCCTTTGGAAAAAGGACACGGAAACCTTCCGGCGGAGTGAATACGTGGCGCTTTCCAATGCCCTCCAGCTTTATTATGAGCACCTGGAGGGTGACAAGAACATCTTTCCGGGCTTCAACAGTTTTTACGAGTTTTTACAGACCCGGTTTGTCTCCGTACTCCAGGAAGAAGGGGTCAAGGAAAAGGACTTTGATGTTTCCAACTTCTTATATGTGCTGCGACCTTATTACCGGGGCGGTGAATTTGATTACCTGCTGAACGCCTCCGAAAACCTGGACCTGCTGCAACAGCCCTTTATTGTTTTTGAACTGGACAACATAAAAGACCACCCCATTCTTTTCCCGGTGGTGACCATCATCATCATGGAGGTGTTTATTTCCAAAATGCGCAAGCTAAAGGGGGTGCGGAAGATGATCCTGATTGAAGAAGCCTGGAAAGCCATTGCCCGGGAAGGTATGGCGGAATACATCAAGTACCTCTTTAAGACCGTGCGCAAGTTTTTTGGCGAAGCGATTGTGGTAACCCAGGAAGTGGAGGACATTATTTCTTCCCCGGTGGTCAAACAGGCCATCATCAACAATGCCGATTGTAAGATCCTCCTGGACCAATCGAAGTACCAGAACAAGTTTGACCAAATCCAGGAACTCCTGGGGCTGACGGAAAAAGAAAAAGCACTGGTGCTCTCGCTCAACAAAGCCAACGATCCCACCAAACGGTATAAAGAAGTTTTTATATCGCTGGGTGGAACCCTGTCCCGGGTCTATCGCACCGAAGTGTCCCTGGAGGAATACCTGACCTATACCACCGAAGAAAAAGAAAAAGTTGCGGTGGCGGAATATGCCGCCAGGTGGGGCGGTATGAAAAAAGGGATCACGATGCTGGCAGCAGACATGCGCAAACAAAAAACGTAATAATTGGATCACTTTAAATCGAGGTGTATGCAGGCAAAAACCTTCCTGTTTGGTGTAACATCCCTCTTGCTCATTTGCTGTAACGTGCCGGGTGAAGAAAGAGCACCTTCCCTGCATCCGGAAGGAGCCTACACCCGGCACGTAAAGGGAGAGTTTAGCGTAGCCGATGATACCCTTTACATCTATCCCGTGAACGGTCAGAAAAATCTTTTTTCCATTGAGCGGCGTACCGGCTTTCAGCGGATAACCAATGCTGTAGCAGGACCCAGGGAATGGAAACGGCAACGGTCATTTGGGATCTGGGTGGAAGAAGAAGGGCTCCTCCGGGAGCAGAAGTTGGGAAAGTTTTATGCGCTGGCGGAGGGTGGCAAAAGTATAACGACCGGTTCTTCCCGCTACCGGCGAATCCATGACTAAACAAAAAAGAACAAGGGTATGAAGACGTGCAGAGGATTGTTGTGTGGGCTGTTGCTGCTGCTGGCGCCGGCTGTGTTGGTAAAAGCCCAGGACCCCATTACTGTGATCATTCAGCAGGGGATCAAAAAAGTCATTGTTGCGGTGGATCTGAAAATCCAGCGGATGCAAAACGAAGTTATCTGGCTGCAGAATGCACAAAAAGTGGTCGAGAATACACTGTCCCAATTACGGCTCGATGAAATCAGCGACTGGGTGCAAAAACAGCGGGATCTCTACGGGTCCTATTTTGATGAACTCTGGCGGGTTAAAGACCTCATTGGTTCCTATCATAAAGTAAGGGAAATCATCGACCGGCAGCTTTTGATGGTCAAGGAGTACAAAAGTGCCTGGCAGGGAATCCTGCAGGACCGGCATTTCTCGGCAGAGGAAAGATCCTACATGGAAAAGGTATATGCCGGCATCCTCCAAAAAAGCCTGGCGAATCTGGACCTCCTGTTAGAGGTAATGGCTGCTTATTCGGTGCAAATGACAGATGCCAAACGGCTGGAAATCATCGATGCGGCAGCACGTGCCGTGCAACAAACCCATACGGACCTCAAACAGTTCAACGGGCAAAACATGCAGCTTTCGCTGCAACGGGCAAAGGATGCGTATGACGTAAGCATCACCAAAAGACTTTACGGCATTCAATAAATCATCACAATCCTTTTGAAATGAAAACGATAACAATAGCCTTTCTTCTGCTGCTGTCTGGAGAGCGCACCCGTGCACAGACCTGGGACGAGTGGTTCCGTCAAAAGGAAACCCAGATCCGGTATCTCACAGAACAACTCGCGGCGTTGAAGATGTATGGCAGTACTGTAACCAAAGGCTATACCATCCTGAAGGAAGGCCTGCACACGATCTCTGGTTACAAAGAGGCGGATGTGGCCCAACACCGGGAACGTTTTCAGTCGCTAGGCGTCGTCAATGAAACGGTAAAAAATGGAGGCTTTATGAAAGAGATCACAGCACTTCGGGGACGGATGGTAACGATATATGAAAAAAACCGGCGGTTTGTTCAAACCTGCAGGCAATACACACCGGATGAGATCCGGTACGTTCGTAGTGTTTTGGAAGGTGTTGTAAAACGCGCAAATGGTGCGTGGGATGATGCCGCTTTGGTTGTATCAGATGAAGGAATCCAACTTACAGATGATGAACGCATCCGGCGTTTACAGAAGCTTGGGCGAAGGATGCTGGACTTATATGCATTTGCCGCTTCCTTCGACAGGGAAATCGCTACACTGGCTGTTGCAAGGGAAGGTTTGAAAAGAGAGGGGCAACGAATCCGGTCATTTTATTAATGCAGCGTATGAAAGGACGTGTGATGTTTGGTTTACTCCTGGGGCTCCTGTTTGCGGGCCAGCAATCCAGGGGACAGGTGCAGGAAGTGCAGCAACTTCTGCTGAACGTGGAAAAGCTGGCGCAGCTAAAAAGTATCCTGGAAGACCTCAGGAAGGGCTACCAGATCGTTTCAAAAGGGTATACGACCATCAGGGACTTGTCGCAAGGCAATTTCAACCTGCACCAGGTTTTTCTGGATGGTCTCCTGGAGGTCAGTCCTGTTGTAAAAAACTACCGCCGTATTGGTGAAATCATTCAAACACAAATCCGCCTGGTACAGGAATACAAAAGAGCTTACCGGCAGTTTGCGGAAAGCGGCTGGCTCACGGGGCAGGAAGTAGAATATTTGAAAACAGTCTACGGGAATCTGCTCCAAAAATCCATCCAAAACCTGGAGTCCCTGGCGATGGTGATAACAGCCGGCGCCCTGCGCATGAGCGACGATGAGCGGCTTTCGGCCATTGACGCTACCTGGCAAGAAATAACAGACATCCTGAACTTCTTACGGCACTTCCACCAGGAAACAAAACTGCTCCTGCTCCAACGACAAAAAGAAGGCAAGGGGCTGGAGCACCAACGAAAACTTTTCTCTCTCAACAAATAAGTCATTCCGTATGAAACAATGTGTACAAGCCGTTTTTTCCCTGGCTGCAGGGATCATCCTGCCCCGGGTAGCCATGGCACAGGATGTTGCCGGTGAGATTGGCGGATTGCAGAAGGTTCTGGACCAGTTGTATGCAGAGATGTTGCCCCTCTGTAGTCAACTGATGGGTGTGGGACGGGGGATCGCCGGTTTTGCGGCCACCTGGTATATAGCTTCCCGCGTCTGGGGCCATATTGCACGGGCAGAGCCGGTTGATTTTTATCCCTTGTTCCGCCCTTTTGTGATCGGCTTTGCTGTTATCATCTTTCCTTCTGTGATAGCCCTGATCAATGGTGTCATGCAGCCAACGGTGATGGCTACCCAATCAATGGTCACCCACTCAGACCGGTCCATTGCCGTCCTGCTCAAACAACGCGAAGAAGCCATCAGGCATACAACTGTCTGGCAGATGTATGTAGGTGAAAGGGGTAGCGGGGACCGCGATAAATGGTATGCCTATACACACCCGGATGATCCTACAGGCAGCGATGAGGGGTGGCTCGAATCTATCGGCAACGACATCAAGTTTGCCATGGCCAAAGCGTCCTACAACCTGCGCAATTCAATCAAGGAATGGATGAGCGAAGTTTTGCATGTACTTTACCTGGCAGCCGCCCTTTGCATCAATACCATCCGCACCTTTTACCTGATTGTCCTCGCCATTTTGGGTCCGCTTGTTTTTGGCATTGCCGTTTTTGAAGGCTTTGGGCATACACTAACGGTTTGGGTGGCGCGGTACATCAATATTTTTCTCTGGTTGCCGGTCGCCAATATTTTTGGTTCCATCATCGGTAAGGTGCAGGAAAAAATGATCGCGATGGATATCGCGGAGATCACCTCGGCCGGTGATACCTTTTTTTCACCAACCGATACGGCCTATCTCATTTTTTTAATAATTGGCATTATCGGCTATTTCACGGTGCCCTCCGTTGCCAATTACATTGTTCATGCGGGCGGCGGCAATGCCCTGCTGCACAAAGTAAGTGCTGTATTCAGTTCATCAGCATCTACGGCCACACAAACTGTGGTCCGCGGCGGCACCTCGATGGTCAAAGATGTGTACGGAAATGTGCCGGCTGTTATTCAATCCGGCATGGCAGTCGGCAGTGCAGCGAGCCAGTATTTCAAGGATAAAATCAGTGGAGGAAAAGAGTGATGTTTCAAAAGGCAAAAAACATGGATACGGCCTTTCGGCAGGTGCGCCTGTTTGCGCTGGTGGTCGTTATCGGCAGTCTTGGCTTTGCGGCCCTGGTGACCTGTAAAAGTTACCAGCTTGCCCGGCGGTTGCAGTCCCATATTTATGTGCTGGCCAATGGAAAAGCCCTGGAGGCATTTGCCAGCGACCGCGGTGAGAATCTTCCCGTTGAAGCCAGGGATCACGTGCGCACCTTTCACCAGTACTTTTTTACACTTGCGCCCGATAACAAAGCTATTGAAGCCTCCGTCACCAAAGCTCTTTACCTGGCGGATGCCACGGCCCGGCAGGTCTATGAAAGCCTGAAGGAAAATAACTACTATACAAGCATCATAACAGGCAATGTGGATCAGAAGATTCAGGTGGACAGTGTGACGGTGGATCTCTCGGTGACGCCGTTGTACTTTCGTTGTGCTGCCACACAGACACTGACCCGTCCCAGTGCTGTGACAACCCGGTCACTGGTGACAGAAGGGTACCTGCGGCAGGTATCCCGCTCTGACAACAACCCGCATGGGTTCCTCATTGAAAAGTGGCGTATCCTGCAAAATCGCGATCTGAAAACCGAAAAACGTTAGCGATGTGGGGCTGGGGCAAAAAGAGGGAAAGGCAGATAGGAGCGGAGCGCCAGCGTGATCGCTTGTTCCGACGCGTGGACAAGCGTCTGCAACGCTGGGCGGGTATCCTGCAACAAAAAACGCTCACCTGGTCTCCCAAAAAACAAAAGGCTGTGTTAGCACTTTTCTGCTTCCTGTTTATCAGTGCCGGAACGTATACCATTTGGCGTGCCCTTCATCATAACGATTACCTGCTCAAAATTGATCCGATCCGTCCCTTTCCACTCCAGCAGTTAACTAATCGGAGACCACCGCTCAGTGAAGCAGAACATGCCCGGCTTCACCAACTGAGGCGTACCCTCGATAGTCTTGCTGTAACGAAGGAAGGAAGACAAACATTGGACAGTATCCTGCACGACTATCCGGACCTGCGATCAACAGTACTTGAATTAGACAATCTCTATCATCAACAAATAAAAAAATAGCGTATATGAGAAATCAACCTGCAGCACTTGTGCGGAAACGAAAAGCGCTCCTGCTCCTGCCGCTCCTGGTCATTCCATTTTTGACCATTGGTTTTTGGGCAATGGGTGGGGGTAAGAGCGAAAGGGAAGAAGCGGCTCTTGATGAAGCAGGGCTCAATCTCACCTTACCCGACGCGCAGTTAGCGGATGACGGGGAGAAAACGAAACTCCAGTTCTATGAAGCGGAAAAGAGGTTGCAGAAGCCGGGTGCAGATACCGTGCTTCCCCTGCCCGGTGGATCCTTGTTGGACGAGCGGCTGGACCTGTCGTTTCATACGGGGAAAGGTGATGAAGGTGGGTATGAAGGGGCACCGTTCACCGGTGAAGGGTTGGACCGGAGTGAAGAAAGGGTCTATCAAAAGATTGCCGATCTCAATCGGGCGCTGGCAGGCCCCGGAAGTCTTCCTTCCTCTGCAGCACCGCAGCAGCATGCCGTGCGAAGCCAGCCTTCGCTTTCTACCCGTGATGTGGACCGGCTGGAGGAGATGATACAATCTGTAGGATCAAGGCAGGCCCCTGATCCGGAATGGGACCAGATGCATACGGTGATGGAAAAGATCCTGGATATCCAGCATCCCGAACGGGTAAAGGAACGACAAGGTGAAACGGCTGCTGTGGATACACCTGCGCATTACACGATGATGAAAACAGCGTCGTTGTTGACCACCAGTTGCCTGGATACGACAAGGCTTCCGGGTGTCTCTTCCGACAAACCTGCTTTTTTCAGCCTAAGTGTTTCAGAAAAGCAGCCCCTTTCCAATGCCATAGAAGCTTCTGTTCACCGGACACAAACACTTGCCAGTGGCGCGGTGGTCCGTTTTCGCCTCCTCGCGGATGCCACAGTCGGTAGTCACCCCCTTCCCAAAGGCAGCCTGCTTTCCGGCACCTGCCAGCTGGCAGGTGAACGGCTGCAGGTACAGTTCCGATCTGTTGTTGTAAACGGCTCCCTTTACCCGGTAAAACTGAACGCCTATGACCTGGATGGCATTCAGGGCTTGTATGTACCCGATGCCATCACACGGGACGTCGCCAAGCAGTCAGTAGATAACTCAGCGCAGATGCTGGAAATCAGCACCCTGGATCCAAGCCTGAAAGGCAGGGTAACCACGGCTGGTGTAGGCGCTCTGAAAAACCTGCTTTCCAAAAAAGTAAAACAGGTAAAGGTCACCTTAAAAGCCGGGTACAAGGTGTGGCTGAAAGAAGAAGGCATGTAAAAATTTTTATTCAACAAAACGATTTATTATGAAATGGTTTGTGTGTTTGGTCTGTGCGGTTAGTTTATCACTGTCCCTTTTTGCCCAGGAGGCAACGCTTTCACTTACCACTGCAAAAACGACCGCTGTTGTTTTTCCTCATCCTGTAAAACATGTCGATAGGGGCAGTAGCGCTATCCTGGCTGATCTGGCAAGCGGGGAGGGAAACATTCTGCTGCTCAGAGCAGCGGTGGAGAATTTTGAAGAAACCAACCTGAATGTGATCACAGCTAACGGTATATTGTATACGTTTTTGGTTTGTTATGAAGCGGCTCCAAAAACACTTACCGTTCATGCACCCTTGCAAAAATCGGCGCCACTCTCGACGTATGCCATGATGGTGCTCGACAACCCACCCCTCTATCGCAGACTGTGGAAGGAGAGCTGGGGCATCCGGGCATTGGTGGATGGTGTCTATGTCCGCAACAATGCATTGCTTTTGCAGCTGCGTATAACCAATGGAAGCTCCCTGGATTATGAAATCGACTACCTGCGCTTTGTTATCTGTGACCGGAAGCAAGGAAAACGAACGGCGATGCAGGAGCAACCGTTACAACCGCTCTTCATCCAGGGCGCTTATAAGGGTGTGAAGGCGGGAGGCAGCTCCCGGCTGGTGGTGGTTCTGCCCCAAATGACCCTGCCCGATAAGAAATACATGGCTGTAGAAATCGGGGAGAAGGGCGGGGGACGCCACCTGCGGCTCCTGCTCCGTAACCACCACCTTGTTTATGCCCAGCCCCTGCCGGACCTGCCATGATCAAGCATGAACTCTCCTATGGACTGATCAACGACATCTACTTGGCCTTTTCGAAAAATGAGCACTGGCTTGCCTACGACACCTCGCTCTACTACATGGAGCGGGGGCATGTGCTCACCTTTCGCGACTATGAAAAGGCCAAAGCGTTCGTTGAAGCCAAAATCAGCAGAGACGAGGCCTTTACGCTTATCCGGCCACAAAGTATTGCTGATGTTTTCAAGCAGATTCCTTATGAGAAAAATCTTTTTCACCTTTTAAATCAACATGCCATGAATGAAAAGAACCTGGAGTACTTAAAAGACAATTTGCGTTATATGGGTTTTGGCGACAAGCTGTTTCCTCAGCTTCAGAAAGAACTGGAGAAGGGCGCTCCTGATTTTCAGCTCCGTATGGAAACGGAGATGAATAAAAAACCCTTTGCGGCCGTGCTGAACTTTCGGAAGTCGGACAACTCGGAGCTTTATTTTTTCAACTCCTATCATGCCAGTCTGCAGCGATCCAACGGGAAAGTGGCGGACCAGGCCTTTTACCTGAACAAGGGCAAGGGGGTGACGGCCAAAGAGGCCTATAACCTGTTGGAAGGAAGGGCTGTTTACAAAGAACTTGAGAACAAGGAAGGACAAAAATATGGTGCCTGGCTGCAGCTTGATTTCAGCAAGCGGGATAAGCACAACAACCACGAGGTGAAACAATACCATAATGCCTATGGTTTTAAATTGGAGGATGCCCTGCAACGGTTTCCCATTCGCGAACTGAAGGAACCTGATCTAAAGGATATACTCCTGCAATCACTGCAAAAAGGCAATCTTCAAGCCGTGGGTTTTGAACGGGAGGGTAATATCCAGCGCATGTTTGTCGAAGCCGATCCAAAGTTTAAATCCGTAAACATCTATGACAGTAACCTGAAGCGGGTACCGGGAAGAGACTTGGAATTGTATCATGTAAAAGGCCATGGGGAAGGAATAGGTCAGGATGCGGGAAAGGAGATTAGCCAAAAAAAGGAGGTGGTAAAATCCACACCGGATGAACCTGGACCGGCGCAAAATCGTGCAAAAACGGGAAAGGAAAAGGGTCCAAAAGATTTGCTCCCGCAGAAGGAGGGTCAGGGTAATCAGAAGAGTATAAAAGTAAAGTAAGCAACAAACTGTTTGTAGCATGCATCTGGAGGTATTGACAAAAGAGGATCTGGAAGCGTTTCGACTGCAATTATTAAGTGACCTGAAACAACTGTTCAGCTCACCGCGACAGGCACAGGAAAAGACCTGGTTGAAAAGCAGTGAAGTGAGGAAACTGCTGAAGATTTCTGCCAACACACTGCAGAATCTGCGGTTTACAGGAAAACTGCATCCTGCTAAAGTAGGCGGTATTTTTTACTACAGCATGGAAGAAATCTATGCATTGCTGGGGCAACACCCCGCTAAAAAATTCGATGGATGAATCCGAGGGCTGTTTTATCTTATTTCTATGCCTACATTGTTCCGGATGTGACAATTGGTAGTAGTCACATCAGTCTTTTTATGGCGCTTTACCAGTTATGGAGCGAGAACGATTGGCAAACACCGGTTCTGGTAAAACGAAAAGAGGTGATGCAAAGGTCAAAGATTGGCAGCAGTGCAACGTATCACAAAAGCCTAAGACAGCTGGTGCAGGTGGGATGCATTCATTACGAACCGTGCTCCAACCCTGCTTTGAAAAGTAAAGTGTATTTTGTGACAGGGAATGTATGCTAAGTATCAGTGTCCTGGCCGTTGCTGACAAAAAGAAGCAAGGCGGGATGAGGAAGATGCCATCTGTGCTGTTTCAGTAACTTCCATGTGCCTGGCCTTTCCGCCCACCTGACAGGCAACGAAAAAACAATCTGGTTGCCTGTCAGTGAGGCAACCAGATTCATGTGGTATGCTGTTAACTCTGGTGATTTTGCAATGCGACCGTTAAGATCAGGTGATTGGGCAGTCGTTTAATAGAACCGTTGTTTATTTCCAGGCGATTATCACGATACAAGAGATTATCAAAGCTTACTTCTTCTTTTTTGCTGTTCACTCGTTGGAAAATAATGTAGATCCCACTCCGTAAGAAGGCACCTCCAATGGTAGGTGTAATTTCAAGAATCGGAATTTCACCCCAAAGCCGGTCATCCGCATTTTTGCCAAAGGTTTTGATGATACCTTCAAACAGTTTGGTTGCCAGGTTCAGGTATGGTATTCCTTTAAGGACATCCAGATTTTTCATTTCAGGGACGCTGTCAATCACTGATTTTACTTTGTCAAAATAAACATCAGCATCGGTATCCAGTTCATATAGGTCAAACTTCAGGTTGATCCATTCACTGAAGATCACATTCCTGTAGATGCCCTTGTGTAAAAAACCAGGAGCATACTGTCCATCTTTGACTTTGAAGTCAATGGCAAGGGTAACATCATTTTCAGAGTGGGTTAAATTCTGCGGATCGCGTGTGTTGATGGAGATTTTAAAAAGCCCTTCCTTCTTGCCACCCAGGAAGTCGGGCATGTTGTCATTGTAAAAGCTCAGCAAGTCAAGGTGGAGACGCTTAAAGTTGGTGGTTGGGATCGGCTTTTGTTCCAAAGCCGCATGGCTGGCTGAAAGAAGGGGGTAGGGTTTTTTGCTCTCTGGCCGGGAGTCACTCCCCAGGTCAACAAACCCGAGTTGCAATGCATTTTCAGGAGAGCCGGAAACGTCTAATGGAGAAAATTCAACCTTGGTGGTTTCTGCCATCGTGCGTGAGGAGCGTGTTTGGTTACGTTTAGCTGTTGTTGGTTTCCTTGTCATGGTTTTGTGTTTATGTTCTTGAATCGGTACAAGTATCATATGCCTTTGGGTTTTCGAGGGACAGTTGTTTCATGAAGGAAGGAAAACGTCGTTAGTTCTGGTTGTGCCCACTTGCCATTCAGAGGGACTTGCTTATCCATGCGCCGCATAGGGATAGTCCGCTTTTGTCCACAGGAAAGCACGCAGGCCACGCAACCACAGATCCGTTCGTCAACTGTAGTTGTGACGTGGAAGCAAATGAAGGGTGTTCCGTAACAACGCTGAAAAGAAAGATAAACAATTTTATCGTTTATCTGTACCCGTAAATAAAAACAGCCAGGAGTTCTCAGAAACTGGATGTAATGCATAGCTGCTCGTTTGCGTTTTCACCCTACCTCCTTTGGAGTATTTTTTGAAATTGACTTCTCAGATGTTTGGAAAAATCATGAAATGATTGCAAATTCGTTGTCATTGCTTCTCTATCTGAAGACTACGCTACGAAAACGGAGCCATTTGATCCAGCCCTTCCTGGTTACTACAATCCTATTGGAAAAAAGAATGCGCTTCTGTCATATGGGTTGTATCAGGAGCTGACAGCAGACTCGGATCGTCGATCCTGATAGGTACTAAAACAAACAGTTACAATGGCTATCAAAGATTTTTCGCTGATTAAAAACTACCTGATGCAGTTTCGTCATGTTGAAGATGTCGGCATTGGTTTTAAAGAAGTGGATGGCGTAGTCACCAACGAACTTTCGATTGTGGTGAATGTGACGGAAAAGGTGAGCCCCGAACACCTACCTCCGGTGGAGAACATCCCTGCTGCTATCGATGGAATTCCGGTTGACGTGGTTTCGTACCGGCTTATTGTGGACGAGCCGGTTGAAAGGGTTGCTGTAAAAGATGAAAGTCGCTACAGCCGGATGGATCCGCTTGTTGGCGGAATCAATATCAAAAACAAAAAGAAGAATGCTGGGTTAGGCGGTACTTTGGGTGCCTTTGTGACGTTCAGCCCGACCGATAAAGTATATGCTATCACCAATTGGCATGTTGTGAAACGGCCCTTCTGGAGTGCGAAAAACGACCCCGTCGTACAGCCGCACAAGCTCGATTTGGACGATGGGCTGATAGGATATGTTCGAATGCTGAACGAGAAGCTGGATATTGCGTTTATTGAACTGTCAGGCAGGGCTGCCGCTACAGCCAATAAGATCTATGGCATCCAGGGGAATATTGTTGGTACAACCTCGCCGGAAGTTGGTATGCGCGTCTTCAAGAGCGGTACCCGGACGGGTGTAACGTATGGGATCATAACCAAAGTCATGTCAAACTATGCAAGGGTGGAACCCGACCCGGATGTTTATGGTACTGCGGATGTGGAAATCTCCAGCGGAGGCGATTCCGGATCCGTGTGGCTTTATCAGGCGCAAGAGGGCGAACTAATGGCTGTTTTGTTGCACAATTTGGGGGAGAAAAATAAGCTTACCGGGGTAGAGTGGGCATCGGGAATTCGCATGGATGTCATTCAAAAGGTGTATGCGTTCCGTTTTCTTTGAGCAGTAGCCACCCATCTAAGCATTATTGTTACCTATCCTACAAAAGAAAAACCTACAATGGAATTGAATCTCAGATGTATGAATTGCTTGTTCCGTAGGTTGTGTGATAGAGCGAAGGTGATGTAGGACCCTCGTAATTAGGAACAGTTCAACAGGTGAAGATCGGCATCCGGTTAGTAACCAATTTTAGGATGACCTTCTTTTTTCTTTGCTGTACAATATTCAACGAGGCGAAGACAGGCTGCAGCTTTTTACGCGGACATCATCCGGTTGCTGCTTGGGAAGTGGACAATGAGTTGTTTGCTGAAATTAATGTAGGTCTTTCAAAAAATAGATACTAACCTTCAACCATTGAACCAACTAACGCTTATGATTTCTCCTGCAAGGCGCCGACGATCGTCTATCCCAGTTCGGAAAAAGATTGTTCACTATACGATTGACAGAACAAAGTTTCCTTTGGTGCGGGTAGGTAAAAGTAATTGTTGTATAAATCCGAAGATTGGAATGGGTGTTGATAGCAAGGGTATTTATGAACATACCATTGGAAATGATATCCTGAACCTTTCTGTCAGGTTTATATCCAATACGGATCCTTCTGATGTAAAAACGGGCCTTTTGGTTGTAAAGCTCCGAGTGTATTACGCCGACAGCTGTATTACGCATTGTGGTAAACGTGTGCATTACCTGAAGCTTGCCAACAGTGCAGATTGGCAGGCCCTTCAGCCGTGGCATTGTACAGGGTTTTTCGAAATAGCCAGTCCAGAAGCAAAGCCGGTTTTGGATGCAAAATCAGACAGACGGTCATTCTTTATGTTGGTAGAAAATACCAGCCAATTTCAATCGCGATCGGGCAGGTGCGTCTTGCACAGAAGCAGGTATCTGCATATGTAAAAAAAATGCACAAACATTCTTCACATTTAAACAATACGTAAGATGGCAACACGATGGCTCCCCATTGACGAGCAATTGGAAAAAACGCTGCAACATTCGGATGTTGCACTGCTAACCAGGGTTAAGGAACTCAAAGAAGAAAAGCTGGCAGCAACTGAAGTGGAAAAAATTTCAGAATTTAAAGTTTACCAGCGACAACGATCCAAAAAGGTGAGCACCTCTATCAGTGTTTCTCCCTTTTTTAAAGGAGACGGCAGTTATGATGACTTTACCTATGTTTATTTTGCGGGTGCATTTTCTGACAAATATCGCATTACACAGGGTAGCGGCTCCAGTATTATTGCCGAACGGTTTGGCCTGGGTATCGAAATCGAATTAAAAATTTCCAATATCAAAACCGCATTGAAAGGTGGTTTTGCTTCGATCGGTGCAGCTATTGATATGGGCCTGGCTACAGCCGAATACTCCTACCATATTCTTTCACTGCCCCCCGGGGAATTTCAGAGCCTGCTGCCGCCTGTGGGTCAATTCGACGGGAATGCCATTGACAACTTCCGTAAACTGGTAGAAAAGCTAAAAGAGCTCTACCAATCATCCATTCATACGATGGACCTGGTCGCCATTGAGGTGTTGATGGCAGATGCCATGGCAGAAGAAGGAACAGAGAATGCGCGATCCTACTATTTTGCTGCACGGCGAATCATAGAAGGAAAATCATTGAAAGATGCGGTCTCCAATGCACGTACCGCCAGCCGCCAGTATAACGAGGATGCAATTCAATACATGTATAGTCGTGCCGGTCTTACATCCATTGAGGAAAAGCCCTCTTTGCAGAGCATAAGTTTAGCGAAAAATTTTATTAATGAGTAATTCCAACGTTTATGGCAACGTACAGAAAAGTAATACCCGTCAATCCCCTGTTGAATGAAAAGGGTGAGTTTGTTTCCCTGAAGCACTATATCGATAAACCCATCAAACCAAATTCTTTTGCGCATGCAGATCCTGGTAGAAGTGATTATGGAAAAGAGTACAAGTTGAGTTATTCCGTGTCTACCAAACTTGAACTGGCAGCAATTGGCGGCGTCGAAACCAACATGGGTAGCACAACGTTTATTCATGACTCTATTATTTATCGTTTGTCAAGGCATCCAATAGAGAATGGCAGCGATATCATTAAGGGAACCTGGTGGGGCTATGGCATGCGCTTAAAGGTCACTGTCAAGAATGCACAGTTTGGTGTACAGGCAAAATGGCTCTCCGTCGCTGCCGCAGCTCAATTGGGTTACCTGGATGCTGAATTTGAGATAGAAAGTATAGGCTTGGCAGACACCGAACTGTTTTCCTTGCTTCCCGCTCCGACAGACCTGAACTTATCTACCTATAAAGAGATTCTGGCAGCAGGCGACAAGATTCGAGCATACGCCCATGGCTCCGACCCTGCTGGTGTGATTTACAAACCCCTCCGGATTATTGTGGATTTACCTGACGAGGAAAGTTTTGACCCGCTGGCTGATGACAAAGCGCTGATCTTTGTTTACCAGCAGGTCAGTGACCGGAAAAAACTGCGCGATGCACGGCAAAAGGCGCTAAAAAGCAACATCAATCCTGAACTGGTTTCCCGGTTTTACAAAGAGGTCTTCACAATTGTTTCCGATGATGAAAAGCCCTCCCGTGCCCAGCGGGATGAGGCGCAAGACTGGCTGGAAGCGTAAGCATGACCGGAAGGGGGCATTGCCTCACTGGCGATGAATACATCGCATAATTCAGGAGCCGTCTTCTGCAAGATCCGGCGCAGGGATCGCAGAGGCGACAAGGAATGAGTGAAGCAAGGGGCATCCTATGTTTTTTCCCGCAGGGTGAAGAGAACAGGGTAAAACTTCGGGATGCATCCATGCGGGCAGACAGTTAAACGCATGGGAAAGTAACAGGTGATGGCAGGAATGTTGGCTGTACTAATTGGCAATGTACCGGAGTAGGCTTGCCGGCTGCTGCGCAGACCATTTGTCAAGGAATGTTTCTGCCAACTTTCCTTGACAGCAAAAATGCGCTGTTTACAGGTTTTCTATTCTCTGCTTTTAATGCGATCACCTTCCCCTTCCGGAATGCATATTCACTTTACGCTCTTAGATTCCAGCAACGGCTTACGGTGACAAGGTGGGTAAATTGACATGGCAACCTGGATTGTGCCAAGAGCCGTTCTAATTATTTTTTTCTCACGTTACCGGCTGATGGATGCAATCACGCCAGTGGGAAGTCAACGCCTTTTTGTATTGCTCTAGCGCTCACGGCCAAACCGGTGAAACTGCGGGTTAGTAGATGCGGTAGGCAGAAGCATAGGGGTGAGAAGCGGAATCAGTACCAATCATGCATTGCAGATCGGGGGCTGCTTACCGGCCGGGCGCTTACCTTGTGGAAGCGGCAGGGTACAGAACTGGTGACGCTGAAACAGATCCAACAATCAGAACAAACAGCAGGTTATAAGTTTGCGGTTCTTTTTCGTTATATCATAATGGCATCCGGACGGCTGTTAGCAAGGAAACACATTTTTTACCAAGGATTAGAAAAGATAGGTTTTGCATTTGCACTTAAGCAGTGATACCATAGTCAATTCCGTTGTCTGCTTGTTTTCTGGAACAGGGGCAGCCTGTCCGCTTTGTTGCTATGCAATCCGTTTTGAAACACTATACTTTACGAAAATATGGATCGCCTATCACAGCCCGTGGCAGTAATATACTGTGACTGCTGCTTGGACAGCGCTGCAATCTAACTCCTAAGGGTAACCGTAAGCGTATCCTTTCTGAACCAATGTTTAGTACTCGAAGAATTTTTTTCCAGCACGGTGAGTGAAAAATTTTGCCTTGCTGAAACTTTCATCTATACATCCAGTCCAATCTGCGCCGTGAATTTGTTCGCAAAACTACCCTGGCCATAGTCCTTGTAAAGTTCCTTGAACGCCTGGAATTTTGGGTAGATTGTTTGTACGACTTCCGGCGTTAGTACCTGATTGAAACGTTGCCCCCAGTGCGGTCTGCCGTCAGCCTGTGTAATCAGTAATTCTAAAAATGCAGATATCGTTTCCAGGGCAAAATCGGTATTCTTAATGAGCGGCAATTCAATCATGCAGGAAGCTCTTCCAAATTGCGGAGAGAGAAATCCCTCCGAAGGCGCGGTAAAGCGAAAACCTATGGGGCAGGTGATATAGGCGCCCTTTTCATAACGCTGGTCTGCCAGCTGAAAAAGCATGTCTGCTACGGCTATTGCTTTGTCAGCAGGAATGCTGCAGTTTGTCGCATGTACCGGAACTAGGTTGGGCGTGCCGAAGTTCAAGGCTTCATAGCAGGGCATAATCACAGGTGCGTGATTCACGGTTGCCTTCAATGAACTGTTGAGGAGAGCAGGAAGTTGACGCGGAAAGTTTTCCATGCACCAGAGCAGGAGAGCGCCAAGTTTGGGAATTAATCCAAAGGTGACACCAAAGCCCCGTACACCCTGTCGCCGGTTTCCCTTTCGTCGGTATTCTGTGAGCACACAGGAATGAGTACCCCGCACGGAATAAGGGTTAAACCAAATATGAATGCTGTGGATGGAAGGGTCATTCAACTTTGCCGTAATCTGTGTGCGCAGCACCGCCCAGTTTTCCAGCGTACGCCGTTCCTCCAGGTAAAAACTGGACTGGGTTTCGATGATCAGTGAATAGACAACTCCCAGGCAGCCCACAGCTACCTTGCAGGCATTGAAAGCGGCATCATCTTGTACCAGCTCAATGGTGGGAAATTGCTGTTGGTGCTGTGTTGGATCAGTAATGCCGTTGCGGGGCTCCAACCGCTTCATCACCAAATGTCCGTCCTGATGAAAGCAAAGCAGCAGTACCGAACGGATGGCATCACACAGCGGCGCCAGCTGAATGCCAGAGCCATGACCACCCACGCTGGCGGCCCCGAAAAAACTCAGGCCTTCATAACCGGGTTGGTTTAACAAGGCTCTCCCTTGTTGCCACAAGTACGTTGTTAGTTTTTCCACTGTCGCTCCTGCCTCAAATTCAACGTGTTGATGTGCAACAGCGGGATTGCGGAAAAGGCCTGGGGCAGGATTCCAGACAGCATTGAGCAAGTCAAGACGAATGGCCATGCCGGGTGTTTCCGTAATCTGATCAAAAGCAAAGCCAGCGCCAACGGCTTTCATCTTTTGTCCATTGACCCGGGCCGTTTGCATGAGCCTTTTGAGTTCCTCCAGATTGCGCGGCTTTTCTGTAGGCGGGGTAACAGCAGGTGCAGCCAGCAGATCCATCATGCGCAATCTCGCCTGCTGCAGAGGAACTGGTTCCTGGTCGTTAAGTACCATTTCTACCAGCTTGTCCGCTATTGCTTCCTCATCGCCCGCGGCCGAAAACTGCATAAGCAGGTCAGTTCCATTCAGCGCCTGCAGGGCAGCAGGCTCCGGAGGAGGAAGGGATGGCAGCAGGAGAGAGGCACGGCTTACCCCGTGATCCCTGATCAGTCGGCGGTGTTGGTGGTCACTAAAGTCCATTGGATTAAGGGGGTATTCTACGGAAGGTTGGATAAGCGTCACTGACGCCGAAGGAGCAACGGTGCGAAGCAGTTCTTTTCCCCGGGCAATATCGTTCTGTGCCATTTCGACGATCATGATGCGAATGGTGCGCATTAGAATTTCAATACCACTATCCAGGGCATCATTTGCCTGGGGTGGTACTTCATGGGTGTAGTTGTCCACTACCACGAATTCGGCACCTGTGTATAAGCCGGTTGCGTTGGCCAGCTGGTAAGCTTTAACAGCCAGCTCCAGTGGTGTGCAGTCTTTGATGCCGCCCTCCACAAAGCGTTTTCCCTGGATATCCACCGGGGGGAGCAGGAAGGGGACACAACCACCGGCCGTAACCAGATCATGGAAGTGCTTGCCGATATATAAGTCATCTGCTGCGTTGAGGGAAAACCGAACGCTTCGCAATGGATTCTGATCAGCATGGAACAGGTCATGGTTGTTGGTGATGGTATATAACTGCCCGTCGTTGAGGCAGGTGAGTTCAATAGCCCAATTGGTTTTATTTTCCAGTTGTCGCCAGTCAATCAGCTCCTGGGCCACCTTCTTTAATCGTCTATGACCGTACAGGCTGTCCTTTGCCCAGCTTTGATTGGAGATCACTGCTGCAAGGGCCGCAGGCGGAAGTCCTAAAAAAGGAACATCAAAGAGGTCTTTGGTATCGTTGAAATTGTCCCAGCATTGTCGAAGGACCTTGTATCCCTCCGGCAGGCTATCATATTGTGCCAACAGACTGCTGTTGAGTGAGCCTGCTCCAATGCCCACATACAAGTCAAAATTTTCATAACGCTCTGCAATCACCTGCAAAGCACCGATCTGGAACTCTGCGATGGATCCACCACCGCCAAGAATCAAAGCTTTCCATTTCATAACGTCATGTTTTTGTGTGTTAATTTTTATCAGGAGTTACGGCGATTTGCTCCCGGAGAAAGTCTTCAATCTGTTTACAGGAAACGATCAATGGTTTCTTTTGAACAAAAACTGTGAGTTGCTGTCCAATGATGGTATACATCGCTTCTATGGTGAAAAGGGACATGGTAAGGACAATATTTCCGGCGGTGGTATCGCCTTCAAACCGACCGCCGGCTTCCTCTACTTGCGGGCGAATGGTATCCACCAGTTCATGGGTGGACGTTGTGAAGGCGGTAGAGATGGTACATTTTGGCATATGGTGTTTTTTTGATGAAGAACAGGAAGGTTACCGGGATGCAGGAAATGCGCTGACGGCATCTGCCCATGACCTTTGGGGTGGGAAAGGGGCAGGGCTGGGAACCTGGATACTACCCGTTGGTTGTCCGGTATGAATATTGGCTTCCCACCGTTCCGTGAGAAGGTGCCGTTGATGATCATGGTAAGCGATAGACAACGTGTTGCCCTGTAGCGAGAGTACAGCATAGCCGTTGAACCCCAAATCAGTATTCCTTATTTTCTTTTGAAAACGCTCATCGACGGCCACCAGATGGGCAAACCCTTTTTTCCGTGCAGAACGGTTGAATTTTTTGTTATACAGCGCTACCGGGGTTCCGCCATGACCAATGCAACGTCCGTAAACCGTCAGATCCTGGTTGACGGAGCAGGCAGAAAAAAAACTGAGTTTGTGTTCATGGCCCCACAACCAAAGTGCCTGACGAGGGTTGTGTTCAAAAAGAGAGGCCAGTTGTGTTGCTGGTTGATTGTATTCTCCTTCGCCTTTGAAGGCGGTAATGAACTGGTGATGGGTCAGGAAAACAAGGCCGCGTTTGTCTGCTGGATCACCCAGTCTCACCGTGTTGGCAAGCCAGGCCAGTTGCCGGTCATCCAGTTGCGCCTTTGGCGCGCAAAAGGGGAGGAATTCTACAATAGGTTTACCAACAGAATGGTAACCCGTGTCAAGTCCCAGGATACGCCAGTACTGGTTTTGGAGGCAGAAATACCCTGCTTTTTGCCCTGTATAGCCCCCTTCCTCGTTTCGTAGACCAAGCGTGGGCAAGAGGCATTTAAAAAAGGCCGTTCCCCGTGCATACATCTCGTGGTTGCCAAGTACCGCAAAACTTCCTTTTTTGCCTCTGCACCAGGGCGCACCTTTTTTTACAAAATTGCTGTGAATCTCCGGTGGAGCCCCCACATAATACGTGTCACCTACATGGATGGTGAAATCAGGATCATGGCTTTCCATGGCCGCAGCGATCGCGTAGGCGTCTGCAGTATCTGTTGCCCAGTCGCTTGTAATTGCTATTGTGTTTACTTCTTCATCCGGTAAGGTGTAGATGCCGGTATCCGGAAACTGGTAGTTGGGGTAAGGATGCTTTTTCCCAAACCGACTTTTGAAATAATGATAGATCCAGCCCCACATGGACGTTGTCAGGAAATCACTGATATCATGACCGGGAACTTTTTTGACCTCTGTTTTCAGGTGGTTGACAAGTTCTGAGCGGGAAGACTTTAGGTAATCCTTGCTGGAGCGTTGGGGTGTCGGTGTCACATCTTTCTCAGGAAAATATGCCATACGGAGCCGGTTAGTAATGGTGAAACAAATGTTCGGGTGGGCAGCGGCTGTTGTATTTACACAGGCAGGATAGGTGCTGTTCTGGATTTCAAAGAGAACGAATGTTTTTGTACATGTCTACCGTAATAATACGGAAATCTTCAGGAAGGGCGGAATACAATCAATTCTTCCAGTAAGTAAAGTCAAAACCACAAGAGCGGTCCGAAGAGGATTACAGCATCCGTCACCACCGCACATAGAACATAACAAAGGAGCAGTCGCCAGCCCAGTCGCTTCACGCCATCCATTCTAAAAAAATCATAGAGCAACCACAAGCCATACAAACGATAAAAAGCAGCGTAAAAGCCAACTGACCAAGAATTAATATTGATATGGAGGAGCAGTCCAAGTAAAACTGTTGACAGGAACAGCTGAAGAAAATAGATCATGCCCACATCATACATTGTTAATACCAGCATTTCAAAAAATGTATAGCGGGGTCGTCCAAGTGTCAGGTGAATAATTCCTGCAATCAACGGTGTGAGTACAAACAAAAACAGGGTAGCATGTTCATCAAAAAACAATTTTGCTTCGTTAAAGCGCGGTGATTGGAACGAAGAAGGAATATAGGGATAATCAAAGGCCTGAATAATGGATCTCCGCACCAGCCATTCCAGTCCCATCCAGATTATAAAAAAGCTAAACGGTGCATGCAGCACTTTGCGCCGCCCACTCAGGTAAGCGTGCAGACACTGGCCAGGTCGCAGAAGGAGGTCCCGGATCGTGCGTAAAAATCTGTGCTGGTCAATGTGTGTCAACACATGGGTTGCTTCTTCCAACAGATTTTTGCCGGTAATGCGTTGCACACTTGCTTTTTGTCCACAGGCAAAGCAGTAGGCTCCTTGTAAAATGGCACCACAATTCAAGCAATAAGGAGTCACCATGACCGCTAATTTCTTTTTGGGTCGGGTGCTAATTTTTTTCCATTTTACTGGTAAAAAAAGACGCCATTCCATAACAATCGCAGTTAATGAGTGGAGGCTTCGAATGGGAAGCAGAAGATTAAGATAACTAATTATATAAAGTAATGCAAATTCAATACTTGTGTGCAACAGATGAAACCCAAACTACTTTTTTCACGAGCCGTTTCAGACTACCTGTTTTACCCATAGTGTTTTTTGTCCTGCACATCCTTGGTAAAAGGTCAATCAAGTTGAACGCCCTTTTTTCGTCAGGAGATTTTTTTCTGTTCGCAACGGAACAGTTATCCAGGGTGGAGAGAAAAATAAAAAAAGAATATAATTTCCGTATTAATACGTATGATTTTAATTTAAACTTTATTAGTTTAGTAAAGGATTCATGTCTGCCTTTTGAAACTACTTTAGGCTGCTGCTACAGAGCGATGGTCAATTCTGCAGGAACAGCTACAATCGATCCTTTCCCGGCAATGAAAAAGCATAATGTTGTTTAATCCAAAAAACTGCTGTTTTATCCAAATGAAACATGGGCGAGATTAAGTCTGGTAACCCACATCAGCAGAAAAACTACGATGGGGGTTGACACAGTTGTGTGGGCACGTCCTTTCAGTATGCGCGGCTTCTGCGAAAATGCAAATGGAGTAACGGTCCAGGATATCCTTACCGTGGAAGTCCGTTAAGCTGCTGTATAGGATATAGAAAGAATGCATCTATTCACTCTTCTAAATCTATCGTCATGTCTGAAATCAGGAGATCTCCGGAAACGCAAGAAAGCGCAACGCCTTCACTTCGTTCATCCCCGGCAACTGTCCTCAACCAAGAACAATGGTGTTTTGCCTGGCCGGCTGCTGCACCACCGACGCCTCCGGGAACGGCTGAAAAGGCCGTGTTGATCAAGGAAGTGAAGTGGCCACAAGGCAGCAAAATCACCATTTCTTTTCTCGGTGGTGATCCCACGATCCAGGAAAGGGTTAGAGAAGCTGCAATGGGATGGGTGTCCTCCGGTTTGGCGAACCTGACCTTTGAGTTTTTAGACGATACCAACAAAACGGACATTCGCATTTCTTTTGAGCCGGGGGGGTCCTGGTCGGTTCTGGGTACCACCTGCCGTCGCATTACCAATACAAAGAAAGCCACAATGAACTTTGGATGGCTTAACCACCAAACGTCAGAGGAGGAGCTTCGCAGAGTGGTACTGCATGAGTTTGGCCATGCCCTGGGTCTCACGCACGAACACATGCATCCGGAGGGCGGTATTCCCTGGAATACGGAAGCGGTCTATCAGGAGTTAATGGGACCTCCCAACAATTGGTCAAAAGATACCGTTGACAATAACATGTTCCGCACTTTTGAGGTCGGAGAAACCAATTTCACCGCCCTGGACAAAGATTCCATCATGATGTATCCCATTCCGGCGAAGTGGACAACCAATGGCTTCAGTGTTGGTCTTAACTCAGAACTCTCCGAAACTGACAAGCGATTTATAAGGAATGAATATCCTTGATTAAAATAGGGTCGAAAACGATTGTTGTTGTTAAAATCAATGCGGTATGGTGAATGACTACGCCATTGTTGTCGGTTTAAAAAAATACCCCGGACTTGACAAAAGCCAAAAGCCATTGGAAGGCCCGGAAAATGATGCAATGGATTTTTATAATTGGGTTCTTTCGAGTAAAGGGGGCCAAGTGCCTAAAGACCAAATACAGTTAATATTATCCTCTCACTTTCCGTCGGTCAATAGCGACGATTTTATGGACGCGAAGCCAGCTGAAATTGAAATCGGAAAAGCCTTTCAACGATTGTGGGATCTTGCGAAGGCGAACCAAAAAAACAGAAAGCCGGCAAAAGTAGGACGGCGTCTGTACATCTTTATGTCCGGCCATGGGATTGCGCCCCAGCACTTTGGCAACAAGATAGAAAAAGAGTCTGCCCTGCTTATGTCGAATGTGGACCCGGATAATATGGCCGCCCCGCGTTATCATATTCCTGGTACCTACGTAGCCAATTGGTTTTGCGAAAATGATTTGTTTGACGAAATTTTTCTTTTTATGGATTGCTGCCGTGACAAGGTTACGGCAGCGTCCATCAATACTTTCCTCCCGGCGAAAGGTGACTCCGATAAGGCTAAGCGCTTTTATGCCTTCGCTTCCCGTTGGTCTCGTAAAACACGGGAACGGCCCATGCCCGATGAGAATAACAAAGTGAGGGGTGTATTCACCAAGACCCTGCTGAAAGCTTTGGAGGGAGCTGCCGCCATGGCCGAGAAAAACAATAAACTTTTTGGGCACATCACGTTTGAGTCGCTACAAAGCTATTTGATCAATAACATGAAGCACTTTATGGACACGCCTTCCCCCACCGATAGTGAACCTGTTGAACCTGATGTGGATTATTTTCCGAAATCGGCCAGGGATACCGTTGTTGTTGGTACCTCTGTGCCAGACTTCGAGGTGACCATCAAAGCGCCGGCCGGAGCCAGCGGGGAAGTCGGTGTTTATTCGTCAGTGCTCAAAGCTTATGTCAAACGTTTTCAGGCAGCAGAATTGCCCAAACAAATCGCATTGCCCAGAGAAGAATATATATTGGTAGCTACCGTCAATGGACAACTGTATTCTGAGCCCATTAAAGTCGAAGGTGTTTAATTATTAGTTTGAAAAGGAGAAGGCTATGGCAACACTCGCGTCATTTGAACGATTAATGAAACAAAAAACGTTGCATACCCTGCGCGTACAATTGGAAGATGAAGGAGCGGAGATTTTTATTCTGGACCATCGTTTTATCAGGATTGAGGCCACCGCAGGTCGTCACGCTTCTTTTTCATTGGCCCCGGGTGTCTACATTGTAAAGGTGCGGGTCGGTACCATTTGCAGGGAAGAATCGGTAGTGCTGGCCAAAGACGAAACAGTTGTTTTCGGACCCATTGGTATTCCATCGGCGGCACCGTTGGAAGGAACGACGAAAACACACGAATACCAGATGGACAATGCAGAATCCCATAGTAAGAGGGTACACGTGCGGAAAGGAAAAGGCAGCCACTTGTTTTTATTCGTACGCTATTGGACAAGCGAGCCTGTTAGACGAAAAACAAAAGCAAAACAAGCACACCCTGCTACCGGATTGTGGGTAAAAGATTTCAGCGGAAAGATCAATATCAATCTCGAAGAGAAGGCTTTTTATGACAAACAGGCTGACCCCTGGGCAGCCTGTAACATCGAACTGGATCCTGGCGTTTACCGGCTCTGTTTGGAAACAGCTGAAGGTAAAATCCTGGAGCAATCAGTCGTAACCTGCCGTGACTGGCAAACACAACTGTTCTTGCTGCAGCACAATTATGGCATCCAAAGGAACGATCCAAGGGCCGACCTTGATAACATGTCTGTCTTTATGGCGAAAGGAAAAGAAGGATTCAAATCCAGGAAGTTTACATCCAATTTAAAATTAGCTGAACAGGCAAGGCTTGCCTTGATTGATGGACGTACGCGGCTTTCCAAAGAACTGCTTCGCCATGCCTTATCGGAAAAATTTACCAACCCTATGTTGGGGATTTTTGGTGCCCATCTGCTATTAAAAGATCGCGTTCATGAAGATAACGAGGGCAAACACCGGATGCTGACGTTGGTGGTGAAAAATCTGCGAAAACTACTGGGTGCCCATCCTGACGTAGAAGCTATCGCACTAAAAGCCGGTTTGCCGGTCAACTTTATTTTCAATGAACCGCCTATGCTAAGAAGCAGTTGGACCTACATACTCGAAGCTACCGTGAAGAAACCCTTACTGATGCCAGCAGGTTCTTATGCAGCAGGCATCGCCGGACTTTTGTGGGGCCAAGGCGCTTGGCTGATTTGGATGAAAACGACCCAGTTGGATCAGTTCCATGATATGTTGGTAAAACAAGTTGAAAAAATGGCTCAAATGGTCAGCACGCAGTCCGACCAAATGGTCCTTCCTCCTTTAGGAAGCATGCGCTTGGATCTTCCCATGTCAGCTTCCGTTCCAGCCCATTCAGCTTCCTCGCGGGTTACCAGTAAGAAGGGGAAAGTCAAAGACGAAAGCCTGAGTGAAAGTGACAACAAAAATATGTTGTATATGGTTCAGGCTTTGGGTTTACCCAGAGCAAGTCTTGAGTCCATCTTACAAAGTCCGGATCACTATAAATCAGAATCCAGTGTTATGGTCCGGCAGCCAGCTGGTGAAAACAAAGCAGAGAAAAAAGAAAAAAACACAGGAAAGTAGGTGAACTGGCTAACTCCGATGATTGCAACGGGAAAATGTAACCATGGTCTGCATAGTCATGTCAGGATGTAAACGATTCCATCAGAAAAACACGATCCTTATGGCTTCCATTAACAGGAAAGGTGATGTTCAGAAAAATGACTGTTTGATCTTTTTAACCGAACGTGGTTAAAGCTGTTGGTTATGGTAAAAGGTTCTGTCATGGGAGGGGTTCCCGTTACTGTGTACAGCCTTGGTCAGGGTAATAGGCATTTTGAGAATGCCATCAATTTAGCTCTGTTCCTGCATGAAGGAAATGGGTTATATAGTTTGAAACCATCGATCTCTGTGAAATACGCTTTTTAGCATCTTTTTGAGAAATCAATCTTTTATTTAATAACAACAAAACCTTCGGCATGGAACCGAGTACTTATCTAAATCAACAAGCCCTGCAACAAGAAATCAAAGGAAAGATCGAAGAATTAAAACAACAATCGCCTGAACTGACGCGTGATAAACTTTCCAAGCGAGTTGAACACATGGTAAGTAGCGGAGGTGGATTTAGTTTATTCGATCTGGAGCGGTTAATTGGAGCCAATGATCTGGTCAAGAGAAATTATTTGGAAAGAGGATTGCTGGCGTCAAACGCCGTATGTCGCATATATGCACCTGACGCGCTTGGCTTTCACGCAGCCTGGGGAACAGGCTTCTTGATTTCCCCCCAGTTATTGATCACCAACAACCATGTCATTGAAACGATGGAATCAGCTGCAGTTTCGTTTGCTGAATTTGAATATGAAACTGATCTTAATGGGGTGCTGAAGCAAGGCAAACGGTTTCGGTTACGTCCGGATCTTTCTTTTATCACCAGTGAGAAAGAACTGCTGGATTTTACCATTGTGGCTATTGATCCTATAAGTGAAGACGGTACTACGGCGCTTGATAAATATGGTTTCTTGCGTTTAATTGGTGAAAGAAACAAGGTGCTTGAATCGGAGTTTGTGACCATTATTCAACATCCGAATGGCGATCAGAAATACATTGCCTTACGCGAAAACAAAGTTGTGAAAATTGGAGACGATCAACCGGCCACATTTAAAGACAATTTTATCTGGTATGCCAGTGATACGGCAAAAGGTTCGTCGGGCAGTCCCACATTTAATGATAATTGGCAAGTTGTTGCCATGCACCACAAAGGTGTGCGGAGTACGCGTCTGAATGAGTCAACAGGATTGATTGAAGTCGAATTAATGAACGGTACCTGGATTACAGAAGAAGAAGCAAAGTTAGTCGAGGAAGAAAAGCTTCGCTATATCGCCAATGAAGGTATTCGGATCAGTTCTGTTGTCCGGGAAACGGTGAAAAAATTCAACGATCTTGCTCCGGAAGGAAAGATCCGCTATGCTGCATTGAAAGAATTTATAGATGATGCCACGGGTGTGAGACCATTCCCGGGAACGGCTGTAAAAGAGAGTATCAATGTGCCTGCACGTGTGTTTGAAAAAGAGGTGATTGACGGTTTTGAGGCCCGGCGGGTCAGCAGAAATATCCGCCCCGTAAGTTACTATGCAGGGCGAAAAGGCTACGATGCCAGTTTTCTAACCACTGACATCCCGTTGCCTGAACTGACCCAAAAAGCCCTCCGCTTTGGTCAACCTGTGCAAACCAGTACCGGTGATGATGTATTGCATTATACACATTTTTCAGTTTGTTTCAATGGGGAGCGCAAACTTGCATTTTATACAGCTGTAAATATTGATGGAAGGAAATGGCGGAACATTAAGCGGGGAGATGACAAATGGTTTTATGATCCGCGTATACCTATTGAACTGCAGGTGGATGATGAACTGTATGGAAGGGAACCAAAGGATTTCGGAAAGAAAGGCTATTTTGATCGGGGTCACTTGGTCAGGCGTCAAGATCCCGATTGGGGCAATATGGAAACTGCTGCACTGGCAGATGAAGACACGTTTCACTGGACCAACTGCTCGCCACAATACTGGGGATTTAACCAAGGGCAGGATCTCTGGCAGGGTCTTGAAAATTACATCTTGTATAATACGGATCAAGAGAATGTCAAGGCTACCGTTTTTACAGGTCCCGTTTTTTCGACAGATGATGAAGTTCATCGTGGTGTACACATACCTGCCTATTTCTGGAAAATTGTTGTGGTAAATGATTCAGCCGGGCAGATGTATTCAGCCGGATATGTCGTGAGCCAGAAAGAGTTTGCAAGGGAAATTCCTTTTGAAGAGATACCAGTAGGTAATTTCAATCAATTTCAGGTGAAAATCGCAAAGATTGAAAGTTTAACCGGATTACGATTTGATCGCGCATTAACAAATGTCGATGTGCTGCTCCATTACCAACGCGATATGGAAGGCATGCGGTCACTCGCTGACATTAAGTTTGGGAGAAGAAAATAAATTGTATGACGGACGTATTGATGCCGATATCAGCAATGTCCATAAAGCTGATGAACTCTTGCAGTTATTTATCTTATTCAACTAATTGAAAAAGAGGGCTAACATACCTCGATCAGAAATACCTTGAAGAAGGTACAACAAAACTATAGGAGGTATTTTTCTTGTGTATTTGAGTTGCTCTAGCTGTCATGAAGATACCGTTAGACTTAAGTTGAATCCATGAGGATAAAGTGATTTTGCTATTATATAAGGGTATAGTCTTTATTCATTTTGCAAAAACACTTTCATGTTGAGTACGACTAAATAAGTATAAGACATATGGAAAAGTATTTGAAAATGTTAAATGTATTTGCAGAGGAATCAGATGCTGTAACCAAATTAGCGTTGAGTGTTTTGGGTGCATCAATTCTTGCAATGATTAGCACATCATACTTAAAGCCTTCCTCTAGAAAATGGAGATGGATATACCTGTTGTTTATCCCTGGTTGGGTTTTAACAGTTATATCTGTGTATTTTGGTGCATTGGTTAAACAACTCAAGATTACGGGAAATTTGTATCCATCTCCAACTAGTAATAATGAAGAAATTTTAAGGAATGCTGTTGCACATTCTGCAGATTACTTTGTATACCAATCGAGAACATTTAGTATGAGCATTCTCTTTTATACGCTATGGATAGTTCTATTTGCTATCTGGTGGATTATCAACAAAGAAAGCAATGAGAAAAAAATCTATTAGACAAATTTTGTATGTCATTTTTTGGGGCTGTTCTTTGCAGGCATTTGCTCAAAAGGATTGTGATTGCTCTCTTCCAATAACACAACTTTCTGATTCCTGTAGAAAAGATTGTCTTAAAAAGATTGGTGCCGTAGGTGGTCATCTTGGAGCAGGTTTTGATCTGGCAGATTCCACTGTAGTTCCCACCCGAAGAATGCCCCAGCAAACAGAGTTTATGCAAGGCACTTATAATTACCCTGCAAAGCCCCGCAGCATGTGGGAGTTGGGTTTGAAGGTAGGCTCGTTTATGGTTAGAGGTGATGTTCCTGCAAAGTTCTTATCTCCTGGTTTTGGTGTTCATATCAGAAAGGCTTTGGGTTATTTGTTCTCTCTGCGCCTTAATTATATGTATGGTATCGGTAAAGGCCTTGACTGGAAAGCTGCTGGTAATTATGTAAACAATACAGCTTGGACAAATAACGGTTACACACAAGCAACGGATCCTAGAGTGTTTTACAATTACAAAACAAATGTTCAGGACCTGTCTTTAGAGGGTATCTTCTCGCTGAACAACATTCAGTTTCATAAATCACGTACAAACGTAAACATTTATGCGCTGGTTGGTATCGGTGCTGCTACGTATGATACAAAAATAAATGCACTGAACGGAAATGCGAAGTACACTCAGTTTGCAACTGTTACTGGCTATAATGATTACAAAAACAGGAAAAATGTAAAAGATCAGCTAGAAAGTTTTATGGATGATTCTTACGAAACACCAGCTCAAACATATGGCGAAGAGCGTGCAAAACTAGGTGGCAATACATTGATTCCTGTTGCGCACTTGGGTGCCGGTCTTGCTTTCCGTTTGAGCCCCCGTTTGAACCTTGCCATTGAAGACCGTTTCACAATGACAAGAAGCGACCTTATCGATGGTCAACAATGGGCAGAGCAAGTAAATGGAAACCCGGTTCTGACCCCTTCTTATGATGCTTATAACCACCTGACAATTGGATTGAACATAAACCTGGGCGCACGTTCTGTTGAGCCGCTGTGGTGGTTGAACCCGCTGGATTATGCTTACCAGGAAATTCGCAAACCTCGCCTGATGATCCTTCCCAAACCAGTACTGCCTGATACTGATGGTGATGGTGTTACTGATCAGTTTGACCAGGAAGTTACACCTGCCGGTTGCCCAGTTGACTCTCACGGTGTGAGCCTGGATACAGATGGTGACGGGGTTCCTGATTGCCGCGATAAAGAAAAAGTTACACCTACCTCATGGCAGCCTGTTGATGCTGACGGTGTTGGAAAAGCGCCATGTCCGGATTCAACCTGCTTCGAAGGCTTCACTCGCATGGGCGACTGTGCTGTTCAACTGGGTGCTATGCCTAGCATTGCCTTCACCGGTAACAACTCCCGCCTGAACAATGATCAGAGAAGCCTGCTGGCTGGTGTTGCTGCCCGTCTGCGCAACGCTCCAAACTGTCGCATCACCATCGTTGGCTATTGCACGGAAAGCAAGGCCAAGCAAGGTGCTGGTTCTGCAAGAGCTGAAAACGTTCGCAGATATCTGGTTGAAAATGAAGGCATCTCCAACGATCGTATCACCGTATTGCTGGCCCAGGAAGGCGGCGACTGCGGAACGGTTGATCTGAGAGCCGAATAAGAAATATTGTTTTTAAGTAAGCTATTTAAGATATTCCCAGAACAACTTGGTTAAGCAAAGTGTAACGACTCTAGACACCTTCTGCATTCAGTACTTGCCTTTACCTGTACTCTTTGTAAAATCGAGCACTTTCACTTGCGATCTATCATAGATTCCTTTTACAGTTTGAGCCGATTCTGAAAAGAATATTTCTGACCGAGAGATGCTTTTTTTACAGCTTTCGTCCAAATTTTTATATGAAAATTAATCAGTAATTCTTTGATAAGACATTCGTGAGTTAAACGGGGTTTGCGAAGTTGCTTCTTTTAAATATTTGATTTTCAGTGTGTGCTGGGTAAGTTACAAATTCTCAGTCGCCGCCAGAATTAATAGTAAAAGAAGTCGAAAGCCCGCAAACGCGCTGTTTGCGGGCTTTTTGTTTGTTGCCACTGTATCAAGAAACCGCAAAAACGCTCATTCAATTTGTGAGTAAAGAAAGCTCTCCGGAAGCGGGCTGCCGAGGAGAGGCCAAAAGGAAATGGAATAAATAGTGTCTTTAAAAATGTGGGAACGGCCTTGCTTTATGCCGTAATAACCACATTGGCTTACCAATGTTTCCCCGGTAATAACAGGTGCACCGCCTCTTGATTGATACCTACACATTGCTTTCGTTTTTAAGTCTTGCTTCGCTTTGCTCCGCAAAAACATTTTTGAAAAGAAAAAAGTAAAAAAGAAAGCTTTTCCAATGCGGCGGCTGTTGCGGCAGGGCAAAAAAGCAACGCAATAAAAGAGGGGTGCTGTGCGGTGGGTGTATGTGTTTATGGCGGAATTTTTTGGCCTTGCCACGTGTGATAGCATTTGGGTGCAGCCGCCGAACTTTGCTGCCTTTTTTATTTCTTTTCGAAAATGAGTAGCTTTTCTTAAGCAAAAGTGTTTGCAGCCAAGACCTTCAAAAGAAATGAATGCTCAATTCACGCCGTAATATGGTTCTGCTGCCCCACCCAAGTTTCCAATTGGGTGTTCGAACCCGTATAGAAGAGTAAACCTGTGCCGGCAACAGGCAAATGCTTTTGTGTTTAAAACCTCAAAGCATATGAAAAAGAAGGCACCCAAAAAGAAAGACGTCGTTACTAAGCCGCTTGTATATCCCAGAGTGCTGCTGTAAGTACCCTTAAAGTATCGAAATCCGGACTTTGGTTGACAGTTTTTAACTTGTTTACTAAAGCCTTTTCATATGAACGCAAAAGCTCTTTCAGACATTCGGCGCAAGCTCCGCATCTTGGAGTACGGTAAGCAGATCCGCAATGTTTCCAAGGCCTGCCGGCACTTCGGCATCTCCCGAGAAACATACTACAAATGGAAAAGGGACTATGTAAAGGGCGGCGAAAAAGCGCTCATCAACTCCAAGCCTTGCCCAGAGAACCCAAAAATCCGTGTTCCAAAGCACGTGGAGGAGCTGGTCCTTCATCTCAGAACCAAGTATTATCTGGGGCAGCTTCGCATCGCCTGGTATCTGAAGCGTTACCACGATATCACCGTCTCCCAAACGGGCGTGTATAGTGTACTAAAAAGAAACGGACTAAATCGATTACCGCAAAATCAGCGCAAGCGCTCCATGGAGCAATTCAAGAGGTATGAAAAGCAGGTGCCTGGCCACCGGATTCAAATGGATGTGAAGTTCTTATTCTTCACGGATATCCTTACCAAACAAGAGGTAAAGCGCTTTCAATACACTGCTATCGATGATGCCACCCGGGCCAGGGTGCTGCATATTTATGACCGACACAGCCAGAAAAACGCTATTGATTTTGTGGATCGTGTGAGAAGAAAGTTCCCTTTTCGAATTCACACCATCCAAACGGATAACGGCCATGAATTCCAGGCCCTGTTCCACTGGCACTGCGAAGACCTGGGCATTCGGCATGTTTACATCAAGAAGGCGTCACCACATCAGAATGGCAAGGTGGAACGGTCACATCTCACAGACCAGCAGGAGTTTTATCAACTGGTGGAATATGTGGATGATATCGACATCTTGAAGAAATTGGAGGAATGGGAGACCTTTTACAATTGCCATCGGCCCAACGCTGCCCTACATGGCAAAACACCTTATGAAATGTTGAGGGAAAAGCTCATTCCAGCATAAATTTTTTTCCTGATCCCTCCTCACCCAAAAAGGGAGGGTTAGGAAAAAAATTACTTTTGTTTTGTTGTCAACCCTAGTTTAGATACGCACAATTTACAGGTTATCTATCTGCACTTCAATAGATACTCGTTAGCTTAGCTTTTGTAGGGCGAGTATGCTGGCTCCCTGCAGGGTGAACTATTCTGAGAACTATATCAAAGGGAATGGTCTTTTTTGTCCAAACTATTTTATCAAAATCTTTTGATCACCTTTGATTTGTCGAAGGTCGAAACGTTTTCTGTGCACCCGGGTCTTCGCCGATAACCCTTCTGTCCACCTGGGGTCTTCGCTAGCAGCTTGAGTTTGGATTTGCGGCGAGACCCCGGGAATAAGTTATTGTTCCTACTGATCATATCGTTTCATTTAGCTTACTTCCTGCCAGGATATAAACTTAATACGTCATGTCCAGAGCCATGCTCCTAATGACTGCCATTCACATAACCCTCAATAAACTAAGTGCTTAATTTTAGACAGACTCTTAGGTTATCACCCTTTTTTGCGGTTTTCTTACCCTGGTACCGGTGACAAGCGCTCTTTCTTACTCTGCGAATCATCATCTACTTTCCGTTTTCACTTAGGTTTTGGTGTGATTTCTTGATCCATTTGAGCCAGTAGCATATCGGCGGCTGTTTTGATTGAATTCAATTTGTCTCTGTAGTAAAAAAGTTCTTTTGCCATATCTTAATTTAGTCATTCTATGCGCTACACGATCACCGCAGAACATGACCGCAAACGGTACCGCTACACTTTCGAGCATGTACCCATTGATCAATGCCGGTGCTCATTTGGCCCTATCGCTGTTTTTCTACTGTGCACATAGATAGCGATAAAAAAGCCTGTTGCAGCCAATAAGAACACGTACGGCAGATACCTGGTGCCCTCGGTAAAGAAGATATAAGCCATAAACAACGAAACCAGTGCTTCAAACCAATGGACTGTCAATTCCAATCTATGGGCATGTCTCTTCTTGAAAAGGGTGTAGAAAAAGAAAGCAAGAATAGTGATACCGAAAAGCAAAATCAAGCTTCCTATTACGGCGTGGTGAGAGATTTTGTCTGTGCCCTTAATGATCAGAACAGCACCCGTAAGCAAATGGTGTATGGAATGAAGCAATTGTTTTTTCCCTGGCATTCTATAAAGATAACCCGTTCTGGAAAATGCGCTTTTGTTCAGGAACAAAGCTCTTACCATTGAATCTAACCGGCCGCTCTTCCGCAATAAAGGCCTCAAACATCGCCGGTATGACCTGAAAGTCATTGGAGAAGCCCAGATATGGAACCGGGAATTTGTGCAGAAGATCTATGAACAGCTAGAAAAGCTGGCAGAACAGTACCCGGAAAAATGAACCCCCTGTAGAAACAGGGGGCGTAAAAACAAAGATTCTCAAACATGAGAATAATTCAAATTAGGAAGTGTTGTTAGGGATTCTGTACCAGTCATCCATTATAATCAGTTTCTAATGCTGCTGCCCTTAACATAAAAAGGCCCCAGCAAAAGCAAGGGCCGTAATCATGAATATAGTATCACGATTATTTATGCTTTGTAAAGCTATCATTCTCTTTATATATCTATCCTGTGGTAACCGTTTGATAACATTGGTGCCGGAAAAGCTGGTAGAGGTGTACGTGGAGAAGTGAAACAGGGCGCACTCTTTGTAGCCTTGGTTTTGTTAATGATGGATTTCAGGAAGAATATAAACACAACAGAAGGGCTTGTAGCATTCAGCTTTGTCCGTATCTATACCTCCAGGGGCATGATATATTTTGTTTCTGCAACCGGTAGAACAATGCGTCACCACTTTCACATGGAAAAAAGGCAAGGAGGCTGGAAGATTATCCTTGCTCCGAAACCTCCTGATTTTATCCTGCAGTACGAAGACCAGCTGGCACAGGTGATTAAAGGAAGAGATTTTAATCCCTCATAGGAGCCCCATTTCTCCAACTTAACCCTGTCTAGTATTCGGGAGGAGGTCAGTAGGGCATCACTGGCTTTGAGCTGCTTTGCATGCTCAAAGGGCTGCCGCGTTACCACACGATTACGGTTGTTGTTTATTCCATCCCCTCCCATGCCATGGACATACGCAAATGCGGGTTGGGCGGGGCGGCACAGTATATCACCAAGCCGGCCATCTATGCAGATTTTGCTTTGGTGACGGCAAAGATCAAAGCTTGTTTGCTGTGTGGTGATGCCGGGACTTCATGGATTGCCAAAAAAGAAGCCTGCTGACCAGAAAAGACCCTTTCTCTTTTGTCTTTATGGTCACTAGTCAGAATCGATTCTTTTTATCCTGTCCCTGATGTCACTGCTGCAATGACTGAGGAACTGTTCTGCAATCAGGTTCATTTGTGTATAGGTTACCGGCTTGGTGGTAAAGCCTGCATTGTAGGTAAGGGCGAATTGGTAGTCATGCTCCGCATTTGAGGTGGTAAAAAGAACAATGGGTACATCCCTGCAAGAAGGATTGGCGCGAAGAATCGGCAGCAGCTCTCGACCTGAAAGAGCCGGCATGTTCATATCCAGGATGATCAAAAAAGGCTTCCCCGCTTTTTTCCAGATGGAGCAAAAAATCATAGGCCTCCTGGCTGCTTTGGAACAGCTGAACGGCAAGGCTATTTTTGTAGGGGGAGAGGGCGTCGCTGACAAGACGCAAATCATCTTCATCATCATCGGCATAAACAAGGAGGTGCCTGGGTGGTGTGGTTTTGTGCATGATAGTGGCGTGGCAGCGGCAAAGATACAATTCTTACCCTAAGCGGGCCCATCCGTGTCAAAATCATCCGATAAAAGGTAATCATCCAGAATGGTCGTGTCGGTGAAGCAGTGCACCGCGTCTACATGCATCCGGTGAGCCAGATAGACAATCCGTACATAAATGCTCCCGTACTGGTAGAGCAGGGACGTTCCCCTCTTTTCTTTTCGTTTTCAGATGTAAACACCCTCGCGTTGCAGTGCTGCCACTGCTCCACAAGCTCCATGGCGTCAAAGGCCAGGCATAAAGCCGATTGTTGCTGATTCAATTCCATTCCTGTACGAAAAAAGCCCTGTTACCCGCAAAGGTAGATGCTTCTTGGTTTTAACAAACCAAGGGGCTGCTGCATAACCTTTCTCAAGAGTGATATTAAACGGCAACAGGCTATTTATGCAATAAAAGTTGACATGCGTTTTGCCAGTTTTAGTTTTTCAAATTGGCTTTTTATCTTTAACTAAAACTGACGGAATGTTCTTGTCACCACTGCATAAGTACACATTCTTTTAGCTCTGCGTTACTGAAGCATCTCAAAAGTGGACAATCTTAAACAATACATAGCAAGCGTAACTGAATTTTCAGAGCAAAGCTGGGTAGCTTTAAGCAACTGTATGACAGAGATGAAAATCCGGAGAAATGAAATGTTGCTCAGAGAAGGACAAAACTGTAATTCCATTTTCTTTATCATTACAGGGTTGTGCAAGGCATATCATAACCTAGATGGAAAAGAAATCAATACTGCTTTTTATTTCGAAAATGAATTTGCAACCAATATCAAAAGCCTAATTACCTCTTCGAAATCGCACTACAGTATCAAAGCTTGCGAGAAAATGTCAGTTGTGAAACTTGACAGAACCAGGCTTTTAGAAGCATATAACAAATCTCATCAGATTGAAACCTTTGGAAGAAAGGTTTTAGAAATGATTATCGCAAAACAAGAAGAACATTCCGACTGCTTCAAGCTGTTAACGCCCAGACAAAGATTTGAAAACGTAATTCAAAAACACCCAGATTTCTTACAAAGAGTTTCGCTAACACAAACCGCATCGTATCTGGGAATCAGTAGGGAAACATTAAGCAGATTTCGAGCTGTGAAATGAATTTGTGATTTTTGACGCAGGTTGGTTAACGGTTGTCCTGGTAATTTTGTGAGGTAAATAATAAAACGTCACAAATGGAAAATTCAATTTTAGTAAAGGAATTTATTAACCAAATATGGAACAATAAAGCATTCGAAAAGTTGGATGGCTTTTTACACCCTGACTTTAGGGATTTTTCTTTGCCCCCGGTGTTTACACCCAATAAGGAAGGGTTAAAGAAGTGGATTAGCAACACAGGAATTTCATTTGAACACCACACGATCATTGAAGAACAGGTAACTGAAGGAGATAAAAGTATCATAAAGTTGCGAATGAATTTGAAGCACATCGGCGCTTGGCGAGGCATTGAACCAACAGGGTTAGACCTGCATACATTTGGTTATAGGTATTTTAAACTTAAAGAGGGGAAAATTATAGAGCATTGGGCTGTAATTGATGGACAAGCAATAGAGAATCAGCTAAAAAGCGCTTCTCACGGATGCAAGATTGCAGAATAAAAACAGTCAATATTGTATTGGCTTGTGCGGCGGTGTGGCCAACAAGAAATCAGCAATAAGTTGTCATATTTAACTGGTTTGAGAGCGACAAAACTATTCGTGCCAGTACCCGGCATCAACCTGAACCCTGCGTTGTTCTCCATACATCGTTAGAATCATGTTCTTCTTCATCATCGCAAGATTCAGAATTGCCGTATCGAGGGCATTTAGGAAATTTGTTAGCAGACCTTTAAATCACAGGTGGTATGACGCAACAGTTCCTGAACTTCCAACGGATTGAGAAAGCAATTGCTTACCTGCAGGACAATTTCCGGGAACAGCCAAGCCTTGATGACCTTGCAGCTAAGGTGCATGTAAGCCCATTTCATTTTCAAAAGCTATTTTTGGATTGGGTTGGCCTCAGTCCCAAAAAGTTTCTGCAATACCTGACAATTGATTTCTTACGCAGTAAGATTCAGGAAACGCAGAACATGATGGACGCCGCAGAATTGGTGGGCTTATCTGGGCAATCAAGAGTCCATGACCTTTTTGTAACGATTGACGGTGTTACCCCACAGCAATTCAAATCCGCCGGCGAGGGCATGGTAATCCGCTATGGCTACCATCCGACACCTTATGGTATGTGCTTTATTGCTGTTGCGGAACGTGGCATTTGCCGTTTGCATTTTATAGACGAACAAGCCAAGCGTGATGAGTTTGAACTCTTTTCGGTGCAGTGGCATTCTGCCAAATTGATACATGACCCGGAATACACCAAAGAATTTATCCAGCGCTTGTTTGATACCAACCAATACTCCGATGAACCTATCAAGCTTCTTCTAAAAGGAACAAACTTCCAGTTAAAAGTTTGGGAAGGTTTGTTGCAAATTCCATACGGCAGCGTGGCCAGCTTTGGTCAGTTTGCCAAGATAATTGGCGAGTCGGATAATATTCGTTCCGTTGCGTCAGCAGTGGGTAAAAACCCGATTCCCTTTCTGATTCCCTGTCATCGTATTATCACCCAATGCGGCTGCATGGGTAATTATCAGTTTGGTCGGGTTCGCAAACGCTTGATGTTGGGTGGTGAGATGGCAAATGTTGAACAGTAATGTTGTATATCCAGTGAGTAAGATTTGGCGTTTGCGCAATAATCTACTCTTATGACATCGCAAGATTCGGATTGCTGCCCCGCTATTTACGTTGCAACTTGCAGTATAAATCTAGCATATGCAAGCTTTACTTATTATCGATGCACAAAATGAGTTCACGGCGCAAGGTCAACGGCCAGTGCCAACGATAAGCAGCGCTACAAAAGCCATTAAGCAACTGGTTGAACAAGCCCGAAGCAAGCAGCAGCCCATTGCCTGGTTACGCCATTTCAACAAGTCTCATGAATCGCCTGCATTTGTTCCCCATACATGGGGCAGTGAATTTATCCCTGGCTTTGGTCCGAAAGAAGGCTTTCACCAGGAACAGGAATTTCAAAAAAACGTATATGGCGCTTTTACCGGTTCAAACATTGGCTCCTGGCTGGAAGAGCTGGGCATTAAACAAGTGCTGATCGCTGGTTTTTACACACATGGCTGTGTATCCACTACTGCACGTGAAGCCATTATGGCCGGCTACGATGTTGTCATTGTTGCCGACGCAACCGGCGCTTGTGACCTGCATGCGGATGGGTTGAATCCGTTGTCGGCCGAAGAGGTAAAAAATGCAGCCTTGCTTCACCTTGCCTCGATGGGTGCTATCATCCGTGTGGGTTATCCTGCATAACCCTTCCCGGTCCTCTTAATACATTATTTTCAAAACCGAATTTACCAATAGCCTGTTCTACAGATTCCATTCAAGCCAAGTTGTCAATAAGCAGGAAAAGCAGCAATTGATCGAATAAGTTTCCAACCTGTTGAAGAAAGTTTCGGATATGAATCCGAAACTTACAGATATCCTGATTCTGGCAATGATAACAGAAAGTCGAATGTAATGAAATAGTTTAGAGTGGTGAGTGAATTACAACAGTTCCGGCCACAGGAACGTGGAGCTTGCATGGCTGCTGGAATACCTTCAAAAGCAACAAGACTTTTCGCCACATGAATTCAAATATCGGGATGTTCATCGGCTTGTGATGATCTTCAACATGTAGAAGAAATATTGCTGTGGCAATTCCACGGGCTGTGATGACTCAATTCCGTAAAACCCAAATCAGGGAAAGCAATAGCAGTTAAAAATGAAATTGCGCAACTATTAGCGCAACGAGATGATTAAATTTTACGGGATCTGCAATCTTGCCTTCTCTTTATGTTTTTACCCTTTCAGATGCAATTATATCAAGGTGCCCTGGCGAGATTTTCGAAGCTGATATTTGAACCACCATAAAGCACTATAACGCACTATAACGCACGGCGGTATGAACTTTGAGTAACTGTCCTGTGGCTAACTACAGATCCAATTCCGCAACAATAAATTCCTTGGCATCCGCAGGACCCGTTAAGCTTAACCAAAGGCTGCTTTCATCATCGGAAATCGTGAGGTTGAAGGTGAAGAAGTTACAGCACTGACGTTCTGTTTTGATAAACTCCACCAGGGTGTCCATCATGGCATCGCTTCCTTCGAAGGCGTAGCGGTAGCCGTCCAGTAGTTCCACCTTTTCCAGCACCTTGTTTTTCAATACAGCGATCACTTCTTCTTTTCGTTTACGTAATTCTGGGGTGGTCAGTTTACAGGCTACTTGTTTGGTTTTAACGGCTGCGGTCATGGGAAGGGTTGTTTTTGTGTTGACGGGAGTTGCTTTTGGTTTGTCCTGGCTGCAACAGGCATCACCTGGGGTACATTGGTGGGCAGTATTTTTTTTGGTCTGTGCGTTTGCGCCAGCGGTAAAAAGTGAAAGCAGTGTGAGTAAACCAGTTACGATTTTCATGTCGATGGTTTTAGAAGGTAAGTGTTAGCGTTTAGCAGTTGCACATTGCGCCGCATCGAGATTCCTTTTTCGGCTACTTACGTAAAAGATAATTGACAGGAATGCTCCCAAAAGGATCAGGCCCAAGCCTGCTTTCTCCAGGTAAAAGGCTACCGTAGATAAAGAGCCAAGCCCCAAGGCAGTAGCGATGAGAGGTAAGGCGCAACACAGCGCACACAGGCCAACGCCAGTCAGGGACAGCTTCGTGGAGGGTTGCTTTTGAACGGGTTTCGTACAGGTGCTCATTTATTGCTTTTTTTGATGATTATCAATTACAGTTAATTCTTTGTTTCAGCCGATTGGTAACAGATCACCAAGATTGCTCCGCTCTTGACTTTACATTTGTAAAAGTAAACCGTGGAGTACCCTCCATGGTCAAGCAGAAAATTCAGAAAACTATGTTAATAGGTGAGCTTTCAAAACGCACAGGGCTGTCCAGAGATACCATCCGTTTTTACGAGAAAGTGGGGTTGATTACCATTTCCAATAAGGCACGGCGGGAGAACAACTATAAGGACTATCCCAATGAGTTACTCCACCGACTCCAGGTCGTGCAGCAACTCAAAGGCTTCGGGTTTACCTTGCCCGAGATTGGTGAGTTGATCTCCCTGTATGAAGAAGACCTCATTACATGCGCTGACAACATTCCGAAGGTCAGGGAAAAAATTCAGGTGATTGAGGAAAAGATCCAGCAGTTACTAAAGGTTAGAACACAGCTACTGAAGTGTGTGTCGCGTTGTCCGGGTGGCTGCGAGATCGAAACCGCACTGGAAAAACTAAAGGACCAGTAGTTTTATTTTCTGGATGCGAACATAATGATGGCCATTCCAATAAAGGCAATCACTGCACCGATCACATCCCACTTGTCTGGTTTAATCCTCTCCACTTTCCAGCCCCAAAGCACTGCCATGGCCATAAATACCCCACCATAGGCGGCATACACACGGCCAAAGTTGGCGGGTTGTAGCGTAGCCACTACACCATACATAGCCAGAATAACCCCACCGATAGCGCCCAGCCACCTGTGCTTGCCCTCTTTCAACCAGAGCCATAGCAGGTAGCCGCCGCCAATCTCACAGAGGCCAGCCAGAAAAAAACAAAAGGGACTTGAAAATTGCCATCACTCACATTTAAGACAAAACTAGCAAAGCCTCTTGGTTATATGGATGCGTTATACCATTAGGATTCATTTACAATGTCGCGTGAGTATGTATAAATTGCGTGTGTCATTTCCATGTAAATATAGCGCCGGATTAATTGGCTTATGGACTACCCGACCATTGTAAAGAAAGTGGACTTATAGAGTCACTGTGTATACAGCACTTTTTGTGCCTACAAAAAAGGTTATCATTTGGTCCTCACTCCGTCTGCCGAAAAGAAGCAGAATGAATGTCCGAAAAGCTTTTTCTTTCCTTACTTATTTGTTAGAACAAAAGCCAACACCAACTTGCTGCTAAACAACGCAAATTATTTAGGTGGTGCAGTAAGCATAGCGGGTCCAATTTTTATCGGATAAGGAGATTTCTCCATCTTTTTTCTTTTTAATTATTTTAGTGGCAGGTGGCAGTGGGGTGCTTGTAAACCGTCTCAACACAAACCATTAACCTGGTTGACAAAACGAAAAGATAAATGAACCATTACAATGTAAGACCTGCGACAGTTGATGATAAACAAGGCATTTTCGAGTTGTATGTAAATGTAAGTGGAAAGATTGGCGGTCTTGCCAGAACAAGTGAAGAGATTACATACGATTATATAAACTCCTTCACTTCGAAGGCTTTAGGGAGCGGGTTACAATTTATAGTAGAGAATCTTCACGATGGGTCAATTGTAGGTGAAATTCATTGTTACAAACCAGAACCGAAGGTTTTCAACCATATACTAAGTGAATTGACAATTGCTGTTCACCCGGATTTCCAAAGTATAGGTTTGGGTAAAATGCTCTTTCAGTGTTTGTTGAAAACTGTACGCGAAAGGAGAGATATACTTAGAGTTGAACTTATCGCAAGAGAATCGAATCAAAAGGCAATTACTTTTTATCAGAAATTAGGTTTTCAAATCGAAGGAAGGTTGTTAAATAGAATAAAAGGGGAAACAGGTTTTGAAGCGGATATCCCGATGGCATGGATGAATGACAGTTATGAATTATGAGTATTGAGGTAGTAACACCGGCTCTTATGGAAAACATTTAGCCAGGGAATAAGGACGCTGGTTAACAGCTATTACCATGCTGACCAAACCTTTTCATCTGAACGAAAAGGCTTTTCCAGAATTACGGCGCAAACTCCCCCAAGTAGGAATAAGGTAATCAGAATCCCAATGGTTGAAAGCAATCGGCACTTTGACATCTCACAGAATATCTTTTGCCCATGGAAACGAGGGTATGAATGAGGCGGTCTGACGTTTTATTCTGTTATGATCATTACTTAGAGGCTTTGTGCTCCTCCCTGAGTTGCATTTTACATGTGTAATCTGGCTCGCTGAGTCGATGGAAGCCTATGCCTATCTTTGAAATTAGCCACCCGTACTTCTGCAACGAAGGTTTCAAATACCTACACGCGTCGCTGAGAGTAATGAAAAGATTTTCAAAAAACTGAACCCATAAATTTTTCAAAAGAATGGGAGAGAACCGTTTGCTAAGCAGAAGCATCATGATGGGGGCTTTCCACGAAGTAAGTTCTTTTATATAGGGAGTGCAGAAGCTGAAAATAGTTTGTGATCCATTGTATTCTATTCGGGTAATTTGTTACCATATATTAATAAGGCTTGAAAAAAAACTATTGTACTTTTGTTTTCTTTAAAACTAGCAACCAGGCTGGAATTCGCTGCCGTTTTGCCGGAGAAAGCAGTGACAGATTAGTTTGCCGGCCAGATACGACAATAAACAGAACCTTACATGTACGAATAGAAATTCGCAATGGTAAAATCGCACCTAAAAACTGCTGAGCGTGACTCCGTTCTGGTACGTTTTGGAATGCGTCTTTTAATCAATATGTCAATGATGAAACTAACTTTCGGGATTGACAGGGAAGCGTTGAAGACAAAAAACAGGTGCATGGTTTCTGCCTTGGTGTTGCCTTTAGAGCATTGTAGAACATATTAAATAAGGACAAATATGCAATTGAAGTAATGTTCTTGAACCAGTATTGGAATGCAAGCAGGCTGTTTGAACAAGATATTTTAGTAAACCTACCGATTTAGTATTTACCATTAGTTCTTTAAAAATCAAGAATCAATGAAACGAAATGAAACGATGTTTTTGAAGGATGAAAAGTTGGTGATAACCGAACTATGCGGAGATCTTAACACCACTGATATTGAAACGTGGCAGCAATCACTGCAAGAAGTGCTTCACCAACTCGAGCCTGACACAAAGTTTAAGATACTTGTGAACCTTCATGGTTTTAATGCGCAGGATTTTGAAACGCACAAGAAATTCAGGGTCGTTGTTCCACAAACTTTAGCGAATTATGGCTGGTATGTGGGATATCTTCGCATGTTCCCAGAGGCGGAATTGGCCATTCGCTCCAGACAGAATATTTTTTGCCTCGCTGCAGCCCATGTACATCATAACGAAACCAAAATCCGGAACTATGCGGATAATTATAGTATGCACAATGAGGGTTTTTTTACAAACCCGGCCGAGGCAAGAAAATGGATCGGTGCGATAGTGATTGACTAATTGCTTCCTATTCGCGGTGGTGCTCTTATGAAATCTGATAGGCGTGGTATATCCTGCATGAAAAACGGGTTGTTTCCACCCGCCACAGTGTTTTGTGTTATTCCCATTTTTCTAACCTGTATACTTTATCCGATTCTTAAGCAGCCAATAGTTTTGTGGAATGCGTTACATAGGTGGGAAACCCATTATTGGACAGCTACAATGGTTAACACAAAAGCAGTTAACCATCGGCTTTTTTCCTCGCCCATCGTCCTTTCAGATTGACCTTTGGTGATAACAGGGACTTAACCCCAACAAATTTGAATGCTACGCAAATAAAATGGAATGTATATCTATCAATCGCTAAACGCCTCCCACTGGCACCAGGTAAAAAAGATATACCTCGAGGGGATTGAGACTGGTCAGGCTACCTTTCAAAAGGATGCAACGAGCTGGGAGGTATGGGACCAGGGCCATCTCTCACACAGCCGTATTGCCGCTCTGCTGGATAGGTATGTTGTAGGATGGGCGGCTCTTTCTCCCGTTTCCGCCAAACCGCATTATGCAGGTGTTGCTGAAGTAAGCGTTTACATAGGCGTTGGGTACAGAGGCAAAGGACTTGGTTTTCAACTACTCAGGGAACTGGTCAGGGAGAGCGAACAAAATGGAATATGGACTCTGCAAGCCAGCATTTTTCCAGAGAACGTGGCCAGTGTACACATTCATAAAAAGTGCGGATTTCGTCTCCTAGGTCGAAGGGAGAAGATTGCTCAGCTGAACGGTGTGTGGCGTGACACTGTAATATGGGAACGAAGAAGCAATATCGTGGGTATTTGAATCAGTAGTATAAGTAATATAGCGATTAACCGTGCTCCCATTCAAAGACTTGCCGCTTCTCTTGGGTTATTTTGTAGCGGGTGATAAGTTTTATTATTTCAATTGAAATGACGACTAAACTTTCCTCAAATCGATCCTTCATTTTCCAAAACATATCGCCTTCAAGAAAGGGTTTCCTCTCAAAAATTACGTAGGAATAATATTCGGGAAAGGAACTCGTCATCTCATTGCGGATCAGTATTTGAAAATGAGCAATGGCAATTTTTTATCTGGCGCTAAATCCCTTCGAAGATACCAATTGTACAGGTCAGTTTAAATGCTGAATACAACCATTGGTCTGCAGAAATCATCATTTCAGGGAGATGCCGAACCATAACAGGAATATGTTCTGTACTATTGCGTGGCTTGACTTCTGCCAGTAGGTTGCAGGTTTCAATGGTGTACTTAGCGGACTTCTATAACCTCCAGATTACATGGGCAGAGAGAAGAACAAGAAGGCAACAGCGACAATCTCCAGTGCCGGCAATGAATGGCGCTTAATAGAATGCCGTTGCCCCCGTAGATGGGTGGAAAGGAAAGACGCCAGGAGTATGCCCCGAAACTCAATTGAGGGAACTTGCATATCCTAACAGAAGAGAAGTAGCGTCAAGCGAAAGCCTTTTTTTGAATGTAGTTGTAGTGGCAGGGACTAAAGGAGGTGTTTTCTAATTAGTTATATATGAAGGAAACAAACCGGGATGTCTGTTCGCACTAGCGAATCATAAGAAGGAACATATTAAAGAGCAAAGAAATTTTAGATTTACTGTTGCACTCTATGCTTCTCGAGGAGTTTCATACAGCCAACCATAGTATACGTTAATGTTGTTAATTTGATTCATCATGTATGTACCCAATCATTATATGGTTTCAGAGAAAGAGGAGATCGTAGCTTTTATGAAGCAGTACAGCTTTGCCACTATTGTTACAGCTAAGGAAAGTTTGCCAACGGCCAATCATTTGCCGTTTACCGTTCAATATGAGCAGGAATCCATTCGGTTGCTATCACACTTCTCCAAGGCTAATAAACAGTGGGAAACTATTGTTGATAGGGACGTACTAGTTATATTTAGTGAGCCCCATGCCTATATTTCACCCAAACATTATGATAATGACTTTAGTGTGCCTACATGGAACTACGTGGCAGTACATGCTTATGGAAAAGGGCGTCTGTTAGAAGATGTGCAAGAGGTGGTAATGTTGTTAGAAGAAGCTATACGTTGTTTTGAGCCGGATTATAAGAAACAATGGGACAGTTTGCCACAGGAGTTTAAACTAAAAAATATCAAAGGTATTGTTGCTTTTGAAATCCAGGTTCAGGATTTGCAGGCAAAGAAGAAGCTAAGTCAAAACAAAAACAGGGAAGAACAAATGCGGATTGTAACAGCATTGTCCCAGAGTGATAACCCTCGTGAAATGGAAGTGGCCAGGTATATGCAACAAAGTTTAGAACCATACCGAATGTAGATTTTTCAGACTATTCTTCAGAAGTATACCGTACCTTAATGGATGGTAAGTAGCTCAATTTTCATTATTATTTTATAGCATTTGAGGTGTACATAAAACAGACCAATTACCAGTTCACTTAAATGGTAGAGAATCGTTTTCTATTCAAAGCTATCTTCTTTGATGATGTAGAACTGATTAATATTCAATATTCCGGTATCATAACATGTAATATCAGGATTTGCCAAAACAGGAAGCCATGGAACAACATTTTTCACCCGAGAGGGCATTGCTACAGCTAAGGCAAGAAGGAAATCATCCGTTTACTGTATTGTTCCAGCATGGTACATTACAAATTGAATACTTTGCTCCGCATATAACGGATAATCAACAACCTCATGAACAGGATGAGATTTACATCATTATTTCAGGTGCCGGATTGTTGGTATGTGATGAAAAGGGTTATAACTGTAAGTCCAATGATGTCTTGTTTGTACCTGCGGGGGCTAAACATCATTTTGAAAACTTTACAGATGATTTTGCAACCTGGGTCATATTTTATGGCCCGAAAGGAGGTGAAGGACATCCATAGGCTTTTCGGTTTCATAAACGTTTACATGCCATGACTAATCAAATACTTCAAAAACATATTCATAACGGGAGCTTTATTCATCCAGATGGAGCAAACGCTACTGTAGTTGCTGGGATCTTTCATGATGTTTCCAATATGATAGTTGATTTCTTTTCTAACGCGAACAGGTATTCCTGCTTACCTGAAGAGAAATATCATATGAAAGATTTCTCTTTTTGTTCTGAAAGGCAATCTAAAGAATCTATTTATGCGGAAATACAAAGGGTGATCGCGTCGAGTATGAATCCTGCAAACACAGGTTATATAGGCCATATGGATAGCCTTCCTACTACTTTTTCTATAGTAGGTGCATTTGTTGGCGCTGCAATCAATAATAACCTGTTCAGTCTTGAGATGTCACCTTATTTGACCAAATTGGAATACAATTTAATTAACCAGTTTACTCGGTTGTTTGGATACGGTGATGATAGTTCTGGCGTTATTGTCAGTGGAGGGACACTGTCTAATATTCAAGCGGTGATTGTGGCCAGGAATCGTGCTATGAAGGCGGTCGGGAAACAAGCTATTGATCGATTAGTAATTATGGCTTCCGAACACAGTCATGTGAGCTTAAAGAAGGCTGCAATGATCACCGGTATCGGTGAGGATAATGTGGTCTATATAAAAACGGATTCAAACAAAAAAATGGATCCTTCCGACCTTTCAATGCAGGTCAGGAATTGTTTATCTAAAGGATTGAAGCCTTTTATGATTGTAGCTACAGCCGGGACTACCGTTACAGGAAATATTGACCCGATAGAGGAGATCCAGGCGATATGCCAAGAGTATGGAATCTGGTTTCATGTTGATGCTATATATGGAGGAGCGCTTATTTTGTCAAAAGATCACGGATACAAGCTTAAAGGCATTGAAAGTGCAGATTCTATATCTTTCAATCCTCAGAAATGGATGCATGTAGCGAAAACATGTTCTCTTCTACTTTTTAAGGGGAAATCAACCCTCGAGCAGGAATTTAGGATGAAGGCATCTTATGTAAAGGATCAGAATCAATATGTCAATCTCAGTGAGGTTAATATCCAGGGTACGAAAGCTTCTGAGGTCCTTAAGTTGTGGCTAAGTCTCCTTTCTATTGGCTTAAAAGATTACGGCTACTTTATAGATCAATCTATAACATTGATGAATCATTTCCATGAGCAAGCATCCAAGCTACCTTTTATCACATTTATTTCACAACCTGAATTAAACATGACAAGTTTTCGGTTAGATGATGATTGTTTTAAATGTGAAGAAGATGTAAACTACTTGTTTAATGACTTTGCCTTACAGAATAATATATTTTTTTCTTTGCCACGATTTGAGGGGCGATTGTGGCAAAGAATGATTTTGTTAAACCCCTTCTTGGACAAGAAAGCCGTACAAAAAGTTCTCAATACACTACAACAATTTTATCAGATCTATGGTAAATAGAACGAGATCTGTTTATGGATGTGTTGGGTAACTAAGGGCGCTCAAATACTAACTCTTTTCTTCTAGTGAATACACCTGATGAACTTGGTGTAATAAATTAATTACCATTTGTGAAGAGGTAATGGACATATCTTTTTCATCTTTGCCCTAAAGTTAAACGTGTGTCATTGAAGGCAGATCATGATGTCTCTAATGAAGGTGTTAGAAACGCCGTAAAATTCTCCTGGAAATACTACAATTTATGAAATGCGGAGGGCTTGTTTGTGCAAAGGTCCCTGCTTATCTGGCCTAATATTAACTCTTATGAAGACGACCTAAAGATCACAGAGCTGATCATAAAAGATGTTTGATACCTATCAAAACAAGACAGCAATGAATGAACTTTTGAAAAGCGATATGCATTCCATATCCTCACTGCTGGAGATGACGCAGAAGCTGGGAGTGGACTACTTGAGTAATATTGAGATGTCTTCCACTACGACTGCAGGAAAGCATCTCTCTGAAGCCCCCGGTCTGCCGATGGAAGGGTTGGGTACAAAGAATACATTGCAGTTATTCAATAACACGCTGCGGGAGCTAATGGTTGCTTCATCCGGACCGAGGTATTTAGGCTTTGTAACGGGTGGAACAACGCCTGCCTCAATTGTGGGAGACTGGTTGGCTACCGTTTACGATCAAAATTCATTTGCCACTACTGGCGAAGGCGACGTTTCAGCATTGATTGAATTGAAGACCATTGAATTGCTTTTAACACTGTTTGATCTGCCTAAAACGTTTCTCGGAGGTTTTGTCACCGGTGCCACGATATCCAACTTCACCTGTCTGGCGATTGCCCGCCAATGGCTGGGCAAACAGCAAAGCAGGGATGTCGCCAAAGAGGGGATGACGGCTCCTTTCAATGTATTGTCTGCTACACCGCATTCTTCGGCGATAAAGTCCCTGTCAATGCTGGGTATGGGAAGTCAGAATTTGAAAAAGGTGAAGACACTTCCGGGTAACCGGGAGGCAATAGATCCTGATGATTTGGAACGCCAGCTACAGCAGTTAAATGGAGAACCCAGCATTTTGATCAGCAGCGGGGGTACGGTAAATACTGTGGATTTTGATGATATGCAGGCAATTGCCCGTTTGAAAGAGCGCTACTCCTTCTGGTGGCATATCGATGCAGCATTTGGTGCCTTTGCAGCTCTTTCACCTGCTCACAGGCATCTGTTAAGTGGGTGGGAACATGCCGATAGTATCACGGTGGACGGACATAAATGGCTAAATGTTCCTTACGACTGTGCTGTGTTCCTGATACGGCAGGAATACAAACTTGTACAGGTAGAAACGTTCCAAAATGCGAATGCACCTTACTTGGGTGATCCAATGGCCAACTTCACCTATTTGAACTTCTTGCCGGAAAATTCAAGAAGGCTGCGATCTCTGCCAGCGTGGTTTACTCTCATGGCTTATGGGAGGAATGGCTATCAGGATATCGTAGAAAACAGTATTCACCTGGCAAAAACATTAGGGGAACGCATCGAAGCAAGTAGCCACTTTAAGCTCTTGGCTCCGGTACGTCTGAATACCGTTTGTTTTACCCTGACTTTCTTTAAAGAAGATCCGGACAAGGTAAAACATTTCTTATCCATGCTCAATACCCGGGGGAAGGTTTTTATGACACCTACATTTTATAACAATGCTGCAGGCATCAGGGCAGCCTTTGTCAACTGGCGGACTACAGAAAATGACCTGCGCCTGATCCTAGAAGAAATGGAGGAGGTCTACAGGTCCATAAAATAAACCAAGGCGGCTGAGGAGACCTCAAGCTTCTCTGCCACTGCTACACGTGCCGAGAAATAAGCCTGCGACCTGATGAACCTGTGACAAGCTGCTATTTGACGGTACCCTGGTAATTAGCAGAAAATCCACACGTTTTTAGATAAGGCAACATACGGCGTTTTGACCTGCTGGTGCTGCCACGACAAGACAATATAAGCAGAATATAAGCTTGCATTTCAATTAGTTTCAGCAACAGAAAATTGATGGACAAAAAGGCTGCAGCCATAAGGGACACATTGAAAAGATTTGGCAATGCCTCCTTTGTCTTTGTTGACACCTACAAGTTTCATCTCACAGACGAACGACAAATGATGCAGCAAACTATGGTGGACATAGACAGTTGTTACTTCTTGATTGCCGAAACTTTTGTAAAAGAAATTGGCGTTGGAATAGAAGCGGACTACGCAAAAGACAAAGGGCAAAATTATATTCTATGCAAAGCGAAAAGACACAGAACATTCAACAACCGTTTTTGAAATCAGTGATTTTCAGATAGTATATCGTGACACCAGTGACTTGCACATGCAACTGGTGACTATGGTAACTGAAATCAAAAATTGAATAAACTTCCTTAACGCAGTGTGAGGACAGAAAAATGGTCGCACTAAGGCTTTTGCAAGTGTGATGGATAAACATTGTAGGGTCAATATCAGCACCACGCAGGCGTCAGTTTGGAACAATTTTGCTGTGCAGCATTTAGAAAATGTCGTTAAGCTGGTACCACTGAGAGATAGAAGAGAGGAATGCTTGTTTTTGAAATAGATCAGTAAAAAGTACTTATAAGGGGATTTAAGGCTGGCAAGCCGGATCTGTTGCAAAGGATGACTCCTAAAAACAGTAGGATAAAAAGCTTGGTGTCGGTCTTGAACAGGCAGTCTACCCAATTTCTTTTATTTGCATATCCTAGCGGCCGATGCTGGCCAGCAAGCTGAATACGCCGTCCGCAGATCATCAGCACCCAGGCAGCTTTACTGGTAGACCCAAGTATAGCTGATATAAAAGCAGTAGTTTGCAGATACGTTGTCATGGCCCAGTCATTTATTTGGCTATAGATTTCACAGTTGGATGCCAAACATCCTGTACTGTCAGCAGGCACGGCCTTCAGCAACAAACAAGTTTTTGCCATAAACCTACTCATAACGAAGAGCCAGATAAATTTTATGAAACGAATTGCCTATTTAACAGACATTCATTTGGATGAGAAGTTTCCCAAAGAGAACAGCGTTGACACTAGGGGGAACTGGAAACTACTCTTGGAAGACATTTCGGTGAAGCGCATCGATGAAATTGTATTCGGAGGTGATATTGGAGAGAGAGAAAGTAATCAATGGTTTTTTGAATCGTTGAAGAATTTACAGTTTAAAATTACCCTTGGTAATCATGATCACCTGGCAGAAGTGCTCAAGTACTACAACCGCGAACAGGTAAACAGTGCTACAGAGTTATATTACGCTTATGAAGATACTGCTGTTAAATATATTTTTCTGGATTCGTCTTCAGATAGAATAAGTGACATACAGTTTTCTTGGTTAAGAAATGAACTTATGAGTGAGAAGAAAATCCTGCTTTTTATCCATCATCCTGTTCTTCCCATTGAAACAGCAGTTGATAAGTTGTATCCTTTAGCAGGCAGAGAAACAATCAGGCAGGAACTACAACACAGCGGGAGTGATATCTTTATTTTCTGTGGCCATTACCATATGGCCGATGAGCGCAGCAGCGGAAACATAACGCAAATTGTTACGCCATCGGCTTCTTTCCAGATTAAAAAGGAAAGTACTTCCATCGAAATAGACCCCGATAACTTTGGTTACAGAATCATTTTAATCGATGGGAAAAAGATTCATACGGAGACTGTGATGTTTCGCAGAACCGCATCGGCTGGCTAGATAGCACCTGCTATACTACTTTTTGTGGGGCCAAAGTAGAGTTTTGCCATAAAGGTGAACTGCAGGCTTCACTCTGTTTCTTCCGTGTAGTTGTGGTCGTCTTTTTCAAGTGCACACGAAAAATATCTGCCCAAAGGATGAAATCCGTGAAGGGATCCAGGAGGATCGTCACTGCAATTCCGGCTTACTTCTGCCAAGGCAATTAGTTACAAACATTATACCGCTAAGAACGCCAGCATTTGTGGTCCCTGGACTGAGAGCCACCGCTGTGTTACAGGCAGACCAAATGTCGGTGCATAGCGAGTGGAACACCGATTCGATAGTCCTGGATTCTTTTCACGTAAAAGGATTCTTTGCTAGCTTTGATGGAAAAGGTACTGGGGCTAGCGATTTAAGAGAAGCCTAAGGGGTAAGGCAAAACTTTGTTTTATTGCGTTGGGCTAACTCCTTGAATGGAATGGGTTTAGTCCCGCTTACAACTTCTACTGTATCGATGATTCTTCACAGGCCAGGAAGGCAGTGCCAATTTGAACTGCCTCTGCACCTTGGGTTAAGGCAGCAGCAATGCTGCTGCCATTGGCTATTCCCCCTGCAGCAATGAGGGGGGCTTTTACTTTTTCTTTGATAAGTTGCGTCAACACAAACGTGCCGGTGATGGATGATTCGGCAGAAGACAGAAAAGAAGGCCGTTGACCGCCGGATTCAAAACCCGATGCAATGATTATGTCCATTCCTGTTGCTTCCAATGCCAGTGCTTCATCCAGTGTTGTAGCCGCGCCAATCGTTTTAATACCACGTTTGTGATATTGGTCTATCATTTCCGGCGGCAGCGTACCAAACATATAGCTAAAGACCTTGGGCCCTAAGTCCAGCACAACCTGCAGTTGGCTCCCAAGCCTTGAAGAAAAAGATGAAGGTGGAAGGCCTGCCTCGTCAAAATACGGCTGAAACAACTCCCGAACCTTTTCATAATGCTCATCCATAACCGTACCGTCGGTAAACATCGGTGTCGCTTACCCACAGGTTATTATTTGGCCTTCTAGTGGCTCCCCTGATTCGCTTGTCCAATTCATAAATTTCATCAGGGTTTAATGCAAACGCTCCGTACTCACCAAGTCCACCAGCATTGGAAACGGCAGCCAACATGCAACCGAGGATAAGCCGCCCTCGCATGAACCTTGCAGGATGGGGTAATCGATTTCAAACAGCTCTGTTACGTTTGTCTGATACGACATAAGTTATTCGTTTGCCTATTGGCCTTACCGATCTTTTAGGGTACATAAATTTTTAGGGTCAAACGATCACCGGCCTGGTTCTGTACCCCAACAATGTACGGTCCCGCGATGCGAGGCAAAGGAATAATATTTTGTTTTTGTTGTAGTGTTACTTGGTGCAGCAACTGTCCTGCTGCATTGTATACAAATAAAATAGAAGCAGACGCTGGATTTTGTAAAATAACCTGTACAGCGGGTTTACCATTGTGACGAATAGGATGAATGATAATTGACTTGTTCTGTATCATTGTCCTGTCAAGCGAAATAATGTTTGAGTAGGAGAAACGTCCATTTTTATCGGTTTGGATAAGACGATAAAAAGAAGTGCCCGGCAGGGGCTGTTCATCCAAAAAGTTATAGGTGGCGCCATCAGGATGATTGGAGGCCTTTACCTGCCCAATTTGCTGCCATCCGGTACCTTCTTGTTTTCGCTCGATTCTGAAATGGTCCATGTCCCTCTCTGCCAAACTCTTCCAATGCAACATGTTAGCAGCAGGCAGTACATTCCCTTTGAAATAGGCCCATGTAATGGGCAGTACTTCCGGTAGACCTGTTTTCATGACAACACCATTTACTCCGGTTGCAAAGACATTGCTTCCATTTATTGTGACACCAAAAAAGGAGGTTCCCAGTGTTCGCTCATTGATCCAAGTATTACCTCCGTTATGAGTAACCAGAATGCTACCATCTAATCCAACCGCCCATCCCCGAAGTGCATCGGCAAACACAATATCCTGTAAGTCCTCTGTAGAGCCGGAAGGCTGGGTAGTCCAGGTAAGGCCTCCGTCCGTAGTTCTTTTGATGAGCCCATTGTTGCCTACAACAAAACCGGTGGAAGCATCTACAAAATAAACACTGTGGAACCATTCGGCACTACCTGTACTTTGTAAGATCCAGTTTGCCCCACCATTCGTTGTTTTCAAAATTGTGCCGTTTTTGCCAACGGTCCATCCGGTATTGGCGTCAACAAAAAATATTCCATGTAAGTCCTCTGCAGTGCCGGAAGGCTGCAATGTCCAGGTATCTCCAGCATCCTGGCTGACCATGATCATCCCCTGTTCCCCCACAGACCATCCCCTTGTATTCGTCGGAAAGTATATAGCCAGCAGGTTTCTTGTTACTGTTGTCGGATGTACGGGGTTCCAGGTGGTGCCGCCATCGGTTGTTTTTAAAATAAGGTCCCATCCTGCAAGCGCGCAAACCGTAGAAGTATTCAGAACCTGGAAACTATAGAAGGGATATGTAGGACCGGGGTCCTGTATGCCCCAGGTTTTACCCCCGTCAGTGGTTTTTTGAATATTTCCTCCGGATCCCATCATCCAACCGGTGTTGGCATCAGCAAACTGAATATCATAAAATAAATTGACATTATTGGTGCTAAAACGGGCCTGCCAGTTGGCTCCATTGGTAGCGGTTTGCAAGAATACGCCGGATGTCCCAACAGCATAACCAACACCGCTGGCATTGATAAATATTCCATATAGGGACAGGGGTGTTCCGGAAGATTGTAGTGTCCAGGTAGTGCCCCCGTTCACCGTAGCCAGTATTGTTCCCCCACTACCAACTGCCCAGCCTTTTTGCGCATCCAAAAAATAAACTTGATTGAGCCAGTCTGTCGTGCCTGCGTTTTGTAGGCTCCAGTTTATCCCCCCATCCTTACTAGTCATGATACGGCCATTATCACCTACCGCCCAGCCCGTGGTGGCACTGATAAAATGGACATCTACCAGCCAGTCTGTCTCCGTTCCGCCTGTTTGCTGGAGCCATGTATTTCCACCATCTGTGGTGAGCAATACAATGCTGCCTTCACCTACTGCCCAGCCCGTGGTGGCACTAATAAAATGAACGGCAAATAAAAAATGAGGTATTCCGGTGGGCTGTTCCTGCCAGGTATCACCACCGTCTGTGGTGGCAAATATGAAACCTTGAGTATTGCCACCCCCTACGACCCAGCCGCTGTTTCTATCAATAAAATGCACATCCAGAAAGTGAACAGTGTTGTTACCGGAACTTTGAGCCGTCCAGGTGGTGCCACCATCAGTTGTTCTCAGTATCGTGTTGTCAAAACCAACGACCCAGCCTGTCAAGGCATCTACAAAATGTACATTTTTGAGGTGGCTGGTCGTCCCGGATTTTTGTAAATTCCAGGTAACACCCCCATCCGTTGTCTTTTGGATTAGTCCGTAATCACCTACGGTCCATCCGGTGGTGTTACTGATCATTTGAAGGTCATTCCTGCTTAGCGCATCGATCTGTAGTTGCCATGTCTGCGCCGTAGAAGAAGTAGTAGCAATTAGTAACAAGAAAGTAAAAAGGCAATTTGTTAGGCTTATACTCCAGGTAGTGCTTGCATAGGGTGGGATTCGGAAAGGTGTTTGCATTTGTTGAATCTTTAAGTTAATGAGCCAATGAAACCTAAAAGTAATTGCTGACCATACTATCAGCTTCTGTCTATAACTCAATCATCCAAAATAGTATTTAAGGTGTGGCATCTTTACTTTGAACTGTTAGTGAAAGAATAATGAATCCGTTTGACGACAGCTCGCAAAGAAGTATCTGTTCTGTGATCTTCCTTGGACCAGCAGCGCTTCACAGGGAGTCAATAGGTAGATGGTTTCTCCTCGTAAAGGTTCGTACTGACAGAGATGAAATGTTTCGTTAGATGTGTGACATTTCGTGGTTCAATGTGACCACTGTGAAAGCAAAGAATTTGCCAGCCAGGTGAAAAGAAGCCATGATGAATCTTCAGTTGAACTTGAAGTGGCAATAAGCCTCCGCCTGCGCACTAGAGGAAAATCTGGTTTGATACCAGCGGTACCGTGCACCTGCTTACAGGCAAATTGCTTTTCCAAAGGAAACTGATCTGTTTTTATGGCGATTGAATTGCGCAGAACCTCGCTAAATAAGAATCATTCAAAAATTCATTGGATGCTTTATCATCAAAGAATTATTACTACACTATAGTTTACCATAGTTCTTGTTACTGGATCGAAGGCTGCTGCCGCAAGGATTGCACGAGCGGGTAGTAGCACCCGGAAAGCCAACCCTGTTTTCAACCGAAAACATCGTGCTAATTTTCTGGTAGGTAAAGAAGTAGAAAATGGATTATAGAGCGATGTATTTCAAGGCAATGGGCAGAATTAAGCTAGCCAATGCGCTGTTTGAAAGTTTCAAAACAATTGTTGCTCCGGGTGGTTGGTTTAAAATTTCAGTAGGTGTGCCTGTATGCAATACCCTTTGGTTGTGGTAACAATACAGGAGTGGTATTATAAACTTTACAAGATTTCCCTAATTGCGAGTGGCATAGGAGTAGGGAAGCCTTCGCACTTCGGACATTGGTCTCTGTTCTGTTTTGCAGTCCTCCTTTTCCTCTGGCAAAGGCTGGCTAAGCAAGCTGTGTTTAAATGTAATTCGAAGTGCAATCACTTGCTTAGCAAGTAGTAATGCTTAAATTTATACAATGGTCGAGCTTCTTTTCAAAAATATTTTATCCAAAGGAGTTGATTTATCTGATGCAGAGAAGAAACTGATAGGTTCCAAGGTAGAGTTTAAAAAATATAAAAAGCGTCAGTTCATATTGCAGCAAGGCTCCGTTGCCAGCTATGATGTTTTCATAATTAAAGGATTGGCAAGAACCTATATTTTTAACGAAAAGGGTCAGGAAAATATAATTTCTTTCAACCCGGAAGATTGGTGGACAGGAGATCTCTACAGCTCACACTTTAAATTGCCTTCAGCATTCAATATTGACTGCCTGGAGGATACTGACGTACTTCAAATCAAAACAGTAGAGGTGGAATCCATATGTGCAGCCATACCAAAAATGAATCAATACTACCGTATTCTATACCGGAACTCTTTAATCTCTTTTTATGCCAGGGTGCAATCCGCCATCAGTAAGACGGCTTCCGAGCGCTATCTCGATTTTATAAAGCGATACCCCAATATTGAACAGCGGGTGTCAAATCAGCAAATTGCAGCCTACCTTGGGATCACTCCCCAGAGCTTAAGTAGAATCAGGAGCAATCTCTCCAAGACTGCTTCCTTATGACAGCGCTCGTTTTCTTTTTTGTACATTTTCTGCATTCACCTTTATCATTATCATTTGGTAATGAAATTTATTACCAAATGTGTTTGGGTAGCAACAGCTGCTGTCAGAAATTTGTGTGGCGCTTGTATGCAATTTAAGTGTTGTTTGGATGGGGCATTTCACTGTTAAATGTTGCAAAGCTTTTGTAATAATGCAGGAGTTTATTTTATGCTATTGGCCTGCATGTCGCTTAAAGATTGTAGCGGGTATAAGGCATGTAAAACACACTACGGCAACACTGTCCATAAACCCAATGTGCTGGATCCGATACCCTCAGGTGTACACCCTTTGGAATCTATGAGCAACAAGTATGCTTTGTTCTAAGACACTGTTGATTACAAGTTTCTGGTTACACTGCCTTGCTATGCAGGAGGCTGGCAATAGGTATTGTTTTGTTTCTGTATGGCTTGCAACAGGGACTTAGTTTGTTTGGTGTAAATGGAGTTGATCTTCCCATGCAGTACATACCTGAACCTATCTACGTTTTCGGCACTTGGTTTTGTTGTAATTGGTCTTGCGTTTCTGGGTTCTCCCGTATTGCTGTTTGGTTGGAATATCCGGTGATTTCGTTTGGATGTTTTATGCGCCTAACAGGTAAAATAACTGGTTCATGGAATGACGGCCATCTCCAGTTCGGGCAGGAGAACTTTCAATTGGTGGTGCCATGGGAAGGCAGCCAATCATGTCAGGTCTGGATACGGACCCGTTTCAAAAAGATGTATGGATCACCGTCATATTTGTGTATGCCAATATCTACTGTCAGTATTATACTGTGCAGGCTCACGTTACAGCCATACCTATCTGGTGTCGCAAACAAAGGATTATATAAGTCAAACAAATGCATCATGAATCAACTTGAGTATAAAATCAGAAGTGCAGATCCTTCCGAATATCAGGAGATTGGAAACTTACTAGTACATGTTTATTCTTCGCTTCCTGGTTTTCCAAAAGAAAATGAAGAGCCGGATTATTATACGATCCTGAGAAATGTCGGGGAGTTTAAAACAAAACCACAAACGGAAATATTGATTGCGGTCGCAGAAGATTACCGGATATTGGGTAGTGTTGTGTTTTTTGGAAATATGCACTACTATGGCTCGGGTGGAACAGCGACAAAAGAAAAGGATGCAGCGGGTTTTCGTCTTTTAGCTGTACATACTTCAGCAAGGGGACTAGGAATTGGCAAGCAACTAACGCTGGCGTGTATTGACTTGGCACGGAGAAATAATAATCGACAATTGATCATCCATACAACAACAGTCATGCAAACTGCCTGGCGTATGTATGTAAAACTTGGCTTTAAAAGGTCTGAAGACCTGGATTATATGCAGGGCGAAATTCCGGGTTATGGATTCAGGCTTCAGTTGTTTCAGGTTGAGAGGCTGCCTTCTCATCTCCGGACGGCTGATGAGACGAGCGGCCTGCAATGATTATGGTAATTAAAAAGGCATTCTAAATTTCTACAATAAAATGAAAAAAATTGCAGAATCCGGCCGTCTGTTTGTCAGGATGTTGAATGGGACCGATGCTGCGCAGTTGCTCCACATCTACTCTAATAAAGAGGCCATGCGGTTTCGGGAAAGTAAACCGCTAGAAACACTTGATGATGCCGTGGCATTTCTTCGTTCCGCTCAGGCAAAAAACAAAACTGGTAAGGAGTTGAGGTTTGCAGTGGTAGAAAAAAGATCAGGTATGCTGATGGGCACATTTCTGATTAAACCGTTAAACGAACAGACTGCTGAAATAGGCTATTCACTTGGGATGGAGTATTGGGGAAATGCCTATGGAAAAGAGTTGGTGAATTTGATGATGAATTGGATGGCCAAAGCAGGATACAATAAGATATTAGCCCGGACGAAATCCGAAAATCAAGCCTCCAATCAATTGTTGCTCAAGGTGGGCTTCAAACTTCAGCAAAGTAAAGTAGATCAGCAGGTTAACCATTATGAATTTAGCATTTAAGATGGATAAATTTAGCTTTTAGTATCCTTATCCAGGGGAACAATCTGAGGAAGGACCGGAGGCGATTTTTATATGGTGGAAAAGATGTAGGTGCATGGAAGAATTTACATTTGAGGCGCATGAACCCTATGTCGAATTGCCTGCGATGCTTTTTGGAAAACCAGAGATATACGGACGCTGTAACAAACCCTGTGGAACAGGGAAATGCAGTGATTCTGCCATAGCAATTGGATCTGGCACCAAACACTAGGAATCAATTCCTAGAACATGGATCCTTGCAGTTGAGACTCCGGATGAGGAAATTTGCGGAATTCAAATAATACCCTGCCATTTCCGGTATAATAAGAAAAAGGCACAATTGGTCGATCTCCTTTTCTGACTATTGTTTTAAACATGAATGATTATTTTTTAAAAGTGATTGGGTATAAGCCATACGCGTTAGAGAAACAGTTTGAATGGTTGTTGGTAAACAAAGATTGTTGGATTGAACTTACCTGCGACAGGCGGTAGGAGGAATGATCGGAGCAGGAATATTCCAAAGTAAATATTCTTTACAGAAGATAAATCATCTATCCTGATTTCTTTTAGCCCTATGGAATCCCTCAGGAAATGCGTTTATGTCTCCGGTTATTAGTAATGAAAAAACTGCAGGCACAGATGGTATTTATCTCCTGGAGAGTAAAGCAGACGGAAGTACAAACAATGCAGATATCGGTTGAGGAGGATCAGTTTTAGCTCAATTGTTATTGAATGCAAAGAGAATCAGTGGGTGCAGATGCCGTGGCCATAACAATTCTATCCAGTGAAAACAAACTTCTTCTCATTGCTGTTTGGTTTTCATCGGAAGGGTGCTTTCTTATTAGGTTGATATCGGGTTAAACGTTTTTTATAAATAAATAATAAGCTCATGGATCCATATCTGGCAGAATTTGCGGAGGCTATAATTTTCGAGCTTCCTGCCGGTTTTAAATGGTAGTGTAGACTTGCGCTTTCGTTTAAGGTGATATGGCCGGTTCTATGCTAAAGGGCTGGAATCAGGCTTGGATGGACAACGATGGATGTATAGCGGCACATTATGTCCAAAGTTTTCTGTAACCACTATTATGAATCTGGAAAGCCTAGGCTGCTGGAATAAAGACAAAGACGTGAGGCAAGCGCTTTCCAGATTTCCTGTTACAAAAGGAGTAAAGGAGCAAAAGCAGTAGGGAAATCCTTGCGACATGACGCTGCCGGTGAATTGGCAAGCCTCACTGTTTGATACACTGTGATTTGGGGTACGCTTCTGCATGTATCCTCTTAACGCTTTTGGTAGGCATTTACAAGGAGTAGGAGTGTTATGTGATTTGGCCAGGCCTCGTATTGCAGACGCGGCAAAAATGAAATGACTCATATGATCATGGCTTTTTTAAAATACCAATTATGAAGGGGCATCTTTTGATTGTACTTTATATTCTTTTGCTTTCCTGTAGTACACCACCCGGACCCTCACAGCCGCCACATGGTGGGAAGGTAGCTCCGGGAGAAGATCACACTGGGGTGGACACACTTGCTATTTCCTCCTCAGCCACCATTGCTCCAGGTGCTTACACCGTAACGTTCAGTCCTGCTGACAGTATGCCCCTACCTGATTTTCTTGAAAACCAAGGCGTGAAAATTTCAGGTGGGCAACGGGTGTACTTTCATAAAACAGGACCTGAATTATGGCTGTACCTTTCCGGGGGAGACAGTACAATGCTGCATGACAGGGATGTTGCTACTTATTTTTTTGTAGCCCATTTACCTTTGATTGATCATTATCTTATCCGCGTACAATACCCGGAGGGAAACAGCTATTTGCTGGTCAGTCGCCGGAGTGGTGCCCAAAAGGACATATGGGGTTTTCCATTTGTGTCCCCGTCGCGGCGGCAGCTCTTTGTGATCAATTCTGATGTGGTGGCCGGACATACGCCCAACGGCTTTCAGTTGTTAACACGCAGGGGCGATTCGCTGCACCTGGAATTCAGCGTATTGGTGCGTGACTGGGGACCTGGGGCTGTTCGTTGGCTTTCCGATTCATCCTTGCTGCTACAGCGGCTTTATCCGGTTCATGATACGGTGCGCAGCCGGCTGCATTTCAGGTCAGTCTACTCCCGGTTAACAATCCGCAAGAGGAGGGAAAGTCCATAAAGCTGCGCATAATGTCTGGGTACGGTTCAGCTGAATAGTTCGATTGTTGCGTGAGAGATCCCATTCTCCTTCCAGTGTCGGTTGTGTTTAGGAAATCCGCAGTACAATCAATTGGCGTCAATAACGGTGCCCTACCGTATTCTATCACTTTAATTCCACAATCAACGCATATGAATCAATCCAATAAAAAAGCGTATGTAGCATTAGCCATCGTTTGCCTTGTATGGAGTACAACGTTTCTGGCATTGCGAATTGGTGTAACAACATTCCCACCTTTTCTATTTGCTGCTATTCGCCACTTGCTGGCCGGCGGGCTTCTATTTTTGTTTATTTTTTTTTGTAGGTTTTCACTTCGTATCTCCCGAAAGGAGTTGCAGCAACAGGTTGTCGCCGGGGTTCTGTTGGTAGCTCTAGGTAATGGTATGATTTCATGGGCGGAACGGCATATCCCGAGTGGATTGGCAGCACTGATTAGCGCTATGTTGCCGGTGTATGTAGCCTTGATCAATGTAGCCTGGGGAAAAGCAACGGAGAAGGTGAACGGACAAGTTGTCAAGGGAATGTTGCTTGGGGGTGCAGGTTTAGCCTTTATTTTTAAAGACAACCTGAGCAATCTAACAAATTCTGATTACCTGGCCGGTATTGTGGCAACATTGATTGCGTCATTTTGCTGGGCTTTTGGTACGGTTTATACCAAATACAAACGATCCTCTGCACATGCTTTTGTTAATGCTGCTATTCAAATGTGTAGTGGGGGGCTGGTTTTGCTGTTCTTCAGCGCAGTCATGGATGATTTTTCAGAATTATCCTCAGTCTCGTTAGAAAGTTTAGGGGCAATGGCTTACTTAATTGTTTTTGGATCCGTCATATCATATGGTTGTTACCTTTTTGCATTAGAGCGTCTGCCAGCGGTACTTACATCTGCATATGCTTATGTTACCCCGGTAGTAGCTGTCTTGCTGGGGTATTTACTTTTGGATGAAACGTTTACAGGATTCACTTTGATGGCCTGCCTATCGATAGTCAGTGGGGTATACCTGATGAACCGTAGTTTTATCGCTACTTTGAAAACCACGTCTCTTTCAATGAGCACTCCTAACATTTTCAAGGAAGAAGAAATTACGATCGTTCATTACCGGCCTGAATTACAGATTCATTTCGAGCGTTTAAATAGGGCTTGGATACTGCAGTCTTTTCATTTAGAGCCAGTAGATGAATGGGTGCTTGCTAAACCGGAAGAAGCCATTATAAAAAACGGTGGTTCTGTTTTATTTGCCCGAAAAGGCGAACAGGTAATTGGAACAGTAGGCATAAAAAGGGTAAATGAAGATACATTTGAGATGACGAAAATGGCTGTTGATGAAAGATTCAGGGGAGCAGGCGCAGGTAAAAGATTGATAGCTGCCGCTATTCAGGAAGCGTCAAGGCGTGCTGCACACAGGCTGATTTTGTACTCCAATACCAGGGCAAACGCTACAGCTATTCACTTGTATCGAAAGCTCGGCTTTGCTGAAATCCCTCTGGAGTCGGGAGTATATGAGCGGGCTGATATCAAAATGGAGTTGCTGCTGAAAGTAGAAACACAACAGGTGCACTATTCCGACGTTAAGTAAAAGAATGTTCCGGCTGCTTGCATGGTGCCTTCAGCCAGCTTGCTGATCATCACCTGCATAAATAAATGATACTAAACTGTCCCATTGGCCGCAAGAGCGCGCGTGTGTTACCGGTGAAAGAGCCATGAAAGTTTTCGTAACGTAAGAGCGGCTTTTAATCACAGTGATATTCATTAAAGGAATCGTAAAACTGATTTCATTTGGATGAATTTGTTTTTTCATCGAAGTGTAAGCATCACGGGTGAACCGTACGCTGGTGGCAGGTACGTAGCAGATCAATGAATTTTCCTGCTAGGGTGCCCTGTCCATTGATTAAACAGTGAAACTATAAATAAGCAAATAAATTGTTCGCTACGGAATTGTTGGTGATTCTTTTCAGGGAAGTGAATGTGTTTCGTGTTTTTCCGCTGCTATTATTTGTGTCAATAAGTAAGGCGGTTGTGCATTTAGCATTGGTTTGGGATTTCATTTCTGATGGCGTGTTTTAAATGATTCCATCAATTGTTGTATAAGAAAGCCAGGATTGTTGAAGCAGGAACGTGTAAGATGGAAACTCTTTAGGCAATGAAAGCTGCTATGCCTTTCGTTCTTCTAAAGAAGGCATTTGGCAAATCCATTCCTTATCCTTGTTATTAGAATTTTTAATGTAACGGATCTTGTCTTTTCTTAATAGGCGAGCGGTGTACCAGGCAATAAAATGCTGCATGCCGGTTTCTCTTCCGACGTGTATTTTGAAATCTGGGTTTTGCTTTGATGTCCCTGTGAAAACATTACCCATTAATCCAAAGGTTTAGTTTTTCATTATTTTATACTACAGGGAGGTGCTAATACTAGGCGGGCTACTTTTTATGTCATCAGCTGCTTGAAGTTTGCTTTTGTCTGGAAAGAGTTGTCTTTGAATTCCTGGGCAGTGACGCGACGACATTGACGGCCCTAAGCTTCGCCCGCCCTCTTTGTCCTGCGCGTCTGAAAAGTAAGCAGTGAGGTTTTTCACACTGTTTGTGTGTCATTGCTGGTAAATGGAGGATGCTGTTTTTCGTTGCAGTGTGGGTTCTGCTGATGTAAGAAATTCTGTAAATGAGGTTTGCGTTAAAACCAAAAAGAACCAGGTAGAAGGAAGTGCCACGAGAGACCTGTCGCCGGTATTGAAGGCAGGCTTATGACCCCTGCCAGTTGGCTCCATTGGTAGCGGTTTGCAAGAATACACCGGATGTCCCAACAGCATAACCAACACCGCTGGCATTGATAAATATCCCATATAGGGACAGGGATGTTCCGGAAGATTGTAGTGTGCAGGTAGTGCCCCCGTTCACCGTAGCCAGTATTGTTCCCCCACTACCAACTGCCCAGCCTTTTTGCCCATCCAAAAAGGCTCAACCAATTCCAGGATATGTACATATCAACGCATGCTGACCTGCTTTTTGGGGAAATGGATCAGGAAAACCATTCGGCTAAGCAATGCATAGTTAAGGGCGCCATCATAGATTATTTTTTTTGACGACGCTTTTGATGCCATTACTTTCTGACCAAGCGAAATAGTAATGGAATCCAAGTTCTGCCGTTGCTGAAGAGTGGAATCTTTTAGTACTCCCCAATCATACGCTGTGACCTTTGAAAGCAGCAAATCGTCCAGATTGCCTGAATCCATAAGAAACCAATAAGAACGGTTATTCTTGGGGATGTTCAGGAATAGTGTTAACTCATGCCCGTTCATACCACTTGCAAAACGGGTTTGCAACACAGTCATGTTTTTTTTCTTTTTGATATACGTTGAAGAGGTTTCAAAGATCAGCCTGTGATTGGAAAGATCCAGGCTGATGATGTGCTCTTCGAATGATTTTAAGGAAAGCACACCATCCAGTTGGGGAAGCCCTTCCGGCAGCACCTGCATGACATCCCATACGCCAACTGTTTTGTGACGCAAAGTGGTTGCGCCAATTTTTAAATCAAGAGAATCGCACCGTTGGTAATGTAGCCTATCGCCATTCATGCGAAAAGAGGTAGCACCTCCATAGATGCTTTTGCCGAGCTGTTTAGCAAGCCGGGGTGAAATGAACGTTTCGCCCCCACCTGTATCAAGTAGAAGTTGATACGGTTTGCCTTGAATCATTACCTCTACTTTCTTTAGATGGCTAACATAGCGCTGCAGGACAACAGTATCCTGTGCAAAAACAGGACAAGTGCTAATCAGAAGAAGGCATAGACTTAAATAATATTGCTTCATGATATAAACAGGATCCCTACATTGAAACAGGTTTATTCACCCTTGATTCTGTAACGCCGGGGTTAAGTTTGCAGCAGAAAGGTTTTGGGTTCTAATCTGGTCAGCCCCTGCATTGCTAGGTCAGGTGGAAGTCGTACCAACGGCAACATTTTTCGGCTTTGTTTTACGCTACCTTAATGGAAGTTTGGGAGAAAGGTAGCGCAACACACCATCTTCCTGGACGGAAAATAAGTTCAATTTGATGCCGTCTTTTCTTTTGACTATAGCGTAAAAATAGGTTATTCTGGGTGTAAAGGTTTCCTTCCACAGCTAAAGTGTTTGTACTGGCAGCTGAAGTGTCAGATACCATTCGTGATATGCATGGCCTCCGTTATTTGCAATTGAAGCTATTGTATGGGAGGAACAAATGGATCAAGTTTGCGTCCAATGCCTGTTGCTATTTGTAGATTAGTTTTACAGCGATTCATAACTTTAAGTGGATACCGATCGTTGTGATAACAAGAATATGCAAGGATTTATCATGTTTATACTTTTTGTGTAAGGTTAGCAGCCGTTCTTTCCTCGCTGAAACCAGCCCTCTGTCCTCAGTAATTCAGTACCGCCGGGTTTTCAAAAAAGCAGGAAGCTTTTGTTGGTGCAACTACCAATATCTGGACATCATGTATCCCTTCCGATGGGCTGTAAACAGTCATATGCCAAGATAATTTAACAAATGATATCAGGAGCTTTTTCCTGTTGAAAAGTAGTTGCGAATGTCAGCATTGGCAGATTGAAAGAAATAGGTAAATGTTTTAGGCCTATGAATTGTTTAAGTGTTTACTGATGAGGTTTTAACATCCGGAAAGTGGGAAGAAAAACCGTTTTCACTCATCCTGTCTCTCGACAGATCCGAGGGCAGGCCGTGTGAATGATGTTTTGCTATTTTCTTTTAGCCGTGTTATCTTTTCGAATTCTCTGAGCAGTTTTGGGTATTTACAAAAGGTAAGGGATTGAAGGTTGGTTAGACGTTGTCAATAAATTCCGCTGCAGGGTTCTTGGTAGAACAAAGCCTGTTTAGCAATTCTCTTTGAATGTGGAATCCTGCCGGAATTTTGGTACACTGCAGTCCCGAAAGTTCTCTGTTTCCACATATCTTCCTGCTGATTGGGAAATACTGTTGTTTGTTGTAGAAACGCTTCGTTCGTATTATTTTTATTCAATGGACTATCAAGTATTGCGTGCTAGTTTTCAGAACTATATAACGTTAACTGAAAAAGAGTGGCAGTTGGTCTCGTCACTGATCACAGAGCGAAGTTTTAAGAGGGGAGAATTCATCAGCAAGGAGGGGGAAATCAACCGCTTTAGCAATTTTATAGAATCAGGAAGTGTGAGGGTTTTTTACATTGGTAATGACGGGCAAGAGCATGTCGTACAGTTAGGCGTGAGGGGTTGGTGGATCGGCGATTTCCCCAGTTTTATTACACAGTCTAAAGGCTTGCTGTATGTAGAAGCGTTAGCCCCTACCAATATTTTGGCTTTTACGTATGAAAACCTTCAGCTGCTGTATCAACATGCACCATTGTTTGAAAGGTTTTTCAGATTACTGGTGGAAAAGGCCTATGCAGCATTCCAATACCGAATCCTTCACAACATCGGCATGGATGCCGAACAGCGTTATATATTCTTCAGTAAAACGTACCCGTTGCTGGATCAGCAAATACCACAAAAGCATATTGCATCCTATCTGGGCATATCAGCAGAATTCTTTAGCAAGATCAAGAAAAGAATACATGAAAAAAGGCAGGAAAGTGGAATATGATTAAAACATCCTTCGGATAAAAATACCGCTGTTAAAATGTACCGCTCCACCAGTACCATACTCATCTAGAGTTAGACCAGCACCAAATTGATACCCTTTCTTTTCCAGGCCTATCCGAAATTGTTGATAGCTTCTATTGTGCTTTTCTCTATCTATGTTGCTCATTGCCTGAATTCTTGAATACAACTTGGTGTTTCCTGCTATTGTAGGCATGTACTCTACCAGTGCCATCAGTTCATATGCTCCCATTTTTTCTATGTCAACCCTGGGAGCAAAGACCACCAGCCAGTTCTTTCGATGAAGCGTGGTTTGAACACTGAACGAAGGCCGGTAACCGGTTGCATTTGTATAAAACAATCCTCCTTTAAGAGAAAGAAGAGGGTGAAGCCGGAAAGTTAAATATCCTTGGTTCATCAACTCATCCGGTATGGTACCTTTTTCGGTTTTTGTCCTAAAACTTTTGATAAGGGTGACAATGTGCTGCCAGCCCCAAGGTGAATCTGGCTTTACCGGCTGTTCTAATGAATGTTGGTAATGAAGGTATTTGTCTCCTGCCATTAATTCTAAGGGACCAAGTTGGGCATGTATGTTCTGAATGAATAAAACAGCGATGACGACAGCTAATAATGATTTCATTGTTTGTTGCATTTAAAGGCAAAGCTGCTGCTGCAATCCGATTGGAAAAATGAACCAGATTAATTTCTTTGTTGTTTTCCGCACACGCGTTTGCTACATTTTTATGGCATGCGCAAAGAAGTTGAACTAGTTCATTTTTTTCGCTCTCGCAGGGCTTCAAATTTGTGTTCTTGTAAAAACACTTTTTATGAAACAGCTATCATTTTTTTTCAGAACAGGCGAGCACCTTACAGGTTTTATTTTGCGTATCACATTGGCATTGGTCATGCTTCCCCATGGTTGCCAACTGCTATTGGGATGGTTTGGCGGGTTTGGCTTTTCCAGCACCATGCAATACTTTACTGAAGTACTTGGGCTGCCATCGGTGGTTGCTTTTAGTGTGATTCTGCTGGAGTCTATTGGTGCTTTATTTATCCTGTTGGGATTTATGAGCCGCTTCTTCTCATTCGCAATGGCCATTCTCTTTATTGGAATGATCTGGACAAGCCACTGGCAGTATGGATTTTTCATGAATTGGATGGGCAATCAAAAGGGGGAAGGATATGAATTTCATTTATTAGCCATAGGACTATCAATAGCCATTTTCGTCAGTGGAGCAGGTGTCTTTTCTCTTGACGCTTGGTTCACTAAGAAATCAAATACACAGCCATCAAGTTTTGACCTTTCAAAAAGTTATGTATGAAGAACGTTCTTGTTGTTGTTGGTCATCCCCGGCTAAGTCGCTCAAATGCCAATAGAATAATCGTTGAAAATTTGATCGATTTACCGCGTGTGACAGTCTGTGATCTTGTTTCCAATTATCCTGATGGCGAATTTGATGTTGAAGTTGAACAAAAAAGATTATGTGAGAATGATTTAATTATTCTTCAGTTTCCGTTTATATGGTATAGCATGCCATACCATTTGAAAGCCTGGATCGAAAAAGTGTTTTCATATGGTTTTGCTTTTGGACCGGGTGGGGATAAGTTGAAAAACAAAAAACTTCTTGCATCTGTTACACTTGGCGGAAATCAAGACGCCTACAGTGTTCAGGGGCAACACCAGCATCCCGTTGAAGCATTTCTTTTACCGCTGAAGCAATTTGCAAGTTATTGCGGGATGCAGTATCTGCCTCCTGTTTATAGTTATGAAATGGCAAGTATCCCTGGTGAAGCAGTTGACGGCATAAGGGACAAGGCAATACTGCATGCACACAGGTTGCGCTGGGTAATCGAATCGTCAACAAAAGTCAGCCCAGTATCGGCTGTTCACCGGTAGTAGTTGCATCTGCAGAAGATTTAAGGACGAGGAGGGGGCTTCGTGTTTCTGGCATCCCGAAAGGTAGAGCCCTCATTATTTGGAATAAGCATTTCAGAACCATGAAATGACATCTTGGTTAATTATGATTAATCCGGTTTTCAGGAAGTGTAAGTTTGGGACCAAGTATACGTCATCGGGTGTTGGAAATAAATGTGTCTGCAGCCCTCTTCTTTTGCAGTCAAACAATTGGAAAAGATTTTTCAACTGTTTGATACAAGATGCCTTAAGGAGGAAATGATGTTACATGATTTCTGACAACTCGCTGCAGGCAAAAGGAGGGATGAAAATGGAATGCGTATGATTTGTTTGCCACCATTGTAAGAATTGGTGAAAGCGCTTGTGCAGGAAAGCTACAGTTTGGTTGACCAGTTCAGGATAGTAGTTTTTGAAATAACACTTTATCAATAAAAATATGAAGCAAATTAAATGGTTTGACAGGCATTTTGATTTTAGTTTCCGGGAGAACATCTTTCCATCCATCAAAGAACGTTTGGGTGGAACACCCGCTCGACTGGATGAAAAATTCAAGTCGATAACAGATCCCATTGCAAGCTTCCGGTTCGACGAAAAATGGTCTATCAAGGAGAATATAGGCCATTTAGCGGATTTAGAAACTGTATGGCAACACCGGTTATATGATATTCTCTGCGGGAGGGAAGAGATGAGACCAACCGATCTTAGGAATATAAAGACCCACAAAGCTGATCACAATGCATTTTCTATAGAAGAGTTGTTGATGAATTTCGGGCGGGAAAGGAAGGAAACATTGGCGCAGTTGTCAGATTTAAGTGAGGCAGATATTTACAAATCTTCTTTTCATCCCAGGTTACACAAGCCCATGCATGTTATGGGATTGTTTCTATTTGTAGCCGAACACGATGATCACCATTTGGCAAGAATCTCAGAACTGGTTATAGATATTCACACTTTTATGGAGAAAGTATAGGCTTTCATCCAGTGCTGTTTGTTGGCAAATTGAAAGATACATACGGATCAGGGGCCGGTTAGGTTAGAGAATCGTTAGTCCTGTCCAAGGAATGTTATGCAAATTGTTTATAAACTTTCAAAATTTTTTTTGCATCGCAATGGCAGGATAAGTGTAAATCCCTTTTGCCGCCATTTTCAGGATTTAACACTGACATTCATCCTGTGAGCATAACTGCCAGAGTCGGTTAACCATAATTGAGTTTACATGGTAAAGAGCGGTGAGGGCAGAGTGCCTTTGGTGCAATCATATGCAGCCAGTAACTAGGATTTATAGCGTTTGGGTATCTTTTATTTTTTACTTGTATGTGGTACTACAAGGAGGTGCATCTTGCTGTTTGGATTTAATCTTGAAACAGCTGCGGTGATTTTGAAAAGACGTTTAAAACAGTTCAACCTGCATAAGCTGCATTTCGGGTGCCTTCTTTTCGGACAATTTTTTTCTCATTTTATTTTAACGTATGAAAAAGATTTTCTTCTTAGTTGGATTTATGGCTATTGTTTTATACAAAGGTTATGCACAGATAAAAAACGGATTGGGTGTAAAAGCCGGTTACAATTGGTCTTACCTTACGGGTGAAAAGGAAGGAATACAGTTCGGAAACAAAACAGGTTTTATGGCTGCTCTTTTTTTTGCACCGCCAGCCACTAAAGGCTTTGGGTATAGAACCGAACTTGTTTTTTCACGTCAGGGTTACAGTTTTGATGAGGGCGGAAAGAACATGGAAGTATTAAATGACTATATCTATTTGCCACAAATGACTACAATCAATATCGGTAAAGTGCTCCAGTTGCAGGCAGGTGGCCAAATCGGGTTTTTGCTCCATTCCAGGGAAAAGCAGGATCAGAAAGATACAACGATTACAGGGTTGATGAATCGTTTTGATTATGGTTTTGTAGGTGGTCTAGAGATTTGCCCATTCAAGGGTTTCATGGTTGGGGGACGCTATAATCTTGGCATTGCTAAATTGCACAAGCAGTTTGAAACAACGCCTTCAAATCCCTATCCTTTACCCTTTAATCCGGCAACTACCAATTTCAAGAATGGACTTTTCCAGATTTTTGTCGGCTATCGGTTTTAACCAAGAGAAATCCTTGCTTTCTGTTGGAGATTGTTAACGAGACGATTGTCCCAGGTACAGAACATTACTGGGGAAAAGAGGGGCCTTGTGATAATGGGTGAATTCATCCATATAGCTTCTGATTGCCATTTTGCTGGGGTCACTATGGGGAATCTTTTCAGCTGGTGTCGTACAGGTGTGGAGGGGTGCAGGCTGCGCTTTCCTTTACCGGGATCTTACAATACAGGAAGCAAACGTGGTCCGGTTTTGAATCTAGGCAATTGCGGAAAGTGCACTCCTGTTGAATTAGCAGATCGATTGAACATTTACTCATAATAAGATGTGTCTGTGGATCAATGCATGCGGATTAGATGATACAGCAAGTGCGACAACAACAGCGAAGGAGATAGGTGCGCCAAGAATGCTACCGTGCAGTCGGATAAAATGAAATAAGATTAATAATGCATCAGTATCCTTATTGGGCCATTGTCCGTTTGCTTCTAATGCCAAATCCTGGTGGTAGACTATCCCTGCAGACGGGATTCACATGTAATTACTATAAGCCAGTGCCTCTATAGTATAGTAACATAATTGAGAAATAACCTTGTTTGCATTTCAGTACTCTTAAGCAAAACAAAGGAATCCAACATGGATAGATTGGGTTGACCCTCTGCAAAAAATGGTAGAAAAATGAATTATATATTCCAAACACAGCGGCTTAGACTCCGCGAATTTAGCCTGCAGGATGCATCCTTTCTTATTGCGCTTATGAACAGCCCTGGCTGGCTGCAATACATTGGCGATAAGGATATAAAAACGGCAGAAGCGGCAAGGCAATACCTGTTGAATGGACCTATCAAAAGCTACACGGATAATGGGTTTGGTTTATCGCTTGTTGAAAAGATAGATGGTGTACCGATTGGTATGTGTGGCATTATCCGGCGGGACTACCTGGAATGCCCGGATATTGGGTTTGCGCTGCTGCCTCAATTTACCGGGATGGGTTATGCCTATGAGGTCGCGAATCAGACCTTGCTTCATGCAAAATCACAATTGAAGCTTCCGAAAGTAGCCGCTATAACGATGCCGCAGAACCAAAGCTCAATTAAGTTGTTGGAGAAGCTGGGTATGCAATGCTCAGACACCATCATTTTACCCCACAGCAAGGAAGCTTTACTGCTGTACGTACACTAACCTTTTCCTGCTACGACACTTTGGGGGAAGTGTCGTAGCAGGACTTCGGGACAAAAAGATATTTCCACTGGGGAATGTAAGCCATTGTAAAGGAGAGCAAAGGCACATTTTGATATAACGCTGGATTGGGTATTCCCTGGTTACAAAAAAAATAGCTCCTATATCAACAGTTCAGTTTAGTTCAAGTGTAATATCTACCGGCCGCCACCCTCCGTAATTTGCATTGGCAGAATTGTTTTCAACACCCATGGGGGTAAAAAGGACTTTAGCTGTACCGGTTGCTGTTCTGGGTTGTAAACCTTGATGTGGATATAGTGATACGTATGGCCCGGACTGATGCATTTTAATAATTCGGCCATCAGCAAGGGCTGCTTGTATCTGGTAAGTTCCTATAGGTATGTTATTGACGACAAAGTTTCCATTACTGTTACCAATAGTTCTTTTAATTGTAAAGCTCCTTGTTTCACCATAAAACGTCGTACCAACTTGCGGAGTTAACCTAATCACTACTTCAGAACCTTCGGGCAGTCCTTTGGGAGTCCACATGTTATCATATAAGGAATAATTAAAGCGCAATGAACCACCAAAATAACCACCAGATGACCAGGGTTTTTCTGCCCGCTCGTTGGCTGACGCCAGTCCATAGGAAAGCAGCACAAAATTTTTAACTATACCTGCACCGGAGTTAGACAGTGCAGTTCGTCCATCTGTTGGGTATAAAGACAGGGCAGCCCGTCCCGAACCATAATCGATTGTATAACCTGCTGCCCACAAATCAGCTCCGCCCAAGGGTATGGGGATCTCATAGTATCCATTGGCATCTGTTTCTGCAGAAGCGGCAATATAGACGGTGCCTGCTGAACGTAAGCCAATGAAGGCATCGGCTAACGGTTTGCCGCTCAGGTCTGCCACAAAACCTCTTAGTTTTCCTGCCTTTGCGGTGAGTGGGGGATAATTTGGTATTTTGGGCATAGCGCTTTCCATGACATTTATGTAATCATTGTCCGGCGTGAGCGAGAATGACACATGTCCATCAACAGTCGGTATAGGGGTTTGTGTACCCCATGAAGGGACTTTATCAGGGGTATTGTCATCTCCTGTATTCTTAAAACCAGTGATGAAGATCCAACTTAAAAGGACTATCAAAACGTGCATAGATTTCTTTTTTGCCAAATGTAGTGACAGTGATTATGCGTGGGCTTTGGATCCGGTTAAAATGGGATAATGAGGGGCTATAATGTAGTGTGTTGCTTTTCAAATGTAGTTGCCAGTGCATTTTGTGCTGCTTATGGCAATGCTTTCTTACTCTCTTCCTTTTCACTAACAACATTTGGCGGCCATTATAAGCGGCAAATCGCTTACGCACATGATCCCAAGAAGGATAAGCTGCTATAGGATAAGGGAGGTGGGTTTCTTTTAAGGGGTTTTGTGGCATTCGCGTCAGTTACTCCTGATGCATTAAAATTACAGGATCATTCATAGCTAACGCAAATGCCTTTTTGGAAGAAGATTTGTGTTCTCCATTGTGCTCAACAGTTCATCACTAAAACCTTTTGAATGGTAACGGAATGAGGGAATAAGGGTAATGTCAGCTTGATTGGTAGTTGTATGCGCGCAGTTCGCATCTTTGAGAGTTCACTGGTCGCTTTATTTGGTCAGTCGTCGAAAGGCAGAGCGGCCCTCGGCCACTTTGCCAATAAGTTTGGTATTGTAAAGACTATTGAAAAATGTCAAACAGCTACCTTACTGCTTTAGATGATGCCATAGCAAGTCATGGTCCAAAGCAGTCCGAATATACTATCATCAACAACGCTTTTACCAATGCATATACAAAAAATAAGGAAGAGGTATTGTCTGTATTTTCTACGCTACGGTATAAGGTAAATGCTTTCCATCAACTTGATTCTATTGCCGGCTTTTCTTTTCAACGCCCTCACGGTTATGCCGGTGATTTTGAAATGATTGACCGCTTGTACACAGAATACATTAGTGCAGATGAGACCATAGAGCGCTGGGACCGATTTGCGCAAGCACAACCCGCTGCCAAGGCCGTTCGAAACCGTAAAAATTATTTCAAGGGTCTGCTTCTGAATGAGCCCGTTAGATCTGTTTTGAATTTGGCCAGCGGTCCGGGAAGGGATATGAAAGAGTTTTATGATGCGAATCCTGGCTCGAAGGTAGTGGTTGATTGTGTTGAGTGGGATCAAAAGGCAATTGCTTTCGCTTCTCAACTGCTAAAGCAGCACCCTGTAACATTCACGCGTAAAAATGTACTGCGTTTTGTGCCAATGAAAAATTATGATTTAATCTGGTCTTCCGGACTATTTGATTATTTCTCTGATCGCGTTTTTGTTTTATTGCTTACAAGAATGCTCTTACATCTTAATCCGGGTGGACAGTTGGTTGTTGGCAATTTTGCCGATACCAATCCGAATAGAGCTTTTATGGAAGTGGTCATGAATTGGCATTTAAACTACCGCAGTGTGGCTCAGTTAGAGGCATTAGCGGTGGAAGCAGGTGCAAGGCCTTCTGCTGTTACTGTTTGTAAGGAGCCCGAAGGCGTTAACCTATTCCTGCATATACGGAAGCAACAGTAGCCATTTGCAGTTGTTACTTTGGTAGGTAAGAATTGCCATAGTTTCGCGGCATAGAGTCTTGCATTCAAAAAGAATATGGCTGGAAACTGCCAGTAATTGTTTTCAGTGACAGCCACCTGTGTTCCTTTTCAACTGGGTTGTTAAAGCAAAATTGTAAACGCCTGGACGGCCTTGGGTTCACTAGTGAAGGCCATAAAAAAGGTGATCAGTGCCTGTACCAAACGCTCAACCATGGTATTTAAGGAAAAAACGCTTCGAAAATTAAGGTACGGGGTAGTTGCCTTTATCTTTTTCGTGTTTTTGATGCAGGAAATCCTTTCTTCCTGGAGTGATTTCAGTTTACTCCCAAAGGTTCTTGCGATTACAGTGTTTCATTTCTTTCTCCTATGGGAGTCTACCCGGTATGTGATGTTGCAGGTAAGGAAAAAATCCGTAGGCTTAGACCTGGTGCAGAAGCGTTTAACCTATGTTGTACTGATATTGGTCCCGTATTCTTTAATTATTGGCTTTCTGCGCCTTTACTTGGAAGATACCGCTTTGATGTGGAATTCGTCTGCTCCGCATTATACAACTTATGTATATACGGCCGGCATCAGTCTGTTGTTTATCTCTTTACAGGTAGCTTTGTATGAAAGCATTTATTTTTTTGCGCAGTGGCGTCTATTAACAGTAGAGGCGGAAGACTTACGCAAGGTCAACCTTCAAATCCAGACAGAGCGGTTAAGAGGACAAATACAGCCGCACTTTTTGTTTAACACGCTGAATACCCTTATTGGCCTAATTGAAGCCGACCGGGCACGTGCTGTTCTCTTTACGGAAAACCTGGCGTCAGTTTATCGTTATTTGCTGCATGCCAATGAAATGACATACGTCAACCTGGAAGAAGAACTGAAGTTTACACGGCTCTATTTTTTTCTATTGAAGACGCGCTATCCTGATGGTTTGTTCTTAGAGGAGTGTATAAGGGAGGGGCGTGCTTTTATACTCCCTGCTTTGAGCTTGCAGGTCCTCATTGAAAATGCAGTTAAGCACAACATGTTTTCCAGCGCAAAACCATTAAGGATTCAAATTGAAGTACATAGTGAACGACACATATTAGCAGTTACCAACAACCTGCAGGCAAAGCCTGTAACTCATCCATCAGGGAAGGGGTTGAACTATCTGCAAGAGCATTTTAGTTTACTCGACCTGCCTCCTGTTGCGTTCACGAAAGGAGAGACTTGTTTCACGGTATACATTCCGCTGATTAAAAAGTATCAAAATGAACGTGCTGATCATTGAAGATGAAAAAATTGCCGCACAACGCTTGATAGATATGCTAAAGGTGTATGTGCCAGACCTGAAACTGCAGGCTGTATTGGATAGTGTGGAGGCCAGTGTGCGTTATTTTCAGGATCCTTATTGGAAGGCTGATCTCATTTTCATGGATATTGAACTGGGAGATGGGCAGAGCTTTGATATTCTGGAATCTGTCGATATCACCTGCCCGGTGATATTTGTTACCGCTTACCAGGAGCATGCACTTCGTGCATTCAAATTGAACAGTATAGATTACCTGTTGAAACCTTTAAAAAATGAAGATGTACGGACAGCGCTTTTGAAGTATGAAAAATACCATGTCTTCAACACTGAAAAAGCTAAAATTCCTGTCGCTACAGCGATGCATGACCAGCATGTAAAGCTGCAAAAAACAAGATTCCTTGCCAAGTGCGGAACAAGGTGGATTTCCATACCTGCCAATCAAATCGCTTTTTTTTATACGAGAGAAAAGGTGCAGTATATAAAAACGTTTTCCAATGAAGATTTTATTATCGACAAGCACCTTGATGAAATCGAACATGAGTTAAGTGTGACTGATTTTTTTAGGGCCAACAGGCAGTTTGTAATTCGGTATGAGAGTATTGAGCGGGTGCATGCATGGCTTAATGGCAGGGTGAAGGTTCAGGTAAAGCCTGCCTCCTATGAAGATATTATTGTCAGCAGGCTGCGGGCGGCTGATTTCAAAAAATGGCTGGGTGATTAGAATGGAAAGTAATGTTGTTTCAGCAGGGAAAAGTGCCTTTTTGTTGTGCGACGCATTTCTGGCAGGTGACATGCGCTGCAAACAGACATTGCCGGAAAGAGCAGAAAGGTGCCCCAAAGGCCAAGCAAACATTCTTCTAAAGAGCAATGCAGCGGGAGGCGTCCAGGTATCCCGAATTGATAAGGGATATAAAGATGGGTATCCCGCATTTCTTGATTATTGTCACCATCAGTAGCGGATAGCAACAATGAAGTTACCGGAATGATCCCATAATTTTTTTTACGAGGTATCAGCAGCCTTACCATGAGAACAACGTAACTCAAAGCAAAAGAATTCTAAATGAAGTTGCAGACGACAGACCAGTATAGCATTCGGTTGGAATTGCAGGAGAAAGCGGGCGTGGGAAAAATACTGGGCTATTTACGCACGGTTCTTTGTTGTGAGTTTTCTATTCAGCCCTGTCGCAGTGGGACTGATAAGTCAAAAAGCACGATTGTTGTTGATCTTACTTTTTATCAGGATCGGTTTTACGTGAAAGCAGCGGAAGGTTTCCAGTCGGTCGGCATCCAGGATGTCGCTTACTTTTACAGACAGGGGCGGTGCGTTTATTTGATTTGCAAAAAGGGCATGATTTACCAACTGAATTTATCCCTTGATCAAATAGCAAAGAGGGTTAGCCCTACACATTTCTTTCAGGTAAACCGGACAATGATTATCAGTTACGATTGCCTCTACTGTTTAGAATTGTTCAGGGGGAAGTATCAACTGGAATTAAAGCCTCGCTTTTTCAGTAAGGTAACAGTTAGCAGAGAGCGGGCAACAAGGTTCAAATGTTGGTTGCGCTCCTAGTGCTGTGCTATCGCTGATGATATTGCGTAAACAGACTTGCTGTGTAATGCTTTGTTCAGGCCTTCTTCCCGGGCGAAGAATTTTTACAGGGTAAACAGGTAGATACGATTTCTTTTCAAATGGGCTGGCCAGTGGTACTCAATATGCATTAGAAGACCATAAGAATTCGTATAATGTATCAGCATTTGCGTGTAATTACATCCTAAGGGCAGCCAAGGTCTGTGGGGAGTAACGTGCCGCTTGCCAGGGGCCACCTGCCATTTCAGGTGTGAAAATCAATCACTTTATCGGGTAAGGGGCATTGGAAACGCTCTGGCGCAAACATTGGCCCCTGCAACTGTTGGCAGAAGGTAACCTAACATCATTTTATCAAATGGGTATGCAATAGGATTTTATACCCTGAAGGAACTTTGTACTTTCTGCAAGTCTGGTCTGGGATCTGGAGAATTCCTCAGTTGCTAACATGATTTACCCGCAGGATTTGCAGCACATCATCGTTTGATATTGCATAGTCTGAAAGTAAGTTCCCACCCGTATAGTAGGGCGCCACAAAATTCTTCTGTACCAGCTTCTGTAATTTTTCTTGGTTGACAGTAGGCAGGGCAAACTTTATATCATCTACCTGTAGCAGCATGTCTGCATTTACCCCCTGCAATACCGTACGGTTAAAAAGAACAGGATCAGCCTGAAAGTTTTCGGGAATATCATTCCAGCCGCTATACGCAGTGATGCCCACCTGTAGCCTTTGCGGAAGAAGAGGACGGTAAAACCGTTCTAATACAGACCAGTTTTCATTTTCGTATCGATACATCAATAGAAAGCTTGCCTGCACTCGTACGATCCGCAGGTATACCCAGCCTGCCTTTGCCGGGCGAAGTTTTAGATTGCTGCTCGAGTTATATGTCGATTTAACTTCAAAGACCGGATGGCCTTTGGGTTGGGCAATCCCGGTAGTCAAAAACAACCAGTTTTCCATACGGGGCTGCCAATTGACAGCCGTTGTAGACTTTGCTTCTCTTACCATCAATCCGCCAAGTGACCATTCGCTTTGCGGAAGAGAGTCTTTCATGCCCGTTACCATTACTTTTGCCTGTACGTCAAAGTCACCTTCAACTGTTTTAAATATATAGGGAGCCTGGTAATCGGCATACCAGCCCGATGCATAGGGCTGCAGAAACAGTTTGCCTTTCTCAATAGACAACCGTTTTATTTTGCTTTCATAGGCTTCTGTCTCATGAAAGGTGTGCCAGGCTTGTAATGTACTGGTGTCGCTGAACGTTTCATGAATAGTTTCAAGCACTGGCTTAATAAGGTGTTGTGTCTTTTGCTGCGAAGTTCCCCATAGAGGCAACAGTAACGTAAAGGAGAACAGGAGCTGAAGAGCAAGAGTCTGATGGTTGTTCTCTTTCCTTCCCGGTATGGCTGGTAAACGCGTCAGGTGCAGCATAATAGCTTTTTATGACCCGAAGCTAAATGTTGCGTTGGTGATACCATCTGCTTATCGACGGTTGGCAATATAGAGCGACGAAAATATTCACTTTTCTTCCAATAGTGGTATTGGCAGTCAACTCATCGGATCAAACTGCCGTTCGTCGTTTTGGTAAAGGAGGCCATCGCTGTATCTTATACATTTGAATTTAGGTACACTATTCTTCGAAAGACCCAGGTTTATTCCTGCTACCTGACGTAAGGATGGTTCAGAACCTTACGAACAGGTCCAGTAGACAGTAATATAACCAGCGAGATTAGAAAACGGAGAGTTGTTCCTGGTGCTGGCGCAATAGACGGCACGGGGATCCATAAACGCCCGCTCAGGATTGTATGTTACGAGCCTGTTAGGGGAATAGCACCATTTGTTCAGGGACGGAGCATTCCCCATTTGTAAACACCATGGAACCATCTGATTCATCGGGGCAGGATTATGCCTTTCCTGTAGTGATGCAGATGCCTGCCGTGCAGATTCTATTGGCAAGGATGGTTAGAACCTAGTCATTTCGTTTTTATGATAACAGTGATGATCATTGATGATGAAAAAGATGCACAGGAACTTATAAAGGAATACCTGGGTTGCTATACAAATTTTCAAATTCTTGGTATTTGTGAGAATGGCAGGGATGCTGTCTTGCAGATCAATGCATGCAAGCCGGACATTATTTTTCTGGATGTGAATCTACCGTGCTTTGATGGGTTTCAGGTAATTACCCAACTCACCCATGAACCGCAAGTGATCATGACGACAGCTCATGACTATTATGCGGTAAAAGCATTTGACCATGATGCAATAGACTATCTTTTAAAACCATTTTCATTAGAACGTTTCGAAATGGCGCTTAAAAAAATACTGTATTAAATGAGAATAGCGAAAGAAAGCCGGTAGCAGTACCAAAAAGTGATAACGGGCATTGGTTTTAAGTTATCCTTTGGAGACGTATCTCCGGTCTTTTTACTCGCGGGATAAAGTATGGTATCAGAGTTTTTTGTTCTAAGCGGTAATCACAGATCCATTGCTGTTCGTACCCTTTACATGCCGTTCATCGGAAAAGTGGTGACAATAGTTTCAGCTGGTTTTATCTTTATGTCCCAAAAATTAAGAAGCTGATGCAGAACACGAGGTAAATGCACCTCCGGCATGTGGCACCGGTAGGATGCAATTGGTATGGATGCGACTGGTGCAGCGGGAAGTACCTAGGATTGCAATGGATCACCGGCGAACGTGACGTAAATACCGCTGGCTGTTTTTTGGAGTGAAGAGCAATCAGTAAACTGTTTGTATGCAAAGGGCCTTCTCTCTCGTTGGTTCAGGAAGGTGTTTTATCAGGGCCGGCAGCTATGGGGTTCGACGTCTTCATGAGTATTGAATATGTTGGAGAAGTAAAACTGGTTTTATTTTTTGACCGGAGGCTACCATCGCTGTACTGGGCGTGTGTTTCCCAATACTAAAGATATCGGCACGCTTTCAAATAGAAGGTTAGGAAACAGCATCGATTTCGCTGTATACAGGTTGGCCTATAAACAGTTTAAAAGAAGGTGTGGGAGGTCATGAATTGGCTGTGTACAGCATGCATTGAAGTTGTTTTCAGCGTCCTGACTTGATAACTATTGTAGTGTCACAGCGTAAAGCTATGGCCTATCCAGGAAAAGCGAATGTGTTGATTAAAAATTCTAAGCACCATGATGCATACTACTTTATCAGAATCAAAACCTTTGTTACGTTTTTTCATACCTCCCACTTTATCTACTATATTAAGGAAAAGGACGTTTATTGGTTTTAAGATCAGCGAGGCATTGGTTAAACTGGCTTTTTGTTTTCTGTGGCCCGTTTTGCTGGGGAGTTTGTATTACTTCAGCGGGGTATTTGAAAACGACGCCAGGGGCATTCAACGCTTCATCTATCTTAACCTGTATTTTGTTTTACTTCATAACCTGCTGATCATGCCAATCTGGTGGGTATTCTTTATTAAACTGAAACATGTATCCTTATTCAAACGGTTTCTTTTGCATGTCCCAATGGCATTTCTTTTTGCCCTCAGCGTGACTGCTTGTATGGAAAACATCAGGGCTGGTTTTTCAGGCGAAATATTATCCAGACAGGGTTTTGTGTCAGAAGTCTATAAATCCGCTATTTATTACTTCTTTGACTTTGCGGTATTTCATGCCTATAACCTCTGGCTGTCTTCGCTTAGGCAAAGGAAAAAAGAGCAGGAATTACGTGAATTGGCATTCCAAAGTGAAATCAACGCCCTGAAAGCACAAATCGAACCTCATTTTCTATTCAATACCCTCAACTCGATTTCTGCCTCTGTACCGCCTTCGCTGGAAAAAACAAGGGTGCTGATCGCCCAGTTGGCTGATACCTTTCGGTATGCATTGCGGGTTAGTGAAAGCCGACTGGTGCCTCTAAGCGACGAAATCGATTTTATTAAAACCTTTCTTGCATTAGAGAAGCACCGCTTTGGCAACCGTCTGCAAATCTCTTACGATATCGACTGTGAAGTGATGGTCACCAAAGTGCCCCCTATGATCCTACAGCCTATTGTTGAAAATTCCTTAAATCATGGGATAAGCCCCCATATAAATGGAGGAACGGTTACTATCCAATGCAAAAAGAAGGATAATTTTGTATACATAGCTGTGAGTGATACAGGTGTTGGTTATGCGGGTGATTTGGATCAGATCCTGAATAAAAGCGTTGGACTGGGCAATATTTCAAGGCGGTTAAGTTTGTTATATAACGAATCGATTGTTGTATCTCGTAATCAGCAGGGACTTACATTCTCTTTTCACGTTCCACTCGAGATTGTACATGAAACAAAGCGTACTTATTATAGATGATGAAAGTGATGCAAGGCGTTTAATTCGGCAATACCTGTCGTCTAACATTAACTTTGAAATTATAGGGGAGTGCAACAATGGGCCTGATGCCGTTTCAGCCATTGATAAGCTGGAACCTGATCTTGTTTTTCTGGATATCAAAATGCCCGGTCTGAGTGGCCTCCAGGTGGTACAACAGATCATTCATAGGCCCCAGATTATATTTACAACAGCGTATGACCGTTATGCATTACGTGCTTTTGATGCAAATGCTACGGATTATTTATTGAAACCCTACACCAGGGAAAGATTTGACAAGGCAGTCTCTAAGATTTTACACCATTCCCGAAGCCATTTCGAGGATATAAAGATGGTTGCCAATGCCGTGGCGAATAGTCAGGCGGGGCAGACATCAACAATTTTAGTGGAAAGCGGCTCAAAGCTAATTGCACTGGCACTCAGGGAAATTGTATGCATGGAAGCTGAGAAAGATTATACCAGGATGCATACTGCTGCTACGTCCTATCTGAGTAACTTTGGCATCAGCCAATTGGAACAGCGTTTGCCACATGCTGATTTTATTCGCATACACCGTTCATTTATTGTTAATATACATCACATCAAAGAAGTACATAAAGGGGGCACCTCAGCGTATCTTACCACTTCTACCGACAAGATCATTAACATTAGTCGAAAGTATTTACCGGTTCTAAAAAAATTCATTTATTGATTATCCTATATAGTGGAGGGGGTGCTAAAAACTTTAATATTCCACCACTTGTTTCTTCAATTGATACATACGGCTTTCACATAAAACTTGCTATTCTGTTGGTTGCAGGCCGAATGCCAAGAGCAGTTCTTTCTAACAACAGTACTGAAAATTCTTTTGTAAGTGCTAACGTATTACTTATCTGCCATAAGAGTCCTTTAAAAAGTCATGGATCTTATTGGCAAATTGGGAAGAGTATATCAGGGAGATGAGATGTTAAGGCTGTTATTAGTAGCACTTCAGAGGCATCCGGCGCTATTTGAGCTACCTTTTTTTTCATTTGGCATCGTACCCGATACACCGAGGTGGTTAGTGAATTACATTGTTGTCCTTCTAATTTGAATTACCTCTATTTATCTGTACAATACAAATAAAATGGCGCGACTTCCTTTGTATGATTTTGCACAGCGTTATGGCGTACTGTATCCATTTGTAGGAGCAGGGATGGCTTTTGCGGATAGTACCACAGCCCTCGCCATAGCAGTATGCAAAGCGGGTGGCATTGGAACATTGGCAGTTGGACTTATACCTGCCGCAGCGCTCCGTGAACGAATTCGGGAAATCAAGCAGGCAACGGACCGACCATTCAACATTAATTTTATTACGTTTTTGGCAAAGGAGGAGCAGTTGCAGGTCTGCATCGAAGAAAATGTGCCCATTGTTTCTTTTCACTGGGGGCGTCCGCCTGTCCACATGCTCCTTTCTTTACGCGAGGCTGGCATAAAAGTGTGGGAGCAGGTAGGGTCTGTGGAGGATGCCTGCAGAGCCGCAACAGATGGCATGGATGTGATTATTGTTCAGGGATTAGAAGCAGGTGGGCCTAATTTTGCGACCTTACCTACCTTTGTGTTGGTGCCAATGGTTGTTGAAGCGGTGTGGCCAACGCCGGTGCTTGCTGCGGGAGGCATTACAACCGGAACCCAGGTGGCGGCTGCGTTGTGCCTGGGAGCGTCGGGTGTCTGGGTGGGAACACGTCTGCTGGCAAGCTACGAGGCCTATATTCATCCGGACTACAAGGAGAGACTGGTGAGCAGCAGCGGCACAGATACCTGCCTGACCTCTATTTTTGGACCGGAATGGCGTCATTTTAATCCCATGCGAGTCCTAAAAAATGGAGTAGCCCTTTCGAATACCGGCAGAGAGGATGAGGTGCCAGCAGCTCGCAGCAATGAAGGCGTAAATGGTAAAACAATGTGGATAAGTGAAGAGATTGAACTTCAGCGTTTCAGTAGTTTTCTGCCAATGCCTTCCACAGAAAGCAATCTTGAGGAGATTCCGCTGCTCGCCGGCCAGGGTGTTGGATTGATTACAAACATTCAAAGTGTTAGCGATATTGTTGCGGGCATGATGAAAGAGGCGAGGAAGGCCAATCATTATGTGTTCCAGGTTGCGGAAAAGTGGCAGGTTGAGTAACGTTTTACAGTAGGTGAGAATGATACCTCCTGGATGAACTCTTCTGGATGTTCTGTATTCTGGAAGAGGAATGCTGGGAACCGGGACCAGAAAATGACGTTCCATAGCCTACTCCGGTTTCGTCTTTGCATCAAAAATCAAAGCACACATGTTTGTTTGGCTGTAACCCGGGAAATCTTATCACATCCTTCACGCAGTTGTTCCTGACCCATATTGTTATTGCAAGAAGTAAAACTTTTTCAATGCACCCATGAGTACGTTACGCCTGAATCAATGGTTTGGTTTTATTGTGTTTCCATGGTTTGCGTGATCGTATTTGCTCTTCCCCCGATCGATAGGATGTGTAGCCTGCCTGGTAATAATGGTGGTACAATACAGGATACCTTCCTGATGTAGGTATTGTATACACGCTGATCGGGCAGTCTGTCGTCGTTCCATACATACGGTTTTTTCAGCTATAGCTTAAGCAACCAGAAGGAAAAAGGATCGGGATTACGTTTATTTCTTTTCTGAAGAGGCCATATGAATTTACATCACCCAGATGTATAAAATTTACACGCGATATTTTCTACTCCTTGAATTCTTGTTAACAAGTTGCATAGAATCAAGCACAATCTTAGCGGCATTTATAAAATAGTAAGAATGGTAAAATATACACTGGCTGGATGGATGCTCATCTTCTGTGGATTAAGGGAAAAATTGCCTGTACAATCCTACATCGATGATACAGACGTAAACCCAGTCAGAGCAGGTAAAAATCTGTATGAAAGCTACGGGTTGATTCGCGCTATTATAGAAGAAAGGAGCGCCGTATTGCTAAAGGTGGATTTTATTCAATTGCTAACAGGAGCGTCTGCTGTGGAAGCTGCGAAAAAGCAAAACAAGGCGGAAACGATACTCCAGGAAGACGGAAGTGTTACCCATTCTGTTCCCAATGACTATTTTCTTTTAAATAGGAGCAAACAAAGCTATATTTTACCGATATCCCAGAATGTTCAATTTGAATTAATAGGCAACCTTTACCGAGAGCCTCCGGTTAAACTGAATAACTTGGAAAATTTAAAGTCGATGTATATGGAAAGTCTTTTTCTGCTGACGATTAAAAACGGGCAAATTAGAAAGGTGAAAGAAATATACCTGCCGTAAATATGGGGGTTGAAAGTAGTAGACTTATGGCTTCCCGAATACAGCAATTCTTAGCTGACGCGGAAAGTGAAAAGCCTTTCCAGCGTGGATGACTCCTCCATTGTAGGCTTGTTTAAAATTTCAGTTGTATGCCGGGCATGGCTTGCTTTTAAAAAAATTTGGCAGAAGAGGCGCCGGGAGCAAGGGTGCTGTTGTAAATAAATTCCGAGGTTAAACATTTGAAATTGGAGGGGCTAAATAACCATACTGCATATCAGGTCTGTCTGATCGAATGCAAACGACCGTTTGTTTAACGGTATACAGGAGGATTTCACTTTGGATTTTGATGCTGTTTTTAATCTCTCCTTTACCGGATAAAATTTGTTTATTATCTGCTTATTCAGCATTATATAGTTGGATCGGTTTTTTCAAAGCCGTATGCTCTTTCACTACCCCTAGCTGCTCACCTTTTTCTTGCCTTGCACAGCTATTACCCGAAGACAGGAGGTGTTATCAAAGTTCAATCAGGCCTTTGAGGCGTCTGCTTGTCGACAGTAGTTGCCATTCGTCGGAATACACCAAAGCGTGCTTGTTCACCATTCTATTTTTATCGCACGAAAAGCCGCCTAACCGCACGTCCTCCAATCTCCCGCCTTTTATGGTGCATTCCTTCTTAACCGTTTGAAACCAAACAACCTGGAAACTTATGATTACAAAACAAAGCTTTGTCTGTGTAGCTCTCCTCCTGGCGAGCATTTTGACCACCACCACCGCTGTGGCAAATGTCTGGCGTGTAAATAATAACACGGATATTAATGCACATTTTCGGCAACTCTCAGAGGCCGTCAATAGTACCAGCGTACTGGCGGGCGATACCATTCACATGGAAGGTTCACCCGTCAATTACTCGACGACCTATCTAAGCAAGCGACTCGTCATCATTGGACCCGGCTATTTTTTGAGTGGAACGGGTGCCAACACCGGCCTGCAGTACAACCCGTATCACGCGAACTTTTCCCACTTGTCTATCGGTAATGGTGCTTCTGGCAGCCTGCTGATGGGTATATCCGGTTACATCCGCCTGGAGTCGGATGTGGACAATGTAACTATCACCCGCTCCAGTATCTACATCGAATCAGAAATCCTGCAACCCAATACCGCCAACGAAAATATTATTATCAATAAGTGTATGCTTGGCATGTCCACCGGAGCCCGGTTGAAGAACCTGCAGCTCACCAACAACATTATCACCTATTCGAATATTGTTATTCCCAACGTAGTCGATGGCCTTATCCGCAACAATGTTATTTCTCTGCAACTCAATACAGCAAACAGCTATGTAGCCAATAACATCTTTACCTATAATGGCACGCTTGTCCTTTCCAACTGCAGTGTCAAATACAACCTGTCTACCTTCAACAACCTCCCGACAGGAGCGGAATTGCACAACCAGATCAATGTACCCTCCGCTTCAATTTTTTTAGGTAGCGGTTCTTCAGACGGTAGGTACCAGTTGACAGCGGGTTCACCTGCTCGCGGCGCAGGAGAACCCATTGGCGGCATAACACCGGATTGCGGTGCTTTCGGAACAGCCGATCCTTACCGGTTAAGCGGTATTGCGCCCATTCCAACGATCTATGGTCTCAGTGCTCCGGCCAGCATTCCAGCTACAGCCACCAGCCTGAATATCACATTGAGCACCCGTTCCAACAATTAAAGCAAACTGCGTACAAATGAGAAAATTTTTGATGCTGCTGGCAGTGGTCTGCCTGTCATTGTGCGCTGATGGGCAGGTACCTTACCCACCCTCTTCGGCACCTGTAGGTCCACTCGTCCGCGCCGAGTACTTCTTTGATACTGATCCCGGTGTGGGGAAAGGTTCGCCACTTCCACTGTCTCCGACAACCACCCTTGATCAGCTACCGCTGAACATTGAGCTAAAAAAAAACGATGGCAGTGCACTTTCCAATGGAGTCCACCGCCTTTATGTGCGCACCCAGGATCAAAGCGGCCGGTGGAGTCAAACAACTACCATCCTCTTTGACAATTTTGTGGTGCCGCTCTATCCGCAGGCTACGCCACCTGTAACCCCTCTAATTCATGCTGAGTACTTCTTTGATACTGATCCCGGTGTGGGCAAGGGTAAGCCGCTAGTCATCCCCGAAGGCAGTGATCTTACAAACTTAGTGTTTGAAGCGGATGTAACCGGAGTAGCCATCGGCAGCCACCGCATCTACGTGCGTACAAAAGATGTCAGCGGCAATTGGAGCCTGAGCAGTTCCAGTACCATACAGGTAGAGCACCCATCCGGTAATCACGTTATGATCGGACGCATCACGGGGGATCTTTGTGCGGGTGGTGCGTTAAGCATTCCGTTTACCGTCAATGAGTCATTTGGTGCATCCAATGTATTCAAAGCACAGTTGTCAAACAGCAATGGAAGCTTTGACAACCCTGTGGACATTGGTACGCTTGCCGGCAACCAATCGGGTATTATCCCGGCCAAGATCCCTTTATCCACGGTAGCAGCTACGGGGTACCGTATCCGCATTATTGCTACAGCACCGGAAGATACCAGTGCCCCCAATGAAATGGCATTAACTGTGAAACGCGTTCCCGGCGAATTTTCCATCACGGGCGATACGGCTGCTTGCTTTGGTCACAAAACATATACGCTTTCCAATGCCGAAACTGATAGCGACAAATACGTGTGGCAGTTGAGTGGTGGCGGTACATTGACTGCGAATGGTACATCCGCTTCTGTCAACTGGATGGAAACGGGTCAGCATACCATTACGGTTACGTACACAGGAGGGTGTGCCGGTGATGATTCGGTAAAGCTGATGGAAGTCGATGTAATAAATACACCTCTGACCGGCTCATTCGAACGCATGTTACCCGAAGATGGCAATCCCAACCTCTCCTTGCCGCTCGCTTTCTCCTGGTTACCCATTGATGGAGCCAAGAGTTATGATCTGTACATCTGGGAGGAAAATGGGAACAGGCCAACAACACCAACAGTTGCTGATATCAAAAGCATTAATCACAGTATCAACAACAGCAATCTGTTGCAATTTGAAAAAACATACAAATGGCAGCTGGTGGCTAAAAAGGTCTGTTTTACGCTAGAAAGTCCCGTCCAGACATTCAAGCTGCGCAACCTCCCTGACCTGATTGTGACACAGGTAAACGTGCCACCGACAGCTTTCTCCTCACAGTCGATCAGCATCAATTGGGAGGTGAAAAACCAGGCACAGGGCGGAACCTTACAAAAACAATGGTTTGATAAAGTTTATCTTTCAACGGATGCTGTATTGGAACCGGCAACTGATCACTACCTGGGCGCTGTGGCCAATCCCAGCGAACTGGTATACAATGCTTCATACACGCAAACCGGTTCCTTTACCTTGCCACATGGCATTAGTGACAGCTATTATGTTTTTGTGGTGACCAATGGATTTGAGCAGTTGCTTGAATCGAACCTCGCAAACAACATAAAAAGCAGCGCTTCTAAAACCTCGGTGCAGTTAACGCGGCCGCCAGATTTGACAATAACTTCAATCGTTCCCAAGAATGTTGCATTCTCAGGTCAAAACACAGAGTTGACTTGGACGGTGACAAACGAAGGACCCGGTGGAACCGTTGCCACATCATGGGTGGATCATGTGTACATCGCTCCAGACTCCAGCCTGTCTTCAACCCAACTTGTGCTCCTGGGATCATTCCCTCGTTCCGGTGCCCTTGCTTCGCAGGAAGCTTACACGGTCACACAATCAGTTAAAGTGCCGGAGGGTTTGTTTGGAACCTACTTCTTCTATGTTAAAACGGATTTTTCCAATACGGTATATGAGCATGCTGCTGAGGCCAACAATACCGGTATCAGTAATAGTCTTCAACTGATCCTGACGCCACCGGTTGACCTGGTCCTTACGCAGGTCACAGCGCCTGCCAGCGCAAGTGCCAAAGAAGGCATTCCAGTGCAATGGAAAGGCTACAATCAGGGTGGTTCTTCTACCAATGGGCAGGTTTGGCTGGATAGAGTTTATCTGTCAAAAACAGCAACGTTTCAACTGGATTCTTCGATTGCTGTCGGAGCCTTTGGAAGAAATGCAGCCCTGGAACCGGAGAAGGAATATACTGCACAGCACAACATTACGGTTCCTGCCAACATAAAGGGCAATTACTACCTGTATGTACATGTCAATTATGGGGGCAGCGTTTATGAATACACACATGGTGATAACAACATCAAACGTAGCGATGCGCCAATCCAAATTGGTGCACCGGATTTGACAGTTACGGATATTGCTGCACCTGAAAAGGATACCTCAGGCACAGAAATGCTGCTGGAGTGGAAACTAAAAAACAACGGAGCGGGTACGGTGTTCAATGCTGCCGTCGTTGATCGCATTTTACTATCACCAACAGTTGATTTAAATCCGGCAACCACCATTGAATTAGCACAGGTAAGCTACATCACCGGTAACCTGTTAGCTGGTACTTCTGTGGCTAAGCAGGAAAAGTTCCAGCTTCCGCCTGGCCTCAATGGTAAATATTATGTCTTCATTCAAACAGATATAAAGAATGAGGTGGAGGAGATAGGGAAAGAGGATAATAATACAACAGGGAGTCTGGTGGCAACCACCATTGTTCCGGGTACATGGGCTGATCTGCAGGTATTAGCGGTTACGACCACTAATACAGCCACAGCCGGAGAGGTGATTCCGCTCTCTTATACCGTTATCAACAAAGGCGAAAAGAACATCACCGATCTGCAATGGAACGACAGAATCTATGTCTCTACCCATGCCGAATGGGATTCTACAAAAGCAATCTACGTACGGGAGTTTACCCAGGCAAGAGTTCTGAAGCAGGATTCCACATACGTAATAACAGCTAATATCACACTGCCTGTAGAAATTGGTGACAGTACTTACTATGTATATGTGCTGGCCGATGGGCGCAATCGAATCTATGAACATGCGAATGAGGCCAACAATAGCAATAGAAGCGGTGGTTTGTTCATCAAAAAATATCCACCGGTTGACCTGGCAGTACTAATGGTGACTGCACCCGCCAATGGAAGCTCAGGAAAGCGCATCAATGTCAGCTGGACGGTGGAGAACAAGGGTGAAACACCAACCATTCAGCCACAATGGTCTGATGCTTTGTTTTTATCCGCTGACACTACCTGGAACGTTGCTTCCGACATTTTGATAAAAGACTTCCTTTATAAAGGCGTGCTTACGAAAGGCCAATCGTACAGTAACACGCAGACTGTTGTATTGCCCAACGGTGTTGCGGGAACCTTCTATCTGCTGATGGTAAGCGATTATACCTATCAAAATAAAGATACGATCCGTCCGAACAACTACAGGCCCGTGTATGATGCAAATGGAAATCCGATTCAGATCGCGATTCAGCTTACACCGCCCTCCAATCTCTTGGTTGCAGAATTGAATGTGCCGCAGGAGAGAGCGGCAGGACAACCGGTTGTGATCAGCTGGAAGATAAAGAACACTGGCACAGGCACAACGGCAGCAGCGTCGTGGACAGAGAAACTGTATTTGTCCGCCAATGGTGTGATTGATCAGGGAGATATCCTTTTAGGATCCTCCGTAAGAGGAGATTCACTAAAGGCGCAGCAGCTGTATTCTGATAGTGTATCGGTACTGTTACCGGTTCATGCTTCGGGTAACTATTATGTGATCCTGAAAACAGATGCAAATGATAATGTTTATGAACACGGGGGTGAAGGGGATAATACCTCTGCAGGCTTTATCACCGTTGTCAAACCGTTGCAGTCAGATTTGGTGGTAACCAGTGTAATAGCGCCGGAAGCTGCCATTGCCGGGAACACAATTACCCTAAAGTGGAAAGTGATGAACAGGGGAGCGTTTCCTGCTGCGGGTTACATGAAAGAAGGCATCTATCTCTCAGAAGATTCGATAAAAGATAACAGCGACATTTTGCTGACTTCCAGAGAAACGGCTATACAATTAGGTCCGGGCGCAGAGATATTGCAAATCGAGACCGTGCATGTAAAAGGCACATCCCTTCGCTACTATTATGTCCTTGTGCACACCGATGTTGTTAACAATATGTATGAAAGCAGCGACAGCAACAATGTTGGTTATTCGCTCAGACCGATGAAGGTCGATGTGGAGGAACTAGCCATCAATAGTTCTGTCAATGTAACACTTTCAAACGAGAAAGAAATGTACTACAAAATCAATGTAAGCGATACGTATACAAGAGAAACCTTGCTCCTTTCACTGAAAGGTGCAACAGGTAATAACGCCAATGAGATCTATCTGCGTTATGGTGGTGTGCCTTCAAGAGCAGTACATGATTATGCCTACAGTGAAGCCTTTAGTTCAGATCAGGAGATCCTGGTGCCTGAATTGCGCAAGGGAACCTACTATGTTCTGGTATATGGAAAAGCCGCAACAGGAGGTGCACAGGCCATTCAGCTTTCCACTACCATCCGGAATTTCGAACTGAGAAGTGTCAGTGCGGCCAAAGGAGGGAACACCGGTTCGGTTACCATCAAACTCTCAGGTGCCAAGTTTGATGCTGATGCAGAAGTAAGCCTGCTGGATGAAACACGGGGAACTAAAATGACCGCCACAGGTGTGAAGTACATTGACCAGGCAACGATCTATGCTACGTTCAACCTCGCAGGGGCGGGGCTGGGCACATATACGGTTCAGGTACAAAATCCAGCCAGGCAGGTGGCGAAACTGGTGCATGGGTTTGAAGTAGTGCCGGGTACGGATAACATCATCCTGACCCATGTCAGTCATCCTTCGAGCACACGGCCCAATACGGTTTTTGCCATGCAGATTGAGTTTGCCAATAATGGCAATGTAGATATACCACTGACAACAAAGTCTCTGATCAGCCGCTTCAAAGCGCCACTGGGCTTCTCTCCGCAGGAGTTGAGCATGCAGAAGTACGGCCTCGTGCTGGAACTGCTTGATAAGAAAGAACCATTGCATGTGCTGCGACCGGGTGCAAGGGCAATCATTACCGTATACACAAAAGCAACCAACCGCTTGCGGTTCTCCCTGGTTAAATAACAAATGCATAAAATGGTTAAAAGTCCTCGTAGAAAACAAATGCCAGCAAATGCCAAGTCCTTTGTGACCGGTTTGCTCCTTGTGTTGCTTGCCAGCACCGTTTTTGCTCAGTCACAGAATGACACCCTCCCTGTACTCTGGGAAAAAAAATATGATTACCGGGACTTTGTGTTGCAGGTGCATGCCTGCCGCAATGCAGATATTCTCGTGTTCTCGCTGGCTGACAGAAGCGCCATCAATATCAAGCGCCTGCGTCCAGGTGGTGTAGTGGTTTGGGATTCCACCTACCAGGCGTTTGAAAATGGTGGTGTCAACAATCACAATGCTGTCATCAAAGAAGATCAAAAGGGCGCCTTTACCTTCACACTGAATACAATAAACCACTCCCCGTTCCTGGGCAAGATAGACAGCAATGGAAAGTTACTGTTTGCCCGCCAGTTGACAGCTGCATCCTCAAAAAAACAGCACCTTTTTATACAGTCGTTTTTTCTGCAGGACACCTTGCTAACCTGCTATGGTGTGAAGAATGGTTATTTCTGGATGGCTACTTTTAGCGACAGTGCGTTGATCAGATCTGAAGAGTTATATGAGCTGGAGAAAAACAGCATTATCACCGACATTGTCATTAACAAGAGTGGTGAACTGTTGGTTATGGCAAAGAAGGGCGTGTTTGACAAATACGGCGGTGGCCCCTCTTCGCTGCAGGTGCAGAAGATTAATGCGAAAGAGCGCAAACTGGAGACGGTGACATCCTTTGATGGCAAAAATGGAAAGATGTTGCAGTTGCCAAACGGCATGTATGCAGTGGTGTTCGATGCATCACAGGGCTTTCCGGTGCAAAAGTTCCGTTATGCTGTTCTCGACGCAGAACTTGTGCTGCGCATCAACAGGCCCTTATTCGACAATACACCTGGCAGCAGCCCTTCTTTTTTACACTACATAGGAAGCGGTAGCCTGGCAGTTTTTTCTGTAAAGAACATGCGCAGTACTCTTTTGCTGGTTGATTTTGATGGTAACATCAAAGGAGAATGGGTGCTCGGTAAAGAAAAAGTAACATCACTGGAACATGTATTTTACAACAATAAGCGCATCGGTTATTTATGCAAATATTTTGTTCCCAACAAGGCCATTGATCCGGGTGCCATGGTGAAAAAGAAGCTGGCACTTTTCTCTGTTGAACGTTAATCCCTTACCATCACAATGTGAATGAAATGAACAAGCTTTTTATTCTTTATTTATTCGCTCTTTTTTTATCCTTGTCTGCTTACGGCCAGACAAAAATTCCAAGGCCGAACTATAAGCCAGCTGCCAACGGCTGCGGGGCACAAGGTTCCGTCATAGATTATGTTCCGGATTTTAATTTTACCGAAGCCTGTAACGGACACGATATATGTTACGGAACCTGCTTTAAAACCAAATCAGAATGTGATCTCAACTTTCTTGCCGGCATGTTGCAGGCCTGCGATGGAAGTGAGTCCTGCCAGATGCTGGCCACCATCTATTACGATGCTGTTTCCGGAACCGAAACGGGCATGGAAGCCTACGCGTCTGGCCAGGAAGAAGGCTGTATTGAATGCAAGGAGGCCGTGAATTTTGGTGATGCTATCGTCATTCCATATTGCGGTGACGAACAGCCAGAGGTAACCTTGAAACCAATTGTAGCCTCAGGGTTTGGTGATTATGATATTTTGTGGCAGAATGGAAACGTGGGCGGCAGTATGGTCGTGAACCGCATGACGCCAACCAAATCCATGGCAGTAACCCTGGTTTCAAGGGATTATGCCAATGGGCAAACTCATTCTTGCAAAGCACAGGCCACAGTAGTCTTCCTGCCAAAGGACAATTGCGACGAAGACCCAGAAGAAGAGTGGGAAGTACCGATCGTGGTATCAAAAGATCCCAATGATATCATTGGACCGGAAGGGTACGGCCCGGCCAAAATGGTTTCTAAATTTGCGCCGCAAACCTATACAATACGGTTTGAAAACGATCCAATGTTTGCCACAGCACCTGCACAGGTGGTAAAAATTCGGTTGCCCCTGCATGATAATATCAACCCTTATTCCCTACGGCTGGACCGCCTTGGCTTTGGGCGGTTCAGCTTTCAGGTGCCGCAAAACCGTACGTTCTATACCAGTCGTTACAATGTAGTGGATTCGCTGGATGTGGTAGTGGATGTAACAGCCGGTATCGATCCGGTGAAAAAAGAAGCTTTCTGGATTCTGGAATCAAAAGATCCTGTTACCGGGCTGGCGCCAACGGATGCCATGAAAGGCTTCCTGCCGGTGAACGATTCAACAGCCATTGGAGAGGGTTTTGTTTCCTTTACCATCAGGGCGGGCGACGAAACGCAAACCGGTGATACCTTGCCTGCAAAGGCTTCCATTATTTTCGACGATAACGCTGCCATTGAAACACCCCCCGTATTCAACACCCTGGATGCGTTGCCCCCTAGCAGTAACATGGTAGCCCTGCCGGCGGTAGTGTCCGACACATCTTTCGTTGTCAAATGGACGGGCACTGATGATAACGGTGGATCGGGTGTAAAAGAGTATGCCTTGTATGTTTCCACGAATGGAAATGCTTATCGGCTATATGAAGAAGGCATTACAACCGACAGCACTACGTTTGTGGGAAAGGCCGGCAACACCTACTGTTTCTTTACCTTGGCTACAGACAACACCGGCAATCAGGAATCATTTAAAACAATCTGTGAAGGCAGTGTAATGATCAGTGGCGGCGGTACACTGCCGGTAACCCTTCTTTATTTCAAAGGGCAAAAAGCCGATAAGGATGTAAAACTGACCTGGGCTACGGTGACGGAGTACAATAGCAAAGTTTTTGTGGTGGAACGCTCAACCGATGGCAGCAACTTTACCGATATCGGGATGATCAATGGCGCTGGCAGCAGCAGCCAATTAAAAGAATACTCCTACTTGGATCAAGCAGCATTAACACGTGATGTACGCATGCTGTATTACCGCTTGCGGCAGTTAGACAACGATGGCAGGTTTATACGGTCAGGGGTGGTATCCTTACCGGTACAACGGCAGGCAAAAGAAGTAGCGGTACATGCCTATCCTAATCCCTTCCGGCACAACATCACCTTGCAGGTAGTGGCGGTATCTGCTACAGATCAAACCGATAAAGTTGAACTGTATTCGCTGGATGGTAAAATGGTTTACCAGAAAAAGATCGGCAGCAAAGGAAACCTTTCGGTATTACTAGACAACCTGCCGGATTTAAAACCAGGTATTTATCTCCTGAAGACCATTGTTAATAAACAGCAATATGTAATCAAAATGATCCGGCAATAAACCATGCGGTATTGCTGTGGATGGAAAAGCTTTCTGGCAGAAAGAAAACCAGGATGGTTAGTGTAAAGCAAAAGGTTGTTTCGAAAGAAGCAGCCTTTTTGTTTCACAGGAGAATATTATTACCAGTCTGAGCTTCATCACATTTTTGACGGGCTAAGTGCAGTATGCAAGTTTTGTTATTTTCGTTTTTGTTACTTTGAAGTCATACATCAATGGCAAAATTGAGTGCTTTTAACTGCGATACATCGTAGCTGCACTTCCAAAAGCGCAATCATTAGAAGTGCAGTTTTGGGTGAATGAGAGCTTCTTTGTCCTACTTTATTGCTATTTTTATTGTGATAATTCTTCAGCTGTTCTTTGGCAAGACATTCATGAGTTAAACGTGAGTTTGCGAATCCTTGAGTTCTAAATAATTGATTATCATACTGCGAGAGACAAAGTTCTGAACCCTCAGTCTCCGCCAAAAGCAAGGTCAAAAGAAGTCAAAAGCCGGCAAACGCCCTGTTTGCGGGCTTTTTTTGTTTTGACACTAAATCAAAAAACCGCAAAAATGCTCATTCTTTTCGTGAGTGAAACGTGAGTTCGGGAGACCTTTTATAATTGCACCGGCCCAACGCAGCGCTCCAGGGCAAAACACCCTATGAAGTGCTAAGGGAAAAGCTCATTCCAACATAAGCCTTTTCCTGATTCCTCCTCACCTATAAAAGGGAGGTCAAGAAAAGGCTTACATTTGGTTTGTTGTCAACCATAGCTCAGACCCACACAGGAGGTGGAGCTCGGACTTTGAAGACATTGTTTATGTGCTAAACAACCGTTCAACGATTTGGAACGAATTGCAAGAGGCAGAAGGCGACGTTGGCAGATACTTAAAAAATCAGTTCCGTGCATTGTTGCAGCATAATTACATTGACGAATGGATATCGATTCATTTGGACTATAGCGAACAAGCGCGAATTTGGACCATCTTAGGCGAATTGGAAGTTTTCACTATAACAGCCTAGTTGCCAAATAGAAAGGAAAGTTGTGGAGTAGTGATAAGCGCCGCATTTTTCTTGCTCTCGCTATTGTAAGGGCTGTGTTTTGTGCTTGCTTCTTCGATACTTGGTAGGTGTGCCTTCTTCATTCTGCCATAAGTGTAAATGGATAGGAAGGAACTAGATGGCAAATTCAGATACACAACAACTTGCCCTGCTATTTATCAAATCATATCTGCCATAGATTGTAGTCTTAGCATTTGGCAGTTCAATTCCGACCTACTAATGTCTGTAGAGTGTACCCGATACAGTACTGCCGTCAAATGGACTTTTGGATGTTAACGTAAGCGTCTTTTCATCGGCACTTAAAACAAGTGTTGCGTTCTGACTGTATTTTACTTCAGTCACTCCCTGGCTTGCAGTACTGGAATTCCACAATGCAGTGCACTTCCACGTATTGGTATTCACATAAGCAATGTCTTTAAGGAATAAAGTGCCGATTGAAATAAGTCCCTTTTTGTATGCTGCTGCCCAGCCTGTTGAGCTTGTAGTTTGTCCTATAGAGTGAAATTTGAAGCCACTAGCACTTCCTTGTAAGAGAACATTTGGATTGGAAGCTGTAAATCCCCAATAACCATTGAAAGGATGGCAGTCATTCAAGGGATTACCTGGACTCTTAAAACTTACTTCGTTTCCATAAACAGTTGTGCCTCCGGCCAATGTTGCAAATGCCCTGGCATAATACTTTGTACACTCAGCAAGTGGAGCGACTAATAATGAGTGTGTACCTGTGATGTTCCTGGAAGCAATGACTTTACTGCTGTTTATTGTTGGGTTCTGACTTTTACTGAATACAATTCCTTGTGTAATGATAGTTGCAGTTCCGGTGGAGGTAAATGTCATATGAACATTGTAACCATAGATATTAACAGTCCCGGTTACAACAGATAAAGTATTAGCTAAAGTCGAGAAGGAAATTTGATTGCCATAGATAGTACCGGAACTCGTGGTGGCATAAGCCCGAGCATAGTAGGTTGTTGCTGCAGTAAGGCCGGTCAGTGAAGCCGTAAAGTTGCCCGTGCCATTCGCTGTTTTGTTATTGTTGATGGTAGGGTTCTGTGAAGTGCTCCAGCAAATGCCTCTGGCCGTGATGTTGCCCGTGCCGCTGATGCTGCCAGTCACTGTAGCGGTAGTGGCGGTGATGCCTGTAGCATTTCCCGTAGTGACGTTCAAGGCAGGGAGTTGCAATGTTGTAAACGTTATTTCATTACTATAACTTGTCTGTCCTTGATCACTTGTACAATACGCTCGAACGTAATAGGTTGTTGCAGGTTGTAAGCCGGTCATTAACCCATGAATTGGGCTTAAGCCGGAGCCTTCTTTGGTAAAATTATTATTAATCGTAGGTGAGGATTGTGTATTCCAACAGACACCTTTTTCAACAATAGAAACATTCCCTTCTACTGCTATTTCTGCTTTTATTGTAGCAGAAGATACATTTATATCAATTGCCTCTTTAGCAGTTACCTCAATGATACTTACAGGCGTTTCATCTTTTTTTTGACACCCAAGCATAATGAAAACAAATAGAAAGAAAAAAGCAGGTAAGGTGATATATTTCATATAAAATAAGTTATGTATATAACAAATGTTTAGCCTTAAAAAAGAAATAACCTATAAGTGTCGTTTACAACAGAATCGTAACTTATCACACATGAGATTAGAAATCTATCAGATCGTGTTGGCTGTTTCAGAAAGAAGCCGTAGCTTGAATTGGACTAGACTTGTCATGCCATATTTAGTTGGGTTACAAATAACAACTTGCTTTTTACGTATTTGGCCTCTTTTGTTTTCTGGTTTAACTGTCATAAGTGATCCCTATAATCTAATATATTTCTGATCTATCCAGTATAAAAGCCTAGTACAATAACAAAGGGCTATTGAAGTAGTCATAATCACTAAATGTATTCCTTCAGCGTTTCGATCTCTGCATAAGCATTCTCCTATAAGGTCACAAGGATGCATCTACCTGTGTGAACATTATTGATAACAATTGCTAGAATCTCTATTCTTCAACCTTTACGTTGTTCACCGCAACGAGCCAAAGCGCAACCCAACATGTGCATCCACTTGTTTACTGTCTCCCAGCAAAGCGGTGAGAATGCTGCCAGAACCAACAAATAGAGGTCCAAGCCGAAAGGATGCACCCATATTGAACTTGGTCAGTGCATTATAGTTGATCGGTACATAAAGCCCTATGCCTTTCCCTTCGTAACGAGGTGTTAGCGTTACCATATTATGATAGCGACTGTTAAAGACATTGTCCTTATTGCTCACAGCCAGTTGTGATGCCAGGCTGATGTACAGGTTCCCCTGCAGGTGGTAATCCACGTCAAGTTGCAGGGTCGTCGGAAGAGACACCTTGTATTTTGACTCAGTAAGATTATTGTCAGGAGAGAAAAAGTTCGGCCTGCTGTTAAAAAAGGTTTTGTAATCATCAATCTCCACACCATCCAGTTCATTCAAATACAGCCTTTCGTTGCCGGTAATGTCAACAGCGTAAGCGCCACTTCTTTCCACATCCCGTTTATACGCAATCTTGCCAATGTCCAGCAAGGCTACACCCACCTTTAGCTTGTATTTGTTGCGGTCACGTTGCCACGCACCGCTCTCGGTTCTGTATTTTTGGTGTTCAGGCCTGAATTCATACACAAAGCCGATATCGGCGCCAATGCCGGTGCTTTCCATTTTCAGAATATCTTCCGCTTCTATGTTGGATACCCTTACTCCACCAAAACCTACAGCAATGCGGCCGGTGGTATTGGATAAATAGTAATCCTGCTGAACAGGGTCTTCACTTATTGTACTATTCAGGTTTGCAATGTTTACGTAGCCATTGGCGGCACCGGACAGGTACTTCACAGATAGACCTCCTTTGAGAAAGTGCTGCTCCTTGTCCTGTATAACCCTGGCGATGGAAAGGCCAAACTCCGTCCAGCCATTCACAGTTAATCGCATATCAGCTGGTGACGATAAAGTGTAGGGAAGGGAAGGGTCGCTCCCAAAATCACTCGATAGCTTGCCGATCAGCTTTCCATCCATGTCCCGTGCATTAGCCATTACCCGTGCCCGGGTGGTGAGGGCGATGGCCATTTTTTTACCGGCGCCAAACAGGAGCGAAGGGCCATGAACCGTGGTGCTGACAAAGCCGCTCGAACGGCCAGTGTTGGTACCCAGGAGTTGGTTTTTAATACTATCACCGTTGAAGCTGTTGCCAATGTTTTTCAAGGAGAAACTCGCTTGATTGTTGCCTACATAGCCGCTTACGGAAAACAGGTTAAAATCAACTTTGTACCGGCTGTCAGCGATACTGGCCGGGTTGAAGAACACACCATTCACGCCGGTGTAATTGCCGGAACGGTAGCCTGAAAAATCCTGGGCTTTGGTTGAGAGTAGGGATAATAGTACGCCTCCGAAAACAAAATACCATTGTAATGTTCTTTTTATCATGTTGTTTCTTTTTACAAGGAGACATGGGAAACGGAAAAATGGCACTGTTATCAGGCGCTGTTTTATGCAACAACGACTGTCAACATGGGGTGGACCGTTTTTCCAGGGAGTAAAAATGTCAATGGCTTTCAAGCAGTGTGCGGAAGAAAAGGTAAGTAACAGGAGTATTGGTAGAGCACAAAACTCATGGTTTTAGGTGTTCAAAAAAATACCTGATACTGAGTATTTTTAAAACGTTCATATATTTAGTTGCCTGTTTGTTTAAGAACAGGATGGCAGCACCCTTGTCATTGATTACCAAACCATCGAAACGAACTGCAATATGGAGCTAAATTCAGTGTGGGACAGGTACACTGATCCACTTATCCGGGAGCGGATAGCGGAGAAAATGAAAGCAGTAATGCTATTCGAAAACCTTGTTCCCTGTATCATCACTATTCATGATGCCCGCGATATCTCTTTGGTCTATATGTCGAAAACAGGAACTGACCTCCTGGGGGTAACACTGGAGGACATCACCCGTTCGTTTCAGGAGTACCATGCCCGGTACTTTAATCTCGATGACGCAGAGGTTTATGTACCCAAAGTAACAGGCCTTCTCGAGCGGAACAACACAGACGAGATGGTATCCAATTTTCAACAGGTGCGGCCATCTCCCAGTGATCCCTGGACCTGGTATCTGAGCAGTACCCGCATATTCATCAGAGACAGGGAGGAAATGCCGCTTCTTTTTTTGACAATCTCACAGCCCATTGACGCAAAAAGCCATATCACCATTAAAGTGGAACGCCTGATGGAAGAAAACAGATTCCTGCGCCAAAACCTTCACCTGTACAATACGCTGACAAAACGCGAAAAAGAAATCATGAAGTACCTGGCCCAGGGTTTTTCTCCCCGCGAAATCAGCGAGCAGCTTTATCTATCTGAAGCTACGGTGGTAACGCACAAACGAAATCTGAAAGCAAAGCTGAAGGCCCAGACAACTGTAGACCTGATGAAGTTTGCCCAGGCCTTTGACTTGGTATAATGCGCAACCATTACTGTTTTAGAAATTTAACACGGGTGGTCCCGCTTTGGATTATATAAAGACCGGGTGCTAGGTCTGCAATGCCAATGGAGGTAGAAAGGGTTTCGTTTTTGGGTAATACCATTGACTTGACAATTCGTCCAGCCATGTTGGTGATCGTTAGTCGCCCGTCCGTTGTCCTGGTTTGTAGGGAAAGCAGGTCCGTTGCCGGGTTTGGATAAATCCGCAACAGGGTAGCGGCACCGCTTTGCATACTGACCACAACACTGTAGGTGATCTTTCCATCCCGATCACAGGTTTGAATCCGGTAATATCCTGAAGGCGATAAAGGCTGCCTGTCATTGTAGGTATACTGATAGGTTCCGCTTAGGGTTCCAGCTGCCGGTTGCTGGGCCAGCGTAGTAAAGGCCATACCATCCGCACTGCGTTGCACAGCATAATGACTCACATTGCTTTCAGCAGTCGTCTTCCAGCGGAGTAGAACCCCCTGCACATTGTTGGCTGCTGTAAACGAAAGAAAGGTTACCGGTAACGGCGTCGTCGCCTTGACGACCTGTACACGCTGCGTTTCATAATGGATGGTATAGCCCGGGGGAAGGGTAACGGTTGAAAAACTTCCGCTGATGGTACCTGTAGTGAGTGACAGGATCGTATAGGTGCCGTCCGGTACCGCACCGCCAATTTCCGTAAGCTTCAATGTGCCGGCCAGGCTGACTGCATTTTGGACGACAATCGCATCGTGACCGGTACCCGAACCTGACCCATCCTGTATCTCCATTTCAGTGCCGGTGCCGGCCGAAAAAGGCTGGCCAACAAAGGTTAGTTTTCCCGGCGACTGCCCCGGTGCAATGGTGCCATTATTGATAAACGCAGCGGGAAGTGTGTAAACGCCATTGCCGGTAAGAGAGGCTGTACTGGTGGTTTGAAAATTATCGATGGCAAACGATGCCTTATTATGGAGTACAATCAGACCCTTGTTGGTAAAGGTTTGACCGCTACTGATGGATGAAAACCGGCTGTTGGCGTTGACAGTGATGGTACCTTCATTGACAAGGTTGCCATAAAAATTGACCGGACTGGTTTGATTAATTTCCGTATTTCCTTTAAGGGTAAAATCCTTGAGTATAAAATGCGCTTGTATGATCTGGTTGTCTTCAAAGGTCAGGTCACCGTTGAGAACAAAGGGTCTTTCCATATGGAGATACGACACAGACAAATCGCCGTTGATGGTCAACGTACCGCCGCCATAGCCAAACAGCGCTCCGTTCAGGCCATTGTTGATGGTCACATTGGCATCACCCATGATCGGAGAGTGGAGCAGTACCAGCAGGGATGGAGGTGAAACAAAATCGACATTGGCTTGCAGGCGTCCGTAGGACGAATTCTGCCCTTCAATGCCGATGCGTAGCTTGCCGGTTCCACGCACACTGGCACCGGTATTCCAGGCATAGTTGCCTTCCACCAGTGCGTCTGTTCCAATTTCGAGCGTGCTGTAGTTGGCCAGTTCATTCATGCGCAGGGTGCCGCTCTCGTTTTCCATGGTGATGGTACCGTAATTGTCGCAGTTGGCGAGCACGGTGTGTTCACCACCTTTTTGTTTGCGGAAGGTACCGCGATTAATAAACTTTCCGGCGTATAGATCCACAAATCCAGTGGCAGTGATGGAGAAGTTTTGAATAGCAGTAATTGTCCCAAGGTTCTCGATAGTTCCCATTCCGTTATTGACAATCAATACAAGCTTTTTGGCAGGATTCGATAAGGATGTCCGAATGGTAAAGTCAGAGTCGACATACACACGTATTTCCGGAATTTCATCAAAGCGGCTCGGGTCAATGCTTATGTTTTCACCCTCCAGAGGACTTCCAATCCTGCATCCGTCCCAAAGAACCAGGTTTTGTGCCCGGCATTTACCATTCATTTGGAGGTTGCCTTTTAATTGCAGGCTACCGCTGCCGGTAACAGTAAGCGAACCCGATCCAAAAAGGTTGGCAACATCAACGATACAATTCAGGGTCAGTGCACTGTTGAGACCTACATGATAAGCCGTCACTGTGTTGTACGCTGGGGTGCTGGGACCGGGGGCACTGTTTGCATAAACCCAGGTTGCACCATCATAGCGTAGCCAGGTACTGTCATCATACCATTCCTTTCCAATACCGATACTATAGTAATCTCCTTCCATCTGTGCATGGGAGAAGGCGGAAATAAAAAGCAAAAAGAAAAGTAAAATTGATCGCATGGTATACAATTTAAAGGTGAAGAAAAGCCCAGGGCAAGAAATGAATTTACAAGTAATCATTACCGGTAGCCGACATGAATTGTTTGGCAGTACTGAAGCACAAAGAAACCAATAGGCGCTTGATGAAAAAATACTCAGAGTCGGGTATTTTACTATTGGGTGGTCCAAAAGTTTAGGACACTGGCTGAAGTGACTTGAACGTTGGCGGCAGTCACTTCAATGCTTGTAGGCAAAATTCTGTATTGATAAAATCGATTGTTTTCGCATACAATTCTACTAATCGAAAAGAGAGTCTCTTTCATGGTTATCTCTGGGCTTCTTCCGTTGCGCATCATAAGCAAAATCAGAAATACAAACCCGAGCATTGATAAAACGGAAGTGGGTGGCACCGGCCGGAGCATTCACGTAGTTCACCGGGTTGAAAGCAGGAATGGTGAGAGTGCCTTCGGTACGTCCGGCATTAACGCTGGCCGTGTAAGGAGCTGTGAAGACACCTTCAAAAGAGACATTCTTGTCAAAGACAAAACCCTTTGAGGTATTGCTTTTCCTGAGTGATAAGGATAGCCCGGTAACCCCTTGCTTCGGTCTGGTCTTCCAGGTTAATTTTCTTCAACACACCGGTATGAAAAACAGGCGTAACGCCTCGACAGAATCAGCTTCTTCGAAGTCTCATTTCAGACTATCCATAACTTTTAAGTATTGCTCCGTGTAGAAGATTTCAAAATATCACCACCCGTTCATAGCCCTGTGATGAAGGGGCTGATGCAGTACAGTTAGCATGGCAGATGGGTTATGTCCTATGAATATAAAGAACAAACCTAATTAGAAGGAGCTGATTAGAGAGTAGCAAATTGAGTAAGAAGTAAAGGTTTGTTGGGAGCTACACCTGCTACATTGAGAATGTAGGAAGTGTAGCGGATGCAGGTGGAAATCAACAGTTTTAAAAGGGGGCTGGTTACCTATCCAAGGGGGTGAGTGGAATTGGAAAGTTATGTCAGGCAGGCATACAGCAAGCAACCAAGAATCGTGATAAACACCACCTGATTGATCAGCATGTCCCACCGTCTTTTGGGCAGGGTGTGCTCGGGGTATTGCAGGTTCCAGCGGCCTAGGTTAGCTGCCTCCAGCAGCAGCTTTGGGGTGATGGGAATACGCCGGACCCGCTCGTAGGGTGGTTTAAAGAACGCCCCACCAATGCTAAACAAGCTACCTTCTTCATCCGTGTGGAAGTACCACCGGTAGGTGGACATGTCTACACCAAACTTTACAGCATAGCGCTCCATGAGCTCATGGAAGTCGTCTCCACCGCATCCCAGCTCCGAGTAGATGTCTGTGCCCTCCTCCACCGGTTCTGAGCCGGTTTTCTCCTCCACAAGGTCTATAATGTCTTCGAGCCTGTACATAATGGATAGGTACCCAGGTATGAATAACTGGAGAGGTTGTGAGTTGATGGTGGCCCTGCCCCGATAGGGGGAACACAATCGAATAGTAAAGGGAGTTTCCAATCATCCTTTTCCAATTTAAACCCTATGCCAGTTCCAACTTATGCGTATGGATAAAATTCACGAGTGCAGCCGAGTTTTTCAGGTTTAGCTTTTTAAGAATGTTATAGCGGTGTACTTCCACGGTTTTTGTGGATAAACCTAAGGTAATTGCAATTTCTTTAGAAGAACATCCCTGTTTTATGAGCGATATAACCTCCATCTCCCGGAGTGTTAGGCCATTGAATCCTGCTGCCTCCTGTTCCTCATTTAGCATCTGCTCAGATAGAATATTCTTGATTTCCTTACAGACATATCGGTTACCTTTCAATACTTCTGTGATGGCAGTAAACATCTCCTCCCGTGAGGAGTTCTTCGTCACATAACCCGATGCCCCTTCCTGCATCATCTTTGCTGCGTAACTAGGTTGCGTGTGCAGTGAAACGCCCAGAATCTTAATAGCAGGAATTTTTTCCTTTATTATTTTGGTGGCCTCAATGCCGTTCATTCCCGGCAGGTTAATGTCCATGATGACCACATCAGGCTGCAAACTTTCTGCCAGCGCAAGGCCCTCATCTGCGCTTCCTGCTTCGCCAACCACCTGAAAGTGGGGGTGCGTACTTAAAATGATCCTCCATGCTTCCCTGACCAGCGTATGGTCATCTACTATAAGAATGGTTGTGTTTTTCATAATCATGGGTATTGAAATTTATGAATGGAGTTGGTCTTGTAAACTCATTGTTTCTCTCTGTTCTGTGAGCGGGAAGCTGACTTCCATTTGGCAACCCATGCCAATTTCTGTGGTCAGGTTCACCGTTCCCCTGTAGGCACTTGCCCGGTTTTGGATGTTCTTAAGGCCTATACCTTTTTTGACCTGATTAGGGTCAAATCCGATTCCGTTATCCCTGTACCATAGCTGAAGAGCTTCCTCTGTATTGCTGATGCAGACTTCTACCACAGAAGCTTTAGCATACTTTACGGTGTTGTTTAACTGCTCTTGCAGGATGCGGATGATAGAAGTTTTCAGGTCTTTCTCCACCAGTTCTATGGTGGCTGCATAGGTGAACCTCACCTCAAATAAGTTCATCGAGCGGTAGTGGTTCAGCACTTCATTGATGGAGGACGCAAAATCTAACTCACTGGAAAGAGGCGAAACCAGTTGACGTGATAAGTACCTGATTTCATTGATGGACTGCATGAGCAGGTCGATGCCTTTTGCGGTAAAGGTCTCCTGTTGCTCCGGCATATGCCTGGTGTTCTCAAAGTAAAGTTTTGCTGTTGTAAGCAGTTGGCATACGTTATCGTGCAATTCTTTGCCAATTTCGCTGCGTTCCGTCTCCTGTGCGTGGATAATGGCCCGTGCCACTTGTTTTTGCGCAGCGACCTTTTCGGAGATTACTTGCTGCTGCAAGTAAAGCTTTTCGCTCATGTCTGTTCCGGTAACAAAGAAATGCACCCCCGATGGCAGTTCGATAGGACTGCTTGTTATCTCTATATAGAAGATTTCACCGTTTTTCTTTTTATGCGGTACTATCTTTTGATAATGTCCGTTCATATCCTCCTTTAGCATCTGTACCGATGTCACCAGTTCCTGTTCATCTTCTGCTCTTTTCAAGTCCTGTATTCTAAGCCGCAGAAACTCATCCTTTGTGTAGCCATAAAGCGCACAGGCCGCCTCATTCACGTCAACTACCTTGTACGTTTCCGCATTGAACATCCATTTCGGCTGCGGGCTTTCGTAAAACAGCCGCCGGTACTTTTCTTCCGATAACAGTGTATCCGCTTCGGCTTTTTTCCGGTCGGTGATGTCCGTTTGAATCGCAAAGAACTGCACCAGTTCGCCGCTTTCATTAAAGAGCGGCTGTCCTTTGATTTCCATCCAATACTCCCTGCCTGACTTGGTGTAGTTGATAATTTCACAGTGGAAGGGCAGCCTTTCTTCGACGCACTTGTGCAGGTATGCTTTAGTTTGCTGATTTGTGTTACGCCCTTGCAGGAGTTCTCCGGGATTTTTTCCCAGGGCTTCTTCAAAACTGTACTCCGTTATGTCTGTAAACGCTTTGTTGACCCATGTGATTCTATCTTCTGCGTCCGTGATAACAACAGCATTGACAGTTTCCTTAGCCACCAAAGAAAGCGTTTCATTTTGCTGTTCAGTTTCCCGCAGTTTTGTAATGTCCTGTATGGAACCCACCACTCGCACCGCTTTTCCTTCTCCATCCCGGATGATATAGCCTCTGTCCAATACATAGGCGACACTTTTGTCCTTCCTGTAAAAACGGTATTCACTAGCCCATTGTGTTACCAAAGTATTATTCAAGGCATCATCAAGTGAATCGACTACTTCCTTGATGTCCTCTTCATGAATATTGTCTATCCAGTTTTTATAAACCAAATCCGCCCTGTTCTCATAACCAAAGAAAAGAGTAAAAGCGTCACTAAAGTAGAAGGTATTGGTTAGAACATCCCAATCCCACAGTACGTCACTGGTTGCTTTAGCCACCAATTCAAACCGCTCATTGGCAAGTTGTACCGCTGCTTCCTGCATTTTTCTTATTGTACTGTCTTTGAAGTAAATAGCTAAGGTTTCAGCAGATGGATAAGCAGCTACCTCTATCCACATGTTTAAGGATGGATAATACTCCTCAAATTGCACCGAGATAGATTCTTTCATAGCAATTTGGAGTTCAGCGTAAAATTTTAGGGGCACAGCATCATTGTATTCGTGCCACAGGTTTTTGCCAAGAATCTCTTCTCGCTTTTTACCCAATAACTCTTCGGCTTTCCTATTCCAGTAGGTAACTGTCCATTCCTTATCCACTGTCAGAAAACCATCTCCAATGCTCTCCAGTATCTCGGTTAGCCGTTGGGAGTATTGTTGCAGCTTTTTTTCCGAAGCTTCGAGTTCTAGCTGCTGCATTTTTTGTTTGGTGATATCTTTTGCCGTACCATGTATAGAAACAGGATGGCCTTTGTCATCTCTGATAACTTCAAAATAATGGACAACATAGATGACTTTTCCGCTTGGTTTTACGATGCGATGCTCGTAGTTGATATACGTTTCCTGACAAAGACAGGAGAGGTCACGTTGCAGCCTTGCCCTATCGTCCGGATGAACAAGGGAAAGAAACTCCTCCAGCGTATTCTGATTATTCTGCGGTATAGGCAAACCAAATATGGTAAAGATTTCATCTGAAGAGGTGAAGGTTTGGGTCGCCACATCATACTCCCACCACGCAATTTCTGCCAGTTTATAAGCACTGCTTAACCGGCTGTGTAATAACCTGTTTTGTTCTTCTGCTTTTTTGATTTGTGTGGCATCCTTGGCGACACAGTACATGATATTCTCACTGGCGCACCACCTTGCCGACCAAAGTAGCGGAACAACCCTGCCGTCTTTGCGGATGTACCGGTTTTCAAAAGAGGTAACATCTACGCCCGACTTGATTGTATAGGAGGCAGCAATACTTTTAGCATGGTCTTCAGCCAGAACAAAATCCAAGTACGTTCTTCCGACGAGTTCCTGCGGGTCATATCCCCACACTTTTTTGGCAGCAGCGGAAACATGTACAAACCTTCCCTCGGCATCAAAGGAGCAAAAAACATCCAGAGACGAATCCAAAAGGCTTTGCAGTGGGGAGTCTTCTTTCTTATGGTGAACATTTTGATGCGTTCCTTCCTGTACGGTGACAGTTTCTCTTTTCATTGAGTTGGATTTAAGTTTTGGTTAGGTTCGCAACTATAAATGGTGCGTTTTGAACCAATTTAGCAATCTGCACGTTATATAGTATAACATTCATATGTTAAGTTTAAGAACTAAGTAAATGCTCTTACTAGCAGTAAATAAACCCTCTCATAAAAACGCAAGGCCAGACAAACTATCGTAAATAACCTGCTAGGCAGTTATGAAAGGAGATTAGGTTCAACTACTTGGTGTCGTAGCGTTATTATGGTTTGCTGCAATTTCTATAACGCCGCATTGTTCCTTAATGAAGGCAATATCCTGTTCGCAGAGACGGGTTCTCACAGTTAAGAGCTGCGTGTCAATAAAGTAACCGGATGGAAAAGCAAATTTTATAAACAAGGCCAGTTCGGCAAGGGTGTGGAATTGCAAGGTTACTCTACTCATAAAAAGTAAAGCTAACAGGGGCAAAGCCTACAATTTATGATAAATATCATATAAAAGTGAAACATATGTATTGTATGCTGGCGGTAATTGCTGCCGAAGTAACATTGTGAATTCTGTGTTCAAGGTAACACGAGGCTGCATAAATAACCAGAATAAAAAAGGTGGCACCATTCGGCACCACCTTGGTTTATCAACAGTCAACTACACTAGTTCGGTTGTTTGATCAGTTTTACCCTCACTCGTTCAGTGCCCTGCATCACTTCTGCAAAGTATACACCCGGCCTGTAAGTATCACCCACACGCTGGGTACTGTTTGCACTGATGTGGTTTCTGCTTTCCAGCACACGTCCGGCTGCATCCACAACTCTCAGGGTTGCAGACTGGTTGCTGTTGCTACGCAGAACCAGTTCGAAGGCTACAGTACTTGGATTTGGCCTTACATGAACAACAAGTTTTTCAATTGTTTCTTCCATTACATGCTGGTTTCCAATTGCAACAAACGGACTTGTTTTAACGCTTTCAAGCTTGAAAATTCCCCGGCTTCTTCCTGTACCGTTACTGTTAAAGACACTGATTCTGCCACTTGTTGCTCCATTGGGTACAGTTACCTGTATGGTCGTGGCATTGATGACTGTAAACTGTGTGGCACTGATGCCGTCAAAAGCAACACCTATAACGTCAATAAATTCAGTACCTGTTAGAGTCACAACAGTTCCCACAGAACCAGAAGATGGTGTGAAATCTGTAATAGTCGGGGCCAGCCTCGGAGTTGGTTTATTTACTGTAATTGTGATCGTTTCCTCATCTGACAGGTACCCGTCACTGGCACTGAATGTGATAGTGTAACTACCAGCCTGTTGCGCTGTCGGTGTCCATGAAAATTCTCCAGTGGTGGTATTGAAGTTTGCTCCGGTTGGCAGAAAAGATATCCAGTACTGGAGCACCTGAACAGGAATGTCACCATCAGTGGCTGTAACATTAAAAGTGAGCTTTCCTCCCACCGCAACAGTTTTATCTCCTATCTGACCTAGTACAGGAGCCACATTGCAGCCTTCATCAGTGCTGCCATTACAGTTATTATCCTTACCATCACACACTTCAGGAGCTCCCGGATATATAGTTGCATCATTGTCAATGCAATCATTCCCAGCAATCAACCCTGTAGACCGGTATCCATCACCCGGCGATGTTGGCTGGGGAATACCGGTCCCGGTATAGTATCCGTCATTATCAGCATCCAGATACCAGAATGTTGGATTCATTTCAAGGGCCGCAATGGCAAAATCAGCGTTTCCACCTGAATTAGAATATCCTACTGCGAAGATTTTAGAATCGGAAACGACTACATCACCACATACATCCGTAAAGCCGAAGTCTACCAACAGGTGGCCATCATAGTCAAAAGATTCATCAAGTGTACCATTAGGGTGATATCTCTGCAATAAAAAATCAATTGAGCCGCTAAAAGAAGTGCCTGCTACAATAATTTTTTCATCCGGTTGAATGGCAATTGATGATAGTGATCCTGTTGCAAAATTGGAGGTAGTAACTCCTTGTGTACCAAATGATTCGTCCAGTGTGCCGTCCGGGTTAAATAGAGCTATGAATATTCGATAAGGAATGGAATTGCCTGCTGCCAAGATTTTTCCATTTGCCTTTACTTCCAAATTTGTAATTGCAGCATGAGTGCCCAGATTTTTTATAATAATACCATCTGTTCCAAAGGTGCCATCTGGTGTGCCATCCTGATTCAATCGCACCATGACCATATCATTGTTTCCGGATGTATTTCGGGTATACCCGCCGACAAGCAATTTGCCATCATCTAATGGTTTTACTGCCGCAGCCACACACATCAAGTTTTCAATAATGCTGAAAAATTTCATCCCGTCAGCACCAAAAAGAATATCCGGAGTACCGTCTTGGTTAAATCTTGCTAATACAAATTTTGAATCAGAAGAATGGGTGCTCTGGCCAGCAATTACAATTTTGCCATCAGGCTGAATTGCAAAAGAGCGAGCTAGACCCAAAGGCATGTTGCTTGGCGTTTTGGCAATACCGCCATTCCCGAATGAGTTATCTAAGCTGCCATCTGAGTTATACCGTGCAATTGCAAATGCAGAACCACCACCGATACTGGATTCTCCACCAAGAATAATTTTTCCATCTGGCAGGATCATAACCGTATGACCCAAATCACTGGATATTCCAATGGAAGTTTTTACTACGCCGTTTGTTCCGAAATTAATATCGGGTGTTCCATCAGCGTTAAAGCGCATCATGGCAAAATCCTGTGAGGAATTGAGAGGGCTGATGTTTCCTGCAACAATTATTTTTCCGTCAGGTTGTAATACGCCAGACCTTCCTTCGTCATAAGTAGGTAGATTGGCGACGACTTTTCCATTATTTCCGAAGCTGTAATCAAGGTTATATTGCGAAAAAGCAATAGTACTGGATACGATCAGGCATAGAGCGAAGTAGAGTTTAGCCATATTTGATATGCATTATAGATTATGAAAGGGATTTTAGGAAATGGAAGGCAGCAGCTTCATCGGGAGGGATAAACAAATATTAAAACTTTTTTGGTTTTTGTCAATACCTCAAAGCTGATTTATTATAAGATTTTACTGGAGTGTATGGTATTGGAAAAGTTGAAATCTGCCCTTCTCTAGATTCTGCTTATACTGATTAGTTTCTGGATAGTTTTTATTGGTCCTACACTTCTTTTCTCTGCTTCACACTCTTATCGCTGGTATATCCACATTGGGTAGAAGAACATTGGGCGGGAGTGAACCTATAAACCAATTCCTTGTACATGGAAGGAGAGCAGGAAGTGGTCCCCTTATACCCCCTCACCTTGAAGCATCTGCCGGGTACCCCCCACCTTGTTTATAGAAGAATTTGGAAAACGGGTCAAGAAAGGTGAAGCTGTCTGAAAAATCTATAACAAAGGTTCTTCTGTTAGCCTAACCATCCGGTGCTGGTGAAATCTTTTCATGGCAAGAGAGCAGCACTTCCTACACGTTCTACACTTTCCACAGTAATAACTTATGGGGTGAAACCAAAGGCAGCTCAGGCGCCAATATATGCTATTTCTACACGGCTGCCGGTGAAAACCACCCTCCACCACCTCTTTATCCTCACTGCATTTTCTCACCTTAAAATAGCCTTTTATGGATCGAAAACCAACAGACCCCTTGAGCGGGTGCTTTTTTCTCACTGCTGGCAGCTTTGTGCTGCTGATGACTATTCTCCTTTTGGTAAAGCAGTTCTCCCCTGAACATGCAGCCAGATTATCCAGCCGCTTTGCCGCTGTCTTTGTGGGCATCATCTTCTGGGTGGCGGTCATTACCCTGCTTTCCGGTTCCCGGAGAAACTAATCCTCATTTTCCTCACCACAAAACCAACACGTATGCTGTCAGCCTTCACCACAGCCATTGGCTGTAATAGTTGTTCCTGTTTGCTGCACTACCAGCCCACCCGGGCACCGTAATCGGGAATAACTCCATTGCAGGAATTAACCTATAGGATTAATCACAACAAAAAGGGTCACAGTTCATAGCTGTGGCCCTTTTGCATTTAATCATCAAAATAAAATCAACAACAAAGTTATGTATTCAGCAAAATTCATCACCCTTACCGGTGAACACACTTCATACAGGCTCCGCCGGGTACAGTCACCCGTAAACCTGAAAACTGAAGCACTGGAAGAGGTCATAGCTATCCTTCAGGCCTGTGGTACTGAAGCAGAACTGCTGGACTTTTTCTTTACCACCGACTATCCGTAAATGAGGCCTTTATCCTGCTGTTTGAAAAGCGGATGCCGGAGCTACAAAGCCTTTCTCATTAATCAATTCTTCAACAAACAAAAACAATCATTTTATGGAACTCGTAGTGTATAACCCATCCGAGAATGGGAAAGGGCAGAATCGTGCCCTGTCAGTAGCTGTCAATAACAGTAAACCGTTTGCGGGTTTTTTGTTTTTCCTATACCGCACCCGGAAGATTGTTCCTACTGCCCTTTTTCTAATCCCTGCATTCCTGTTTTCATACACTCTTCATACACTCGCTATGCTTTTGCTATGCCTTTGCCATACTGCAGGCAGGCTGTCCCTGAATGTTGCCATCGGAACGCAGCCGGCGGTTAAGGGGCGGCACCGGGCGGCATCTTCCGGCCCTTTGCGGCACCAACCGGACGGCTGCTTGCAGGGCCCCGGTGAACTTATTAACCTTGCTTTATCGCAGGCCAAAAACCACCATTTGTTAGCGCTAACGGTCATGACCAACGGTTTTTCTCTGCCCATTTTTTCAATCTTAAAAACGTCAAACAACGGCAAAACAAAAAGGGATCATTAAACTGGAAGGCACCATCGGTGACATTACCTTCCAGAAAACCAGAGACGGCTATATCGCCAAAGAAAAGAGCGGCGTGCCGGCTGACCGGATCGCTACCGACCCGGCGTTTGCCCGTACCCGTGAAAACGGGGCTGAATTCGGAAGAGCAGGCAAAGGCGGCAAGCTGCTGCGCAATGCCCTGCGTGGCGTGTTGCAGCGGGCCTCCGACGGGCGGGTGGTGAGCCGCCTGACCAAGGAGATGATGCGGGTGATCAAGGCCGACAGCACCAGTGCCCGCGGCATGCGCAATGTCGTGGACGGAGAAGCGGAACTGCTCACGGGTTTTGATTTCAACCTGGCGGCAAAACTGGGCGCCACCCTGCATGCGCCGTACACGGCATCGATCGATCGTGCCACGGGTGCCTGCGCCATCGAGCTGCCCTCCTTTGTGCCCATGCATGCGATTGCAGCTCCCGGCGGCACCACGCATTTCCAGCTGTTTGCGGCGGCTGCAGCCATCGATTTTGAAGGGAACGTGTACACATCGGAGCAGAAAGAAACGGCCTTATTGCCCTGGGATGTGCAACCCACCGCACCTCTTCAACTGGCCCATGCACTGCCGGCCAACTCACCGCATCCCCTGTTCCTGCTGTTGGGCATTGCTTTTTACCAGGAGGTAAACGGTAGCCAATACCCGCTGCAGAACGGGACGTTTAATGCGCTGGCGGTGGTGAGGGTGAATGGAGGGTAAGGTTGAGATTAAGGTTGAGGTTGAGGTTGAGATTGAGATTGAGGCGTTATTAGGTTATTGCGTTATTAAGTTATTGGAAGCGGACTTATGATCTGAGAGACGTCGAACGTGAGGGGTGAAACAGGGAGTGGTCTTCGGTGCAGGCTTTCTTTGTGGATGGCTTGTAGCGGGATGGGGGAAAGGATGATGCGGTGTACCAAAAACAACAAATAACGGCCATGGCAGCCGGTTATTCCTGAAAGGAGCACCTTTCACCGGTTCTCTGCAAGTCGTTTCTTTCCCCCTCCCTGTTTCTTTCTCTTCTCCATTCAACCGGTTTATGCTTCAAATAATTCTTTCATTCCTAAAACAAATCGGTATGACGATCTATCAACGTGTACTGGCGCCAAAGCCGGTGTTCTTTAAACGGGTGCAGCGAGGTGGTTTGCTCCTCGCCCTGCTTTGTTTGGGATTGCTCCTGTGGCCTTACCCCCTGACTGCGGTGCTCCAGGTAAGTGCCGCCTGCGGGTATGCTGCCGGATTAACAGCAGCCATAGTGAGCCAGTTGACCACCGGTGGCAAAACCAATAAATCGAAAACCAATGGACGGTTCATCGCCCGGCGTAAATGAAAGGGCGGGTACGGTGGGCGGCACCCTGCTGGTGGTGCTGGTGCAGATCACCAGCGGTGAAGTGCTGAAGACAGCTGTAATGGCGGCCGTGGGGGCGGTGGTGAGCTTTGGGGTGTCGTGGCTGTTGCAACGAGTGGTGAAAAGAAGACGGCTGTAGCTGCTGATTCTGTAAAGAGGTCCGAGAGGACCTCTTTTTTGTTATTTGGTTATTGGACAGAGGCAAGAAGGCAGAGGATTCAACAGGCAATTGGAAAGGGGCAGTGGCTTTTTGTTAGGCTCAGGTGGGATGGAGGATCCATTGAAGTTTGAAGCCGGTGTGTTGGCAGAACCCGAAAATGGTGATGAGGGCGCCTCTTGCCATGCAAAGCGCCTGCTGCGAAGTCCTGGGCGGATGGTAAAATTTATGAGCACTGGTTTGCCAGTGAAGGCAGTCCATTTCTAACCCGTCAAATAGAAGACTGTCCGCTTTATATATCAATCAACCTCCATATGGCTACTACTTGTTAGGTATTTTTGCCCGTGAACTATCGTTTTCGGTGCTTTTCCTATACCTTTTCAGGATAGCGTTTTATATTAGCCGCCGTTCGAAACCCTTTAAAACAACAATACGCCGTAACACCGGAACTGCACAATGAGAAAACTATTTTATCCTGCCCTGTTTGTAACCGCCCTGCTGTTGCACGTAAACGTATTTGCACAAGCCTTTGCATTGCTTAAAGATATTAACAACACCAGCAGCAGTGGTTCATCTCCCTTTCGAGGCGTTGAGGTCAATAACACCGTGTATTATACAGCCACTACCCCGGCTTCGGGTACTGAGCTATGGAAGTCGGATGGTACAGCCGCCGGCACCCTGCTGGTAAAAGATATCAAAGCTGGTACGGCCAGCAGCAATATTGAGTACCTCGTGGATCTGAACGGCACATTGTTCTTTATTGCCGATGATGGCAAAAACGGCAGGGAGCTTTGGAAAAGCGACGGCACCGAAACCGGAACAGTGATGGTAAAAGACATCTGGGCAGGCCCTTCACAGGGGGATCCGCGTTATTTAACAGTTGCTGGCAACACGCTTTTCTTTATGGCCCAGGATGGAACCAATGGGCAGGAGTTTTGGAAAAGCGACGGTACTGCGGCCGGAACGATGATGGTAAAGGATATTTATCCGGGCAGTAATTCCTCTTCACCCGCTAATTTTTATGTATTTAACGGCGAGGTTTATTTTTATGCCAGTGAAGGCACGTATGGTACTGAGCTTTGGAAGTCGGATGGTACAGCCGCCGGCACCCTGCTGGTAAAAGATATTCGCTCCGGCAACTATGGTAGTGCTCCGGCTAATTTTCTAGCCATCGGCAACACACTCTTTTTTACCGCAGATGATGGCACCAACGGCAATGAGCTATGGAAGACTGACGGCACTGCAGCCGGCACTACACTCGTAAAGGATTTGTATCCCGGCGCCAGCCCTTCCAATGCACGTTACCTTACCAAAGCAAATGGTACCTTGTACCTTATTGCCGAAGACGGCGTGGCCGGTACAGAGCTTTGGAAAAGCGACGGCACTGGGGACGGCACCGTGCTTGTAAAGGATATCTATCCGGGTACCAGCCATAGCTCCCCCAATTACCTTACTTTCTTTAATAATTCCCTGTATTTCACAGCGCAAAATGCCACAGACGGAAATGAGCTCTGGAAAAGCGACGGCACCGAAGCCGGCACTGTTCTGGTAAAGGATATCTGGACAGGTCCTGGTAGCAGTTCACCTTATAACATGATAGAATGGAACGGTACCTTGTTTTTTGTTGCTTCAACCAGCAGCGCAGGAAGAGAGCTCTGGAAAACAGATGGAACGGGTTCGGGAACCGTGATGGTGAAGGATATCCATGCCGGCACCAGTAATAGTGATATAAACAGTTTTGTTATACTTCCTGAAGGGTTTTATTTCTCTGCATTTAGTGCCGATGCAGGAAGGGAGCTTTGGAAAAGCGACGGCACCGAAACCGGCACTGTTCTGGTGAAAGATGTTGTTTATACTGCGAACAGCACCCCGCAACGTTTTGTAACAATTGGCACAACGACTTATTTCCAGGCCTATGACCCGGCAACGGGAACAGAGCTTTGGAAGACTGATGGCACAACAGCGGGTACAGTGCTGGTAAAAGATATTTATCCCGGCACCGGACAGGGTGTCCCATTAGACCTTGTGAACCACAATGGTGTTTTGTATTTCAGTGCCGACAACGGCACCAATGGCAGGGAGCTCTGGAAAAGCGACGGCACCGAAGCCGGCACTGTTCTGGTAAAGGATATACTCGCCGGAACGGGTTCGGGTAACCCTACGAACCTGGCCAGCGTGAATGGCGCACTTTATTTTTCGGCCGGTGATGGTGTTAACGGGATCGAATTATGGAAGAGCGATGGTACGGCTGCCGGTACGGTACTGGTAAAAGACATCAATGCCGGTACGGCAAGCAGCAGTCCCTCCGGTTTCATCAACCTTAATGGCACTACTTATTTTGCAGCCACTGCTGCTACCTACGGTACTGAACTGTGGAAGACGAACGGCACCGACGCCGGTACGGTACTGGTCAAAGATATTTTTACCGGTGCTTCCAGTGGCAGTCCTTTCCGTTTCATCTACTTCAATGGCGCCCTGTATTTTGTGGCCCAGGCATCGGGCATCGGAACAGAAGTCTATAAAAGCGATGGTACGGCTGCCGGAACCGTATTGCTGAAGGATATTGCGGTTGGCTACAATGCACATCCCAATAATTTTATTGTCATCGGGTCTACATTTTATTTCACCGCCAATGACCAAAGCACCTATGGTAACCAAATCTGGAAGACCAATGGCACTACCGCAGGTACCGTCATGCTGCAGGCTACAGGTTCTACCTATTACTGGGGAAACCCATCCAACCTGGTGAACCTGAACGGCACACTTTACTTCACGGCCTCCGATGGTGTAAACGGTACAGAGCTTTGGAAAAGTGATGGAACAGCAGCCGGAACTGCGATGGTAAAAGACATCTTCCCGGGTTCTGCCAGCAGTGCGCCGTCCTACCTTACGGTGGTCAATAACCAGCTAGTGTTTACGGCCAACGACGGGGTGCATGGAGAAGAACCCTGGCGCACCGACGGCACTGCGGCCGGTACGGTAATGGTCCAGGACATTGCACCCAATGGCGGCAGTTCGCCCACCCTGTACCAGGTGATGGGAACCAAGGTACTGGCCTCTGTCCTGACAGATGATTACGGAAGAGAGCTTTGGGCATCGGAAAGCTATCGTGTGCTTCCGCTTAGGCTTTTCCAGTTCACAGGCAGGCGGCAAAACGACAATGGTCTCCTGAACTGGACAACGGTGCAAGAGAATGGCACCGACAGGTTTATTGTAGAGCGCAGTACCAATGGACACTTGTTTAACAGGATCGGCGAGGTGCAGGCAGCAGGACATGCCACCAGCCGCAATCATTACAGCTATACCGATAGCAGATTAACCACCCTGGGTCTGCCCGTTCTTTACTACCGGTTGAAAATGATGGATGCCGACGGCAGCTTTACCTATTCCAACATTGTACCCTTGCACCTGGAAAGCACCGGTACGCTTGATGTTTATCCCAATCCTGCCACCAACAACATACAGGTATACACAGCCGGCAATGCCGGAAAACTGGTGATCAGAGATGCCGCAGGCCGCGTGGTGAGTACCCGGATGCTTTCCGCAAGCGGGCCGCAGAATCTTACAATTGATATCAGCAGGTGGAGCAGGGGCCTTTACTTTGTTTCGGCCGGTAAGGAAACAAAGCAGTTTATGAAGCCGTAAAGACTGCTTATCCAACAGGTAAGCAAGGACTTGTTCTCCAGAACGGAAGCCCAGGTGAATGGGATACGAAGATGAAATGCGCAGCTATCAAGGCTGCGCTTTTCATTGAATCCATTGTCATTCAAAGAACTCTTTTGTATCAACATTTATCACCGAAGCCTGTCTGATACCATTATCCGGGCATTGTCTGCTTACATGGTATACACTTCTCGCCAGATTCCGGCAAGCCTGTAACCAGATAAAACCCTAACCGTTTGTCACTTCGAGGGGAATACCTCCGCTTTTGCTTGCAAGGCGTCTTTTAAACCCAAGAGTAATTTATGGGTATCGGGGTTCTTTCACTTACCTGCCCTGAATATTCAGCACCATAGCCTTTGCCTACAGGAACTTCAGCCGGTTTGCATACTTGCTCCGTACAATTTATGCGGCAGGCCTGCTACTGTCTTTTATTCAGCATTCAAAAAAACATTTCCAGATTCTTTTGTTCGTGACAAACCCAGGCGGAAGGGGAGAAGAATTTACCTGTATACAGGTGTGTTGTTCTTTGAACAAGGTGATTGCTTTTTCCGGATCCCATGGCATAGCGTTTATATCTTTCTGCCCTGCATCACTTCAAAGGCTTATTTAACAAAGCTATTCTTTCGGTTTTTAGATGTCCCCAGGTTCACCACCATGGCCGCTGCTGAGTGGAGCGTCTGCAGACTTTTGTCGTTGATAGCGTAGAAAATGGCCTGTCCTTGCCGTTGTGTCGTGACTATGCCTGCTTTCCTGAGGAGGGCCAGCTGGTTGGAGGCAACCGGTTGGTCAATCCTGAGGGTTTTCCAAATGTCCGTCACCATCAGTGGGCCCTTGTTGTGCAGGAGATGCAGCATTTTTTGCCGCAGGGGATGATTGACGGCTCTAAACTGTTGCGCTGCCTGCTTCAACAAAAGGGTATCCAGGAACCGGGGCTTTGCCATCACCATCCATTTTTCGGCCTTCGAAATTAACTGTGAATACAGATATGAACAAATGCCTGCGCTTCCGTTTTAATCGGGCAGCGACATTCCCGGATCAGGATCTTTTTTCTCTCGCCCCGGCGTGTTGTTGCCGCTGCTCACCCGTTGCAGCAGGAACACAGGTTCCTGCGCTGCCAGCCGGAGCGCTTCGGCATTTTGCTGCAACAGCGCCCGCTTTTTGCCGCTGATATACCCGGGCAAGGTCAGCAGTTGTTGCTGCACAGTAACGGCGTCGATTCGCTGGTTCTCCACCAGCATGACAAGCTTCATAGGGTATTGATAACCAGTTAAAAATAAAACCTTCTGCAGAAGGCTGCCGGCAGTCAGGAGAAAACCTTTGCCTTGTAGGTGTTTTTTTTATTTGCGGCAGGTGAATGCTCCTAACAGTAAAACACCTGCGCAGGAAAGCAGGTAGTGTTTCTGGGCAGCACCAGCTTCTAAAAACAACCAAAAGCAGTGGCGCATGTTAAGGTTGCGCTGGCTTGTTCCCTTCTTTTTGCTTTTGGATCTCTTCTTTGAGGGTGTTGATCCTTTCCAGGATGCCGGCAAGTTCTTTTCTGCGGTGACGTGCAAAAGCACTGGTAAACTTTTGTTCCAGCTGGCGGAGTTCATTTTGCAGCTGTTCGAGGGTGGGCTTTTCAGGCATTTCAAAGGGTTTGTTGAAACTGTAAAGGTAGATCTAAATCAATCGTTCAACAATTTCTTTGCTCAGTTTAACGATCCTTCGAAGACAGGAGGCCTTACAGGTGAAAATTAGGTTGCTGTGTGCCGAAAAAACAAGGCAGGACAAAGGTTCCGTCTTGTTTAACATCCAATATCCTATGAAAAATCTGGTATCAACTAAACAAACGACAAACCAATTTTTATAAACAGGAAATCCTATGCAGTTATTTATTACTGACCTTGCAGTGGGTATATTCAGCTTTGTAATTCCTAAGTCGCCTGCACCTTAGTTTTTGTTTACCTTTGCATCGCCTAATGTCAAACGTAACTACGTCTAATTGTCCATACCGGTTATGATCAATGATCAAGTCAACACAGTCAAAAACCTTCTTTTAGCCGATGATGATGCTGATGATTGTGAAGTTTTCTGCTCGGTGGTTACAACCATTGCTCCCGCTATCAAGGTGGAATGTGTCTCCAATGGCAGACAGCTGATGGACCTGCTCCGGCACTATGTACCGGACATTTTGTTCCTGGACCTGGAGATGCCCTATAAAAACGGGCTGGAGTGCCTGGTGGAGATCAGAAGCCATGCGCAGCTAAAAGACCTGCCGGTGGTGGCCTTTTCCTCCACCAACCGTCCTGCTAACATCCAGACAGCCTACGAGATGGGGGCACACCTGTTTTTGCTCAAATCCCCTTTCTATTCCGAGTTTACCGCAGCCCTGAAAAGCATCCTGCTCAACCGGGACTGGCGGCAGCCTGACCGCATCAGGGAGCAGTATTGCATCAACGGGCGGTACACCGCCTTTCAGTAAGATCAATCCGGGAGAGGAATAAAAAAGGACAGGCCACCACACATGCACAGATTGTAAGGATTAAGGGTGAAGCGCCTGTCCTGCTGCTTTTGTAAGAGACGGTAAGTGCAATGCAAAACCGTGCCGTTATCGCCTGATCAGCGGTTGGAGTTCGGTGAGGGGAATCAGGTGCAGGTAGTGCTCCAGTTTTGCCGTATCATCAAAAGCAACAAGGCGACTAACCGCTGACATCTTCTCGTTAAAAAAGAGTTCAACATAAAAGTTATTGAGCTGGAAAAGTTTGGCCGTTACACCAACACCTGTTCTGCCGAGCAGGAACACACCGGAATGCTGAACCACCTTTCGTTGCGTGTCAAGGGGAAGGGAGCGGAAATGCTGTAGTGTCATAGATTAGCAGTTAAACCTGGGGAAGTACAATTGGTGTGCCTTGCGCAGGCTAAACAGAAGCCCTGCCGTATCAAAAGGAGCCATGTGGAGGCTGCTCCCCACTAGCTGTCTTGTTGCCTGTTGAACGGTTGCCACCCAAAAGAATAACCCCTCCAGGTGGAGGGGCCAGTTAACCAATAACGTACAGAGCGTATTTTCAAGGGTGCCAGGTGTTTATCATGGCGGTTATTTGCTTTCACAGGGAAGCAGGCTTGCACAAAAACCTACTGATCACAGTAGAGAGGCCTGAACAGTTCAGGCAGGGTACGGAAAACGGGCACGGTCAAAGGATAAGAACCCCTTTTTGCAAAAAGGTTTAAGGCCGGGCAGAAAATAGTTTGCTGCTGCCGCAGTGCTGCAGCGGTATAAGTTTTGTTAGGGTAATACACATACGAATCCTGCAAAGGATATCGTTATCTGTTTGTAGCCTTTTACTGTTAACCTACGAAACACGTGTGTGATCATGGAACGGGAATGGAAGCAGCTGGATACACCTGCACTGAAAACACTTTATGAAACCGAATTCCAGGCCCTCTCCAGTGCTCTTCTCAATGGAGCTGACTGGAAGGAGGTGCAGGGCCAGCGCCAGCGCCTGATCGCCCTTACCAAACTCATTTACGAACAGAGCCTGAACAACCCCGCTGAATTCCCGGGCAGAGAGCAGGCGTGAGGATGCCATATAATACAGTTTCAAGAGAAACGTTACTGTTAAGCTGGCTTGGCAAACAAATTGCAGTACTACACTTGTTATCTGTTCAATCAGCGTAAAAGCGGTCGTGCTACCCTATTGAAAAAACACAAACGCTGTACTGCCGTACAACCTGAAACCTTTGCACCCTCTTTATACAAGAGGGTGCTTTTTGTTCCTGCATGTTCCTTCAGCCCTCCCTACAAACCCGTTTCACCTTACATGGGCAAAGAAGCTGTATCTTTCGCCCCGCTAAAAACGGACTGCATGCGCACAACACAACCCATTGTTATTATTGAAGATGACCGTGATGACCAGGAGACGCTCCTGGAAGTGATGATGGAACTTGGGGTCACCCGCCCCCTGGTATTTTTTGCTGATTGTGATGACGCCTACCAGTACCTGCTGACCCAAAAAGAAAAACCGTTTCTGATCTTTTGTGACATCAATCTTCCCAAGGTCAACGGCATTGAGCTGAAGCGACGCATTGATGCGGATGAGTGGCTGCGGACCCTGTGCATCCCCTTTGTTTTCCTGACCACCTCCGACAACCCCACAACCGTCATGGAAGCCTATGGGATTACAAACCTACAAGGGTACTTCCGCAAAGAACACTCCCTGCAAAAGATCAAAGAACAGGTAAAGGTGATCCTAGATTACTGGAGCTGGGCCCTGCACCCGAATGGCTTGTAAAAAACTCTCGTTTCAGAAAGCCTACTGTATTTATTGCGACTTGTTGCCTCCTTTCTTTGCTGCCAGAAGCGCGGCTGCTGTGTGCAGGTCCGTTAGCTTATCATAGGCGACCGAATAGTACACCTGCTTGCCCACCTTTTCTGTTTCCACGAGGCCTGCCCTGCGCAGAATGGCCAGTTGCTGGGAGGCAACTGATTGCAGCAACTTCAGTGAAGTATAAATGGGTGTGACGCTGCTGCGTCCTTCTTGATGCAGATGCCTGAGAATCTTCAGGCGAATGGGGTGATTGATGGCCCTGTACACCAGGGCTGCTTTTTGCAGCAGGTGCGTATCTACAGGGAGCGCTTTTGACATGGATGCTGGCTTTGACAATGCAAGATACAAAGCCGCTGAAAAGGTGATTGAAACGTCTTCTTTATTACTGTCGGTGGATACTCCTGGCTATCAACCGAACAGAGAAAACGATCAGTACAACGGCTCCTAAATCCATGAGCAACTTCAATTCTGCAATCCTGACTGGCATTTTCAAAAGCGTTGCACTGAGAAAAATGGCTACAGCAATGAACAAAAGGACAACGCCAGTGTACAACTGCTTTTCCGAAACGTTTACAGGCATAAGAACAGTTTCATTAAAAATACGATTCTTTGGTCAGGGCCCTTCTGTAAAAGAATTGCATTCGTTCATTTCACTTCTGTTGCTGCATGCTGTTCAACTGTGATTTGCTTTGTTGCTACTACTAAACCTGAGACGCCCCTGACGACATGGTAGCGGTGGCCTGCACTGTATTCTGCGGTACTGATGTAAACAACCTTGCTGTTGGAAAATGTCAGGGCAATGGTTTTGGG